>Ga0055584_100002782_pt1 | contig 17349 bp, 27 predicted proteins | sample OSDHelmetaG_FD_58716 | JGI IMG/M metagenome (GOLD analysis project Ga0055584, IMG submission 58716) | Pelagic marine sediment microbial communities from the LTER site Helgoland, North Sea, for post-phytoplankton bloom and carbon turnover... | ecosystem: Environmental > Aquatic > Marine >... | reverse complement strand
CCGATCTGAGACACAGTCCCGAGGTCCATGCCTGACATCGCGGCTGTGCCGGTCATCTGGCGCAACGCGTTCAGCCGGGAGCCGTGGGAGCTGAAACCCATCTCCTTCAGCTGCCCGTAAGTCTGCATCGCACCGTCGAGGTCGGAGTTGATGATCTTCGCTACGGACTTGAGCTCCCTGAGAGATTTCTGAATCGAGTCGGAAGTGCTGCGGACAGAGCTCGTGTCGAGCATACCCATCTGCCCCATTCCGCCGACCAGATTACGCATCTGCCCCGGCGACGCGCCGTAGCCCGTCCCGAGGTTAGAAATGGTCGACTGGAACTGCGACACCTGCATCGGGTTCGATGACGCGCCGTACATCCCTGCCCCGCCCCCGCCGAGTACAGAACCTGCACCGTACTGGCCGGAGTACGGCAGCTCACGCATCAAGGAGCGGGTCGCGAGAAACTCCCGCTGCCCCTCGACCATCCGCCGACCGGCTTGCATGTAGGCTTCGCCTGCCAACATTGGCAGGGCAAAGGACGCAGCGCCCATCGTGAGCTTCCCTACGGTCGCCCCCGCCTGAGTGCCCAGACCCAGTACACGCCCCGCCCTCTCCCCGCCACGGGCCCAGGTCCCCGGGTCCATGTAGGCTGCACGCTTGAGCAGGCTCGAGTTGTCATCGAGCCAGGACGGGGCGAAGGACCAGAGCGTTCCTGTAGCGAGACCGGCTCCCTGGAGGCCGATTTGCGATACCGCCTGAGTGCCCGCAGTGGCGGCCCTCTCAGCATACGCAGGGTAGGCTCCCGGACCGTACTGGCCGGGGATCGTTACCTGCTGCTGAAACTGGCCGGCGGCGGCGGCGAGCTGTTGTGAGGGGTCGAGTACTGGCATGGCTCCTGCGCCAATGATGCCAGCTACACGTCCGTGCCGCTAGCGTCGGACACCTTAGCTGACCAGTTTCGGTCCAAGTGGTCCAAGAAGTAGTCGACGGACGTCTCTCCCTGCAAGATCCGGTTCACCGTCTTCCGTCCCACCGCAAAGAAGAGGCGGTTCACCTGGTAGGACGAAATTCCTACCGGCGACGTGGGGCCTGCGACAGTGTACCCGATCATGTCCAGGGTCCGTAGAGCCCACGGATGCTCCGTCCAATCTTCGGAGTGCTTGGGGGCGAGAGTGACCGTCCAGTCCGGAACGAGGATGGTCCTCTTGTCGGACGAGCGGAACGCCCGAGAGCTACGCTGCGCACGCTTCGAGTCTCCGCCCGACCAGGCGGAATCGGAGGCGGGGGCCACTACGCGCATTCGGAGTCGACCAAGGCGGTAGAGAAAGTCCGCGCTCCGCATGTTGATGAATGCGGGAGCTACGGGTTCCACTCAATCCTCCGTCCCCTTCTCCACCTTGAGAAGGTCAGAGACCCGGAGGTCGATGTCCGTGAGCTGAGACAGGAAGGCGCGCAGGGCGAACGCTTTCACCGCGTCCTGCTCCACGGGGATGGGGCGCATGCGGATGCCGGAAGGTACCTTGACCCCCTTCTCCTCGAACATGCCCCTGTTCGCCTTCTCCGCGTCGTCGGCGAACTGCTCTGCCACCACTGACGCGAGCTCTTCAGCCACCTTCCGGCCCAGAGGGCCCGCGGAGCTCCCCTCGAGTACGCTTTTCCTCAGCCGCCGGACCATCCCCGCGATCTCGGGAGGGAGCTCGACGCGCATTCGGATCTCAATCACCCCCGCGTTCGCCAGGAGCTCGTCGGCGAGGCGGTCCTCGTACTCGACGGTCTGGCGGACGAAGTCAGTGACTGCGGGGTTCGACAGAGCTGCTCTGGTCATTGGCGTACGTCCAGCCCGTAGTAGGAGCGAGTCAGGTTGTTGAGCCCCTTCATCTGCCTACGCTGGTCGCGGGTCACCTGTACGAACTTGCCTTGCAGCTTGTTCCACATGTACTCGCGGCCGACGCCTTCGGTGAACTCGATGATGTCGTAGAGCCAGCTGACGAGCAGCCCGTACGGGATGTCCTCGTCGAGGTGGTGTCCGCGCATCACGAGGCCTGCAGCCGACGCGAAGCCGATGCGGAAGATCGGGTTGCCTTCGACCTGGAAGCCTTTGCCGGCCATCGTGCGGATCTCCCGCAAAAGTCGGACGAGCCCGTCGACCGACATGTTGTTATCCGTCGACGACTTCTTCAGGTGCTTCCCGTTGAAGCGGTCCGCCTTCTCCGCGAAGATATAGGTCCACGAGGCGACCAGACGGGAGAACTTCGCCTTCCGCTCCTGCATCATCTCGAGGTGAGCGGCGATCGAACGCGCGTCGGAGTCTGGTGCAACGACATCCGGGGACAGGAGGAAGATACCGACGCTGCGGTTCATCTTGTCCTCGGACAGGTCGATGATGACGTCGACGAACCAGTTGATCTCCTCCCCGTCCATCTCCTTGATTCGGTCCCAGGTCGCCTCGTACTGACCGACCATGAACCCGAAGTCCGTGGGTGCCCCCTTCCGAATGATGGTTCCCGCGTACGGAGACCTCTCCGTGCTGACCCGTGGGTCGCCGGTGAAGTCCCGCATGCGGACCGGCCGGGCCTCGATGCCGCCGGCGCTTACCGTGGGCATATGCCCCTGTCCGCCGCCGCCAAGGTCGTTGCCCATGGAGTCGACGAACCCGGCCCCAGAGCCCTGGGTGTTCTTGAGGAGATCCATGGACAGCTTTCCGCCTGCCATACCATCCGAGAGCGCCTTGAGCGTCTCGTGGTACTTCTTCGCGGAGATCTGGGGACCCTTACTGCGTCGACGCTTCGCCATTATCCGACCTGCACTCCGTCCGGGAGCGGCGCAACCGGTGGCGCGACGGGCTCGGGCGGTGCGACGGGCGGGAAGAACTGGTTCCCGTCGACGTCGGTGAGGATCACACCGCCGGCGCTGAAGATCGCCATCGGGTCTCCGCCGAGTGACGCCTCGGCCATCGAGAGCGCGACGAGGAGCGGGAGGTAGTTCTGGTGGACCACGCCTCCCTGCTTCTTGACGAACTTGTAGGACTGCCCGTTGGCCGACGTGAACTCGAAGTGCTCGACGTCGAGCCCGTCTGGCGTGCGCGGGAGCCGTTGCTGGGAAGCCACGGCGTTCGGAGTGGTCCCGGTCCCGGAGAGGCCAACGCCTCCCGGGGTCTTGACGGGCCCGCCCGGACGGGGTCCGGAGGCTCCCGGGTGAACGGGCTGATTCTCGGGGGTGGGTACTGGATCATTCATCGCGATGTCCTCTTCGAGTCGATTGAAGTCGGCCTGCGCCTTGGGGAAGAACTTATCGAAGTCGCCTGCAGCTGAGAGAGCTGCCCTGGCGGCTACTAGAGCGTGTTGGTGCGCGAACTCGTGGGGTTCGCCGTTCACGTAGTGGAGATCGTCGTAAACGTCTCCGTAAGCGACGCTGGGGAGAACGAGGACGGACAGTAGTCCCTTGCCTCGGTCGCGTCGGCGAGCAGCTCGTCGCTGCACGAGGTCCGTAGACTTGACCCCTCCACCGTACACCTGAGACCGGACCTTCCGGGTTCGGAAGGGCTTCCAGTAGTCGTCCGACTTGTGCGTGTCGATGTCGACATGCTGCTGACCGGACCCGATCGGTGATGAGGAAAAAGTGCTCACGTAGTGGTTTCAGGGAGCTCGAGGCCCTCACGGAGGGCCTTCTGTATCAGATCTTCTCTGTTGACGTGCCTGTGCTTTCCCCTGGTCCGCTGAGTGAGCACACCATGGCGGTCGACAAACTTCCGAGTGAACTCGGGAGTTCGTCCCAGGATTTTCGCGGCTCCGCCGATGCGTAGCCACTGTCGTTGGAGTTCACGGGGCACCAAATTTCAGTAAGCAACTTAACAGCTTCCGAGGCAATTCTACCTCTAGGGGAGGGGAACGTACATGGGGCAAATCGGGGGTGTCAACCGACATGAGTCTTGTGAGGCGCTGTTGCCTCCATGTGAGAAGGAGAAGCATGAATTCCAAGATGAAGAAGAGGCTGCGAGACGCGGCACGGCGAGCGTTCGGTAACAAAGAGTCCGGTCCGCCCGAAAAGGTGAAGCCGGACTCCCCGGCGAAAGCGCTGGCGGAGACGGTGAAGGACGCATGTCCCGGCATCCGGGAGCTCGAGAAGGCGAAGCCGGAGAAGAAGGCGAAGCCGGAGAAGAAGGCGAAGGCGAAGGGGCGGCCCCCGAAGCCGGAGCTCGTCCTCCGCCGCAATGATGCCATCCCGCTGCCGCGGGTGGTCTCGAGCGAACGCTTCAAGCGGCTGCCGTGGCGGAACATCCGGCACGCTCTCGAGGATGCGTACAACGGGATGCCCGAGCGGGCTGACCTGCTGTCGGATGCGCTGGTAGCGGACGCCGACCACGCGGCGCACCCCCTTCGGGACGGTGTCGTGCCGATGATGGAGGACCTTCTGGCCCTCCGCGCCGCGCAGCAGTCGCACGGACGCCGCCGCGCGTGATACACGATCCGGTTCAGCGGGAGGCTTGCGGCCTCCCGCTGGGTCTGGCATCGTGCCTTACCCCGCTGCGATCCCCTTTGTTAGCAACCACTTGCGAGGCGAATATGTCCGACCCGGCGTCCCCCATTCAAGGCATCCAGATCGGAGACCCCTTGGAGAGTGTCGACCTCACCGTACCCCGCCCCGACGCCGGCCGGCCGGAGCAGTCGGTCGCAGCTATCGACGGGTTCAAGGCAGCAGCGAACGCGGCTCAGTCCCGTGTGCCTGTCGTGGACCCCGTCACGGCGAGCTCGGAGGCCGACTCGCCCGAGGAGGTCGCTACCCGGGTGACGCAGGAGAACCACGAGACGCTCGCGCAGATGTCTGAGATGCTCTCGGGGGCGCAGAGGCTTCAGGCTGAGCGGGAAATTCAGGACCTGGAGTCCCTCCGACGCACCATCGAGCGGAACAAGCAGATCCACGACGCGCTCCCCCCGATTCGAGTGAGCGATCTCCTCCTCAGTGACTACATCACCCAGGAGGTCTCGATCTCCGAAGACTACTCGCTGACCTTCCGAACGGTAAGCACGGAGGTCGGGTTCGACGCTGCGGAAACCGCAGCTACGGTGCTCGCCGAGTGGCCGAAGGAAGCGAAGGCGCCGGGCAACATCGTCTTCATGCAGCAGCTCGCGAACCTCGTTTGCGGCCTCACGCACCTCTGCAAAGCCCCCCGGCACGCACAAGCCATCCACCAGGTCGATGACAGGGGAGAGCGGCAGAAGATGATCGCCGTCCGCATGAAAGAGCTCCTCCGACTCCCGCCAGAAGCGTTGCAGGACATGTTCGCGCACCAGGCGCTCATCAACGCCCGCGTACGCAACGCCTTCGGCCACGCCGGCTGGGTGGCGAAGAACGTGGGAAACTCCTAACGTCACCCGTCTGGCTCCCCGTGGCGCGCATGCGTTACGAGAAGACGGCTGACCTCTCACAACTACGAGAGCCCTTCTCTGGCCTGGCTATCCCGGGCGAGGACTGGATGCGAGCGTGGGAAGACGTGTGCGGGCCGGTGGATGAGGGCCCTGACGGGAAACTCGTGGTGCGCCGGGGAATCCCTGCGCGAAGGTTCGGGCTTGAGGGCTTCGTGCTTCAAGTGTTCATCCGGCTAAAGGAGGTAGAGGCGAAGGCGGAGATCTCCAAAGAGGTCTTCCGCACGTTCCTTGCCCTGGTCACCACAAACTCCCACAAGGACGCGTTGGTAGAGCCGAAGCACCAGGAGCTCATTATGACGATGATGTGGTACTGGCAGCGCCTAGTGGACCCCACCGCCGTCCGTCCTCAATCGGAAGAAGGGGACGACCTCGTACAGAAGATGGAGGCCATGAAGCATGTCTTCGAGAACTCAGCCGGGTTCGAAGTCATGACTGGCCCCGAGCGTCCCGGTTTCCTGCAGGAGGACTAGCCGATGAGGTTAGGGCTTCGAGGGCCGCTGCCGTGGTGTAGGCCGTACTGGAAGAGGTTCTTCTGGAGGTTGAGGTCGCTCAAGCGATCTTGCTCTTCCTGCAGCCGGGTAGACTCGTTGTACAGCTTGGCTGCTGCCGCGAGCCCGCCACCGATCGCCAAGGAGCCGAAGCCGAAGCGTTTCACTCCCTTGGGGATCGCTCCCCAGGCACCTTTCAAAGGCTCCACTACTGTCTTCCCGGCTCCCTGCAGGAACGCTTGGCCTGGTGTCGGGACACGCGGCACTCTGGCTGACTTCTTCGTAGGCCTCTTCAGGGGCTTGAAGTCATCGGACTTCCTCTTTGGCTTCGGTGGGTCCACGATGCCCTTGGTCCTGTTCCCTGGAGTAGAGAACTCGGACCCGAACCCCGTCTTCTTCGGCCGCTCCCCGAATACGGTGGGCGCAGCTGGAGCCTGGGTCACTCGTTGTGCCCAGCCCGTAGCCAGTTTCAGAAGCTCAAATTCCTCTACCATCGGACAAACTATCCCATGAGCACCGACACCGAGCAAGACACCCCGACCTCCACCCTGGCGGATCGCCTCTCGCGGGCCGCCGTGGCTTTCCACGAGAGTGGGGTCATCGACGACCCGCACCAGATGCTGGCGGACATCAACAACTCCGACAAGCTCAACGAGCTCGTCGCATCCGGTACCGACGAGGAGCGGGAGTACGCCCTCACGGCCATGGCCTTCCAGAAGGAGAGCAACCTCCTCGCCGCTGCGGTCTCTTCGCCGGCCGAGGCGGACGTAGCCTACGTCGCCGGCCCCATCCCTGAAGCGGAGGACGCTGGGCCTGTCGCTTCCCCTGCGCCCACGGCTGCTCCCGAAGCTCCCGTCGCCGCGATCCCGGAGGCTTCCGAGGAGATGTCCGAGGAGGACAAGCTCTTCGCTTCGCTAGACGCCAGGGTCCAGTCCGTCCTCCGCTGGCTGTCGCACACCCCGGTCCTGCTGCTAGGGATGCGGGGCGCGGCATCCGTGAACTTCCGTGTCCCCGCCGTCGGCACCAAGATGCGAGCAACGGATGCTCAAGGTGCGGTCGTAAAGTACGTCCTCGCTCCGATCATGCGCGCCACGGGCATCATCTCGGTGGAGATCGAGCCTCACGTCTACGACATCGTCAACGAGAAGCGTGTCGAGCTCGACATGAACGACCCCCGCTCGGCCCGCATGTGGCTGCGCTCCGTCATCGAGCACAACACCCTCGACCCTGCACCCCCGCCGAAGAACGGGTAGTTGCCCGGCCCCTGGCCGGTAGGTACTCTCGCGCCATGCGCGTGAAGTTCAACACCTCCACCCGTCGGGTCCAGACCAGGCCCTCTGCCGGTACAGAAGACGGTGGGGGGTTCGGGCCCTGGGTCCCTCTCATTTCGTCCAACGTCCTACAGGCCCGTTACCGGAAAGAGGACTCGACGATGGACGTTCAGTTCCGCAACGGATCTACTTACCGGTACGAAACGGTCCCCGAGCACGCCTTCGAGCAGCTCCTGACATCTGAGTCGAAGGGCGGCTACATGCACAGAAAGGTCCGCGGCCGGTACAAGTACACGAGGCTCCAATGAGCGACTCTCTCCTCCCGCCGATGGGCGGACTGAACCTCGTTCAGGAGCTCCCAAGCATTGTGGCCCTGGCTACGATGAGCTCTATCCCGGACGAGGTCCGGGCAATGCGCCTGCCTATCGCCGCGCACCCGGCAGCGCTGGTCGCCTCGAGGCCATTCATCAACCTCATGGCGGACGCCCGGGAAGCCGGGGACGGCGTGGCGTACGACAACGCCCGGAGCGACCTGCTCGCGGGGATGTCTGCCGCTACGGTCATCGACCTACTGGAAAATGCGGATGCGCAGATGGCGGCAGACAAGCTCGGGCTCCCCAAGATGCGTCAGGCGCTGGCGACCCGGTCGTCTGCCTCGGTGGGCGCGCTGGTCGCGCTATCGCTGCTCACCAAGATGCTCTCCCCGAACTCGACGCAGTAGGTCCCTCCCATCACGTAGTCGCTGACCTTCAGGGTCTGCGGGTGCCAGACCCCGTACGCTTTGGCGTACGAGAGGGCTTTCTCCTCCCCGCTCTCCTGCAGAGAGAGCTGCAGGTTGTAGCGGTGGGCCTCCTTTCGGACCGTCGCCATGAGACGGTTGGACGCTCGTCCTGACTCGACCAGCTCGGCCTGTCGCGCGTTGAGGACGAACGGCTTCTCCCCCTCGGGGTGCGGGCCAATGTAGAAGATGCTCTCCGGCCCGCCGAACGACATCTTCGGCGGCACCGGCGCGTAGAAGAAGTGCGGGGTCTTGTCCTCACCTCTGATGTCTACCGTGTGGAGGTACCACATGCCCGTGAGCGAGGGCCCTTCTACAAAGTGGACGTCGGGGTTCGGGCGGAGGAACCACTCTGGGCGCTCCTCGTTCGAAGGGGTGTCGTCGGCGCACCAGAGGAACTCGCCGTCTGAGAACGGGCCGTAAGGGCTCCCGGGGACGTTGACGTCGACGTACTGGCCGCTGGACAGTCTGACGCGGAGATCACCGTCGACGAACGACACGTACCCGTGCCGGACCTCGGCGCACGGGTGGAACTCATTGGCGGCGGCGCGCATGGCGTGCGCCAGTAGTCCGTCCGGATCCTGCGGGTGACGGGAGGAGTAGACCAGCAGCTGGTTCCTGAACTCCTCCGCGTTGCGGATCTGGAGGACGCTCACCTCGACGATGGTACCTGGAGACATCCTGGCGGTCTCCAATAGAACCCCGATCGACCGCATCAGGTGTCCCGAGTCCACGATCGGGTAGACTAGGCGCTTGTGACGGCCCCCTGGGTCGCTCCCGTAGACGCCAATGTTTTCGGAGGAGCTGTCGTTGTGCAGTGCCGTCATAGTGTTCCGTTTCCAGGGGTTTGGGCGGCGAATCTACCCGCAAGAAACCCGGCTTTGCAAGCACAAGAGTAGTGAAGGAAGACCCCATAGGAGAGCATGTCCCAAAGAGATTTCATCAACGACCCGCGCCACCAAGAGTTCTTCGACGAGGACGACTGGGTGGACGAATCGGTCCTCGAGGACGACCCGTTCGCGAGGTGGACCGACATCACATCCCGCCACTCCCAGCAGTTCGAGCTGGAGCCCTGTGAACGCACGGGCCTCTCGCTAGAGCCGGTGCACGTGGAGTACCACCCCGACGCGTTCGGCAGACAGGTCCCTGCTCTGCGATTCCGTTGGGTCCCGACGTTGCCGGCGAGCTCGGCGCGCATCCTCGCACTCGTGTGCGACAACAACTGGAACATCAGCCTGGCCTTCGACTCGACCGTCCCGCGAAACGAGCACAGCGGGTACGTCGTTCTGGAGTCCATGGACCTCGGGATGAAGCCCGAGTGGGTGATCACCGAAGGCGAGGAGGAACTCCACGTCATCTACTGCGTGCTGCAGCCGGGGCACCAGGCCATCGTCGATCGCGTCGACTTCCTGAACTACACGGACGACTACGAGTACGACGTCGACGACCTCCTCCGCCTCCTCTCCGTCTGCTGGATGCAGAACGGAGCAGACGTGTTCGTCTACCACCTGACCATCGAAGAGGCGATGGAGGTCGCGAAGGCGTACGGGTGGCAATGAAGTTCGCGTCTAAAGAGATCGTCCTGTCTATCGGGACGAAGTCCCCGAAGAGTGCGACGAAGGTCAACGCCTACGTCGGGAAGTTCTTCGGATTCCACCCATCGGTCACGCAGAAGAAGGGCAGCGGCCAGAGGTGGACGATCACGCACCTCCAGTCTGGGTTGCGCGTCTGCCCGGACTGGGGATCCCGCGTCGACGCGGAAGCCGTCGCGGAAGCCTACGAGACCGCGTTTGCGGAGTGGTGGCCGATCAGGAAGCTCCGCGCCGAGCTCCTCAATCTAGGGTTCGACGAGGACGAGCAGCCGAAGTGGCGTACTCCCTCCAGGTGGACCCTATTCCGGGACGAGATTGAGTGCTTGGCCGACGACAAGCCCGACGTCGAACAGCTCTGGAAGAAGCGCAAGAAAAAGAAGTGACCCCCTCCCCGGCTGGGGGCGGCGGCCTGGCTGTCCGAGGGAGCTCTCCTTTCTCCTTCTCGCGAGTGAGCGCCTTCGCAGGCGCCGTCTCTCGGGCAGTCAGACCCCCGTCATCCAGCCGGCAAATTCTGCACCTTTCCTACCACTAGACTACTGAGCCCCGTGGATAGCTACCTCGGGAAAATCCAACCTCGCGAGAACGGAGAAAACCATGAACGCGAACGAAACCCAGACCGATACCTCGAACGTCACCAACCTCGACGACCACCGTCCCAACTTGCTCCACCGGACGCGCGACAACTACGTCGCGCTTCCGGAGGGAGCGAAGTTCGGGGTGGCGGCCGTCGCCGGCGTCGGCATCGCTGCCGGCCTCACCAAGATCGCGGTCAACGCGGGCTCGGAGAAGGTCGTCGGCGTGCTGAACCGCCAGGTCGGTGTCGGCATCGCCAAGGCCGCCAAGAAGGACGCCGAGAAGGGCGCCCGAATGGCGGGCAACTCCATCCTCGACCTCGACGAGGTCGTGGCGGAGGCGCTCACCGGTGAGGAGCACGCGGATGTCAGCACGCACGTGCGGGCCCACTTCGATAGCGCTTCCGGCGCCATCGAGAAGCGTGCCTCCGAAGGCAAGCCGGCGTTCTTCGGCATCATCGACGCGACCAACCGCGGCGATGAGAGCTTGAAGGCGGTGATGGCTGCAGCCGCGAGTGCCCAGGCCGGACAGGCCGCGGGCAACCGTGCGCTGGAGCGCATCGCCGGCCAGCTGGAGGCCAACGCCGCCCTGCTCGAGAAGAGCATCAAGGGTACGGCCAAGGCCGACCGCCGGGTGAAGAAGCTCCTCACGGAGCTCCAGACCCCGGACGAGCCCGCCGTCGAGACCCCGGCCCCCAAGGCCGAGGCCACGTCGGAGGCGACCGAGTAGATCGGAAGGCGTGAAACGCCAGAAGCCCGCTCCCGAAAGGGGGCGGGCTGAAGGCGCTTCGCGTCTAGCTAGCCGCTAGGACTAGAGAGAACGCCAGACCAGAGGGAGGCTTCCGAGGCCCACGATCGGGAACTCGTCGACCGAGATCATGCGCGGGCGAACGTCGATCTGTGGGCGGCCTGCGACGAAGGTCACGTTGACCGTGTTCGGACCAGCGGCGCACTCGATGCCGACGTTCTCGATGTCTTCGCCGAGGACCGGGCCGTACAACCAGTCCTCAGTGGCGGGGACAGGGAACACGGACGTGCCGCCACCGGCTTCCGCGACCGTGACGGTCTCGGCGGCGTGGCCTTGGATGGCGAGATAGACGAGCTGCTTGTCGCCGATGCCCGTCTGGTCGAGTGCAGTCGCGGCTACGTTAGCGATGACCGTGTCAGTCTTGAGTGGCTTGTACATGTCGTTGCCTAAAAGGGGGCAGGGGGTGGCTGTGTCGCGAGTATGGCTCTAGCCGAACTCCCCCGTCAACATCACGCTGCAGCGGGGTAAGCCGAGAAGGCCGGGGCGACGCGGCCGAAGCCGCGCCGTCCCTGCGATCACCGACGGATACGGACCGTCCCTTCGGGGTCCAGCATCTCGGGGCTGTTGCGGGCCAGGATCCGCTTCTTCCGCCGCACCCACGCCTTCGGCTCGAAGACCCGGAGGGTGCGTCCCTGCTTCGCGATGACCGCAACTCGGTACCGCTCTCGCGACTCCACGACCGGTTCCCCGTTGATCTCGACTCCTGGGGTGTACTCGCACCGCTCGTCGAACACCTCGATGGCATCCCCCGGAGCGAACGAGACCATCGCCGCTTCGGTGATGAACTCCTTGTCCACCTGAACGGTCGGGCCGTCGCCACGCTCGGACAGCACCCGACGGAAGAACGCATCCCCGTGCAGGGGCCGCAGGCGGCGGACCCAGCCATCCTCGATCACCCCGAAGTCCCGAAAGAGCTCGGCAGTGTCCACATGCGCGAGCATGTAGTGGTTGCTCGGGGTGGCTTTCGCCAACACCGGAATGGCTAGGCCGCTGGGGCCCGGCCGGCGCATGATATGCCGGCACGAGTACACGTGCCGGTCGATGACCTCCGGCCCGTCGACCCCCGAGAGGATCAACGCCGACCCCCCGACGTACACGGCGGGCACGGGGACCTCTCCGTCATAGTACTGGGTGTACCCGATGCTGACCCCGTCCGGCTGCTGGTTGACCTGGATACCAGCTACGAAACGGTTCTTTCTCTGACTTACTGCTCTCATCTTCCTTCTCCCTGGTTGTCCGCGAGGCATACGACACCCCGCAGAACTCTGATGGGGCGTTATCCCCCTGAATTGCTGAAGAGGCTTGTCTGCTCGACATCCCCGCCGGCTCCTTCCCGGAGCTCGACCTGAAGCGATCCGCAGATCTGACACCCGAACCTGTCTGGGGTAGGTCGCGGGGACATCCACTCCGACTCGTGTCCGCAGTCCCAGCAAAGGTACTCCCACACCCACATCGCCTCGCCGTCGAGCTCGACGGGGGTGCCGCTAGGAAGCATCTCGGGGCCAAAGCCTGTCCCCCCGGTATCGCCCCTTGATCCGTGCGTTGTACTCGGAGCCACGGCTCAACGAGACGGCCAGCGCATGATACGCGTCCTCGGGAACGGACATGTACTGGTAGACCGCTCCCTCCGAGAACTCCTCACTGCACCCTTCCTGCGGGGCGATGCAGACGCGCAAAACATCCTGGTGAGGGTGTCTCTGTGCCCACGCCAGCAGCCCGTCTCCGAATACCACAGGCGGTAGCCAGCCGTCCGTCTCTTGGCCGAGGGCTCGCTGCAGCGTGAGTTCCGGGAGGGAGGACTTGGCCTGCTGTTCCCCCGCGTCGACGTGGAGGAACTTTTGGAGGGAGTCCCTGTGTGCCGACGAGAGAACTGCCTCGATGACGTCGATGCCGTGCCCCTCAAGTTGGGCGAGGAACTCCTCCTTCCCCCGCGCTTGCCAGTACGCGTTGCTGTAGTAGGCGAGGAACTGCTCGTGATCGAGGTCGTCGTAGTCCTCCAGGTACCCGGGGTGGTCCTTCGGGAACACTCCGCGCTTGTAGTACGCGCCGACTTTGATCTTGACCTTCCACAGAGCGACCCCGCTCTCGACCATAGCCCGGAGCTCGGCAGGAGTGGGCGGTTCAAGAATCTCCCTCGTGGCGGCCACTTGGGTGTCTCCTGTGGACCACTCGGGAAGTCCCCTTCCCATGAGCCAGGACGGGCGCTCTCCGTTCGTCCTCAGCATCGAGTGTATAGAGTGCGCGGCTTCCGAAGGGCTACACCCCTTCGGGGGTTGGGGGAATCGGCTCAGCCACGGGTAAAGGGTTGCACGGAATCCGACGTCTTCGTCGGCGAACAGCAAGTACAGGTGCGTCAGCACCTGGTGCAAATAGTTGGATCGCATGTGGTTCTCCTCGCGAGATAGAAGCGCTCTCTGCGCTCAGTACTCTCGTGTCGAGGAGCCCCCCGGATTTACGGGCTACGTGTGTGCCAGGAGGTCCACGAACGATGCGATGTAGTTCAGCACCGCGGTAAAGGACGTCATCACATCCTTCGTCGCCTTGTCCGGCGACGGGATCTGGGTCTGGTAGACCCGCGTAGACGTCGAGGAGACCGTCTCCTCCGACTCGAAGTAGAAGGAGGTCTCCGGGTAGTCGTGCACGGGCCCGGAGGCCCAGGGCACGTCTACAACCATGCGGAGCTGGGAGTCGGCGTCGTCGAACGACATCCGGTAACGGATCGACGTTTCGTCGACGAGCTCCCACGCCCAAGTCGTCCCAGCGGTAGGGAACTTGACGATGGCGGCATCGAGGTTGTCGTCGATGACTCCAGACAGCGTTACGTCGATCGTGGGCATGGCTCTCTCCGTGTTGCCCACATTCTAGTGCCGGACGACAGCCTCGTCGAGATACGACACCAGCTCGGCCTCGGCCAGCGCACGGTACTGGGCTGGAACGCTTCCGAGGAGTCTGGTCGCGAGGTCGGCGATCGAGTGCGCGCGGGTGCCGCACTCAGCCTTCAGCCACAACCTGCCAGCGTGCAGGAGGTATCGGATGGCCCCGAAGACGCAACGGGAGGCCGTCGCAGCTCGCTCGTACAGAGACGCGGCCTCGCGGGGGTCCCACGGGGTACTATCTAGGGCTTGGTGAGCGTACAGGGCGATCTCCGACGCCGTGCTGCCCACCTCAAGTCTCAGAGCTTCGTTCATCATGTCGTGGAAAAGAGGATCACTCGCTCCGCAAGGACAGCAGAGCGAGAAAGGCGACCCAGCAGATGACGATGAGCGCGAGGCACAGGAGAATCCTGGACCACCGGGCTCGGGCCGTCACCTCAGCCCGATTCCTCGGAGCTCGAGGGCTCCGGGGTTTCGGCGGGGCCATATCCGATGAGCTCGAAGAAGAGCGCCTTTGCGTCGTCGGCGTCCCGGAAGGTCGGGATGCCGTCGCCGTCTCGGTCCTTCTTCGCCTCAGCGACTGCGCGCTTCAACCCGTCCAAGACGTAGTTGAGCTGCTCGTCTCGGTCATCCTTCATTGGGATGCCGTCGCCGTCGTGGTCTTCTTTGAGCTCTACCTGCAGGTACAGGATGTACTCTCGTAGTGCGCCGACCGCGGCTGCCGCGATCAGTAGCCCTCCTACGAGCTGGTCGGGGATGTCGACGAAGCCTGCAGAGGCGAACGACGACACCATATCCAACCCGCCGGCGAGAGTAGCGGACACTCCAGCCGTCCAGGCCAGTGTCGCCAGCCAGTCGGTCTGCCGGAGCTGATCTACTACTCCCTTCACCATAGTCATGTCGCCTTCTGGTCCAATTCTACCGAGTAGCGGACCGGGACGTTGAGGACGTCTGCGACCGCGGTCGAATGCCTGACGATGTGGAAGGGCCCGCCAATCGCGGCGAGGTCGTTGATCCACCGAGCCTCCCCTGCGAGCACCACATTACCGAAGTGCTCCGCCAGGATGCCGGCGCCGATGGGCATCCGCCCGTCGACCAGGCAGACATCGTCCGCTGCCGCCGTGGCGTCGATGAAGACTGAGATCCGATAGCTCGACGGGGACGCCGAGACTGCCGCATGGCCGCCCGCTTCGATGTCCCAGGGGCCTTGCCCGAGGTCGATCTTTCCCGCGGGGTCTCTGTCGGCCGGTGCCGTCAGTAGGACGGGCTTGGTGAGTCTCTTGCCGAACATGCGCTATTCCTCCGACCCTTCGGACGGCGTGTCAATCACCACAATGGATGGGAGCGGAACCACTTCGATCGCTGGCGGCTCACCCTCCTCCCACGCCTCGACGGGGACCTCGTAGCAGAGGGGGTCCTCTTCTCCAGAGTTCGGGTCAGCCTGGTAGCAGATTCGGACCCAGGCTTCGTCGGTGTCGAGGGCCACGCTGAGTTGTCCCTCGATACCGAACCAGGAGAACGTGGCGTCGACCTGTGCGAAGATCTCGCCGTCGTCGTCGACGTCGGTTTCGACGCTGGCCCCCTCGAAGTTCGGGGGCTCGATGATGTAGCGGCCGGCACCTCCGCCGCACGCGGCCATGAAGGGCATCAGGACGAGAAGCAAGATCAGGGCGCGCATGGACATTCTCCTAGAGTGAGGCAGGTCTCACAGTACACCCCTACAGTGTGTCGCGTCGAGGTGGAGTTCGCAACAACCGGCCACAATACGAGAAAACCTTGGCGGGATGGGGGACTTGAGGTACAAACCTACCTGAACCCGCTGCCCGGAGAGCATCATGAACGTCACGACGAGAGAGGGGACCGGCCGAGAGGTCGTGGTCCTCGCCGCCCGCGGTGGAGTCCTGATCGGCTACGAGCTCGACCACCTCGACCGCCTCGTTTTCTCCTCCGTCCTCACACCGTCGACGGCTGTGAAGACAGAGCCAGCGAAGCCCGTTCGGGGTAACGCCAGACGGTACAGTGGGCTCCTGAACTAGCGCAATCGGCCCTGGACGAGTCGGTTCTCCTCGGGTACCGGAGGGTACCGGCTCGTCTGCGCGCGTCTATAGATTTGGCGCGCAACTACCCGCAGACGCGCGCAAATACGCGGCGCTACTCTACAGAAGAGTTGTGCCCGGATTCTGCACCCTCCTCCTTGAGGACCATGAAAGCTAGCACCAACCCCCTCCTGTTCCTGCTCTTCCTGACCGCATGCGGCACAACGACTGTGACGGCACCAAGCGTGGCGACGTGGGAAGACATCTCACCCGCGCCTGCCCCCGTTGCAGCTTCGGTCGACACTGCTGACGTGGAGCTCCGACCCTCAGTCGCAGATCTTCTCGAAACCGGCCGGGCCGCGGGGTTCCGTGCCCGGTCCGTCACCTTGCAGGCGGGACGTATCGCCGCCACAGTGAGCCAGGCGCCTTCCGCCGATGTCATCGCCGTCGCAGACGCCATCAGCGCGGTGCACGTCGACGCCCCCACTTGTGGCGGGTACTGCACCTCGAGCCGCAGGGACAGATCGAACATCCCGGACTACTCGTCATTCGTCGTGACCGACAAAGAGGCTCTCGTAGCTGCCTTCGCGATCGTCGAGGCCAGTGAGATGTACGACGTTCCGCTGCCGTCCATGCTGGCGACCGCGTACCAGGAATCACACTTCCGGCGACTTGCAATCGGCGGAGGTACGGAGTGCGGCATGTTCCAGCAGAGTTCCCATTACGCAGACTGGGAGAGCGAACACGTCGAATCCCGAGAGCCGATTACCGAGCTCGACGGGTATGATGGCGAGGAAGCTATCTGCGCGTACTTCCACGACCCGACGAACTCAGCCTGGCAGTTCGCAGTCCAGTACCACCGACTCTACGAGAGGTGGGGCGACAACTGGCCACGGCACTACAACGGCGGCGCAGACAAGATCCGATACCAGGAGGACCACTACAGGTACCTGGGGATCTTGGAGAGAGCCCTCGAAGAGCGGCTCGAGAGCCCGAACGAGGTGGCTACGGCAGAGTGACGGAGAAAGGGCGGCCGGCGAGGCCGCCCCTTCCCCGCCTTTCGGCTTAGGGTTCTGCAGGAGCGTCGCCCGAGCCTTCGCCCGAGCCCTCCGGGAGGACATCCTCCCCAGACCCCTCCGAGGGGGCTTCGGCCGATCCTTCGTCGTCGACCACTTTTTCGGCGTCGACGTCGTTGATGGGCGTGTCTGTCTCGACGGGAGCGTCCACGGAAGTGGCGTCCTCTCCTGCGAAGTCGACGGAGAACTCATCGACACCTGCGTCGCAGCCGTCCGAACCGAAGTTGGTCCAGAGCGCGACGGTGACGATGGCGGATCCGATCGCAACAACGACGCGGTTCGTGGTCTTCGTTTGGGGGAGCATGGGTACCTGGGGAGTGGGGTTTTACACCGTTAGGACTAGCCCAATACCGCACATTGGGTCGTCGATGTCGATGATGTACTGCAAGAGGGCTGCGTCCGCGGCGGCTGTGCGGCACCTCAGAATATTACGAATAGTGCCCG
>Ga0055584_100002781_pt1 | contig 17349 bp, 17 predicted proteins | sample OSDHelmetaG_FD_58716 | JGI IMG/M metagenome (GOLD analysis project Ga0055584, IMG submission 58716) | Pelagic marine sediment microbial communities from the LTER site Helgoland, North Sea, for post-phytoplankton bloom and carbon turnover... | ecosystem: Environmental > Aquatic > Marine >... | reverse complement strand
AGAGTTTTTTAATCTTTGCCTAATTTCAACTTCTTTATATGCTTGAGATGGATAGTCCCTTATATCAAAAGTAATAAGCAAGGAATAAAAATTTTTAAACGTATGGCCTTTTAAAAAACTATCAATAATATTAACTTCGCTTCCCTCACAATTGGTCTTAATAACAACAAAATCTGAAGGATTTAAATTCTCTGAATACCAAGAGTGCGCATCTACCAAGGTAATAGATTCAGAAGAATTTGAGATAGCATTTTCTTCATGAAAGATTGATCCGTTTAACTCTCCTGGATTATATAGAACCTCTTTACCATCAACGTTACTTAAACCAATCTGTTGTATTTCAACTCTTGAATCTAAATCAGCATATTTTTTTAAACTTGGCATACAGATATTTGAAGGCTCAAAACATATAACCCTATCAAAAGCATACTTTTCTTTTAGAACTTCATTAAGGGTTTCACCAGTATGTGCCCCTATATCTAAGAATATTCGCATATTATTTAACTTTTGTAGCAATTCCAAATTTTAATTTTCCTATTATATATTAAGATGCATACATTGCTTAGAAAAATACTGATTCGAAAGAATCAACGTTTAGCTAAAAAGTTTTATTAAAACAAAGTATCTTGAAGAGCATACCAAAGCATGATTGTGCTATATAATAGCCATTAAAATTATCACTAAAACTTCAAAAATTTAAAATTTTATAGACTAAAAATGATTGAGGATATAAAAACATTATTTTGGTTTCTCCAAAGAGGCCCCAGGTTTTATTCAACGCTTATCTCGCTTATTTTAACAAAATTAAAGCCTGCCAAAGACTCTGAAAAGCATATACAAATTGCTACAAAATGGTGCAAAGAAAACTGTGGTTCAGCTGAAGATTGTCTCCGAGACTTAGGAGTTTCTTCATCCCACCTTTCAATTCAGGAAGCATTTTCAGCTGAATACAAAGCAAAGATTTCTAACATTATCAATAGCTCTGATTCTGATTTTGGCGGTCCAGGTCACATTAATTTAATCTATTCAATTTGTGAGGCCTTCTCTATAAAAAATGCAATAGAAACTGGAGTTGCATATGGTTGGTCATCTGCATCAATATTAAACTCGATCCATAAAAGAAGTGGATTGCTAATTTCAATTGATATGCCAATGCTAAAACAAACTGATTATGAGCTTATTGGTGTTGCAGTAGATTCTGATCTAAGAGATTGTTGGGAACTCAAAAGAGAGCCAGATAGGCATGCCCTCCCAAGAGCAATAGCATCAATACCTGATGGAGTTGAACTAGTCCATTATGACTCTGATAAATCTTACTATGGTAGAAAATGGTCTCAAGAAATCATCTGGAATAGTCTGAAAAAAGGAGGAATATTTATATCAGATGATGTAGAAGATAATACAGCGTTTATGGAATTTGTTTCCTCAAAGAATCTTAAATTTAATCTAGTAGAATTTGAAAATAAATTTGTTGGAATTGTAAAGAAATTTTAACTTTGCCTTTCAAACGAATTTATTTAACTAATGCTTCTTAAAATAGTTAGTCTATCCTGTGACCTAAATTTTTAAACTTCTTTTTTAAAGCGATTGATTAAAAAGTAACATATTAGAGATGCTATCCACCCGTACCATGAGATAAAATACAAAATATCTTGAAAGATTCTTCCATAGAAAGCTGGATTTTCATTTTTGTAATCAACTCTGATGCTACCCTTGGGGAGTTCTTCAATCTTATGATTTGGATATAAATGATTAAATAAATCAACATCTTCACTTAACAGAGCATCGAGAATTTGATAATTTCTATAATCATATTCAGGCTCAAGATTTGTATCTATAAAAATCCATTGATTGTCTATCATTGCAGCTGAAGCAAAATGACCAAATGGTTTGGGGGATCGAGGAACATTAAATAAAACTGATTGATACTCTATATTAGACACCTTCATTAAGTGTTGAAAAATTAAAGCTTGCTGATTACAGATTGCTCCATTAAATTTTAGAATATAGTTTGGATTTAAACTTGAAAGGAAAGTGCTGTTATTTCTATGACGTGTAAAAGAATTAAAAACATGCAAAACCCAATTATCTTTTGGTTGTATAACATAATCATGATGAAAAAATCTCTCTCTAATTAAATTATCAGCAAAAGAAACAATTTGTCTATCTTGAAGATTATTACGCTCTATCTCTGATAAAAAGTACTTCTCTAGTTTAGATAAAGTATTTAAATACGAAAGGTTTTGATTAAACTTTTCCTGAAAAATAGACGTTGTATATAAATTATTGGAGCCAAGGCCCTTCTGCCAATTCAGGTTAATAGAGGGTAATTGAAAATATACTAATAAAATTAATTGAATGACTGTAATAAAAATTAATGCTTTATTCAAAACGTTTAGAAAGATGGTCATTGCTTAGATTGCAGAAGGCTCTATCTTGTGGGCTTCTTCCCTGCCAAGAGTTTAAACTTTTCTTGCAAAAAATACACTATAAAGGAACTGGCATACATAACATAATAAGGCTCGATTGTTGTAACCCTGTACCTATTATAAGCATAAAAAATAATTGCAACTGATAACATTCCTGAAAATATAGATAATGTAGTTAGATGAGATTTATAGTTAGCAAATAAGTTTCTAATTATTTCAACATAAGCAAATATAAAAATGGGCAGGCTAATCATAAAAGTCAGCAACCACATATTGAATGGGTGATGAAGTATATTAAAACCAGGCATAATGAAGTTCCTCACATTTATCCACACAAGCTCAAGAAACTTTTTTGGATTTTCAAGACTCCACTTAATACCTGCTTGAAGATATATATCCTGCTGAAACTTATGATTTTTACCTTCTATTATTGGATCTAATTGATCAAATATTTTGTAATCCATATTTCGAAGTCTTCTATATTCTGATGAATCTCTAGGAGGAGGATTAGTTACATATATATAAAAATCATTATTATGACCAGTAAGAAAGTGCCCTCCTTGACCGCTTGATGCAATAACATAGCTGCCATTCACAACTTTATTGTAGGCTCCATAAGGAAAGGTCATGAGCAATAAAATAGCTACGCAGGAAATAATATGTCCAACTGTTTTTTTTGTTAACCTGAATTTTATTAATACAGATAGCATTAAAAAGGGAAAAATCAATAGAATAATTGATTTTGTAAGAAGTGCTAAAGAAAAAATTAATGAAAATTTAAGCAAAGAGTTTAGCCCTCCCTTCTCCATATATAGCAAGAAATAATAAATGCTTATTATAAACAGTGACTGAAAAATAGATTCTTGGGAAAACTGATGAGCATAATAAAGTGTTACGGGGTAGATAGAATACGCAACACCGGTTAACAAAGTTATATATGAGTTTCTGAATATTAAATTAGAACTTAGCATTAAAAAGATTACTGAAACTCCGCTCAAAATGATTTGAAATGCTTCTAAGGCAAAGACGTATTTTGATGCAAACAACAACTTAAATAATGCCAGAGTATAGGGAAATAAAGGCGCAGTAATAAATAGTTTCTCTTCTAAGTTAAAGTTTCCCTCAAGAATGCGATCGCTTTGCTCAAGATACCTAAAGTTATCAGGTCCAGCAAAATTATCCACTCCAGAAAAAATTGAAAACATATATCTTACAAAAACAGCAAGAAAAAAAATCAATGCAAATCTCTGAGGCGTTATATTTTTCATATTATTAGGTATTTCTTATTTTTGAACGTCATTTTGACATAAATACTCTTTGTTTATTTGACTTTTTTTCAATGGATCAGTGAGTTGGTTTGAGTACTCTTCTAAAATTAATCTATTTTTTGCTAGAAAATTTTTTCTAAAAAAATTACTGAATTTAGCAACCATATGCCCTCTTTGAGTGAGATATATGCAAGAGTCAACAACTTTAATGGTGCCTGATTCTAGTTGCTCAGTGATTCTAATCTCTATCAACTTATATTCATCAATATAATCATCAATGAATATATCTCTCATAGAGGCTTGTTTGATAGCTCCATTGTGCTGTTCAATTTTTTCAAGAAAATAAAAAGATAAAGATCGATCAATTACTGCAGGAAGAGTAATAGAAAAAGAGTATCCAAATAATATCAAGATAATCATTATTAACAAGAACTCAAAAGAGTTAAAAATTATTGATTTATAAAAAAATGAAAGCACAAAAAAGATTAGTAATGCAATAAATGAATCTAGAATTGCTGAATATAGTATTACCTCGACTTGAAAAAAATTAATATGAACAAAATAGACTAATAATAGAATTACAAAATAAAGAAATAGAGAGGAAATTAATAATAGAAATTTATTCTGCATCAAATATTAAGTATTTATTAAATGTAAAGCTAATTATGAGGTTGAATAGAGTAATTACAATGAAGCCTGTTATGTAATTATAGTTGTTAATATCACTCCACCAATATAATGCTGCTCCATGAAACATTGCTAAAGAGAAATATAAAAAACAAAATTTGAAAACTTGCATTAATATTTTAGGATTTTTTGTATATTTAAAAACAAAAAATTTATTACCTAAAAAGGATGAAATTGAACCAAACAAAAAGGCATAAAAGTTTGAAAATCCATAGTTAAGTGGTGAAAAATTAACTAATAAAAGCAGCGTAATAAAATGTATCAAAGTTGCTAATACGCCATTGATAAAGAATAAAAAAAATTGTTCAGATAATTTTTTAGTTTTAATGTCTCTTGAAATAATATTCATAGCAATCATGTATTTTATTTATGTGCTTATATAATTAGTTTATTATAGCTTTATAAGGGTCTTGAAACCTCAAAATAAATACCTAAAAAAATAAAAAAGTGAAGAAACTAATCATAGTCACACCAATATATGAAGATATCGAATCTGCTAAAAAACTGTTTATAGAACTTAAATCTCAATTTAATAATGAGATATTTATTGTTGCTATAGACGATGGGTCAGTAAAAAAACCGGTAGATATTGATATCTTAAATAACCAAGATATTGAAGGGGTCATTTTAAGGTTAATCAAAAATGTTGGGCACCAACAAGCCATAGCAATAGGCTTACAATATGTAGAAGACAAAATAGATTGGGCTGAAAAGATTGTTGTAATGGATTCTGATGGAGAAGACAATCCAGGTACAATACCTACACTATTACATGCCCTTGAAAACGATTCAATTGATGTGTCTGTTGGAAAAAGAAAAAATAGGTCTGAGGGAATTAAATTTCAAATCTTCTATAAATTATATAAAGCTACCTTTAGAGTTTTAACAGGCAGATCAATCGGGTTTGGTAACTTTGTTGCCATTAAAATCCATGCACTTAAAAGAATAGTTAAAATGCAAGAAATCTCAACCCATCTTGCTGCATGTATTCTTTCATCAAAATTAAGAATAAACGAGCAATTATTAGATCGTGGTAAAAGATATTATGGTCAATCAAATTCAAACTTTGTTGGATTTGCCCTTCATGGATTTAAGGCTCTTATGATTTTTTCTGAAGAAGTGCTTGTAAGAGTAGGAATTTTTTGCGCTTATATTGCTTTTCTATCTATTTTAGGGGGTTTTATCGCAATACTTTTTAAGTTTCTCGGCGTCGCTACCCCAGGCTGGTTTTCAATTGTGATGGGTGTTTTTGTTTTAGTATTTCTTCAAACAGGCACTTTAACCCTTATGACATTGTTACTAACAGGAATTGTTAAGAATAATGTGCAAGATAATACTTCATATAATTTATTTATTAAAAAGATTTATCAAAACTCCAAAAATATTAACTAAAAATGATCTCAAAAATTAAGCATTATGCGTAAAATTCTAATTATTGGTGCCTCGGCCTCCATAGGTAATGAAATTATTAAAAATTTTTTGCTGAGTGGAGATACCGTTTATGGAACATATAATAATAGAAAATTGAAAATCAATGGTTTTAATTATAGTCAGCCTAAATTTGATCAAACTAAGCTAGATATAAATTGCAATGATTCCCAAAGTATTTTTATAAAAAAAATTCAAAGGTATGGTAAGTTTGATGTGGTTATATTTCTTCCTGCATTACTTTTAGGAAAATCATTAAGAGAATACAAAAGTATAGAAATAAATGAAGTAATAGAAACAAATTTCATTTCACAGGCATCTCTATTACAAAAATTAATGCCTAAATTAAAAGTAAAAGCATCCATAATTTTTCTTTCATCTATTTCAGGTCAAAGAGGAAGTTATGACCCTATTTATGCTGCCTCAAAAGCTGCGCAAATTGGCTTCATTAAATCACTGGCTCTATGGGAAGGCTCTAGGCTGAGAGTTAATGGAGTTGCGCCCTCTCTAATATATAACTCTTCTATGTTCAAAAGCATGTCAAAAAAAAGACGTGAGCATCATTCATCTCAGTCACCCACAGGAAAGTTAACTACAAAAAAAGAGATTGCAAAAATCATTTTTGATATATGTGGTGATGATTGGAAAAATGTTAGTGGCCAAATAATTTCTGTAAATGGCGGTATTTTGTGAAAAAATCAAATGTCGCGATAGTCGGTTGTGGGATATTTGGCGCAATGACTGCAATCAGACTTGCTGAAAGCGGCATAGGAGTCACAATTTTTGATTCTAACGCAAGACCTCTTCAAGGCGCGTCATTAAACAATCAAAATCGTTTGCATCTTGGTTATCATTATCCTAGAGATGATGAAACTGCATCTCAGTGCATAAGAGGCTTTGATGAATTCAGGTCTGAATTTTCTGATTGTATTTTAGATAATTTTGATAATGCATATTTTATTGCTACTGAAGGTTCACTGACGTCACCAGATGAATACTTGCGGTTTTGCAGAAAGCATCAATTAGATTTCAAGGAAATTGATCCAAATTTATTTAATCCAATAGTAAAAAATGTTGATCTAGGAATTACAACAAATGAAGTTGTTTATGACTCAGTAATTTTAGAAAAATTAATTACTAAAAAATTTCAGTCTCTTAAAATTAATCCGCGATTTAATTCAGAAATCACAAATATTTCAAAAAAAGGAGATATCTTTTCATTAGAAATTAATAAAAAGATTCAAGATAATTATGATGCAGTTGTTAATTGCACTTATGCAAATTTAAATCAATTAAAATTTCAAATTGGTCAAGAAACTAAAAATTTTCAATATGAGTATACTATAGTACCTATTGTAGATTGGTTTAGACCTCCTGTTGGAATTACAATCATGGATGGTCCATTCATGACAGTTTTACCATTTGGAAAATCTAAAAACTTCCTTCTGTATCATGTCGAACATACTGTTATTGAAAGAAAAATTGCAACTCAAATGCCTTTAGAATGGAGATGCAAGGAAACTTCTCCTTCTACATATACAGATAAGAACAAAGTCTTTAAAGATATACTTGAGAGCTTTTCTGAATTTGTTCCTGCTGTAAAAGATTCAAATTTAAAAGGTTTCCTAGAAACAACTCGGGTTGTTCAGGCCTATAAAGAAAAAACTGATGCCCGACCATCAATAATTGATAGGATTGATGATGGATTTTTATCTGTTTTTACTGCAAAAATTGATCATTGTATGTGGGTTTCAAAACAAATATCTTTAGATATAAAAAATTATCTAGGTTATTAATTATTTCTTTAGTTCATTTAAAAAATACTTATAAGTATCAATTAATCCATCTGATAATTTTATAGAAGGCTTCCACCCTAAATCATTTTTAGCTATGCGAATATCAGGCCTTCTCATCTTTGGATCATCCATAGGCAATGGTTGAAATTCTATGGTAAGTTCTTTTTTAGAAATATTTTCTATTTCATCCACAAGCTCTAAAAGTGAGAATTCATCTGGATTTCCCAGATTAACTGGATACAAAATATTAGAATTTGAGTTCATTAACTTTGTCAAACCTATGACTAAATCATCTATATGACAAAAACTTCTTGTCTGAGTTCCATCACCATAAATTGTTAGAGGAGTTTCAGATATACTCTGACAAATAAAATTTGAAACTACTCGTCCATCATCTGATCTCATTAATGGTCCATAAGTATTAAATAGTCTTGCTACCTTAATTTCTAAACCATGCATTCTATGAAAATCATAGAAAAGACTTTCTGCGCACCTTTTACCCTCATCATAGCAGGCTCTTATTCCTGTCGGGTTTACTGAACCTCTATATGACTCAGGTTGAGGGTGAACCTCTGGATCTCCATAAACCTCACTTGTAGATGTAAATAATACTCTTGCATTTTTTTGGAGGGCAAAATTAAGAACATTTAGAGATCCCAAAACACAAGTTTCAGTTGTGTAAATTGGATCAGCTTGATAAAACTTTGGAGAAGCTGGACAAGCCAAATGAAATATTTGATCTATAGGTTCTTGAATATCAATTTGGGTTCTTACGTCGTGTTGAATAATTTTGAAGTTTTTATTATTCAATAATACAGATAAGTTTTCATTTCTTCCGCTATGAAAGTTGTCTATCGCAATAACATTATGTTTTTTAGAGACCAGAGAATTGCAAAGATTAGACCCCACAAACCCCGCTCCACCTGTAACTAAAATATTCATATCATTAAAATTTATTCATCGGTAGAAAAAACATCTCTTGTAAAAATCTTGCTGATGTAAGGTTTAATATTTTTGTCAAGTCTATTTGTAATAATTAAATCTGATTGATCAGTAAATTTTTTAAAATCATTCTCTAGCATCACTCCGTCCATATCTAATTTATTGATTGAAGTATCATGAACTAAAACTTGTATTTTTTGTTTCAATAACTCTTTAATTATTCCATATATAGATGAATCTCTAGAATTATCTGAGCCTTCTTTCATAGCCAGCTTGTAAATGCCTATAATTTTTGGGGACAAAGATATAATTTTTGATATTAAAAAATTTACTCTTTCAAGATTAGAAATTTGTATAGCCTTTATAAGATCATTTGGGGTTTTCTCAAATCTACTCAAAAGTTGCTTTGAGTCTTTGGGCAAACAATAACCTCCAAAACCAAAAGATGGATTGTTGTAAAAGTCTCCAATCCTTTGATCCATAGACATCCCTTTTATAACGTCTCTAGTATTAATATTATTATCCATGCAGAATCCATCTAGCTCGTTAAAATATGCAACTCTCATAGCTAAATAAGTATTAGAAAAAAGTTTGACTGATTCTGCTGCTGTTGAACTCATGAATAATAAAGGAGCTGAATCTTGATGTGCGCATGATCTTAAAAGTTCTCCGAATAACCTCGACTCATTGTTTGTTCCGCCAATAATAATTCTTGATGGGAATAAGTTATCCTTAAGCGCATGCCCTTCTCTTAAAAACTCAGGGCTAAAGATAATATTTTCCAATTCAAGCTTCTTTTTTAAGGATTCTGTATAGCCAATATTTACCGTTGATTTTATTATGATTAACGCTTTTGAATTATGAGATACAATATCTTTAATTACACCTTCAATAATAGATGTGTCAAATGTCTTAGTCTCGTCGTCAAAATTAGTAGGTAAGGAGATAATTATAAACGAAGCATCATCAATTGCTCTTTTTAAATCTGTTGTTGCTGAAACTTGAAGGTCCTCTTTCTCGAAATAACTTTGAGCAAAATGATCATTTATTGGTAATTGTTTTTTATTAAATGCTTCAACTTTTACCTTATCAATGTCAACAATTGACACTTCGTTATCTTTTGAAAGCAGCAATGCATTGCCGCAACCAACATAGCCCATTCCAACTATCGAAATCTTATACTTCATATTAACGATATTGAAATGCTTTCAATTTAACAGATATAAATTTTAAGAAATGGCGGCAGGCTTGATAAGGGTTTAAAAAATTTCTTGAAGAGCCAGCTTTAAGATTTTTGACTAAGATAGATGCCTCAGTATCATTATTATAACCTAGCGCATCTTCAACAACACTATATAACGACATATTATGGGTATCAGATAAAGATTTTAACTCCTTAGAAAATTTGGAATTATGATATTTATTTAAACAATCTGCATAAAGACTTTTCATGCCAAAATATTTATTTATAGCTGCCGGAAGACTCGTATAACAATTTCCTTGAGAGTCAGTTAGTTTTCCAATTACTGGGCCTTCAGGTCTATATCCTCCTAGCAAAATTGGAGAGCTTAATAATTTTAAATTATTTAATTTCGCAATTAATAAAACAATATTTTGATGATAAAAAAAAGCTGCTGCACAGTCTTGCTCTAGTCTTCGTAAAATTTCTTCTTCAGAAAATTTAATGATCGAGGACCTAAAAACACATCCTATACTATGCTCTGATTGAATGCGAAGATTGGTTAAAGAAATTTCTTGAATGACGTCGCTCCCTCTTCCTCCATAATATAAACCAGTGGTATCCGTCCATCTCGTTGATAAAAAATCAACATCCAAAGTAGGCAGAAGTTGTAAAAGCTCTAATAAGCCTTCTTTATATAAAATTTCATCATCTGGAAGTTCAATAAGATATTCTGTTTGACATAAATTAAAGTACTTTAATTGCGTTCTTGCACGGCTTAAATTTTGATCATTTTTTAAGATTGTTACGTTATCGTATTTATTAAATCTCGATATTCTTTCAAATGTATTATCTGAAGAGCAGTCATCAATTACTAATATTTCAATTTTCTCATTTAAATCAAAATCAAGAAGTTCTTGAATGAGTTTTGATACAACCTCAGCCCTGTTAAAAGTTGCAATGCAAACAGTGATAAGTTTCTGACTTGCCATTTTATTAAATAATTAATTTACGAATAAGATTTAAGAAGAACATTTTAACATTCATTGTAAGTATATTTAAGCTCAAGAAAGAAAAATAAATATTCTAAAATGGCAATTCTGGCAAGCTTTTATCTTTAGATGAAACAATAAATTCTGAATGCGGAAGAAAACTTTGAATATACTTTTTGGGATTAAACCCTGTGTAATTTTCAGGAGAAAATTTTTTATCCATTAAGTATTGCAATAGTACATTTGAAGACTTTGTGTAGAAACCATGAGCAAAATTCTCAGGAATGACAATCACATCTCCAGCTTCAAGATCAAATTCATGAATATCAGAGAATTTTTTTGCGCTAATCGGAAATACTATATCTTTAATGCTGCCCTGATGCACAATTAAGATTTTTTTTTGCTCATCAGGAGGCCTTTGATAATGAAATCCTCTAAACACATTTTTTTCTTTTGAGGATGAAATCAACTGATAGCTAAGTGAAAAATTAGGTTTATTGATAGCATTTAAAAGATACTCAAGATCAATAGGATTCAAATATCCACGATCATCTGGGAAAACTTTAAAAAGTTTTTTATAAACCATTAATTAAAATATTTTCAATTTCTTCAACCCTATTTTTCAAGCTATTTTCAAAAGAATATTCTGAATCTGAAGAAAAAATATTTTCAGGGAATTCAGGTATTTCATCAAAAAAACTTCTCCCTATGTTACTTCTAATAATTTTTACTTTTTTATTTGTGATTTTCATAATAGTTTTTGCAAGGTCATAAAGCGAGATTGTATCTGGGCTTAAGATACAATATTTTCCTGGATTAAGATTAATTGAATTAATAATAGATGAGCAAACTGGCTCACTGTCTGATAAGTTAATTTTAATATCATTTTTTGGAATAGTCAGATCTTTTCCTTTTAAAATGTTTTTAATAAAAATATCTGTGACTTTATTTCTATTATCGCTATTTCCAAAAGTATCAAAAATATAAATGTTTACTATGCTAGAGTGTTGCTTCTCCAAGAATACTTTGAACAACTCTTTTGAAAGCGAATAAACATTTTGACTTTTAAAATCTAAAAGTTGGTGATAGCTGACAGCATTTATAACTTTTAAATCATCTAAAACTTTTAATAAATCTATTGTGTCAGCTGGAAATAATATATTTGATTGGATTAAATCTCGTAAGGCTGGTGTAGATTCAGGGTACGGATCATACAATGTTGCTAAGTTTATTAATATGTTTGATGGATTATCCAGAATAAAATCTTTAGATATTTTTTTTTGTATTGATGAGTCTTTGCTTATAATCTCAAGATTGCCTGCTCTTCTAAAATTAATTACTTTATCAAAACTTTTAAGAAGAAATGGTAATAGATTTGAGCCAATAAACCCAGTAATGCCAGTTACATAAATTGTTTTATGCAATATTTGCTTCCGCTTCAAAAACTTTTTGTTGCAAATATTCCATCTTGCTTGCATCCATTTGATTATGACAACCAAGCATAATTCCATTTTGCATAATCTCATCTGAAATATCAAAAGAACCATGAGCATCCCATGAGAATTTATTTGACACAGGTTGTTTTAAAATATTTCCAGTAAAAATAGTTCTGGTTTGAATTCCTGCTTTTTCTAAGAAAATCTGTAATTGCTTTCTTTTGCCTTTTAACTTATTTGTTAGCAACATGGGAAATGCTAGCCAGCCTGTATAAACATTCTCATATGTTCTAAAGGTTTCAAAATTTGGAGATTGAGAAAAAGCATCAGCTAAGATCTTAAAATTATTTGCTCTACCTTTTATGTTATTTTCTAAATTATCTAGTTGAACTAGTGCGAATGCCGCTGAAATCTCTGAAGGCATAAAATTATATCCTAGATCATCAAAGACATATTTGTCATCATAATCATACCCGCCTATTTTACAATCAAAACGACGATTATAATCTTCAGTCTCTCCATATTGAGAAGATCTTCTGCCCCATCCCCTTAAAGATCTTGCATATTCATAATTTTCTTTGTCTTTAAATGTTGCCATGCCGCCAAATCCTGACCCTGTTACAACATGAGAAGCATAAAAGCTAGTAGTTGAAACGTCTGACCAATCTGTTAAGTCAGTTTTATACTCGTAGCCTATGGTATCTGCAGAGTCTTCAATAATTTTAAGATTATTTTTTTTTGCGAAAGAATAAATTTCTTCCCAATTAGCTATATTTCCAATAAGATTTGGAACACAAATAGCTGAAACATCATCCAATGGGACATCTTTTAATACCTCAGTATTGATTTGAAGGGTATCAAGCTCCACATCTACAAAAAGAGGTACTAAGTCACTCTGAACTAATGGTGCTACTGTAGTTGAGAATGTAAGCGCAGGTGTAATTACCTTTGATTGTTTTGGAAGTTGCAAACCCTGAACGCCTAGAAGATTTGCAGACGATCCGCTATTTGTCATCAAGCCAAAATCTTTTCTAAATATAGTGGCGACTTTTTTTTCAAGCTCATGCACCTGCTTGCCATCCATGATTGCGAGCCTATCTTCTCTTAAAACCTTGGTTACAGCTTCTATTTCTTCTATGCCATAATTTGCTTCAGCGTAATAAACTCTCATAATTCCTCTTTTTACTATTAGGGGGCTTGCATTGATTTTGTTGGTCAGATTATATTGCAGCGCAATAAATCTGTCATTATTTTTCGATTTATTTTTTGTAACCAGACATTATTAGCTCAGGTTGAACTGATTCAGGATATACACCCTCAAATGCACGAAATTTAATTTTCTCATTCAGCATATATAGTTTTCTTAGCATACGTCCAATATTCTGACTAAAACCCTGAGCCGGTATCTCAAGATTATGGATTTCGATACGTTCAAAATTTGAAATTTGGAAAAATTGATCTAAGTTTGAAGGCACAAAACCATATTCGTGGCCAGCGGTGCAATACAAAGAATTGAATGGAACAGGGCCTAATAGATTTGGAGTTCTAACAAATAATTGCCCTTGCTTGCGAAGAGCATTATTTAATGAATCCATGGTCGCTATTAAGTCATACTTAGGAATATGTTCAATTACATGTGACATATGGATAAAGTCATACTGATCATGGAATTTATCTTGCTGAAGCAAATCTTTGATTGATGTTTCAACATCATGCAATGCTTTTACTTCATTGAGAGATTCTTTAATTTGAGAAAATTTTAATTTACATCCAAAATCTGCCAATTCAATATGTTGATACCCAAGTTTATAACATATAGATGCAAACCAACCTTCTCCAACGCCAATATCTAGAATTTTTACATTTTTGTTTGCTGGAAGAATAGATGAATACTGATCTATATAGTGATTAGCAATTTCATTTTCTGTGAAATTCTCTATGTGAATCTGACCTTTATTATATAAAGGATTCCCAGCGTCTAACCTAGAATATAGTTCACTTAAAAATTCATTAGCGTTTAGCATTTATTTATCACTTAAAAATTAAAAACTCATTATAATGGATAAGACTTAAAAAAATTAAATTCTTTCACTTATAGATTAGTGAAAAGTTAAATGTCTTAAAATATGTACGCTATAAAATACACTGCTTCTTTATTATTCATAATCTTTTCTACATTATATGGGTTGGAAGCAAATGAATGGAGTCACAGCTCAGGGAGCTATAAGTCTGAAAGATTCTATAAAGGAAATCAGATTACACCATCCAATATAAACGATCTAGTGGTTGCTTGGAAATACTCTTCTGGCAAGATCGATGAAAGGTTAACAGTTCAGGCCTCTCCTATCTTCACAGGAAATAAAATTATATCCTCATCTCCGCAGAGTCTTTCTGCTCTCGATCCCGTCAATGGAAATGTAATTTGGACTATAGATTTAGATTACAAAATTAATCCAAGAGGTATAACTTTTATCAATAAACCAAATCGAAGAATATATGTCCCTACTCAAAGAGGAATTTTAGAGTTGAATGAAGAAAATGGTGCAATTCTTGGATATTTTGATAGTGGAGCAACCTCAGTCGCACCGATAATCACTGATAAAAAAATTATTATTGCAACGTATCTTGATGGTATCAAGGCATTCGATCTGAACTCTAAAGAACAAATTTGGCATACAAGCCTTGAAATGAATAATTATAAAGCTAGCGTATGGTCTGGCTTTTCATTTGATCCTGAGACTCAATTAGCATATGTAATGACAGGTAGTTATGGAGGCTTGATGGGTTGGTACAGAAAAGAGCCTAACCTAGAATCTAACATTATAGCAGTAGATGTTCTAACTGGAAAAATAGAATGGCGATTTCAGTTCATAGAGCATGATTTATGGGATCTTGATCTAATAGGTAATCCTATTCTGTTAGATCTTATTAAAAATGGTAAAACAACTAAAGCCCTTGTGGCGCTCAATAAAAAAGGTGATGTAATATTATTGAATGCTATGAATGGAGAGCCTTTTCATGAAAATTCTATTAAAATGATAGAAGTTGAAAATTCTGATATTCCTAGAGAAAAAACAGCAGACTTTCAAAAAAAATTTTTAATCCCTGAGCCGTTTCATGATGTTTATGTTGATATTAGTAATGACTTTAAGCATCTAAACGCTAGTAACAAAGAATTTGTAGACAAAAAAATTCGTCATGCCAAATCAGGAGTCTTTCTGCCCCCTTCTTTAAATCATGATATTTTAATGTACGGAATTAATGGGGGTGCAAATCTATCAGGTGGCGCGATAGACTTTTCTGGCAAAAATCCTTCGGTAATTGTGCCTTTCAACAGTGAGGCATGGATTTTAAGAGCCTTCTACACTGACAAGGCAAATAGGCTTATCGAGGAATTGATTGGAAAATATAAGTCATTTAAATCTAACGGTGATGAGGAAAAAACCTATCAAGATAATTGTGCGAGCTGTCATGATGGCGGGCATGCTCCAAGCAGAATGATAATTGGAAAGATGCCAGCAGATAAAATTTATGCCTCATTAACTAATGGAGTAATGGCTGCTCAGGCTCAAAATCTTAGCCCTCAATCAAAAAAAGAATTAGCTGAGTACCTTGGAAGTGAAAGACAGCAAATGGCAGAGAATGTATTTACATCAATGCCTTTTGTTCCAAAAAATGAGACCTATATTCAAAATTGCTCTTCATGTCATGGACTGACAAGAAAAGGATATTATGAGTATGAAAGTCAGGGAGACAAGTATTATCCTCCCTTGGTTGGGATTTCACTGACAGATAAAAACATTGATGTGGAACAATTTAATAAGATAAAGAGTATTCATGAGTATTTTGATATTTCATATGATATTTCAAAAAAAGAGCATCACGAAATCTTCACTCAATTTGCAAAATATGATTCCTGGCTTGAAAAACTTGGTTTACTCTCCTCAAGAGGTTTTTGGCAACTTTTGCTTGATAAAGATGGATATCCTGCGAATAAACCTCCATGGGGAGGAATTGCAAAAATTGATTTGGTTACAGGAAAAAAGATTTGGTCAATCCCTATGGGAGTTAGACTTGATGAAGAGAAGAATAAAGTTGCAAATGGAGATAAAAATTTTGGAGGTGTATTGACTACAGGGAGTGGGCTAATTTTTGCAACAGGAACTCCAAATCCCTTGGTTTACGCATATGATGATTCAGGTAATCAAGTTTGGTCCGATGAGATTTCATATGCTGGTTCGGTTGCACCTATTTCTTATGACTATGGTTCATGTCAATTTATTTTATTTACCGCAACTGGTGGAAAAGTAATCCCCTTTACAGAAAAAGACAACGGGGATGAGCTGATCGCTTACAAACTTCGAGACTGCAAATCTTAGTTAAAAGTAATTACACAAATATTAAGATTTTTACATCAGAATTTCTAGAAAAATATCGCAGATATTAGCACTAATCTAAGAATAGATAGATTTAAAATGAGCAAATACAAAATAAAGTATAAAGCTTGTCGTAAATATTTCTCCAGACTCTTCCAAAAGACTAAGTAAAAATGAAATTTGGGGGCTATGAGTAAATAACATGCTAAAAGAATCTATCACTACACCAAAAAAAATTAAAATAGCCACCAAAAATAGTATTTGGGTAAGAAATTTTTTAAAAAAATAGTTACTTTTTATAAAAGAAATAGCTAAAGGAATTAGAGCTAATGCGCCTAACATAAGAAAACCAAAAAGCTCGCCTAAATTTCTAGCTAGGTGTGCAGAAAGGGCTGGGGAATCAATCATTAAATTAAAATTTTCACCAAATTTCTCATGAATTTGCAATGAATCGTCTGCAAGAACTATGGTAAAAAATATTATCAATGAAAAATAATGAAAATATTTTGTCTTCAACATTATTAAAAATAATAGGCTTATAATTCCAGCATGCTTAATGTATTGATAGATTTCAGAGATGCTGCGTTCCTGCTCAAGATAAAAGAAGGAATTTGAAGAGGTTAAAAGTAAAGCATTTATTAAATGAATGGATATAAATAAAATATCAAAAGACAAAAATATTATTAGAAAAAGTGAAATATTATAACGAGTCAAATTTTTTATTCCCACTCAATGGTAGCTGGAGGTTTGCTTGAAATATCATATACCACCCTACTAACTCCCTCCAATTCATTCACGATTCGATTTGAGACATG
>Ga0055584_100002780_pt1 | contig 17350 bp, 16 predicted proteins | sample OSDHelmetaG_FD_58716 | JGI IMG/M metagenome (GOLD analysis project Ga0055584, IMG submission 58716) | Pelagic marine sediment microbial communities from the LTER site Helgoland, North Sea, for post-phytoplankton bloom and carbon turnover... | ecosystem: Environmental > Aquatic > Marine >... | reverse complement strand
TGCGAAACGTGGTGGTGAAGTCCGGATAATCCTCCGTGTAGTCCGAACCGTCTTTCATGTCGAGCAGTAGTCTCAGGGAGTCCGGCCCCCAGCCGCTGTCAGCGAGTGCCGGAACGTAGTGTGACACCGGCTTCGACAGATCGATCACGCCCTCCCCGGCGAGCTTGCCGGCCAACAATGCAACCACCGACTTAGATACGGAATTCATCAGGTGCGGACGTGTTTCGGTCAGCTGACCGTAGTATTTCTCGAAGACGATCTTTCCGTCCTTCAGCACCAGCAACCCATCGACGTACCATTCCTCCGCAATTTCGTCGACGCTCTGCTCGCGACCGTAATAGGGAATCGAAAAGTCATCGACGAAGTCCTCGCCGCGCTCGAGCGCAGAGACGCGGTCAACGTCATGCTCGATCTTGGATGTCGGCAATACCTCATTCAGGTGACTGAACGACCAGCGATTCTGCGGGCCGAACTGAAAGTTCGAGAGCGTCAGGCTTTCGGGTCGGCCGCCTTGTGGCGTTAGGCACGCCGAACCTAACAGGGCGCCTGCAAACAGGCACAGAACCAACGCGGTCTTGATCACGATGTGTACTCCTTCAAGTGAAGTTGGCATGTCAAGCGACCTGTTATAGCATGTCATGTGACATGTTTCCGCGCCGTCCGAAAGGTGAGAAGAATCTTCATGAGAACCATTGCAATCGCCGTCCGAATACTCGCTCTACTCGTCATCGTCTTGCCGATGACGCTCCACGCTGCACCGATGGTTGTGCAACTGGAGACTGCGGGGCTGAATGCGGTCGAACTCGAGACCGTCGAGCCCTGGCCCGACGCCTTCATAATCTCTGGCGTCAGCGAACACGCCGAGGGGGAGCTGCACCGAGGCGAGTTCGTCGCCTCCTTGTACGAAGCGAAGCCTGTGGTCCTGGACATCAACTTTCCGTTCAACATCGACGAATTCGTCTGGGTGACGGACGGTGAACTCATTCTGACCCATGTCGATGGGCGAAGTGATCGCTTCGTGGCGGGCGACACGCTGCTCGTGCCCAAGGGCTATAAGGGCACTTGGGAGATGCGCGGCAACTATCGCGAGTTCGTCGTGATCGAGACCCGCGCCAACGACAGCGAGAGCTGGTTCAAGAGAATCGGCCTGATCGTCGCGGGTTGGTTTCGAGACGTGCCCCAGATCATGCCGCTCCCGGCCGAGCAGCTCGCGCGCGCCGAACTGCAGCCCGTGGAACCCACCGCTGCCGATCTCGAGCTGGTTGACGATCCCGACGGCTGGAAGGGAGTGAGTAGTAAGAGATTGTACGAAGGCGAGTTCATCATGGAGCTGTATGCCAGCCCCCCGACAACCGTCGAGATCAGTGCACCCTTTCCCTACGACGAGTTCGTGTGGATGGTGTCCGGCGAGCTGGTGCTGACACCCAAGGATGGTGAGGCCGTGACCTACGGCCCCGGCGAAGGCGTCGTGGTGCCGAAGGGCTTCATCGGGACCTGGGAAACCCGAGGCAACTATCGCGAGCTGATCATCATCGAGACCAAAGCCATGAACCGTGTCCACGAGGAGTAGGGCATGACTGAGTCGATTACTCGTCGGGACTTTCTCAACGGGGCCGCGCTCGCCCTGGCGGCCGGAACGACACTTTCCCCGCTAGAGCTCCTGGCACTTTCGGAGGGGAGTGCGGCCCCGGGACAAATCACGAAGGACGACTACCCCCCAGTGCTCACCGGCATGCGCGGCAGCCACGAAGGTTCGTTCGAGGTCGCTCATTCACTGGCCTGGCGCGGCGAGAAACCGAAGGAATACACCTTACTTGCTGAGGACTACGACCTGGTGGTCGTGGGTGGCGGGCTGAGCGGTCTGGCAGCCGCCTATCTATTTCGCAAGCAAGCAGGCGCGGACAAGAAGATCCTGATCCTGGACAACCACGACGATTTCGGCGGCCACGCCAAGCGCAACGAATTTCATAGCGGCGGTCGCATGCTGTTGTCTCCGGGCGGCAGCAACAACCTCGAGCCGGACGGCTTTAGCGACACGGTGAATCGAGTGCTTACGGAGATCGGCGTCGACCTCGAGAAGCTCGATGCCGCCCGCGAGCCCGGGTATTTGATGGGGGGAGACTTGGCCTCTTATGGGCTCTTCCTGAACGCGGAGCAATACGGGAAGGACCGCATCGCCACCGGGCCTTGGATCAACGCCTGGCAAGGCGAAGGCGATGTCCCGGCGCTGGTGAGTTCGCTCGGTCTGCCGGCCGACCAGCAGCAGCTTTTGGTGGCGCTGATCGAGGGGGAGAAGGACCTCCTGGACGACCTCTCCCTGCTGGAGACGAAGCGCTACATCGAAAGCACTCCGTACTCGGAGTTCCTGCGTAGCCGGGCGGGGCTCTCCCCTGCCACCATCACGTTATTCGAACCCATTGTCCAGATGATCTGGTGCACCGGAATCGAATGCATCTCCTTCGCAGAGGCCCTACTCCTGGGCTGCCCCGCGCTCAAGAGTGTGGGAAGGACGGGGCAGCTGGCCAGCAAGCTCTTGGGCTTCACCATGACCGGGACGAGCTCCCCGATCTTCCCCGACGGCAACGCGTCCGTCGCGCGTCTGCTGGTGCGAAAATTGATTCCCGAGGTCGCTCCCGGTAGCACGATGGAGGACATCGTCGACGCCCGCTTCGACTACAACCAGCTCGACCGGGGCGATGCAAACATTCGCCTGCGGCTGAACAGCACGGCGGTGAACGCCGTCAACGTCGAGGGCCGCGTCGAGGTTTCCTATGTAGAAGGTGGCGAGGCCTACAAGGTCACCGGCAAAAACTGCATCCTGGCCTGCTACAACGGGATCATTCCGCATCTGTGCCCCGAACTGCCGGAATCACAGAAGGAGCATCTCCAATACGGCGTAAAGGCTCCCCTGGTGCAGACCAACGTCCTGCTGCGCAGTAGTTCGGCCGTCAATGCCTCAGGCCCAGTGCAGTATCTCTGCCCGGGCAGCTTCAACGCTGCGGTCCTTAAGGCGCCGCCCGTTAGCCTGGGCGGCTACCGGGGTAGCACCGAGGGCAGCGACCCCATGGTGCTCTGGCTGCTCCATGCTCCCGCGCCCCACAACAATGGAAAACAGAATAGCCGCGATCTATTCCGCCTCGGGCGCCACCGTCTCTACACGACGCCATTCGCCACCTTCGAGGAAGAGACTAAGAAACAGCTCACCGCCATGTTCGGCGCCCACGGCTTCGATGCTGATCGAGACATCGAAGCGATCACGGTGAACCGCTGGTCCCACGGCTACGCGTACGAGTACATGGACCTCTACGACCCGAATTGGGACGAGGGCCAGGCTCCCCACGAACTAGGGCGGAAGCCGATTGGACGCATCAGCATCGCCAACAGCGACTCCGAGGCCCATGCCTACCTCCAAGCGGCGATCGATGCCGCCGACCGGGCGGTGGGCGAGAGACTGGCCGGATAACGTGGTGGCCGCCGGCAGACGTGCGGAGCTTCTGCCACCTATCTCGGCTCACGGCCGGCAATAACACATTCAAGATGCTTCGATTCATTTAGGGGAAAGCTCAGTCATGAAGAACAATATTGGCCTCCTCCTCCAAAAGCGCGCCCACCTCGATCCTGAACTCGAGGCGGTGTACGAGGTCGAAAAAGATCGGCGCTTCACCTACCGCGAAGTGAATGAACGCTGCAACCAAACTGCCAATGCTCTTCTCGATCAGGGGGTGCGCGCGGGCGACCGGGTCGGTCTGCTGTTGATGAATGGCATCGAATTCTTCGAGAGCTTCTTCGCGATCGCGAAGCTCGGCGCCGTCTGCGTTCCACTCAACTGGCGTCTGGTACCCGACGAGCTGGAATTCATCATGAGCGATGCTGGGCTATCGGCGCTCATTTTCGGCGAAGAATTTCTCGACGCCGTGACCGAACTTTCGATCCGACCTTCGCTTCGGGGCGAAGGCGAGCGCGCAAGCAAAATTGAGAGTTACTTCCAGGTCGGAGGGGAAGCCGCCCCCTTTGCCCTCGACTACACCGCAACGTGCGGTGCCGCGGCGACAGCTGAACCTGAGATCGGGGCCACAGGAGACGCGAATCTCTATATCATGTACACGTCGGGCACGACGGGAAAGCCCAAGGGTGTCGTGCATACCCACGAGACCGCTCGCTGGGGTTGCGACACGATGCTTATGACGTCCGAGGTTCGCGAGCATGACCGCTACATCGTGGCGCTTCCGCTCTTTCATGTGGGCGCGCTCACACCGATGACCGGCAACGTGATGCGCGGTATGACGAACATCATCATGCGTGCATTCGATCCGTCCCGCGTTTGGAAGTTGATTGACGAGGAGCGGGTGAACTGCATGTTGGCGGTGCCCGCAATGCTGAACTTCATGACGCAGGTCCCGGAAAAAGACACTGCAGATCGCTCGTCGTTGCGCTGGATCATGAGTGGGGCCGCCCCTGTCCCGGTTGCGTTGATTAAGGAGTATTCGAAGATGGAGATCCCCGTTGTCCAGGTGTACGGGATGACCGAAACCTGCGGGCCGGCTTGTCTCACCAATTACGAGGATGCGGTCTCGAAAGTCGGCTCGGCCGGGAAGCCTTTTCTCTACACCGAAGTTCGCGTCGTCGACGACGACGGCCAGGACATTACGCCCGGCGAAGTCGGTGAAGTCGGCGAAGTCTGGATATCTGGACCGCACATCATGAAGGAGTACTGGAATCGCCCGGACGCGACCGCGGAAACGATCGTCGACGGGTGGGTCAAGTCGGGTGATATCGCGAGCATCGACAAAGATGGGTGCGTCTACATCCAGGATCGCAAGAAGGACATGATCATTTCGGGCGGCGAGAACGTTTACCCCGCGGAAGTGGAGAACGTGATCCTTGCTCTCGACTCTGTGTTAGACGTGGCCGTGATCGGGATGCCCAGCAACAAATGGGGCGAGTCCGGTTTGGCGGTTGTCGTGCCGAGGGATGCCTCGTTGGATCCGCAGTCGATACTCGACCATTGCCAGGGAAAACTTGCGCGCTTCAAACAACCGGTTGCTGTCGAGTTCATCGATGAAATTCCGCGCAACCCGAGCGGCAAGGCGTTGAAGCGGATTCTGCGTGAGCAGTTCCCAGGGCCAGCCGCCGAGTAGCAAAGGAGTCAATGCCAAACGGCGCCCGCAGGGTCGCCGACAAGGAGATCACATGTCGTCTGTTGGACCTGCAAACCCTCGAGACATCTTCACCAACAACGAACGCTGGGCAGACGTGGACGATTGGAATCGCAGCGCGATGGCCCTGCACGAGGAAGGCGGGATCCATCGCATCGAGCGCGAAGGGTTCACTCCCTTTTGGGCCGTGATCGATCACGCGGCGGTGCTCGACATCGAACGAGAAGCAAAGCTCTTCACGAACGCCCCCGAACCCACGCTCCTGAATGACTTCGTCATCGCGAATCGGCCGAAGCAGATCAAGACGCTGATCCACACCGATGCCCCTCTACACACCAACCTCCGTAAACTCACATCGGATTGGTTCAAGCCTTCAAGTATCCGTCGCATGAACAATAGACTCGACGCCCTTAGCCAAAGCGCCTTGCAGAAGATGAGGAGCATGGGCGGTCGATGCGACTTCGCAGTCGACATCGCAATGCCTTTCCCCTTGCAAGTCATTCTCGAAATCCTGGGTCTCCCTGAAGAAGACTATGAGCGCATGCTGATACTCACACAGCAGCTCTTTGGCCAAGAGGACCCCGACCTAAGGCGCGGCGACAAACGGTCAGGATCCGCCGCAGAAGTCATCGCAGACTTCTACACCTACTTCGCTGATATCACAGCGAATCGCCGAGCGAAACCAACCGATGATCTTGCCTCCGTCATCGCGAACGGCAAGATCGACGGCGAACTTCTCCCGGATCTCGAGACCATGGGGTACTACATCATCGTTGCGACGGCGGGCCACGACACAACCTCTTCCGCGATGGCGGGCGGCCTCCAGGCACTGATCGAGAATCCTGATCAGTTCGCGCTCCTTCAGGCGAAGCCGGAGCTCATGGCGAACGCCGTAGAAGAAATCATCCGCTGGACGTCGCCGGTCCGCCACTTCATGCGAACCGCCCAGGAAGACACGGAAGTCTTGGGCCAGAAAATAAAGAAGGGCGACTGGCTCTACCTCTCCTACAAGGCGGCTAACCTCGACCCGAAGGTCTTCGAGGATCCGCTTCACTTCGATATCGAGCGCGAAAACGCGAGCCGGCAGATCGCCTTTGGCTACGGCGTGCATTTCTGCCTGGGGGCGACTCTCGCGCGAAACGAGCTGAAATCGCTTTTCTCGCGGCTCTTGCCGCAGATCGAGGAGATCGAGATCGACGGAACGCCCTCGAGCATGAAAACGACCTTCGTCGGCGGCCCAAAGACCCTGCCCATCCGATACACCCTGCGATAATTCGGTCCGCTGAATCGCCCTGGCCGTATACGGGCTCAGTCGTCGCCGAGATCCTCGCTGAAGACCGAGAACGGAGTTGCGCTCCAATCTTCCGAGCGATGGAAGCCGTCAAAGCGACTCGTCGGTGCATGCTTCGTGACATCGAAGAGCACGCTCTTCTCATATCCCCCGCCTCCGTCGATCGCGAGCGATTGTCCGGTCACGAACGCGGCCGCCGGTGAGAGCAGGAAAGTGACACACGCGGCGACTTCGCTCTCGCTGCCAAGCCGCGCGGCGGGAACAGCGCCGGCCCCCCGGACAGCGGACTCCTGAATCGGCGGAGGATAGGTCCGCATGCCGGAGGACAGGATCGTCCCCGGCGCCACGCAGTTCATGCGGATGTCGTAGCGCGCCCATTCCAGGGCAAGCGTGATCGACAGGTTCTCGATCCCGGCGCGAGCCGCGGCACTATGCGCCATCCCGACATAACCATTCCGAATATCCGCGAGCATGTTCACGATCGAGCCGCCGTGCTCTTTCATCGACGCTTCGAAGAGTGCGCGGGTGACACGAAACGTCCCGTTGAGATTCAGGTCGACGACCTTCTGCCAGGCACTCGTCGAGATCTTCGCCGCCGGAGCCGCGAACTGACCTCCAGCATTGTTAAAGAGCCCGCGGATTGGCCCAACGCGCTCAACCGCACGCGCAACGCCTCCAACCACCGAATCGTCACTCCGCAAATCCATCACTTCGAATTCACATCGCCCGCCGTCGGAACGAATCTCGTCAGCGGTTTCGCCGAGCACGTCCTCCCGGCGACCACAGATCACCACATGCGCGCCGAGGCTCGCGAGTTCGTGCGCAGTACAGCGCCCGAGACCGGTTCCCCCTCCGGTCACGAGGATCGACTCCCCATCGAAGAGGCCTGGTCGAAAGATACTGTCGTAACCGCCCATCACTCAGTCCCCTTAACGTTTGACCGACTCGTCACGAATTTCTCGCGAGCGTGCCGAAGAACTGAAAGGATAGCCGAGGACGCGACGCTTTGATCGGGTTACACTCCACAGGTATGACCGAACCCGTCGAGTTCCCCGATTCGAGTCCCTACGTCGTGACCCTCGATCGCGCCGGGCGGGGCGAGGCGGGCCATCCGACGCATCCCGACGTATCTCTGCTCGCGCCCGAGTTCTACGTCGATCCCCATCCGCTGTTGACGTGGATGCGGGAGGCGGCGCCGGTTTACTGGGATGATGCGACGGGAATCTGGGGAATCACGCGCTATGCGGACGTGATGGCCGTCTCGAAAGATTGGCGGACGTTCGGATCCGCACAAGGCTCTCGCCCCGACAGCTCAGTGCCCAGCATGATCAACCGCGATCCGCCCGAGCATATCCTTCGGCGTCGAATCGTCAGCGCGGGTTTCACGCCGCGACGGGTCGATGATCACGAAGTGTTCCTGCGACGAAAAGTCGGCGAGTTACTCGACCGCGTGGCGGACGCAGGCGAATGCGATTTTGTTCGCGACATCGCGACGCCTCTCCCGATGCTCATGATCGGCGAGTTGATGGGGCTGCCAGAAGCAGACTACGACCGACTGCTCCATTGGTCGGATCTCTTTGCGACGGGTGGCGACGAAGTTCGCGAGCAAGTCGGCCCGGCCGTCATGGAATACTCCGAGTACATCATGGGGATCATCGAATCGCGCCGCGGTAGCAAAGGCGAAGGCAAAGCCGAAGACCTCGTCAGCCTGACGACAAATGCAGTGGTCGAGGGAGAGCGACTCACCGATGCCGATTTGATTCATGAGACGATGCTCATCTTGGTCGGCGGCGACGAAACGACCCGACACGTAATCTCCGGCGGACTCGAGGCGCTCGTCTCGAACCCCGACCAGCTCGAGCGACTACGGCGGGAACCTGCGCTCATCGACAGCGCAATCGAGGAAATGCTCCGCTGGGTCACGCCGATCCAGAACATGAATCGGACCGCGAACCAGGATGTCGAGCTCGCCGGTCAGCAGATCCGCGAGGGCGACCGAATGCTGCTTCTGTACCCCTCCGCGAATCGCGACAAAGAGGTGTTCGACTCCCCCTTCCGCTTCGACATCACCCGAACGCCTAACGATCACGTTGCGTTCGGAGGCTATGGACGGCATCACTGCCTCGGGGCGCAGCTCGCACGCCTCGAACTCCGCGTGCTGTTCGAAGAGCTGCTCTCGCGCTGGAACGAGATCGAGATTCTGCCCCCTCCCGGCGGACTTCCGCGGCGCCGGGGCAATTTCGTTCTCGGGTGGGAGTCAATGCCCGTTCGGTTCGACGGGCGATAGAAGAGACCGCATCGCGAATCGACTCGAAGAAAAATGGGCAATCGTAATGGGCGGCGGACAAACGCCGGGCGACACGATCGGGAACGAGCGAGCGACCTCGATCCTCTTCGCCCGCGAAGGCGCGCGCGCCGTGGTCGTCGACCAGAGACTCGAGAGCGCCGAAGAACAGGAAATCTCGTCGGGCGATGTTCAGGGGCATGGCGACCTCTCTGAAGTTGGCATGTCACACGACCTGCTGTAGCATGTCATGTGACATGTCGCCGCGTTGTTCGAAGGCTGCGAAGAATCTTCACGATTGAAAGATCCCGTTAGCCCGTTTGCCAATGAATCCAACCGAACCGCACAGGCCGAGCCCGACACGAATCAACGAAATCGTCGCCAACGCTCGCCCCGCATGTTTCTGGCTCGACCGAGAATTCCGTCCCGCCGCGCGACCTCCCCTTGCCGGAAGCGAACGCACCGACCTCGCGATCGTAGGCGGAGGCTACACCGGCTTGTGGGCGGCCCTAATCGCCAAGGAACGGGACCCGACGCGGGAAGTCGTCCTCCTCGAGTCTGATCGAATCGGAGAGGGCGCGTCGGGCAGAAACGGCGGCTTCGCCAGCCCATCGCTGACTCATGGCGTCCAGAATGGCCTCTCGCATTTCGGTGAAACCGAGCTTCGAACGCTCGTGGACCTTGGGGAGAAGAACTGGGACGAGTATCGCGAAGCCCTGGCGCGGCACGGCATAGCATGCGATCTGGAGGAAACGGGCAGTCTCCATGCGGCCACCGAAGCTTGGTGGACACCTGAGATCGACGACCTCCACCAAATCAACCAACGATTCGGGGTTTCGTGCGACCGGCTCTCCGCTGAAGAGACTCAGTCGAGCATCCATTCCCCGACCTTTGTCGGATCCGCGTGGGATCGGACGGGCGGTGTCCTCGATCCAGGCAAGCTGGTCTTCGGGCTCGCGTTGGCAGCCGAGCGGCTTGGCGTGCGGATTTTCGAGAACACGCGCGTTGCAGCACTTCACCGTGAAAAGGATGGGGTCCGGCTAGAGACGACCGAGGGAACACTGCGCGCGGACCGTGCGGTCCTCGCGACGAACGCGTTCAAGTCACCGCTCCCTCGCATGCGTCGTTCGGTCGTCCCTGTCTGGGACTACGCACTCGTGACCGCCCCGCTCACGAAAGAGCAGCTGGAGGAAGTTGGATGGGCGGACCGGCAAGGTCTCTCCGATACGGCCAACCAGTTTCACTACGCCCGATTGACCGCGGACGATCGAATACTCTGGGGAGGGTTCGACGCGATCTACCGTTTCGGCAGCGATACCGGTCGAGAGAACAACCAACGCGAAGAGAGCTTCAGAACGCTGGCTCGGCACTTTTTTGAGACGTTCCCGCAGCTCAACGATGTCGAGTTCTCACACAAGTGGGGCGGACCGATCGCGACGACCTCGAGATTCTGTCTCGATCACGGCAGTGCCTGGGGCGGCCGAGTCGCATGGACGATTGGCTATACCGGCCTCGGGGTCGTCTGTTCGCGATTCGGAGCCCAGGCAGCGCTCGACCGCCTCGATCAACCGGACTCCCCTTACCTCGACCTCAAGATGCTCAGGAAACGGGCGTTCCCCTGGCCACCGGAACCCCTTCGCTGGGCGGCCATTCGCATGACTCAGAGCGCGCTTGCGAGAGCGGATGCGAACCGCGGAAGGCGCGGCCTCTGGTTGCGACTCCTCGATGCGCTGGGACTGGGATTCGACTCGTGACGTTAGCGGCCGACCCGTCGAACCTAACGTCTAAGATCGAGAGAACTTGATGCCGGCATTCCGAATCTTCAAGTATACGGTCTACACCCTCCTGATTGGCAACGTCGCATTGTTTCTCGCAGAGGATCTCGCGGCGAGCCAGGTCGTCTTTCGCGAAGGCGTGACCTGGCCGAGGTTCATCGAAGCCTACGCCCAGACGATGGACACGGCGGCCTGGGTCGTCCTGCTGCTGATGTTCGAGCTGGAGACCGCGGTCCTCTCGGACGAGACGCTCCGAGCCGGATGGGCAAGCGTCATGAGCGCAACTCGATTCGTTTGTTATTCGGTCATTTTCTATTCCGCATACGGATATCTCGAGAGTCTCGGTTTCATCACCCAGACGGTGCCCCTCAACATTGGGGATGTCTGCTCGCTCGTCGACGCGGGATACTCCTACGTCGAGAGCCTCAATGAGTACCCGGCACTCGCAGTGGAGTCATGTCGCGATCTGAGTGGACAAGAACTGCTCCAGATCGCTGAAACGAAAATCGTCGGAAGCTACGACCAGCTCGAACGTGCCCGGCTTCTCGCGCTTGCAGACTGCATCAACTCGATCGACTGGATCTGCGTCGTCATCATCCTCGAGGTCGAAGTCTTCCTTCAGCTGCGCGGCCTGATGAGCGGTTGGCTCACGCGAGTCGGTCTGGTGATCAAGGGCGTGCTCTACACAATCCTCTTCGGCGTCGCCGCCTACTGGGGTCTCGATGGCGCGCTCCTGGACTTCTGGGATGCCGCCCTCTGGCTCGTCGCCTTCATCTTCATCGAGATGAACTTCTTCGAGTGGCAGAGCGAGACGGCCGAGGTGCCGAACTGACCCTGGCCCCATTAGTCGCCCGAAGGAAATCCGAGATCGACCGAGGAGTTCTCGGGACTCGGCCAGCGCGTGGTCACGACTTGCCCACGAGTGTAGAACTGAATTCCCTCCGGTCCGTACATATGCGTGTCCCCGAAGAGGGAATTCTTCCAGCCGCCGAACGAGTGATGGGCGACAGGAACCGGAATCGGAACGTTAATGCCCACCATCCCGACCTCGACCTGGTCCGTGAATTTCCGCGCCGCGCCGCCGTCTCGAGTAAAGAGCGCGACACCATTGCCGAATGGGCTGTCTCGCAAAAGAGCCAGCGCGTCGTCGTACGTGTCCACGCGAACGACGCAGAGCACTGGCCCAAAGACCTCCTCTTTGTAGACGGACATCTTCGGCCCCACGGCGTCCAGCAGGGTACACCCAAGAAAGAAGCCGTCTTCCGGTAGGGAGGCGGTACGTCCGTCAACGACGACAACGGCGCCATCCGACTCCGCGGCGCCGATGTATGACTCCACCCTATCCCGATGCTCGCGCGTGATCAGCGGCCCCATCTCGGACTGCGGCGACGTCCCGTCGCCGATGGAGATCCGCTCGGTACGCATCGCGATGGCGTCCACCAGCTGGTCCGCCGATGCTCCCACGGCTACGACGACCGAGACCGCCATACATCTCTGACCGGCCGACCCGTATCCCGCGGACACGGCGGCATCCGCTGCCAGGTCGATGTCGGCATCGGGCAGAACGATCATGTGGTTCTTCGCTCCGCCGAGCGCTTGAACGCGCTTTCCGTTCGCCGTCGCCGTTTGGTGGATATCCCTTGCGACTGGAGTCGAACCCACGAAGCTGACGGCGTCGATCGCCGGGTGCTCGAGAAGATGGCCCACCGCCTCCTTGTCACCGTGGACGACATTCAGCACACCTTCAGGAAACCCCGCTTGATAGAAGAGATCCGCAAGGAGCAGAGCAGCCGACGGAGTCTTTTCGCTCGGTTTGAGAATAAAGGTGTTTCCGCAGGCGATGGCGTTGGGAATCATCCAGAGCGGCACCATCAGCGGAAAATTGAAAGGCGTGATTCCGGCGACGACCCCGAGCGGGCGCCTAGCCGAATGGACATCGACCCCCGTCGCCACTTGGCTCGAATACGATCCCGCCAAAAGATCCCCCACATTGCAGGCGTACTCGACGCACTCAAGACCTCGGGAGATCTCGCCAAGGGCATCCGAGGTCACCTTTCCATGTTCCTCGGTGACCAGCGACGCGAGCGCAGCGGCGTTTTCCTCGACGAGGTTTCGGAATCGGAAGAGCAGCTTCGATCGCGCGCCGGAGCTCGAGCGGGACCACTCGACAGTCGCCGTTCGAGCAGATTCGACCGCAACGTCAACGTCGGCCTGCGTGGCCAGTGACACGGAGCCCACCTGTCGGCCCGTCGCGGGATTGAAGACGGGACCCGCTCGTAGGGATTCTCCGCCCGTGCGTCGCCCGCCGATATGGTACCCGATTCTCGGAATGCTCATGATAACGCCACCTCTCGAATCGCCTCCACCAGCGCGTCGACGCCCTCGTCGAGCTCCGCCTCGGTCACATTCAGCATGGGCGCCATTCGAATCACGTTTCCGAACAGACCGCCCTTCCCCACTAACAACCGCCGCCTCTTGCAGGCCTCCAGTAGCGCGGTCGCCCTCTTAGGATCGGGCTCCATTCCGCCGCCCCGATGAACGATCTCGATCGCTTGCATCAGACCCTTCCCTCGCAACTCGGCAATCCAGTCGATTGGTTCCACGACGGGACGAAGATTCGCAACGAGCCGCTCCCCCATGCGAAGCGCGTTCGCTTGCATGCCTTCGTCAAGCACCGCGTTCAATGTTGCGAGACCTGCGGCTGCCGAGACTGGATTCCCCCCGAAAGTCGAGAACGAGATCGCGTCGATCGAATCCATGATCTCGGCGGAAGCGACCACGCCCGCGAGGCTCGTGCCGTTCCCGACCCCCTTCGCGAACGTAAGGATGTCGGGAACGATGCCGTGCGCTTCATATCCCCAGAAGCGCTCGCCCGTTCGTCCGAATCCGGTCTGCACTTCATCCGAGATGAACAGGATGTCCCGAGCATCGAGTTCCTTCTTGATCGCCCCATAGAAGCCGTCGGGCGGCGTCGCGAACCCCCCGACCCCTTGAATCGGCTCGGCGATTAACGCGGCGACGCTGCCTGCGCTGACCATCTCCAGGATCTGCTTCAGGTCGTCGACACAGCCCTGAGTGAAAGCCGGATCGTCGAGGTCCCGAAAGGGGCTTCGAAGCCGATAGGGCCCTTGAACGAAATGGACGTCGAGTCCCGAGAGCGAGGTCGATGACCAGGACCGATGGCTCGTGATCGCCTGCGCGCTGAACGACCGCCCGTGGTAGCTGTTTCGCATCGCAAGAATCTGGTTCGACTTTCGATAGGCTGTCGCGAGCAGCAAGGCGGTGTCGTTCGCTTCCGTCCCGGAGGTCGTAAAGAATACCCGGGCATCCGGAATCCCGGACAAGGATGTGATCTTCTCGGCAAGCTCGATCATGGGCTCGGACAGGTAGAGCGTCGAGGTATGCATCACCTTCGCCGCTTGCTCTTGCACCGCGGCCACCACGTCGGGATGGGAGTGTCCGATCATCGTCGTAAGCACGCCGCCAAAGAAGTCGAGGTAGCGCTCGTTTTCAAGCGTCCAGACATAGCTCCCCTCGCCTCGTTCGATTGAAAGGGGCTCGTCGTACAGGGGCGAGACGAAGGACGGCATCGTGGCGCGGTACCGGTCGAAGAGCTCAGAATCTGGACGTACGCCGTGCGCAGCCATCGCTGCCTCCCATGCCATGATATGGCCGTGAAATGGCTGTGACATGTAGGTTTACATGTCATTCGACCTGTCATAGCATGTCATATGACATGTCGACAAGCGTATTGACCAAGACAACCGAAGCGACCCCAGCGACCGGACGAAAGCGGCAGATCCTCGAGGCGGCCATCGAGATCATGGCGAGCGAGGGCTACGCCAATCTCAGCATGCGCGCCCTAGCACGCGCCAGCGACCTGAAGCTGGGCGCGCTTCAGTATCACTTCCGGACCTGGGAAGACTTGCTGCGCGCCCTCGCCGCCTTCATCGCTGAGGAATACGAGCGCTCTTTCGAGGCGTTGGCTGTTAACGAAGGGTCGCCCAGTCTCAAGGAGACCATGCTGTATCTCATCGGCGACGCGCCAGCCGATGCCACGCTGCAGGCGGACAGGCTCTTCCCGCAGCTGTGGGCAATGGCCCAGGTCGAGCCCCTGATGGAATCACTCCTGAACGATATCTACAGCCAATACATAGACATCTTGGAAGACGGTCTTGTTGAAAAAGGAAGCCGAGCGCCGCGTGCGGAAGCACTCATGCTCATGTCCATGGTCGAAGGCTCAACGCTGTTCGTGGGCCGCGGACGCCGCTGGGCTCGGGATGCCAAGGCCGTGCGCAAGGCCGTCCTCTCATTCATTGATACCAAGTATGGCGACTAATAAGGAATTCACTTTGAGCGATTCGGACACACTCGATCATCAGATCAATCAAGCAGCCTTCTGGGCTGCGGTGGTCGCCCTCGCCACCGGAGTAATCCAGTTCTTCCTTCCCCTCGACGTGCCCGGTGGCTATGACGCGTCGGCATCCGAGCGAGTCGCCTGGCTGACGGCGAATTCCGGCTCCCTCCCCTCGTTCCCAATGCGCCCCTCGCCCCCTCCCTAACATGCGGAGGATTCGAGAATCGCTCGAATCGTCTCTCGCCGAGCTGGCTCCGGTAGTGTCAGCACCGATCGCATACGGCCCTCCAGCAGAAGAACCGCTAGGCCGTGGACCGCGGACCAATTCGCCATCGCGCGGACATGCATCTCTTCAGGGCTCAGACCGAGATCGGCAAAGGCGTCCTCCACCCGCGAGACAAAATTCGCGAAGGCTCGGGTCGAGCTGGCGTCGAGCTCGGGCGAGGAGAAGTCGGGCCACCCTGAAGCGAACATCAGGGCGAATCGTTTCGGATGATCGAGCGCAAAATCGACATAGGCCATTCCTGACGCGATCAGAGGCTCGGGCTGAGCCTCGTCCGTCGCGGCGTCTGCTCCCGCTTCGATCCGGTCCGCAAAGGCCTCGAATCCGCGCTGCGCCAGTGCCGTTAAGAGCCCTGCTTTATCCCGGAAATGATGGGCCGGAGCGGCATGGCTCACGCCTGCCCGCTTTGCGACGCCTCGCATCGAGAAGTTCTCCCCGCCGCGCTCGCTGAGCTCTTCCTCTCCCGCTTCCAAGAGGGCTTTCCGCAAATCCCCGTGGTGATAGGCACGCTCACTCATGACTCTTGTCTCTTCCTCAGCTCAGGGGCAGCGATTTCCTCAACTGCTCCCTATATCTTGACAACGACAAGATAAGACTTAGGCTCCATCTTGACAACGTAAAGATAAAAGGAATCGAAATCATGATCCAACTCGGGCTCGGACTTCTCCTCTTTTTCGGCGCCCATTTCTATTCCGCCTTCCGAACGCGCGACCTGGAGCATGCGCTCCCGCAGAAGATTGGCGCTTCAGCCTACCGGGGGAGCTACAGCCTGATCTCGGCCCTCGGTCTGGGCCTCATCTGCTTAGGATTCGCAGAGACTCGAGCGACGCCTTGGATCTACTCGACGCCCGGATGGGCTCGAACCGGCGCATACCTGCTCATGCTGCCTTCGATGGTTCTGCTCGCCGCGGCGTATCTTCCCCTCGGACATCTGCGGGATCGACTGCGCCACCCCATGCTGATCGCGATCGGGTTGTGGTCCGCCGGCCATCTCCTCACGGGCGCAAATTTGCCGAGGCTGCTCCTTTTCGGCGCCTTTCTCGCTTTCAGTGTGATCGACTTCGTCGCCGCGGAACGACGCGACGCAAACAGGCAGGCCCCCGCCTCTCCTCCCAAACTCGCCTATGACTTCGTGGCTTTGGTGGCGGGCGCGATCGCCTACGGGGTGGTCATCGCATTTCTGCATCGTATGGTGATCGGTATCGACCTCGCCACTGGCTAGTTGATCCGTCGACTCGAGGCATTGAGCTCCACCTGAGAGGGCCTACCTCGCTCGGGCCATCGACTGACCGCCGCGTTTCGAGACTCCGGATCGTCCGCAGCGCTTAGCGTCCGTACCGCACCTTGAAGTCGGCACCGGAAACCGGTCGGCCTAACAGGAAACCCTGCATCTCGTCACAGCCCCGCTCTGCAAGAAAGGCCTGCTGCGCCTCATCTTCAACGCCCTCAGCCACGATGGGCACATTCATCGCGGCAGCCAGCCCAAGCACAGCGGTCGCGATCGCTGCGTCGTCTGTGCAATCCGGCAGGCCGCCCACGAAGCTCCGGTCGAGCTTGATCCGACCGATGGGGAAGCGCTTGAGAAGCGAGAGCGACGACTGTCCTGTCCCGAAATCATCAAGCGCAATGACGACGCCGAGCTCAACCAAGCGCGAGATATTCGTCTTCATGACCTCCGACTCAGCCAAGAGCGCGGTCTCTGTAATTTCGAGCTCGATTTGATCGAATCGAAGGTCGTAGGAAGGCACGACTGATTCCAGCCAGGAAACGAATTCCGCATCCTCGATCTGAAGGGCGGACAAATTCAAGGCCAACCGGAAATCCGCAGGAAACTCCTGCCAGCTTTTCGAGAACCAACTCAGCGCCTGTTTGAAGCCGAGTCGACCCAGCTCTCCGACCAAACCGATCCGCTCGGCGAGCGGAACGAAGAACTCGGGACCAATGGACCCCCGCTCCGGGTGATCCCAGCGCATCAAGCCCTCCGCCGCGACCAGGCGTCCATCCTCGCAGCTAAATATCGGCTGAAAATGCATCTCCACATCTTCATTGGCGACAGCCGATCGGATCTCGGCCTTAAAGGCCATATCATCGACATCGTCATCCTGTGCGTAGTAGCGTGCGGGGGATAGGAAAAACAAGCCCCCTTTTCCGCACCACCGATATTAGGCGATATGACAATCAGGTTCCGGTCGAGGCGTAATTGC
>Ga0055584_100002777_pt1 | contig 17352 bp, 15 predicted proteins | sample OSDHelmetaG_FD_58716 | JGI IMG/M metagenome (GOLD analysis project Ga0055584, IMG submission 58716) | Pelagic marine sediment microbial communities from the LTER site Helgoland, North Sea, for post-phytoplankton bloom and carbon turnover... | ecosystem: Environmental > Aquatic > Marine >... | reverse complement strand
TTAAGGCGGTTAACCCGCTGCTTTAATCTGCGCTTTCAGGTGTGTGGCGGCCTTGGTGTAACCGCCATCGCCGCCATCAACAAAGTGAACGTGTTGGTTTTCGATAGCCGAGGCGACAAGACAGGTCATCACGGCATGATCTGATTTGTGCAGGCCGTAGTGCAGTTCGCCGTTTTGGTATCGCTCTTCTAAATAGGATTCCAGCGCGCCAACTTTGTCGGCCGGGCAATCGAAGGTCAGGCACAGCATGTCGTCGGAGCGGGCAAAGTCGACGGCGTTCTGAACCACCTCTTTGCGATAGCCTTCGGAATCAAACGGGCCAAGTTTCATTTTGAACTTCACGATGAGAAAGGCGAGAAAGGTCTCAATTCCAACTTTGATGGCCCAGGTTATGAGCGAGCCGGTGCCGTGTCGGGCCCTCGCTTCCCGCATCAATCCTGATGGAGGCCACTTGGCCGTCAACACCTTGAGTGACGTTGCCTTCAAGGCCTCAACCCCGGTGACCTGTTTCAACGCTGCGTAGAGCGCGCCATGGTCTGCACCGCGCACCACCAAGGCGACCATTTCTCCGCGGGTCGAGGTGAGGGGCGTCCAACGACAGGAGAGTCCGGTCAGGTCTGGTGGTTCCCCGTCGTCCACCGCGTCTTCAATTGTGCAGTGGTCGAGCAAGCCTGCATCACCGCGTGCTTTGACTGAGGTCTCAAGCAGTTCGATGCCGCCACCGAGAAAGACGGCATAGGCGTTCCCGGGCGAGGGCTCATAGCGCCCAACCAAAACATCGGTGTTACGGTCGCGCAAAGTTTGCACCGGAGCGATACCAACACGCAGCGTTAGGTTGAATTCATTCAAGGCGAAGCGTCGCACCCGCGCGAGGATGCGCCGGGCTTCATCGGCGTGCTCGGGCGGAATCAGCGCCGCCGCGCCATCGCCGCCAAACTGATAGGGGATAGAGCCGCAATAGTTGCTCAATCCGGCAATCATTGCCGCTGCGCAAAAGTTGATGTCTGAATGTCGACCCTCGGCCACAGCGGCCGTCGAGCCTTGAATATCCGAGACCGCGACGTACCAATCGTCCGGAACGGGCACAAAGAACGCCGGATCAAAGGCATCCACCATCGCCCCCATAGACGGGACCGTCTCATAAAAGCCTGAATTTCCTGCTGTTGTCATCTCATTGACCACGATCATTTCCCAGGTCTCTCTGGCTAGTGTATGACAACTCGCACGGAAAGGCATACTTCCTCATGGATATCACTCTACAAGTCATCGGTCGGCGCAACGCTCACATCCTCGAAGCGGTGGCGGACGATGTGTTTGACGACGCGATCGACCCAGATCGCCTTGCCCGCTATGTGGAAGAAGCAAACCACTTTCTCGTTGTCGCGCTCGATGAAGGCCTGGTTGTCGGGCAAGTCAGGGGCATCATTCACCACCACCCTGATGCATCACCGGAGCTTTATATTGATAACGCCGGCGTCGCGCCGGAATTCCAACGCCAGGGCATTGGCAAAAAATTAATGGCTGAGATGATCACCCTAGCCAAAGCGCACGGCTGTGAAGATATCTGGCTCGGCACGGAAGCTGATAACGAAGCGGCGAAGGCCCTCTATCTCTCTCTCGGTTTTGACATGACGGATATGGTCATGTTCGACGGTGAGATTTAACGCTCAACCGTCGACCTACTCCGGGCGTTTATAAAACTCTGGCTTCAAGACCATCTTATATCGATCCCACATTCCAGCGTAGCGACCGGTTAACTCAACTTCGAGATCAACCGCGTGCAGGGTCTTATTCATGCACCTGGGCGCGTCGAGACACTCCATGGTCAGGCGGGCGAGGCCATCGCGGGTCATCGCGCCGATGGCGGTGTGATCTTCCGTTGCAACCGCAGCGCCGGATTCTTTCACCTCCAACGGTAACAAGGTCATATGACGGATAATCGTATATGGCGCACCGCTATTCGTCAGCACGCGTTCAGCATTGGTCTTGGCATCAATGGAGACGCGCTGAAACTCCGGCAAGTTTTCGGGCAAGAACATATCCGCGCTATCGCCTGCGCCAATGGCGCCATGCAAAATGAGTTGCTGCACACCGGTTTTGACCACGAGGGCAGAAATGATCTCCTGGCTTTTGAAATAGAAACTTTGGTCGCCCCGTCCTGGGAGGCCTGAGGCATCAACCACGACCCGGAAGGGCGCACTTGTGAATACCCGCTCCATATCGTCGGCGTTCAACATGTCTCCCACGAGATAGGTGACATCGAGCCCGGCTAATCGATCTCTGTTGGATGTGGGCCGCGCCAACACTGTTACGGTTTCTCCGGCGGCGACCAGGTCTTTGATGATTTCAGAGCCAAGTTGTCCCGTTCCACCAAACACTAGTACGCCACCTGTGCGGTCTGTGTCGTCACGTGATGCGCTAGATTTTTTCGCGCGTCGATGGCCTTTGACCTTGAGTTTATTTAACAATCCATCCAGCGCGACACGGTCGAACATGCGACCGTCTTTAATAACGGTGTGAATACGCTGGGTGTTGCGGATGTCATCGCGGGGGTCGGCATCGAGTAACACCAAGTCGGCCAGCTTACCGGCCCCAACTGTTCCCATCTTATCGTCCAAGCGCATGAACTGTGCTGGATGTAGGGTTGCAGCGGTTAGAGCTTCCATGGGCGTTAGGCCGGTCTCAACCAGCAACGCCAACTCTTCGTGCAAGGCAAACCCTGGCGTAAGAAAACCAATGGGATTATCTGTCCCCGCCATAATCTTCACGCCGCCAGTCTGCAATTTGTCCACCATGGCAAAGCTCCAGTCTATGAACGCTGTGTTCGCAGGTCTGCTTTTCAGGGACTCTTCCATACTCTTCCCGCCTGCGTTCCACTGCTCTTGAACATCAGGGGGCAGGTACATGAACGTTTCGCGCCAGCGTGGCTGTGCGGCGAGGGGGGCTGAGATAAAGGTGTTCACCGTTAAGGTCGGCGTTTGAAACACCTCTTCCCGTGCCAGGGCCGCGATGACCTCGTTACAACGGTCCGTGTCTTGCGCCTCAATGGCAGCATAGCGTTGCAGGGAATGAAGAGTGCCTCGGAGCGTGCCGCCATCTTCGTCGAGGCTATCTGCCAGAACTTGGGTCCGTTCCTTTAGAAGTGTTTGGTAATTGGCAGCGCAGGACAGTTCCAAATTGCGCAAATGCTCCATGCCATCGACACCGGACTCTGCGGCATCGACCGCGTCCATGCTCAACGGCACATGCGCTGTAATCGGTAGGCCAAGTTCATTTGCCCGCTGCGCCGCAGCCTTAAAGGTTTCCGGCGTATTCATTTCATAAAGTTTGATGAGGTCGACGCCCGCGGCATGCAGTTCATCGATCTGGGCGCGCGCTTCGTCCGGGGTGCTGACACCAACGGATATGTTCGGTCGCCCCATTAAGCCTGCATACACCCGCTGGGTGCCGTCAACCAACGGCCCAGCAATGTGGACGCGTGGCGCGATAGCCCCCTCGGCTTGTGCCGCGTCTCGCATCGGCAGCACAATATCAATCAGTCCGCCCGTATCCCGCACACTGGTGATGCCGTTGGCGATGTACAGGGGGAATTCGGTCTCAACACCAAGGTTGGGGTAGTAGGACAGGTGAACATGGGCATCCCACAGCCCAGGAATCAAAAACTTACCGCTACCATCGATGACTTGAGCACCATCAGGAACAGTGATCTTACCACCGATGGTTTGTATCGTGTTTCCTGATATCAACACCGTCGCGCCATCTGTCTCTTGCGTGGCGTCCAAGATCGTCACATTGGTAATCGCAATTACAGAATCCGCGGTCGCGCTCTGCGTCACCGTTTCCTCTGAACAAGCCGCCAGGCCTATTGCCAAACCAATTGCAAAGACAACGGGTTGAAATACTCGGCGGAATGCGTTGATCATCACTTATCCCCTCTAAAGACCTGGAAACAGTCTATCGTTCCCCATCTCCTGATGTAACCTAGGGTTAATAGGAAAAGGAGTCAGGATCATGAAACGCAGAACAGTTCTCGGGGCGCTTGGCGGTGTAGCCGCAGGGGGCTTCCCAACCATCATCGGCGCAAAATCAGCCCGCGCGGCAGCTCTGCTCGACCCCAATAAGCCGGAAGACCTCTACACCATCCACCGCAAGCTCAACTTCAGCTTTGATGAAAAGCCGGTGTTCTGGTTTATCGAGGCCACGCGCTTCGGCTTGAAGGATTATGAATTCACGCCGTTCTGGAAAATGCATGTAGGGATGGTCTCCAAGGTCAAAGACACCGGCGAGCATCTGTATGAGTCCTCGTTCATGAGCACGATTTTCTATTCCGATCTGGAAACGGGAAAATTGCTTGAGACCTTCCATAACCCCTACACCGGGCAGAAGCGCCCCGTGAATCAACCCACTGTGGCGCGGATCAAACGCACCCATGGTTTAACCGGCGTGGTTTCAGACGCCCGACCGAGAGAAGGCTCCGGCGCGGTGAGCAGAAAAGACGTGATCGGCCCGGCCCATGTCATCAACGATGACGTTTGGTGCAACGGGGATTTGGTTGTGAAGGCCGAGACGCCGAACAATCTCGACATGACCATCCACGTCAACGATTGGTCGACCTATCATGGCTCAATTTCCGAAGTGTCAGACCCCGACGTCATGAGCGCAGCCGCCACCCACACCTTCAACGACATCAACACCTTCAATCATCCGTGGATCGGCATGCAGGGCGTGACGGCCAATTCTGTATCGCGCGGCTACGGACGCAAGAGCCGAACCGTTGAAGGCATGCCACCCGCCTGGCGCGGCTTCATGGCCGACCAACACCCCGATATCATGGCCGACATCGATGGCGCGATTGAGGGGTAGGCGTTTAGGAGGGGGAGACCAACTCGGCCGCTAGGGCGATGGCGTCTTCGATGCTCTTTGAATAACCGTCGCCACCGATTTCTTTCCATAAATCGGGAACGCTATTCAATCCATGACCGCCGAGCATAATCTTGACCGTCGGTCCGCATACGTCGCGCACATCCTTGACGGTACGCTTCAGGGTCCGCAATTGCGTGCTCAGTGCGATGGACAACAGCACTACATCGGCATTGTAGAATTTAATGGCGGCGGGTAACTCTGATCTTGGCATGTCAGAGCCCAAGAAGATTGTTCGCCACCCTTCGAACTCCATCAGATACGCAATCGTGCGAATGCCCATGTCGTGCGCATTTCCTGCAACGGACGCAGCAATGACGGTGTGTCCCCGATCAGGTTTGCGTGGAGCGCGGTGCGCCAAGACGGACATCAGGCGCTGTGTTGTTGATGTGAGTAAATGCTCTTCCGCGACGGAGACCTCATTTAAATGCCACAGTCGTCCAACTTCAATTTGTGCGGGAAGCAACACACGCAGGTAAATATCCTGAATGACTATGCCTTCTTCCAACGCATCCAAAACAATTTGCATGCCCAACCAGATGTTTCCGGAAATCACAGCCTGAATGTAATGCAGCGCAACGCTGTCGCAGGTGTGCCGTGGATCTAAAGCCGAGTCCCACGCTGCCTCATCCTCGGTGTCGTTCAGGGCGAGGGCCTTATCAAAACAGGCGATAACCGTTGCTGCCATGTCCTCGGAAAGTACCGTCTCAATACCGAAACGCAGGCTCTCTAAGGTTCCGGATAGGTGGGTGGCATCTAAATTGCGCGCCGCCATAGCCTGTTTGGCCCAGCCGACGTGGTTGCTAAATATTTGAGGTTCTCCGGCCGAGACGGACTCTGAGAGTTCTGCGATCCGATCAAGAAAATGATCGGTCCAATGGTCTTGTGAATTTTCGCCAAACCGTGTCGTCATTTGCGGCGTATGCTCAAGCAAGTGTTGATAGGCGGCTTGAGAAATGGCCTTGCGGTTCTCAACCAGGGCTTCCGCACACAGGGTGTTGGGTTGGCTCATCATGACGACTCTTTGCTGTTTGCTGTGTCGGTGGTTGGATCCGCCTTACTTAACCGGCTTGTCTTGAAGTGAGTAAAGGTTTCATGGGCTGTCGTTGCCTTAACCCATTCAATGATTCCGCTCGTGATGCGCTTCAGTTTCTTATTGGCGTTCTCAATACCAACCAGAAAGGCTGGTAAGACAAAAAGCACAATGAGAGATCCGAACATCAACCCAAACCCGATAGAAATGACCATTGGTTTTAGGAACTGTGCGTCTTCAGACGTCTCGAACAATAGGGGCAGAATGCCAGCGATGGTGGTGACGGATGTCAGCAACACGGGTCGCAATCTCCGGCATCCAGCTTCAACAGCCGCTTCAACGGCGGGCATTCCGTCCTCTCTTTTTTCTTTGAAATAGCTGACCAAAATAATCGAGCCGTTGATGACGATTCCCGATAACCCAAAGAAACCGAAGATAGAGAGCATCGTCACGTCAAACCCAAGAACCCAGTGACCGAATATGGCCCCGACAAGGCCGAAAGGAATGATGCTGATAACAGCGAGGGGCCAAACGTAGGATCCGAACACCCACGCGAGAATGATGTAGATGAGGACCATGGACAGCAGCATTGCGGTGCCAAGTCCGCCTGTGGTTTGAGCTTGGTTTTCGGCTTGCCCCCTGAACGAGGCTGCAATGCCGTATTTCGCAGTGAGGTCAGGTAACAGCGTTCTGGAGATTTGAGCCCGCACGGCGTTGGCGTTGTTTTGGGAAGAATCGACATCGCCCGTCACCCGCACGGCTAGCAATCCATTGCTATGCTTAAGCGAATCAAAGCCACGCTTATATCGCAAATTGGCGACGTTCGAGAGAATTGCCGTTTGTCCGCCGGGCAACAGGATCGGTAGTGTGTCGAGAGACCGTAGGTTTTGGCGTTCTTGCTCGGCAAGCTTCACGCGGACTTCAACCTCGTCGCCTTCGTCCTGGAATATTTGGACCAGTTCGCCGTCAAAATTTGCACGGAGCTGTTCACCCAGGGACTGTGCGGTCAGACCAACGGCGCGACCAACAGGCGACAACTCAAAGATCAACTGCTCCTTACCGAAGGTCGTGTCATCACGCAGGCCACTCACGCCGGTGTATTGAGTCAGGGAGGACTGCAAATCCAGGGCGGCAGTTTTCAGCGTATCGGGATTGGAACCGGTCAATTGAACATCGATATCGGAACCGGGTGGGCCGCCGCGTTGATTAAGGATCAGAAAAGATTCAAGTCCAGGAACATTCTCAACTTGGCGTCGCCAGTTTCTTATGAGTTCGCCGTTACTCCAATCGCGCTCGTCTGGCGGAGTCAACTCAACCAGAATCTGACCGACATTAGAGCCTGTGCTCCCCCGCCCTTGACGTCCGACGTTAACAACGACGAGACGAATGAGATCTTCGCCAGAGGCTTTTTCTGCTGCGTAGAGTCCTTTGACTGCATCATCTAGGAAGTCGTTAACGCGCACTTCCGGTGCCCCGGCGACGAACCTGGCATTGGCAGACAGTGTGGTGCCGTCCGGCTGTGGGAAGAAGGAGAACCCAACCAACCCACCGCCGAGCAGACCGACAATAAGAATCATGCCCGAAAGGGCGAGGCTCAAGGCAATACTGAGATGCCCAACGGACCACTCCACAGATTTTTTGAACCAGCCATCGCGAAAGCGAGCAAAGGCGACGTCGATCGTCCGCCGATAGGCCGGAACGGGACGCTTCGCCGTGCCCATGAGCGAGTGTTTGAGGTGACCAGGCAAAACGATAAAGCACTCGATGAGCGAGGCCATGACCACGCACATCACGATCAACGGAATGGCAAACAGGATACTTCCCGTCGTTCCACCCAGCAAAATCAACGGCAGAAAGGCAGCGATGGTCGTCAATGATGCGGCAAGAACCGGGGCGAACATTCTGGTGGCGGCTTTTTCCGCTGCTGCGCCAGGGCCGGCACCATTTTGGTAGAGCGTGACGGCTTCTTCACCGACGATGATGGCATCGTCGACAATGAAGCCGACGGTCATAACCATGGCGAACAGGGTCATGATGTTGATCGTCCCACCGGCGATGTTCAAGGCCATCAAAGCGGCGAGGATGGAAACTGGAATTCCCACGGCGACCCAAAAGGCGACGCGCCCGTTGAGGAAGATGTAGAGGACGAGCAGGACGAGAGCCAGGCCGGACAGTGCGTTTTCAACCATGAGGTCAATCCGAGCGTCGACTGTTTTCCAGGTCTCAGAGTAGACCGCGATTTCAACGTTCGGCGGCAGGTCCGTTCTCGTTGACTCAACCCAGTTCGTAAGCCGGTTCGCAATTTGTATGGCGTCCTCTTGCTCAGATCGGCTGACTGAAATTTCTACGGCGGGCCGGTTATCAATAATGATGCGTGTTTGTTCTGGGCGGGGCTGACGTTCGACTTGAGCGATGTCACCGAGCCTGACAAAGCCGCCCTGTTCATCGGCGATAATTGGTAAACGCGCAAAACTTTGAGCATCCCGGGCTTGATCCAAACTTCTCAGTTGCCGGGCGACGTCCTGCTGCCCAACGGTCCCTGCAGGAACATCTAAGCTGGCGCTTCGCACGCGTGTGGCGATATCCCCCAGAGACAGGCCTAATTCACCAAGGCGTTGGGCCGATAGCTCAATCGATATTTCTTCCTCGGGTAGGCCAGCAACCTCAAGGCGGGATAAGCCGCGCGCGCGCAGCTCACGTTCGAATTGTTTGACGAGGGGACGTAGCTGATACAGGTCGGGCCCGCTGACCACGAGTTTGGCAACTGGCTCACTCCGGCTGAAGACAGAAATGCGCGGCTCTTCAGCGGTCAACGGTAGGTTGCGGATTTGTGCGACAACCTCTTTCGTTTGGTCGAGCGCTTGTCCGATATCGATGTCTTCGGGGAACTCGATGTCCACTTGCGCCAACCCGTCCCGCGATGTGGAGCTTAATGACGTTAATTCGTCCAGGGCCACAAGCTGGTCTTCTAGGGGTTGGGTAATCGCGGCTTCTACATCTTCTGCCGTACTTCCGGGCCAGACAACCTGGATGGAGACCACGTTCAGTTGAAAGGTTGGCATCACCTGCCGGGTCAACTGACCAGACGCCCAAATTCCAGCCAGGATCATAACGACCATGGCGAGGTTGGGGGCTACGGGGTGACGCACAAATGTCTGGATCAGCTTCGTCATAAAAAGGTCGTGCCTTTAGAGTTTGCGGTGGCGGTTTACTCGCCGCTACGTGTATTCGATGCCGTCGGAACTGGGGCGCTGGTTGGGTCTTGTTTTGCAATTTTCACAAGAAGACCGTCAGCCGCATTGGCTATTTTCGTTACGATGATTGTGTCGCTATTGGTCAACTCTGGAGAGCGGATGATCACTTCCGTACTGCCGTCTTCCAGGGCCCTTTCTCCGACGCGTTGCACATCGACTTTCTTCATGCGGTCATTCAAGACTTTATAAATTCGGTTCCGCCCATACACGGCTTCAGCAGTTACGGCGACGACGCCAGTTTCCCCTGGCAGCTGAAGCAAAACACGCACCGTGCTGCCCAAGCGCAGACCGATCGGCGGTGTATTAAACCCGATAAAGCTATCGACACCGCCGCTGCCTTCTCTGATGAGGCCAGAGACCCGGGTGATGCGACCCATCACTGTTCCGTTATCAATTTGAACCGCGGCCGTTATAGCGTCCTCAGTCCGAAGGCCTTGATTGATCGACTGCACATAGTTGGCGGGGACTTGAGTTCGAACTTCGATTGAACTTGGGTTCTGTAATCGCATTAGGCTGTCACCAACACGCACGCGATCACCCTCGGAGACTTGAATCCCAGAGACGATGCCATCGAATGGGGCCAAGACGCGGGTGCGGGCAACATCCAAAGCGGCTTGGTCATGGAGGGCTTGAGCCCGTTCCAATTGGGCTTGCCGTTCATTGAGTCGAATCCGACTTTCCTCAAGGGCGAGGTCGGACCGGTTGAGGGACAATTGCGCCCGCTTTAGGTTTTCGGTGGCGTTCTCAAAATCCGATCGCGACAGGCGCCCCAGATCTAATAGTTCTTTCGCGCGGTCAAAGCGGGTTTGGGCAATGCCCAAAAGGTCTTTTTCCTGTTCGAGGGCGATCCGGTTGATTTCGATTTGCCGGTCCGCAAATGAGGATTGCGCTTCTATTTCAAGAATGTCGGCTTGTCTCTGCCGTAAGGTCAGCGTCGCATCCCGGTCATCGAGGACGACCAGCAACTGGCCTTCTAGAACGGTTTCGCCGTCTCGTACGGGTACATCATTAACCGTCGCTTCAATTCCTGCGCTCAGGTCTGCATCCTGGGGGGACTGGACGCTCCCGAAGAGTTCTAAGGTTGGGTTGATCGTGCGGTAGTCAACGCGCTGCACATCGACGATCCAGGCCCTCTCCGCGCGTGGCGCAGGAACATCCCGTGGGCGAGCCAGGATCATCACGGCGGTGATGAGCAGGGCCGTGCTGAGAATGACCAGCGGCAGCCTGCCTTTGATCAGCGGCCAAAGTTTGTCTTTGGCGAACGCGGACAATGTGTTGGATAATTTTTTCATGAGGTGCTTCTAAGTATCCATGCGCTTTGTAGTCTTGTTCAGACTACTGCACTCTTTACGCGCTAAAGATTGTTTCAGATCAAAATTATCTGTCGCCGCACCGGCCCGAGGGAAAGAGTACCAAAATACGGTGTTTTTATCAAAGTATCCCCTGAAGCCTTGCTAGGGCTTAATGGCGGACATCGACGGCGCGATAGAGGGGTAATGGGTTGGGTGCTTTAAAAGGCTGTACTTAAAGTGTCTGTTCAATAAGTATTTCTGTTTGTAGTTTTACGTACCGATATTACTCTGGCTTTTGGAAGAGGCATTGAACAGTACAGTCCGTACCGTAGTGGCATTTCTAGTGGCGCCATTATCATTTGGCGTTCTGTGTGTACTGGCAGCGCTTTTTTTGCAGCCGTCGATTAGTGAAGGCATATGGATGCTACAGTTTACTGCGATGGTTGGTTATCCGGTGGCCATATTCCTTGGCATACCAGCATATCTAATTCTCTCGAAATTAAAGCGAACGAGCCTCGTAAACTTTTTATTTGCGTCACTTATCCCATCGCTAGTTGTCATATCCCTTTTTGTTATTTTACCGTCTTACTTTGATGGCAGGAATGGGTTTTTGTCAGAATTATTGCATCCTGCTCGCCGTGTGCAGATGTTCCTTATCTTTCTTGCATGTGTATTTACGGTGTTGTCTTTCTGGCTTATCGCTAGACCAGACAAAGCCGTCAGGCCATCGACGGACTAATCGGAGGCTAGCGATATATGGCGCAGATTTATGGAAGACCAGCACCCCGACATCATGGCCGACATCGACGGCGCGATTGAGGGGTAGGGGTAAGGCAGGATGAAATGGCTGTCGGTAAGATGAGTTAGGACGCCGAATGAAAAAGCGCAAGGTTCTAGAGATTTTTGGTAATCTTCTATTCGGTGTAGTGGCTGCAGTTTCCGCGGTAATCTTTGTCCCGCGATTGATGGATATTGATGACCCGATATTTACGTGGTCAATCGCAATATTTTTCGTAGTGATTTGTATTGTCGGTTTCGTTCAGGGCTATTTGAGAGGGAATAAAGAGCCAAGGGATGATTGATGGTGCAGGAGGGTCGTGTGGGGTGTGACGATTTTGAAACCTAATATTTTTCAACAAATTGAAGTGCATAAGCGCCGAGCCTAAACCATACTCGTTTGTATATTTTTTAGTGGGTTGGTTTCACGGCATAATTTTTTGAAAACCCCGTGGTGCATGGGCTCGAACCGAGCAAAATCCGATTTTTCTTTTTTTGCCTGTGACGGAGACGTGATTTCGAGTCCCATTTTGTAGTGTTGTTCCGCTCTTCTTTTCTTGCCAAGGTGCCTCCAACGTGATGGAGAATTTTGATGGGTAAAGTTTACGATCAGATCGATGACCGCATTCGGGAGTGGATCGATCAGCAGCAGATGTTTTTTGTCGCCACAGCGCCAAAATCCGATGAAGGTTTGGTCAATGTGTCCCCCAAGGGGCTTGATACCTTTCGGGTGCTGGATGACCACACCGTTGCCTATCTCGATTACGGCGGCAGTGGCATTGAGACCGTCGCCCACGTGCGGGAGAACGGTCGGATTGTCATCATGCTGTGTGCCTTCCGTGGGCCGCCGGTGATCTATCGCTTTCACGGCACTGGAGAGATCGTCACGCCCAACGATGCAGGGTATGAGGCGCTGGCCAGTCAGTTTGATCTGAGCTTTGTCGGTGTGCGGGCGATTATCAAAGTGAACGTGACTCGCATCTCAGACTCTTGCGGATGGGGCGTTCCCCTTTATGAGTTCGAAGGCCAGCGAGAGGTTTCCCCTAAGTACGTGCAGCAGCGCGGCGGTGATCACATTCGCAATTACTTTATTGAGAACAACGCCGAGAGCCTCGACGGACTCCCTGGTATCACCGCAGAGGAAGCAGAGGCCTATCGCACGCCTCAGGAGGCCGCAGAATGAGTGAGGGTAAACAAGTCGCCGTGATCGTAGGGGCAGGTCCAGGCCTCGGCGCAGCGGCCGCAAAACGGTTTGCAGAAGCAGGCATGACCTCGGTGCTGGTGTCGCGCAATGCGGAGCGCCTCAATGAGCTGGCATCGGGCATAGAGGGCGCAGTTGCTTACCCCTGCGACGCCACCGACGAAGCAGCGGTCGATAAGATGTTCACGGAGATCGAAGCCGAGCACGGTCCTGTTGAGGTGCTGGTCTACAATCCGGGAGGCGGTTTCGGACGGACTCATGTGGTTGATCAAAGTGCAGAGCGTTTTCGTGCCGTGTGGGAATTCACAGCCTTTGGCGGCTTTCTCTGCGGCAAAGCAGCGGCCCAGCGCATGCAGAAGCGCGGTCATGGCACGATACTATTCACAGGGGCTACGGCATCCTTGCGGGGCGGGAAGGGATTTGCAGCCTTTGCCTCAGGTAAGTTCGCCTTGCGTGCTCTTGGGCAGTCCATGGCGCGGGAATTAGGGCCAGAAGGCATTCACGTCGCCCAGATCAACATCGACGGGATGATCGGTGAGTCCGATGACGGTTCGAAGCTGGACACCGCTGATATCGCGGAGACCTATTACGGGCTTCACAAGCAGTCTCGGTCGAACTGGACCCATGAGCTTGATGTCAGGCCCTGGTCAGAGAATTTCTAATCAACGTCTGAGTTCTGAATGAAAAACGGCGGCTCCGAGGAGCCGCCGCTGTCCGTCGTGAAAGGGACGTCGCCTAGGCACTCTTCAGGCGGGCTTTCATGATCTTATTTGTTTCAGCCATATGCGCTTTGGCCGTTGGATGCTTCTTCATGGCAGCCAAGTACTTCTTCACGTTTGGACGACCCTTGAGGGGGTCTTTAAGGCCAAACGCCGGGCCACCACCCATAACAAACAGAAGGGCTGGAATGGCATAGCAATCCGCAATGGTGAAGCTCTTACCCATCGCGCACGGACCACCGGGCTTGAGATATCCATTGAGGATATCCAAGCCAGACTCCATGGCTGCCAATGCCTTTTTGGCCGCCGCTTTGTCCTTAGGCGCGCGCCCGACGATCTGACGGAACAGATCAAGCGCTGGGGCTTGCACATATTGGTCGCACACCGCAGCGATCAGGCGGGCTTTGCCTGCTGCTGCGGCAGACGCGGGGATGATCTTCTTTTTCTTTGGGTTTTTATCATCCAAGTAAGGAAGGATGACGTCCGATTCATACACAGCCGTCGACCCATCTTTCACGGTCGGCATTTTACCAAAAGGGTTCATCGCCAAGAATTCAGGCGTTTTCATCCCGCCCTCAGGCATCAGCAAGGAATAGTCCAAGCCCTTGTGTTCGCACGCCAGAATGACGCGGGCGACGAAGGGCGATAAGGCGCTTCCGTATATCTTCATTGTCTCAAGCTCCTTGATACGATGCTGTTAGATGCCGAAGAACTGCTTCGCCATAGCTTTCATTTCTTTCAAGGCTTGCTTGGTAAGTGCGTCACGCTTCATGGCATTCCAGTATTTCTTGACGTTCTTGTAGTCTGCGAACGGGTCTTTGACGCCAAAGAACGGTGTCATCATGTTGGCGAAGAACAAGGCTGGAAAGGCGTAGCAATCAGCGATCGTGAAGCGTTTTCCCATGGCCCAAGGTCCGCCAGCGACCAAGTAACCGTCAAGAACACTGAGGCCTTTGTTGAGGTCGGCGAGGGAGGCTTTGACTGCGGCTTTGTCGCGGGTCTTGGGGTCACGTTGGCTGAACAGTCCTGAGATTGCGGCTTGGATATAAAGGTCTGAGACCGTAGCAATCAAACGTGCGTTTGCGGCGGCCTTTGCAGTGCCCGGGATAATTGCTTTTTTCGGATACTTGGCTTCGATGTATTCCACAATCACAGAGGATTCTGGAAGTACAGTTGCGCCGTCTTTAATCGCCGGCATTTTAGCCATCGGGTTCAGAGCCAAGAATTCAGGCGTTTTCATGCCGCCCTCGGGCATTAGAACGTCGTGCTTCACGCCTTTGTGGCGGAGGGCTAGCAATACGCGGCAGACATAGGGTGATAAAATAGCGCCATAAACTTTCATTGGTCGTGCATCCTTATAAGTAAAACCTGGTTTCAGGCCGGTGTGGCCCAAAGCGCGCGTATCATATCGGAACCCCACCAAAAATCACGCTCGATTATCAGGCTGTTCTCTGAGAAAGTTTCATGATCTTCTAGGCGGGTATTTAAATGGGAGAGTGTGATGAACCACCGCAATGTTCGGGGAAAAATTCTATATATCGGGGAAGATAATCAGGAGCGGGGTAGAGAGTGGTTTTCCATGACCTATCATGAAGACGGTCAGCGAACCCTGCGAGCGCACTGCGAAATTGATGACACGGAAGTCCTCCGTGAAACCACCTATACGATGGATGAAAACTGGCGGCCGTTGGATTGCTTCAACCGCCTTCATGTCGAGCGTAAGTTCTTAGGCACCGGCTGGGTCCGGGCGTACGGCAATGAAGCTGAATGCGAAGTGTTCAACACAACGCTCGGCCGGGTATCGCAGACTGTGACCATGGATGGCCCAGCACATAGCTTGACGGTTCATCCGCTGACCTGTGATGTCTTTCACACTGCTGGCTACGACCATAGCAAAAGCGAGAACCCGCAAACTCTAACCAACGTCCTTTCGACATCGCCCATGCCAAATGGTGCAAGTGGCCCGTTCCTGAGCGTCGGTGCCGTGACCGTGATGTATGATGGCCGTGAGGAAATCACGGTGCCGGCTGGTACGTTTGAGGTGGATCATTACCACTTCGTGCTCAAGCCTCAGCCGGATGGAACGCCACGCCGGGAAGACGTCTGGTGCATTCCCGAGGACTACACCTTCGTGAAAGTGACCGTGAACGGTTTTCTTAAGAACTCTCGCTACGAACTGGTTGAGTACGAAACCGACTTCTAGGGAAGAGCCATGAAGCACCGGAATGTGCGGGGCAAGATCGCCTATATCTTTGATCCCGAAGGCGAACGGCGAGAGTTTGGTCGAGAGTGGTGGTCCGTAACCTTCCATGAGGACGGTCAGCGGACTCTGCGCGCCCATTGCGAGATAGAGCCGGGTGTCGTTGCGGATCGTTCGGTGCTGCGCGAGACTGTTTATACGACTGACGCTGACTATCACCCGCTTGACTGTTTCGTTCGACTGCATGAAAGCGGAAAATTCTTAGGCAGTGGCTGGTTTCGGTTCACTGACGGCTGGGCCGAGTGTGAAGCCGTAAATGTGACCTCCGGCCGGATTAGTCAGCGTATGGAACTCGATGTCCCGCCGTTGTCCTTCGGTGCCCATCCAGTGTCCTGCGATATGCTCCACTGTGCTCGGTTTGATCATAGCAAGGTCCAGGAGATTCAGCCGTGTAAGGGCGTTCTGATGTCGTCGCGAGAACACGATGGATGCTCGGGCCCGAACCTCTGTACAACGCAATTCGGGTTGGAATACATAGGTCGTGAAAAGATTGCCGTGCCTGCCGGGACGTTTGAGACGGACCACTACCGTTTTGTCCTAGATCATCACCCGACAGAAGATTTGTGGTGCACCACTGACGGATTTCTTTTTGTGAAGATTACAGTGGGTGGCTACATGAACGCCCATTTTGACCTCGTTGAATACGAAGAGGATTACTAAAGATGCAGATCATCGGTGCTGGATTTGGGCGTACTGGCACGAAGTCCATGAAGCACGCACTAGAGCAACTTGGGTTTGGTCCGTGCTACCACATGTTTGAAGTGTTTCAGAAGCCGGAGGGCATACCGCTTTGGCATAAGGCGGCGTTTGGCCAGGATATTGATTGGGATGAACTACTCGGTGGGTACCAGTCCGGCGTTGACTGGCCTGTATCTCACTTTTGGCAGCCATTGTCTGAGAGATATCCGGACGCCAAGGTGCTCTTGACCGTCCGTCCAGCTGATCAATGGTACACGAGCATGACGAACACCATTTTCAGCCATCTCTCAGGAAATGAGCCGGAAGATGAAATACGGACCCAGTGGAAAGAAATGGTCGATAAGATTGTTCTTGAAGATACCTTCGACAATCGACCAGATGATCGTGCCCATTGCGAAGCTGTTTTCGATCGTCACACTGCGCTGGTTAAAGACACGATCCCAGCAGATCGATTGATTGTCTATGAAGTCGGAAGTGGATGGGAGCCTTTGTGTGAGGGGCTCGGTGTTCCAGTTCCAGAGGGGCCTTTTCCGAAAACCAATACGACGGCTGAGTTTCGCGGAGACCGCAAAGCTGAAGCAGAGCAGGCCGAGGGATAAGCTAATCTTCGGTGCTGGTCTCGGTGTTTGCGGTATGTGTCATATGCACAACTCGCTGCGGGAAGGGTATTTCGATATTGTTCTCTTTGAGACTGTCCCATAGCGCAAGCAAGACCTGACCTTTGACGTTTGTGACGCCTTTGGCCGGGTCTCTAATCCAGAATCTCAAGACGAAGTTGAGGGAGCTGTCGCCAAACTCTTTGAGGTGACAGACAGGCGGAGGGTGGTCGACGACGCGGTCTGGTTGTGAGGCCGCCACCACGGCAAGTGCCCGTACGGCATGAGGGTCGCTGTCGTAACTGGTGCCAAACTTCACTTCCATGCGGACATCATCGTCGCTGTGAGACCAATTAATGACTTGATTGGTGACGAAATCGTCGTTGGGAATGAGGAGCTCTTTGTTGTCCCGCGTGGTCACGCCGACATAGCGAGCGCTCATGGTGTTGACCCAGCCAAAGGTCGGACCAACCTCGATGACGTCTCCAGGTTTAATGGATTTATCGAGAAGGAGAATGATGCCGCTGATCAGATTGGAGACTTGTTTCTGCAGTCCTATGCCGATGCCAACGCCGACCGCACCGGTGAAGACTGCGAGTGC
>Ga0055584_100002776_pt1 | contig 17354 bp, 15 predicted proteins | sample OSDHelmetaG_FD_58716 | JGI IMG/M metagenome (GOLD analysis project Ga0055584, IMG submission 58716) | Pelagic marine sediment microbial communities from the LTER site Helgoland, North Sea, for post-phytoplankton bloom and carbon turnover... | ecosystem: Environmental > Aquatic > Marine >... | reverse complement strand
TGCAATGCAGTGCAACTGCAGCAGGTCATCATGAATTTGTGTTTGAACGCAAGGTACGCGCTGGAAGACAGCGGCGAGTTGAGCGTCTCGTTGGTACACGAGCGTGGCGAGCACGTTTGCACTTCGTGTAGCGCGCATGCTGTCGGTGATTTTTTCATGCTTGGCATACACGACAACGGCGCCGGAATCTTGCCGGATGATTTGCCGCGCATCTTCGATCCATTCTTCACCACCCAGGCCCTTGGTCAAGGCTCTGGAGTGGGCTTGTCGATGATTCACGGCATCGTGCATAGCACGGTGGACACATCCGCGTGGAGAGCATTGTTGGCCGTGGTACCTCGGTCTATGTCATTTTGCCGGTTACGTCTAACCTAGCGGCTGGCGACCCTACGGCATTGGACGCACCGGTGCGCAATACGCCGCGCGTGCGACGCCCCGTGGCGATTGTTGAGGACGAGCCTGCACTTGCACGTGTGATGAATGAACACTTCGACATTTTGGGATTTGATGTGTCCCTCTACACCGATGCAGTTGTCGCGGCGCGCGCGCTGAGCGCGCCGCAGCCTGGTGTGCATTTGGTCATCACCGATCAAACGATGCCTGGTCTCTCTGGCCTAGATCTAGCTAGGACTATTCTTGCGGCTCACCCGAGATTACCCGTGATCTTGTGCACTGGTTACAGCCGCGCGGTCAATCATGATCAGGCCATCGATATAGGCATCCGGGCGTTTGTCGACAAGCCGGTAGAACTTGATGCGCTTGCAGCTCTTGCGGTGCAATTGTTAGACGAAAATGAATGATGAGTTGGCCCAGATCGTGATGCATATGACGCTCGCATTAGCACACTGCTCGCGCTAAAGTTGGCGCGATAAATTCAGCTGGTCCGCATTCTTGCACGCCGCGTCAGGAGCATTGACACATGAGTACCCCGGCACCAATCGAGCAACTCTCAAACTCGCATGCATGGACTGATCGTGCGCGATACTTCAATTCGGGCAACGCATTTGCACTGAAGCTGTCGGCGGTGCCCAGCGTTCAGTTTTCCGCTGAACGTGACGCGGCGTTTGCTGACACTGCGCCGACCGGCCTGATCGACATGGACTTGAGTGCGGAGCTGCATACCAACTACCCAGCCACCACGCCATTCGTATTGTCGCGTTACGTTTGCGTGCGTGCGGGCGAAAGCTTGCCATTGCAGTTGCGTGCGAGTGGCCAATTAATGGTGATCTTAAAAGGCACCGGCAGTACCTCTGTGCTCGGCGAGACGGCAACCTGGAAAACAGGCGACGTGCTCGCCCTCCCTGGCGCTGCCGAGACTGTCCATCACGCCAACGAAGATGTGGTTGCTTGGCTGGTCACAGATGAACCCGCGCTTAATTTCCAAGAGCTGCAACCATCGTCGCCAGAACAAACTTCAATGTCGCCGGTGCTCTATAGCGCCGAGGCTCTCGATGCGGAACTTACCGCACTCTACAACCACCCAGATGTAGAGACCTTTCCGGGTTACGCCGTGGTTTTGTCGCATCAGTCTCTGGAACATATGCGCAATGTACATCCAACTTTAACCTTGGCTCTGAACTCGTTGCCGCCGAACTCATCGCAACGCCCGCACGTTCACAACTCGATGGCATTAACGCTGTGTTTGGAAGGCGACGGTTGCTACTCAATGATCGATGGCGAACGAAAAGACTGGCAGCGTCATGCCGTCATGTTGACGCCGCCGTGCGCCTCGCATTCCCATCATAATGACGGCGCAGAAAACATGCGTTGTATGATTGTCCAAGATGGCGGCTTGTATTATCAGGCGCGTGCAATTGGCTTCGAGTATTCAGAATAACGCCGTTGTGTCGTGTCGGAGTGCGTAGAACTTGACCTAGCTGCGTGTTGTCGATCTCAGGTCAGATGTGCAGCCGACTGGTAGCGTCTGCGTAAGAACTCGGTCGGCCAAGTAAGAAACCTTGGCCGACATGACAACCGTTGTCGCGTAAAAACGCGAGCTGTGCCTCGCTCTCGATGCCTTCGGCAACAACAACCATTTTGAGTTCATGCGCCATCGCAATGACGGCACTAGCGATATTAGTGTCGCGTTGTTCTGCCGGGATGCCGGTCACGAATGTGCGGTCTAACTTGAGTATGTCGACGGGTAGTTTCTTGAGATAATTGAGCGATGAATAACCCGTGCCGAAGTCGTCAATCGCAAGCGACACACCGATATCCTTTAGTTTGAGAAGATTTGGCAATACGTCACTTACGTGCATCAGCATCGATTCGGTAATTTCGAGGGTCAGACGATCTGCGGCAAGGCCAGAGTCTTGCAAGGCCCTCTCGACAACCTCTAACAAACCCTTATCCGTCAACTGTCTGGCGGCCAAGTTGACGGACAATTTTAACCACTCAATATGCTTAGCAGTTGCGACCTCCGTGCAGGCGGCTCGCAGCGCCCATTCGCCGACCGTATTAATGAGCTTGGTTTCTTCAGCGAGCCAGATGAACTCAGTTGGCAAGATGACGCTGCGCTGCGGGTGATACCAGCGGATCAGCGCTTCAACACCTACTAGTGAGCTGTTGTTGAGCGTATACAGTGGCTGGTAGTGCTGCACCAATTCACCGCGCGAGCTCGCATTGCGTAATTCTGATTCGAGAGAGATGCGCTCAGACAACTCAGCGTTCATTTTTTCGGTAAAGAACTGATAGTTGTTGCGCCCACGGCTTTTGGCTTTGTAGAGCGCGATGTCTGCATTCTTGAGCAGGGTCGTAGCGTTCGTGCCATCGCCAGCCGACATCGCAATACCGATACTAGTAGTTATACCGATTTCATGGCCATGAATCTTGACCGGTTGGTGCAATCGCGAGAGCAGTTTTTCGCATACAGTTTTCACCGCATTGCCGCTTTCGACGTTGCTTAGAACAATCGCGAATTCGTCGCCGCCGATGCGCGCCACGGTGTCATCGGAGCGCACACAGGCGCGGAATCGGTGCGAAATCTCCTTTAAAAGCGCGTCCCCTGTGTCATGTCCGAGGGTGTCGTTGACATGCTTGAATTGGTCCAGATCGAGATACAACAAGCAAGCGCCTTTGTGGCTGCGCTTGGCCGTGTGCACGGCTTGCTCCAAACGATCCATGAATAAGCGCCGATTGGGTAGGCCAGTCAGAACGTCGTAGAACGCGAGCTGCTGCATTTCAGCTTGAGTTTGCTTTAGGTCATCAACTGCATCACGTAGCACTTGGGTGAGCTGCAGGTTATTGTCCGCTAGCGAAAATTGGTGGGTGAGTACTGCAAATATCTCAAGATCGTGTCTGGCAAATAGACCTAGCGAGTCGCCGCGACAATCGACCTGCGTGAAACCGACTATAGACTGCCCGCGCAGGATGGGTGCACACATGCCAGAGCGGATATCTTCTGAGCGCAAGCTTTCCGATTCGCCGACGCTCTCATCGCTATCAACAAAAATGACGGCCTGGCAGCGCTCCAACACCAGAGCCCGAACGGCGCGCGCCAGATGCACTATCGCCGAGGCGTAACTCGTCCCCAGATACGAGCTGAAGTTCCATTTTGTCACGCTGATCTGCCGCGATGGCGCGGCCGCGGCGCACTAGCCAGGTGCCGTTTGCGCTGTCCGAATCGGACAATATCCAGATATCGTTGCGTGCTTTTATTACGCAATGTTGCGCTGACAGCGTGCGGTCATCAATTGCTAGATCGTTGTTTGCATCACGTCCGATCCGGACAGTCTCCTGTTCGAAGACTACCGCACAAGGGATCTCGTTTCCGGCGTATGTGATGAGCGTGAGCATACATGCTACCTCTGGTCAGCTACATCAGTACAAGACCAATGTGGTTCCCAAAAGTTCGATAACGCACGCGAGTTAGAAGAATATATTGGCCGCAGTAATCGTTGCCGCAGTGCTGCCGGTAGGGCCCCGTAGTGCGGCTGTGTACGTATACTTGTCGCCCTAGCGCTTCCAAATTTGCCTGAGCCTAGGAGCCTGCGCATTGGTTACCCCAATCTACCGAATCGTTTTGCCATTTTGCCTTGGCTACTTCCTATCTTATGCAGTACGCAATGTGAACGCTATCATTGCTCCAGATCTAGCTCACGAATTGACTTTGTCTCCGTCGGGATTGGGTTTGCTGACGAGTGCCTATTTTCTGGCCTTCGCTGCTTTCCAGCTGCCCTTGGGAGTGTTGTTGGACCGCTACGGATCGCGCCGTGTTGAGGCCGTGTTATTTCTGTTTGCTGGCGCCGGCTGCGCTATGTTTGCGCTTGGCGACAGTGTTGGCGAGCTGGTGGTAGCGCGTGCGTTAATCGGAATTGGTGTGTCGGGCGCGCTGATGGGGGCTTTTAGAGCCTACGTTCAGTGGTTTCCGGCTGAACGTTTATCGCTGGTGAATGGACTCACAATGACCGTGGGTGGACTGGGCGCATTAGCCGCCACTGCGCCAGTGGAAGCGCTGTTGCAGATAACTGATTGGCGCGGTGTGTTGTTGCTTATGGCGCTGATCGCGCTGTTGGCCTCCGCTGCCGTGTTCTTTGGCGTGCCCCGTCATCCAGATGACGACAAGCCGGCGACGGAATCTCTGGCGCAACAATGTGCTGGTGTGGTGCGCGTGTATCGTTCACCGGCATTTTGGCGAGTGGCGCCATTGGCGGTAACCAGCCAAGCTATGTTTTTAGCGATCCAAGGTTTGTGGGCGGGTCCATGGTTTCGCGATGTGGCGGGCTTCCCGCGCGACGCGGTCGCCACCCATCTGTTCTACATCACAGTTGCGATGGTTGCTGGCTTCTTCAGTGTTGGTGTGGTTGCTGAGCGCCTTCGTCGGCACGGTGTAAGTAACGTCACCGTTGCAACCTGGTGTTGCGTGATCGCACTCGTCGCACTTATCCTAATTATGTTCGGCGTGACCCAGCTGGTGACTTTCCCGTGGCTAATTTTTGGCTTCTTTGGCGGTGCTGGGTTCTTGTTCTATGCGGTCCTGACCGAAGCATTTCCAGACGCCCTTGCTGGGCGCGTGATCACCTGCGCAAACGTGCTGACTTTTGCTGGCGCGTTTACCGCCCAATGGGGGATTGGCGCAGTGATCGACTGGTGGCCAGTGGATGGGGCTGGCCACTACCATCCGCTTGGCTATCAAGCCGGGTTCGGATTGTTCTTAGGACTCACTGTTCTGTCCGTTGTGTGGCTGTTGCTGGCACCTACCGCGAAGCCCACGCACAGCAGCTGAGAGTAAGCGCAATTTTACGCTTAAGCCTAGGTCGGCGCGCCTGCCTGTCCTCGAACTCAGGTTTGGTTCAGGTATCCTCAACTCGACCGTGGCGGCCCTTGCCGGCGCTAAAACGCGCAGCCCCGGCAGCTGCTTCCACACGTTTGGCATCTGCGGCAAGGTACGCTTCGTTGTGCAGTGCTGCGTCAAGCTCCAGGCCTCGGGATTCAAGCAAGGAGCGACGATCCGAGCGCATCGCTAGCGGCGGGAACTGCGAAATCTGCAGCGCTAAAGCCTGCGCGTGAGCGAGTAGGTCTGCGCTCGCTACGACTTCACGTACTAAGCCGATGGCGGCAGCTTCGTGCGCGTCCACGGCGCGACCAGTAAGCATCATGTCCAGCGCGCGTGCCTCGCCTATAAGACGTGGCAGTCGCACGGTTGTGCCGTCGCTCATCGGCACCCCGAAGCGACGGCAAAACACGCCGAAGATTGCGCTCGGGTCGGCGATGCGAATATCGCAATACAGGGCGAGGCCGAGTCCACCTGCTACGGCATGGCCAGATACCGCGCCAATCATTGGTTTGTTCATTGGCGCGCCGAGCATGCCTTCGCCCGAGCCGGCCCAAGGCTCATAGTTTGCACCGTCGGCCATTTCCTTGAGGTCGGCGCCCGCACAGAAGCTTCCATGCATACCGTACAATACCGCCACTGCCGCTGATTCGTCGGCGTCGAATGTATTGAACGCGGCCCGTAGTGCACGCACTGTGGCACCGTCTAGAGCGTTTTTGGCGTGCGCTCGGTCGATGCTGATGGTGGTCACTGGCCCGTCTTTGTCGATGTGGATGTCGTTCACACTGGTATCTCGTTGCTAGGGGCTTGCGCGCTACATTGGCGCAAGTTGGGTCAGCTCGTAAATACCCGTTCGCTACCCGCTTGGGTAATGACACGCAATTTTTGCGGTTTTGGCGTAGCGCCCGAACCGATCAAGTGCGATATCAATTTTGGAGAGCAAATGCCTTGGAGTCACGCAGGAAACGTACATCGACCCGTAGTTACGGGAGCACATGGGATGGTTGCATGCGGCCACCCCAGTGCTGCGATGGCCGGCATCCAGGTACTCGGGACGGGTGGCAATGCCGTTGATGCGGCGATTGCAGTGTCATCCGCATTGGATGTCGCTGAACCGTTCATGTCGGGTCTCGGCGGTGGTGGTGCCATGCTCATTCACGTGCCGGGTTCGCCGCCAAGCGCTCTACACTACGGCGGGCGTTTTCCGCGTGCAGCCACTCGCGCAAGCCTCACTGCCGCAAGTATCGATAAAGGCGCTCGCGCGATGGCGGTGCCGGGCGCTCCAGCTGGCTGGTTTGCTGCGCACGCGCGTTTTGGCCAGCTACCCATCGCTGAGGTGTTTGCACCTGCAATCGAGTTGGCTGAGAGCGGCGTTGCATTATCCGGCTTTGGGCATGGTTTTTTTAAAGGATGCGCAGGGCGCCTCACGCCGGGCGCAGCCGAGATTTTCTTGCCGAATGGCGCTTCGCCTGGTGTTGGCGGGCGATTGCGCCAAGCGCAACTAGCTAACACTTACCGTACATTGGTACGCGACGGAGTGAGCGCCTTTTACACCGGCAGTATTGGGGCTGAGATCGCACGCGCAATTGGCGCCGCTGGTGGTTTTCTCGATGAAGCCGATCTGGCCATGCCGCAGGTGCACTGGAGCGTGCCGTCAGCAAGCACTTACCGTGGTCGCGATGTGTTTTCCACTGGATGGCCGTTTACCTCGTATGAACTGCTGCTGGCACTGAATATATTGCAAGCGCTAGGCCGCCCGGCTGCGATCGACAGTGTCGATGCTTGGCATTTCCGCATTGAAGCGGCCAAGCTTGCGATGATTGACCGAGTGGCACTGGGTGGCGAAAGCCAACATTTGGCGCGTGGCTTGCTGGCGCCCGAATACGCCGCATCACGCGTACAACTCATTACACGTGACCGCGCTCTCAACGCGAGCGCGGAGCGTTACAACGCGACGCCGGGCCGGGACGAAATCCAACCGGGTACGCCTGCAGATTTCATCCGCGAATGCACCACACATTTTGATGTTGTTGATGCGCAAGGGCTCGCAGTTTCAGTGACGCAGTCCCTCGGTAGCGCGTTCGGCGCAGGCTTTGTAGCTGGCGACACCGGTGTGCTCATGAACAATCTAATGTTCTTTTTCGACTTGGATGCAAATAGCCCGATGTCGATTGATCTTGGCGAAATGCGCAGTGGTCCAATTTCGCCGGTGATGGTGTTTGATGAAGACAAGTTGTTACTGATGGTGGGTACGCCAGGCGCGTTCGGCATACCACAGACTACCTTGCAGATGGTGAGCAACGTCGTGGATTACCAATATAGTGTGCAGGCGGCGATCGAAGCGCCACGCTTTCGTTTGTACGGTGGTCGCAAGATCGGCTTAGAGCGTCGCGTCGACTCGGCCATCGTAGATGGATTGAAGGCGCGCGGCCATGAGGTACAGATGATCGGCGGCTGGTCGCCGGCTGTTGGCGGAGGGCAAGGGATACTCATCGACCCTGACAACGGTATCTATTCCGGCGGCGCAGACCCGCGCCGCGATGGTTACGCCATTGGCTACTGATCTGGGTCAGAAGCCAACGGCACGTGTCACTGGTCTTGTCGCTAACAAAACAGCTGCAGCTTAAGCCTGCATGAGCAATGCGCGGCCTTGCTCCATGGTTGATGCGGCATAGTCGCGCAGCCGCGCGTCGGTGGCGCTGCTGACCGGATGGTCAATGATCGCGAAGCGATAATCCGGCATGCCCAGCACGCGACTCATCAATTCCGCGGCACTGACAAACTGTGTTGTCATTACTGCAAGTGCTGGAATACCGAGCCGCTCTGCAGCCACTGCGTCATGCAAACTGCACGACGAGCAACTTCCTCAATCACCAAGCCCGGTTACCACTGCGTCGAACTCCTTAGCGCTTTGCATAATGTGCAAATCGGCAGGAGCACTGTAGTTACTCTTTACTAGCAGGCGCGTATCAGCGACGCCGTACTCTTCTTTCAGGAAGCTACTTAGGTGTTTAAAAAAACCAGTTGTGCCTTCTTTACCGTTTGAGATAAACGCAACGTTTTTACCACTGAGCGAAGCGAGGCGGGGTGCATGTTGCACGCCTGCCGGTACCGCTTCATGGGTGGGATCCAGAATCTGTAACAAGGTTCTCTCCTTATCGGGATGGATTTAGGATGGGATAGGGCCGCAGTCTACACACGCGCCGATCGCCATAGTTACTGCGTGACTCTTATGTCCTAGCCACGGCGGGATGACGGCACCGAAACCTCCAGCGGGCCCACCTGCGGCAATGACCATCAATTGATCGGGTGATTCCATCGCAGGATATTCAGTGTCGCCGCGGTCGCGCACGACGGCACCTTTACCCACATCAGCCCATTCGCGTCGATGAATGCGGGCGCGTTCAAAAATTCGTTGAGCAACATCAGCTTTACTCCAGCCCGCAGCTTGCAAATGAGCGCGCAGTTGCGGCGGGATGAGGATTGCGTAGTTGCCGGGCCAAATGGAGTAATTACGCATGTTAGCGCGAATTTCTGCGGCGAAGGTCTCTAAGATTTCTTCCGGCACAGTGGTCCATTCATTCATAAGTTGTCGCGGTGCCCCGGCTGCCAGTACGGTGACCGCGGAGATCTCGGCCGGGATGCCGCGCTCTTCGGCCAATGAATTCCAGCTGGTGCCTTCTTCGTCCTCAGAAATGCAATAGCTGAATTTGCCCGGGTGGCCGAAGGTAGAGCGGTCGATCTGACCTGGACGAACATCAAGTTGGTTGATCAGTGCAAGGCGCAATGCGCGGCCGATCACCGACGTTGCTCTATCACTGCTGCCCAATGCGTTGAACGTGCCGTCACTGCCTATTTCATTTCGAATAGGGCCGTTCAACACTAGCAATACAGCTGAGCCGCCGGTGCTGGCGGACGCACCGTGCAACAAGAATTCTTGCTCCAGCATGGCAGTCCAAGCAGCTACAACCACCGGGAAATGCATTGGCAAACAACCGGCCATCACTGCGTTGATGGCAAGCTTTTCAGCGTTGATGGAACGTTCACGCACAGGCTCGATACCAACGAGTTGCGCTGGCTCCATGCCAGCCCAATCCAGGCATGCAGCGACCGCCTCCGAGGTTGGCGGCACAACCGGCAAACCATCGGTCCAACCGCTGGAGTGAAATAGCTCCTGGGCTGCGAAGAAGTCGTCCACGTCGTAGAGTTTCGAATTGAGTTGCATAGCAGACGCCTTCAAATCTCGCGCGTAGCGGTTTCGATTAATTCGATTTTGTAGCCGTCTGGATCATCGACAAACGCAATGATCGTGTTGCCACCTTTGACCGGTCCTGCCTCGCGCGTCACCTTGCCGCCAGCCGCGCGGATTCGCTCGCAGGTTGCGGCCACGTCTTCAACGCCGAGCGCGATGTGGCCGTAAGCGCTACCGAGATCGTATTCAGACACGCCGTGGTTGTACGTGAGTTCAAGTTCCGAGGCACCATTCGCGTTACCGCCAGCAAACGCCACAAACGCAAGGGAATAGCCTTGATCCGGTCGCTCGGTGGTGCGTAGCAATTCCATGCCTACTGTTTCCGTGTAGAAGTTTATCGAGCGTTGCAGGTCGCCAACGCGCAGCATCGTATGAAGCATTTGCATAATCAAATTCCTGGAGGGGGGCGAGTATATGCATAAGGATAGGCCTTTCGCACAGTCCGAATCCAGCTTCGAGTTAGTAGCTTGGGCGTCGCGGTTGTGGCCAAACGTGCTTAGTTCGGCGCTCCTGCCCTGCGCGGCTTGGTGTGAGCGACCAGGTTGCGGTAACCACTAAGGGGGCGCTGGCGCAGGACTGCCGAGTGCCAAGGGCTGTGTTTGTCGACACTATCTTCCGTATGACCGGCTCGCACGCGCCGGTATCGCTAGTTTAGTAGATTTCCGGTAACACGACCCAATGCTGATTGTGTGCGGCTGGTCGTATTGCATCGAGCACATGCATGTTTTCCTGCGCATCGGTGAGTGTCCAATGTGGTACTGATGGATCGCGGATGCGACGTGAGAAACGCGTGGCTTGCAGCGCATACTGGTTAACTGGTTTAAACTCGATGATCTCGTCTGGCTCAGTGCTAGGTGCCACATTGCTGCCGAAGGCGATGTGTGCCCCGATAGTGTCTGGATGCGCAAACGGTACTTCTACACGGGCCCAATCCTGCGTTCCAACGACAATTACGTGTTGATCACGGCTTGAGTCGATGGACACCGTGAACTGGGCGCGTGCGCGGCCGTAATCCAACACTACGTCGGTGTGCAGGTCGACGCCCGAATCCGACAGCGCCTGCACATTCGCCCAAACACGCAGTGGCGCGCGGCCTAGCAGCAAACGAATGATGGCTTTTGCATAACATCCGACGTCGAGTAGCGCACCGCCGCCTTTGCTCGGATCCATGCGTATGTCGTTCGCCGCACTCACTGTGTGGCTATAGCTTACTTGCACGCTGCGTAGCTGCCCAAGCCGACCTTGGCGAATTTGATCCAACAACGAATTCCATTGCGGGTGCTCGCGCACCATAAATGCCTCTTCGATGTGTAAGCCGCAACGTGCTTGCGCAGCGAGTAATGGTGCGAGCTCTGCAGCGGCCTTGGACAGCGGATTTTCGCACAGAACGTGCTTGCCAGCGTTTAGCGCGCGAACACTCCACTCAACACAATGTTGACTCGCCTGCATTGCTGGAATCACCCGTGCAGTGGCGATTTCAGCGCAGCCGAGTACACCCCAAATGACGGGCGCGCAGGTGTTGTCTTGCGCAGCCATGGCCTTAGTGCTCCGTGATCTGCCAATGTCTTAGTGTCGTATGCTAGCCGGGTTGGCAGCTCTGCAACCGGCCGGTTGCGGTGTTGCCTACAGCTAAATGCCGCCCCTGCAGGATCATTCTCTGTGAGTCAGGTTCCGTGCCAAGATCCATCGCAGACTAATGGGACTAAGTTGTTTGAGTCGTAGCGAGCAAGCACAAGACCAGCGCATGTCGCGGACATCTAATCCAGTGCTCGGTATAACCTTGATGGTTATTGGCACCTTGATGCTGACAGTTCAGGACGCGGCATCCAAGTGGCTCATCACTGACCACAGCGTTGGCGAAATTTTATTCTATCGTGGCATTTGGGCCTATGTGCCGATCGCTTGGTTCGTTTGGCGTGGTGGCGGCCGACGCTTGCTCATATCGCGTCGGCCAGGTGCAAACATTGTCCGTGGATTGCTGAATTCAGCGGCAGGCTTGTGCATCATCTCGGCTTACGTATATATGCCCTTAGCCAGCGCAAATGCGGTGATGTTTTGCAGTCCACTAGTGGTTGCGATGTTGTCAGGTGCGCTGTTGGGGGAGCGTGTTGGCCGTCCGCGTTGGGCGGCGGTTGCGGTCGGCTTTGTCGGGGTTTTGTTTATCCTGAATCCAAGCCAAGCAGACTTGCAGTGGTTCCTTGCCTTGCCGGTCGGCGCCGCGATATTTGTTGCTCTAAGAGACATCATGACGCGCCGCCTAGGCGCTACTGACGACCCCTCTACGATCCTGCTCTACACCGTCACGCTCAGCGTAGCCACTGGTGCTGCTTGGATCGCTTGGTTTGGCGCCACCTGGCCAAGCAACCAGGCTTGGCTGTGGTTCATCTCTATGGGCATCGTAAACGGCTTGGCGCACTACTGCGTCATCAAGGCTTTTTCGCTAGCCCGTGCGGCCACAGTAACGCCGTTGCGCTACTTGTCTTTGGTTTGGGCTGGGTTCATCGGCTTCGTGGTGTGGGGTGATGTGCCGTCCGCATTGGCTGGTGCTGGCGCAGTGCTGGTGGTGGCTAGCGGCGTTGCTCTGTTGATCTGGGAAGGCCGGGCGCGGCGCAACTAAGTGGGTGTTGGTCGCTGTTGCCTAGGCCACGCCGCGATCGCTAGCAACACCGTGGCGGCGAGCGCCAGCCACAGGTTCACACCAAAAACCATGCTGTAACCGCCGTATGCCCACAACCCCGCGCCGGTGCTGGGTGCGAACGCCATTGCCAGTAGTACTGGAAGTGAAATCGCACCAGCTATCGCGCCATACGCTGCGCGTCCCAGCAGTTCTTCTGTCACTATCGGGCGTGTAATGCTCGACACACCAACCCCGGAACCTTGCAGAACTGCAAAAGCGATAAGCAAAGCGGGCTGATAGCTCACCAGAGTGAGGCACAGGGCCGCCAACGCGATGCATGCAGCGGAGGCTACGGTTATAAAGCGGATCGACAACCAGCGTTCAATCGCCATCATCGCAATGCGCCCGGCAACCTGTGATGGCCCGATAATGGCAATGGCGAACACCGCGTAATCGAGCGATACGCCACGCTCGCTCAGCATCGGTAACAGATGGGTTAACACGGTTCCATGGTTGAGGTAAATCAACGCGAAGCCAAGTGCGATGAGCCAAAAACTGTGGTTGCGTAGTGCTTTTCGGAACGCGATTGTGTCTGCTGGTAGCGCTCGCGTGGTGCGCCCTACGACTGCGCCACTATCTGGCATCGCTGTGCCGCGCCAGAAGCACGGGACTGCAATGCACAACACCAAAGCTGCATACACCAAGGTGGCGGTGCGCCAGTCGCTCCATTCAGAAATATAGGTGTTAAGCGGAAAGCTAAGTGTCCCGGCAAAGCCTGCAACGAGTGTCACTAGCGTTATAGCTTGGCGGGCGTGTTCAGCGCGGCTTCGCACGAGAAATGCGAAACATGGGTCGTACAGCGCTCCCGCCATACACGCGCCGAGCCCCAGCCATAGCGCCACGAAGACGGGTTGGGAGTGCGTTTGGCTCAGGGCTATGAGTAGTATTGACGCGAGTACCGCTGCGCCAACCAACAACGCGCGGCCGTGTCCGCGATCTATTATTTTTCCTGCGCTCGGTGACAACAATGCTGAGACTACGAGTGCCGCAGTGAAGGTTGCCGCTAGTTCCGGTTTGCTCCAACCCAGATCGGCCTCCCATCTTGGGAACAGAGCCGGAAACAAATACAGCGTCCCGCCCCAGATCACGGTCTCGGCAACCGCTAGGCACCAAATTGCGGGATCCCGCACAGGAGCGCGTGCCCGCTTACTGAACATGCACTGCACACGCGCGCTTAGCAGCCATGAGCGCCCGGCCGCTCGGCCCAACATGCTCATGGCCTGGGCGCTCATGGCTTGGATACTTAGGGGCGGCGGGGTTCACGCGTGCAGCACAGATGCACGCGTGGTGACTTTTACGCGCATAAACCTGCGTGCCTCGGACACTAGCAGCACCTCGCGTGTTAACCGAGTTCGATCTGTCGTCGAGCCTTGCCGCCGGCGTGTTTTCGATCGCAACTCAATGCGCTGCTAGCGCGCTGCGGCGTTTAGCCTATCAAGCCGATTCACGCAGAATTTCCATCGCTGCTTGGCAGCCGCCAGCGTTGATTGGCACGCCCGCGAGCTGCAAGCCCATCTCAACGCCGCCGAGTGCCCCGATAAGGGTCAGGTCGTTGATATCGCCTAGATGGCCGATGCGAAAAATTCGACCTTTCACTTTGCCAAGCCCGGTACCGAGTGACATGTCGAATTTGTCTAGGATGATGTTGCGCACCTTGTCCGCATCATGCCCCTCAGGCATTAGCACTGCGGTCAACACCGGCGAATGCTCTGCCTCTACTTCGCACAAGGTCTCGAGACCCCAATGCGCAACTGCCGCACGCGTTGCGCGAGCATGGCGAAGGTGGCGTGCGAAGACGTTCTCAAGTCCTTCGTCATCCAACAGGATTTTGAGCGCCTCTTCCAAACCATAAAGCAGGTTGGTTGCAGGCGTGTAAGGAAAAAAACCGTTGGCATTGTTGCCAAGCATGGAACTCCAATCCCAGTACGATTTGCGAAATTTGCTGTGCTCATGCGCCTGCAGAGCTTTTTGTGACAAACAGTTAAAACCCAGTCCAGGTGGCAGCATCAAGCCCTTCTGCGAGCCGGATATGGTTACATCGACACCCCATTCGTCATGTCTATAGTCCGCAGAGGCGAGCCCGGAGATGGTGTCGACCATCAGCAGTGCCGGATGGCCGGCCGCGTCAATGGCGGCACGCACGGGCGCTATTGACGAGGTAACGCCGGTGGATGTTTCATTGTGAACACAACAAACGGCCTTTATTTCATGCGCTGTGTCAGCACGAAGGCGTGCCTCGATTTCTCCCGCGACAACGCCGTGGCGCCAACTGCCAGGCAAGAATTCTGCTTGTAGGTCAAGTCGATTGGCGAGTTCGCACCACAGAGATGCAAACTGCCCGGTTTCGTACATTAAGACTTTGTCACCGGGTGACAGCACGTTGACTAGCGCCGCTTCCCAGGCGCCGGTTCCCGACGACGGAAACACAATAACCGGCTGTTCGGTCTTAAATACTTGCTTTAGTTGTTCGAGCACGCGTGCGCCCAAGGCGCCGAACTCAGGACCACGATGATCGATGACCGGCATGTCCATTGCTCGCAGGATCCGGTCCGGGACTGGGCTCGGCCCTGGGATCTGCAAGAAATGTCTGCCGCTTCGATGTGCCATTTAGATTCTCCGGTGCTGCGACGCAATGGCGTCATATCGCGAGGTTGGGGCGCGCACACGCCGAGGTTGTGGATCGTATGACCGCAACTTGGGCAGCGCGCACTTAGCTGCTAAGGATGCATACAAAGCTGCGTGCAGACAACCGCCGAGCGTTAGCCTCAACGCGCCGGTAACGCTGGCCACTGCATTGTGCCTACAATCACGCCCTGACTAAGCTCACGATGTGGAGAACGATGCATGGGCCGAGAGAGTTTTGCGATGCGCGCAACTGGACGAGTTGGCGATAACGCTTTGGCGCTGCGGCTGCGCGCTGCGATTGCTGGCGAGGTGCACTTTGACGCTTTCACACGCGGACGCTACGCCACTGATGCTTCGCACTACCAAGTTGAGCCTATCGGTGTAGTGGTACCAAAAAGCATGGCTGATGTGCGCGCCGCGCTGGCCATCGCGCGCGAACTAGATTTGCCGGTGTTAGCGCGCGGTGCTGGTACTTCCCAATGTGGGCAAACAGTTGCTGAAGCGATCGTCTTAGACGGCAGCAAATACCTTAATAAGATTTCGAACTTTGATCCGATCGCGCGCACCGTACGCGTTGAACCGGGCATTGTTCTGGACCATCTCAATGCGTGGCTCAAGCCGCACGGGCTGTGGTTCCCGGTCGATGTGTCGACTTCATCGCGTGCCACTATCGGCGGTATGACCGGCAATAACAGTTGTGGGTCCCGCTCGATTCGTTACGGCACTATGCGCGACAACGTCTACGGCATCGAGGCACTACTTGCGGACGGCTCTGAGATGCGCTTTGCGGCGGCGAGTAGTAATGCTGCTCGCGGCGCTTTGAATCCTGTGCAGCAGGCATTGGCGGATAGCTTGCTCGGCCTTGGTCGGGAGCATGAGGAGCTTGCTCGCGCGCGTTTTCCAGATCTGATGCGCCGTGTTGGCGGCTATAACATTGATGCGCTCGCTCCGAATGGCCCTGGGCGTGGTGGTTGGGATAACAATACGGTGCATGCACCAATCACCGAGCCGAACCTTGCGCATTTGCTGGTAGGTTCTGAAGGGACTCTCGCGTTCTCAACCGCGGTTGACTTGCATTTGCAGCCCTTGCCAATCAACAAGACCTTGGGGGTGTGCCACTTCCCACGCTTCTACGATGCAATGGCTGCGACACAACACCTAGTGAAGCTTGGGCCGGTAGCGGTTGAACTGGTCGACCGCACCATGATCGAACTTGCGCGTGATATTCCGATGTTCGCCGATACGGTGAGTCAGTTTGTGCGTGGCGACCCCGGCGCTATTTTGTTGGTTGAATTCGCCGAAGAAGATCAGGCGGAGAACGTACGTCGGCTGAAACAACTGGTAGAGCTGATGGGCGAGCTCGGCTTCCCCGGTGCAGTCGTCGAGGCGGTGGACCCTACATTCCAAAAAGCAGTCTGGGAGGTGCGTAAGTCTGGCCTCAACATCATGATGTCGATGAAAGGTGATGGAAAACCCATTTCGTTCATTGAAGATTGCGCGGTGCGGCTCGAAGATTTGGCTGAATTTACTTCGCGCCTAACGGAAGTTTTTCATGCTAACAATACCGAGGGTACATGGTATGCACATGCATCCGTTGGCTGTTTACATGTACGCCCGATACTTAATCTGAAGCAGGACACAGGTGCGAAACAGCTGCGTGAGATTGCTGAACGCGCGTTCGAAATGGTGCGCGAATATAAAGGCTCACATTCTGGCGAACATGGCGATGGGCTAGTGCGTTCAGAATTTCATGAGGCCATGTTTGGGGCTGAAATGGTAGCGGCGTTCAAGTCAGTAAAACGCGAACTCGATCCGCGTGGCACTTTGAATCCCGGCAAAATTGTTGATCCGCCGAAAATGGACGATCGCGATTTGTTTCGCTACAAGCCAGGCTATCAAGCAATTCCGGTTCAAACCGCTCTAGATTGGTCGCAATGGGGTGGCTTTTCTGCGGCTACGGAGATGTGCAATAACAATGGCGCCTGTCGCAAGTCCGACCCTGGGGTAATGTGTCCATCGTTTCGCGTGACTGGCGACGAACAACACCTGACCCGCGGGCGCGCCAACAGTTTGCGTCTAGCGCTGTCCGGCCAACTTGGCGCAGATGCGCTGACATCGGACGCCATGCACGACACAATGTCGCTGTGCGTCGGCTGCAAAGGTTGTCAGCGCGAATGTCCGACCGGTGTCGATATGGCGAAGATGAAGGTGGAGTTTTTACACCTCTATCATCAGCGTCACGGGTACTCATTTAAAGATCGGCTCATTGCGTATCTACCACGTTATGCGCAGACAGCAAGTCGTTGGTCGTGGCTGCTAAATCTGCGCGACGTGGTGCCCGGTGCGGCATGGTTATCTGAGCGCGTACTCGGATTCTCCGCGCGACGCACACTGCCGCAATGGCACTCCGATACATTTCGCGCGCATGGTCCGGCGGCGCCATCCGAGCACGCCTCGGTAGTGTTGTTCCCGGATACCTTTAACACCTATTTCGAACCACAAAATTTGCACTCCGCTCGCCATGTGCT
>Ga0055584_100002775_pt1 | contig 17362 bp, 13 predicted proteins | sample OSDHelmetaG_FD_58716 | JGI IMG/M metagenome (GOLD analysis project Ga0055584, IMG submission 58716) | Pelagic marine sediment microbial communities from the LTER site Helgoland, North Sea, for post-phytoplankton bloom and carbon turnover... | ecosystem: Environmental > Aquatic > Marine >... | reverse complement strand
ACTCTGTGTATCTTTATAGCGATCTAAAATATTCAAGATTTCGTTTCCTCTGATTGAAATTTCATTGCTTTCACAAAACGTTTTTATTTCTGTATTCTCAGGAATATTAAGAACATCAATTGGCTTTAGATTAAATTGAAGCATTTTTTTAGCATTCAATTCTACTTTATCCTGAAGCTCAAAAGTCTGTCTTATCATTTTGTCAAACCCCTTAATACCTTTTTTTAGATCAATTAACATTTGATCATATCCATGAACTGAAATCCCAATGTGATCTTCTTGATCTTTTCTGTTAAAATAATCAACTAAATTTTGGAATTTATCTTCTAATGATGCCCCGCCTATGTGATCTTCTATTTTAAGATTCTTTTCAATAAGCTCAGTTATTATAGCTTTTTTATCTGTTTTTGATGTTCCTTCTTTATGGATAGATTTTAGCATCACATTTGAAAAAGAAAGGCCTTCGTGAAGTATTTCTTTGATTTTTAATGGACGTTCTAATTTCCAATCAACATTGTGTTTCCGCGCTATCAAGTTTATTTGACTATCACGTAACTGCCGCAAAACTCTTCGAAATACTTTATCTGATACTTCGCGTCCCCGAATATTCCTAAGAGCTATGATTACCTCATCAGGTACATATATTTCGTGATGCTTCTTCGAATACAGAATTATTCCAGATTTAACTAGATAAGAAATTAGATCATCAATTTCTAGTTTTTTTAGAGGAACCACTGAGTAATTTATGAGCTTAACCTCCTCATGCGACAGTTCTAGTTGTCTGACTAATTCTATTAAAATAGATTGTTCATCTCTAGTAACTTTATTATCTCTGTTTTGAGACTGATCGTTTTTGTATGCTACTTCAACACAAGCTTTATAAATTCGATAGTCTCTTATTCTAAAGTCTTCTGTTTCAATATTTAACTCTGTTGATAATGCTTTTGCTTTTCTTTTGATACTTCTGATCTCTTTATCATAAAGTTTGAGAAGCCATTCTCTACTCATGAGTGAGTTTCCATCCCTTATTAATATATCTACAAGAATATCAAGTTGATATGTTGTATTTGTGAACTCTTCGCGAATATGGTTTTCATATTCAGAGTTTATTAATTGATAAACTGCTTCAACACTTAGGTTATCTGCATTTTTAATTTGCCCATCAATTTCGGTTAGTATTTTCTCAATTTTTTTATAATTCTTAGGCTTGTCAGAGATTATTTGATCTATGTTTCTTAAAAAGTAATTCTTTTCAAAAGTGTTTACAAAATTTAGAATTTCTGAGATCTTCGTAGGGCTAATTTTCTTCCAATGTATACATTATCGGGACTTTATTAGGTGTGTACGGGTATTTTCGGTCTTAGTTGCAGCCAACTTGTTTATAAGAAGAACTTTCATCTTCAAAGTTCCTGTTTAATAGAGTTAAGTACTGTTATGTGGAACTTTTGTTTTATAAAAGTTCCGCTTTATTTATTCACCCTGACAGAGTTTTTCGACTTTCTAACATTTTAATTTTATCCTTTTTGAGTTCATAGATTCATTCATAAATCTTTATTGAGAAGATATCAAGATTATTAAATACTAGTTTCATTTTTCTGAGCTTGACCTAATTTATTAAGATCCCCTTTCGATTCCTACCGAGCTTCGATAATTATAAATATGAGATCTAATAATGCTTTTTTCAGCTTTTAAATGAATTCAGAAACGGAATCCAATTACTGAAATAAACTTGTCTTCTGAGTAGAGGTGATCTTATTCAATACTTATTCATAGTTTAAAGCTTTATTTTAAAAATATGACAAAAACTACTTCATCATTTATCTGGATGCTTGGTATAGTAATATCAGTATCAGCAGTGCTTTCATGTAAGACAAATGATCCAAGATCAACAGAAGAATGGAAAGCGCTCTTCAATGGTAAAAACCTCGATAACTGGATACCTAAAATATATCATCATGATGTAGGTGATAACTATGAAAATACTTTCAGAGTAGTAGGGGATAGAATACAGATTAATTATGATGGGTATGACAAGTTTGATAACCGGTATGGTCATTTATTTTATGACCAATCTTTTTCATCCTATCACTTGAAATTTCAATACCGATTTATTAATCAGTTCATGGAAGATGCTCCATCATTTACTTATAGAAATAGTGGGGTGATGTTTCATTCTCAAGCTCCACAGACGATTCTAAAGGAGCAGGACTGGCCTATATCCGTAGAATATCAAATGTTAGCAGATTGGGAAAAAGAACCTAATAGAGCCACAGGAAATATGTGTTCGCCAGGGACAGAAGTGTATTATGAAGGGAAAATGGACCCAAGACATTGCATTTCATCTTCTTCTGATTCTTACCAGTGGCATGAATGGGTCGAGGCGGACCTGATTGTATATGAAGATTCACTTGTCATTCACAAAGTAAATGGCAATGAAGTATTGAGATATACAAAGCCACAGATAGGAGGAGGTGTAGCCAATGGTTTCGATCCAAAAGTTAAAATTGATGGTATGCTTCTTAAAGAGGGCTACATAGGCCTCCAGTCAGAAGGACAAGGAGTTGAGTTTAAAGATATATGGATCAGGGAACATTGAAAAGAGCCAATCTTTGTAGTCTACTCTGGCAGATACTTTTGAGGAAGTACATTTTCCTCAGATTCGCCCAACCAATAGATCTGAACTATCTTCCACTGGCCTTCCTTTTTGATCATTTGTATGGAGTTAATTCCCCTAGCGAAAGGTTTTTTATCAGACTTTTGGTGATATGACTCATAAGTGCTCCATAGATGCAAGAGAGAGCCATATTGTTCTACTACTCTATGGATTTCGACTTCATGAAAACCATTTTCTACTAAAAAATGTCCGGAAGAATTGATATAGCCATCAGGACTCATTATCCGATAACCGAGATTTCCTTCTTTATTTTTACTACTTGGAACGAGTTGTGCTTCTGGAATAAATAGATTTCTAAATCTATTCCAATCTCGTTCTACACCCTTATCTCCTGAAATGACTCCATATAAGGCTTCAATAATATTGTCCACTGACGATAAATCTTGTGAATAATCTTTCTGTGCATTAGTATGAAATGAAAAAAGAAATGAGACACAGATAAAGAGAAATGATTGTTTCATGAAAATTGTGTTTAAAGTCTAAACAATGATTTAAAACATTTATGAAAGGCTGATTAAAAATAATCAATCGATAGCATACCTGTTCATTCATTTACTTTGAAACTGAATCTGGTCTGTAGAATGTATGCATATATCACAGTAATGATAATGGTCAAAAACCTGGAAGGGGTAGGGTAGAACTTCAGATAATCAACAAATAACTTCATCGCTACATAACTCAAGAGCAATGCTCCGATACCTACAACAAGGTATCTGAAAAATTGAATGTGTGTAGGGATTTCTGAATAAGGAAACGTGATGTACTTGTTGAGTAAAAATCCTGAAACAAATGTTATGGGGAATACAAAAAACAAGGATGCTATATGCGGACTAAAGACAAAGAAGTACATATCCACATTTTGTTTTGCGAATATGAACTGAAAGAATATAAAATATAAAACAGTATCAAATGCTAGATTTCCTCCTCCACAGACTGCATACCTATAAGTCTTCAAAGGCATGAATTCTTTGAAAAAAAAATAGAATGTGTCAATAAAACGAAGAATAAGATCTTTCAAAAATTGAGGCCATTTGAGAAGAACAAAAGTAGTGAACTATTATTTGAAAACCTTTCTATGATTGTATTTTTTACTGAAAAAGAGCAATTTATACATATGTTAAATATCTAATGTTTTGTTTTTGAAAATATGCCATCTATTTAGAAGGCCATTTTTGATTATTCACACCACTTGAGTCATCAAATAGAAAGTCTCAAAGTTCAAAATAATATCGACATGATCATTAGAACTAGTTGCTCTATAGATGCAATAATAATATTGACCATAGAAATTTTCTTCTCCCTAGCTGCCTACCCAAAAGTTAAAAGAGTTATGAACCATTTAAATGCGAAACAAAATAGATCATGAACTGAAGTATGAAATTTTGCACTAAGTGTTTTCAATTAATAGATTCTAAAGAAGAAAGTACTACTGATCTTCTGTAGGCCCAGAAGTAAATTATTCTTCAAGATTAAATCAAGACCTCACTAATTTGAATTATTGGTTCTATGTTGGTGAAATTGGGTAAATCACCCATGATTTGAGCTGCATTAGGTCCAAATGCTTTTCCAAAATCTTCCGCCGTATCAAAATACATATTGCCCATTCCAGCATAAGGTGCAACAGAACCTGGTTCTGCACTTCCTAGTCCTTTTTCTACCGTTGTATTTTTAAGAGAGTCACCTAATAGTTTACCAACCATTGGAATATGTGTATTCACATAATAATCCATATCAAAATGTTTTCCTTCTGCATTAGGGTACAAAACACTTACTTTAACCATTCCTTTATTCATAATTATTATAGCTTAAATTTTTGTTTATAAATAGATTATACATTAAATAAATATATAATATAATTTTTTTAAATAAATATTCATTTTAAAGGATTAAATCTTGTCTTACTTCTTGAGGGGTAACCTCAACTCAGAAGCATAAGCCCCTCCATGATGTACACTATTTCTAGCCACCACACCCTCTTTTTCATCAAAATTATTTCCTCCAGTATTCAAGTTTCTAGTGAATCTAGGAAAGTTACTACTAGATATTTCTACTCTTATGCTGTGTCCTTTTTTGAATAGATTACTGGTGGACATCGGAGTCAAATCCAATTTATAAACTTTTCCATCTTCCATCCATACTTCTTTTTCTTGACCCTCTCTATATCGAGCTCTTTGTATAGTTTCATCTAGATTGTATGCTTTTCCATCAGGATATACATCGATTAGTTTAATGGTAAAATCAGTGTCTTTTGCATCTGAAGAAACATACAAAGTAGATTCAATGAACCCTGTCATCTCGGTATCTTCTGAAAGAGGGGGTGTGGTATAAACTAAAATGTCATTTCTAGCTTCCATTCTACGCTGATCAAAACTTCCTCCTTGCACTGCATTACCAGTGCAGCATACATTGCCACCGTATGAGTATACTGGATTCATAGGGTCGTATACAAAATCATCTTGACCCGAAGAAGTAGGCTTCGTAGTCGTAAGTGATCCATCTCCATACAGACTATTTGCACCATTATCACTTGATAAGTAATAGGTGGTCATTTTGGAGTCTTTAGGAGGCCACTGTTCGGCCTGCTGCCATTCATTACTACCCATCGTATAGTACTGCACTCTAGGCGTTTCTTTTTTGAAGTCATTGTCTTCTCCTTTAAGCCATAGATCAAACCATCCATAAATTTGCTCATCATAGTTGAGTCTTGCATCTCCTACAGATCTTTCACCTACAATGGTGTTTTCTGTAGCTCTAGTGTATCGGCAATGTAATACTGGAGCAATGACGAGGTATTGATTATCTGATATTTCATTATCATCTATATTGTTCCTTACATGATTGAATAACTTCAAATTTGGAGTTATAGATACATCATACCAGGACGTGAACCAGAAGCTTGGTACTGCAAAACCCATATCATCATGATAGATCCCACCCTTGAACCAATCTGGATCATTGGGCTTTCTCTTGATCATTTGGTCGAATATTTCTGACTTGCCATCTATATTGCTAATAATTTCATCCACTGGCAGATGAGCCAAAGCTAGACTCATATCTACTCTAGGATTTTCAGGTGCTAAATCGTAAAATCTGGATAATCGAATTAAATCTTCCTGTGTAGCTCCTTCAGGAATTCTGGGCTTGAATTTGTCATGTTCTACACCATATAACCAAGCGGTAAAAAGCAACTGATGAGCCCCTCCTCGGTACCAATTCCCTTGTTCATTGATATCGCCTACTCTTCCTACTCCTGCTCCATAAGCTTGAGGAACCATACATGCATGATTAGGATGATCTAAAGCTGCCACGGCCATCTGCCACTCTGCAGTACTACTGCATCCTAGAGTGCCAATTTTACCATTACTCCAACTCTGATCTTTCATCCATGAGAAAGCATCGTATCCATCAGTAAGTGGTACTCCTAGGATGTCCCATTCACCTTCTGAAAAGTATCTTCCTCTTTCATTTTGGACTACATATGCATATCCTCTTTTCACGGCCTGTAATGCTCTTTGAGCAGTTCTGGTCCTACGTTCTCCATCGCCCCAAGAATTGAAATTATAAGGAGTTCTAGAAAATATAATGGGTACTTTTTTATCAGTTTTTGGGCGATATATATCTGTGGCTAATCTGATGCCATCACGCATGGGCATCATTATTTTTTGATCGATGATGCCAATTTCTGCTAATTCACTAAGTGCATCACTTTGGGTTGTTGCTTCAGTGCCTTTAAAAAACAAAATGGTTAGAATAAAGGCAGCTAGGAAAGTAAGTCTCATTGGTTTAATTTTTCTATTGAAGGAGTAATATACTAAGGAATATGCTGCTATTATAAATGCAAAGACCATCCTCTCTTTACAGAGACATATCTTATTCCCATTACTACTAGGATGGACATTTTTAAATTCAAGTTTAGAGATCCTGAGAATTGTTGTAGAATTACATAGATCAATGCTCCAATTAGGCATGCAGTGGCATAAATTTCCTTTCTGAAAATCAGAGGGACTTCATTAGTCAATACATCTCTAATAACTCCTCCAAATACGGCCGAGACTATACCCATGAGGATGGCAATAGGAATGGTAAGTCCTATTGATAAGGTTTTTTCTAACCCAAGAATGGTGAAAAGTCCGATTCCTATGGTATCAAAAAGAAACATTCCTCTACGTAACTTAGAAATTGAGCTTTTGAAAATGTAAGAAAGAAAAACGGCGAAGATAATGGTATAGAGATAATTGAGATCTTCCATCCATCCGACGGGAGTTTCTCCTATCATGATGTCCCTTAAAGTCCCACCCCCTATGGCTGTGACCATACCAATTATTATTGAACCAACAAGGTCAAATTTCTTATCAATAGCTGTAAGTACTCCGCTTATAGCAAAAACAAGGGTGCCTAAAAGATCTAAGACGTAAATCCATGTCATAATTAGAAATCCGGAAAGTATTAATTGTGCAAATGAAACACATTTAATCTATATCCTACACCATGAACATTTTTAATCTCAATGGAATCATCATCACTGAAATACTTTCTCAATCGAGAAATAAATACGTCTACACTCCTCCCCACTATTACTCCTTCATCTTCCCACACTTCAGCTAAAATGGTCTCTCGCTTCACCACTTGATTTGCATGATTTACCAAAAGATGAAGCAATTTGTTTTCTCTAAAGGTGAGATCCTGTTGATTATGGCCTAATGAGAGTTTTTGATTTTGAAAATTGTACAAGTATTTTCCCAATTTCATATTTCCAGAATGGTCAGTTCCATTCTTAAAAATCTTGTCCTTCCAAAAGATTGTAGCGAAGAATCCTAAAAGAACAGATAAGACTAAAGGGCCTTTGATTGGTTTAGATTCTGCTAATGATTGATCAGAAGTAGAAAAGCTTATTGTTATATTGTGACATCCATTTTGCATATCTCTTCCCACACAAGCTACTTCATTAGTGTTCAATGCTCTGCTGTGATATCCTAGTTTAGGCTCTTCGCTATCACAGGCAGATACTAACACTCCATATTCTCTATCTATGCCTAATTCTTTAAGTGAAGAATCTAATATGGCTGGCAGTTTTTCGTAATTAAGCCGATTTAATCTGAGACTAAATCTATTTTCGTTGATAAAAACGGGATCAATCTTAGAAGTGCAGTCATCTTCTAAAACTAGCATCTCGTGTCCTGTCTGACGTAAAGCGAGATTGACTTTTTCATTAAAATCTCTTTCTAGGTCAGTGGCATCCTGATTTTCTGAAATTCCCAAATTAGGTGAAATCAGAAATGACGCAGCAAGTATTAATGAGGTGATGATTTTTGAATTCATAGCAGCAATTTACGATGTATTCAAATAAAGAAATGAGCCTTTACATTTCATTTACATTGTTTTACTCATTGTGTAAGCTCAAAATTTCCTCAATTCGAATATGAAAATCAAAGTGGAGTGAGTGAGTAGAAATATGGGATAGACTGAATAGATTGTAAGTGTTTTAGTAGAAAATTGGCAAATGTTTACAACTTCAATATCAGATTTTAGAAGTGATATTAAAAAAAATTACTTGGATCGAGTTTCTAATAATTTGGAAACATTAATTGTACATTGAGGTGAAAAATATACTGTGGTCGTAATTTCCATTGAAGAATATAATTCACACCTTGAACTATCATCGGTTAATAACCAAAAGAGACTGTAAAGCGGCAATGAAAAACCAAATAAGGTAAAATCTTTTAAAAAGGAGTTAACAGAAAAATGAGGCGGATTTTCATTGATGAGTCTTGGGAGGATTATTCATACTGGCAAAAGAATGATAAAAGTATGCTGAAAAGGATCATTGCAATGATCAAAAATATTTCTCGTTTTCCGTTCAAAGGGCTTGGGAAACCAGAACCTCTAAAGCACAAGTGTCACGGCTTTTGGTCTAGAAGAATTACAAAAGAATATAGACTGATTCATAGAGAGAAAATGGAACAATCGAAATTGCCAAATGCAGATTTTATTACTAAATCAAACCCCAAACCAATAATTCACTTTTAAAACTACACTTCTATTTTTCGGTCCAAATTTCCCATCAACTACATAATTATCAGTGTAAACGAAGAATAAGTCAGACATAGGTGAGTATCGCCACTGTAATCTAGAATTTACATTGAAATCTTTGCTTTGAGTATTGTATTGTAAAAATGTAGTCCAGAAAAGACTTGTGGAGAAATTGATCTCTGCACTAGCACTGGCAAGTGTTAAATCCAAACTGCCATAGGGATCTGGAAGTCTGATATTGTTTTGCTCTAGCCCGACTGAAAATCTGGCCCAAGGTTGGATTCGATAATTAAGGTCAATGATATTTGTGAATTTGGTGCCATTAAAAAATTCACCATACACACTGAAAATTTCAAAATTGAACAGTTTCCTTTGATCACTTACATACTGCACATTCATTTCTGTCTGATTGTAATCACCTACGGGTAATGGGGTGTCCGTAAGAGCAAAAGGGAAGATGAGATCAGTGTACTGGTTATTCAATCGAAATCTCAGTTGGCTTGTATTTTTATAAAAAATGAAATGTCTTAATCTGGTATACCAGTCATTAAGTCCAGTTCCTTCATTTATGATAATGAAATTTTCAAGCCCAGACCAATGAAAATTTACCTTTTCTGATTCGGGATAAATGTAGTAGTTGAGCATATTTCCGATCTGGGTATATCCGATTCTTTCTACAAGGCCAGTATTGGGATTGAAGTTATTTAAACGGGCATTGAACCCCATGTCAGCATAATAATTCTGCCCAAGGTTTTGGACAAATAGAAAGGTTCTAAATCGTTGGCCAGAGTATGCTATTCTGCCATAGACATGTCCGTTTTTATCAGAAAACCCTTCTTTAAATGAATGGACATAACCAGCTTGGCCTTGCCATTCTCCATCATCGGTGCTCAGATTAAGTTCACCTCCGACATTTCTGCCATAATCACTAGAAATAGCGTCACTTCCATCGTAAGCTTGTCTGCTTAGAAAGAACCCTTTGATATTTGATCTTTTTCCTATTGCATATTGAGTACTGGCCCCGGAATAATTTTGTGCTGTAGTGATTTCATTTTTCTTAGTTTGCATCGAGAATGCACCGATTCTCAACTTTTGATTCACATTGCCTGTAAGTCTTCCACCAAACAAAATGGGTACCGTATTTCCTGACGGATCGAGTCCAATTCTTCTACTGTAAAAAGGACTGTTAGCAAACTGACCATATCCATTAAAAATGTCAGCATTTTCAAGAAAGAATTGACGGCGTTCAGGAAAGAAAATATTAAATCTGGTAAGATTGGTCACTTGTCTGTCTACATCTACTTGAGAAAAGTCTGGGTTTACCGTTAAGTCTAAGTTAAGCCCTGTAGAGATAGCTATCTTGGCATCTACACCAGCATCGAGGCTGCTTGAGGACTTAGGGTCAGTAGATTCATTTCTATCTGTCCTTGCACTGATATATGGTATAATAGCGATATTCTTTCCTTGAGGTGCCGGAGCTTTGTCCCAAATCATTTCACCAAAGTATCCTATGTCAATAGCATCAAACTGACGAGGTACAGGAGACCATACATGCTCTTCATTACTTCCAGGTTCTTTTCTATAAAAATTTACACCCCATACTTTGTTATCCGCTTTGAATCTTAAAGTTTTGAAAGGGATGGCTATCTCAGTTGTCCATCTATCTGGATAAGTATGAGTGGCGGCTTTCCATCTGTTGTCCCATCCATCATCAGCATCATCCACGGCTAGAAGTGCCTCTGTCAGAGCACCTTGAGTATTCACTCCAAAAACAAAACCATTAGAATTTTGATTTTGAGGATCTAGAGCTATAGCAAAGGCATCCTCATCACCAAAGTTGTCTCTTTTCAAAGTATTAATCACATAATTGGGATCATCATATAATGTAGCGGCTACATACAGATAATCATTGTCATATGTAATTTGCACTTCAGTTTTCTTTTCGGCTAAGACTCCATCCAGAGGTGATTGTTGATAGAAATCTCCATGTTTTGGTAATACATTCCAAATGGCTTCATCTAGCTTTCCGTCTATTACAATAGATTCTGATGTGCCGGTGATAGACATAGATTTAGCTGGAAATTGAGAAGGATCAGCTTCTTGAGCCAGAATAAGAATTGGTAAACAAAAAAGTAGAACAAAAAAGTAGAAAGTTTTCATTTGTGAGGTTTGATAATATGAATTTACGGCAATGAAATATCTGCTAAGAATGTAGAACGTTCTTATAGACTAATGATATTAAAATTGTGCATGAATGACTCCAAAAGCCTGTTGGATGAAATATTTTGACCTCGATTGAGACATGTTTTTCTACTCCCTCACGCTTAAAATCATCATTCTTTAACTAGTAATCGAATCATGGTACTTAAGGTGATCTTAGTACTTATAAGGTTATAAGATTGGTTCTAATTGATTTAAGTCTGGGTGATTTATTTATTGTTGTCAAAGCTTAAAAGAAGGCCAAAAGGATAAAGAAAGTCCCTTTAATTTTATGCAGACTTTTTTATATGAACATAATAAGCACCAATTTCTGTCCCGTCTTCAGTTTTAAAAGTGGTTTGGAGTTTTTTGGTGCCCTGGTCTAGATTCAAAGAGAATACAATTTTCTTATCGTTAGCTCTAACAGTTGCTGCAGCTATGGTTTTTTTATCAATTTTAAGATCTGCTTGAATAATGTTTAGCGATTTTCCTTCAGGTAATTTTATCCCACCATTTACAGCAGGTTTAGATGGTAGTCCTGATGTTATAGGCAGATCTAGTTCCTCTGGCCATCTGCGCATCTCTATGTCATATTTTCCACTTTCTGTTACATCTATAGTCCATTTACCATTGATAGCCAATCCTTTTCTGATCTGAGTTTGATTCCATGGAGTTTGGTGGGATCCATTGTCCAATATATTAGGAGAACCATTCATTTCAGCATCTATCCAGTCATGTGCATAAAGAATAGTTTCTTCTTCGCCCCCAATAGGCGCTTTAGTGTAATTTGTAAATGCTGAAAAGATATCATCCCACCACTTTTCATACCCAAGTGATAGTTTTACTCTTATTTCTGGATATTGATTTATGACATTATCTTTTTGACCAGGATCAGTGGCAACATTGTAAAGCTCAACTTTGTCAATCAATCTCCATTTTCCCATCATAACTGATGATCTGTAAGCCTTAAGCGGGAATTGTCTTCTTTGTGTGTCGACAATAAGAATTCTTTCTTCGTAATTTTTAGTGGTATTAACTTGATTGTCCAATATGTCTGAAAGATCCCACCCATCTAAATCCAGTGACTTCGATGAATTGAACCCAATTTTTTTCATAATAGTAGGAAGCAGATCTATGTGAGCAGTGAGCTGATCTTTGTCAATACCACCAACCCAGTTGTTTTTTGGCCATCTTATATAGCACGGCACACGATGTCCTCCTTCATATTGAGAAACCTTTTTTCCTCTCATTCCAGCATTATACCCTTTAGTCACATGTCCATTTCTATCCAATTCTGACCCAGAAGAGCTTCCATTATCAGTCATGAAAATCAGGATGGTATTTTCTGACAAACCTGTTTGATCTAGATAGTTCATGAGCTTTCCCATGTTTTCATCTATGTTCGTAATCATTCCATTAAAGTTTGGATTGACCACGGAAGTGTCGTTTAAGTATGGCGTAATATAACTGCTATCTATGTGATAAGGGAAATGTGGTGCATTAGGAGTGATGTAAGTAAAGAAGGGCTTTTTATCTTCTTTGGACATATATTTAATAGCCTCATCAAACCAAACATCAGTACAATAACCTTCCTTTTTTTCAGGTGTGCCATTGCGAAAATATACATCATCGAAGTAGTCGTTGTCCCAATAATCAGGCCCTTGCCATATTCCACCACCACCATGATACAAAGCTTCTTCAAATCCTCTGTCATGAGGTCTGAAAGACTTGCTATCTCCAAGGTGCCATTTGCCAAACATACCAGTGCGATATCCATTTTCTTTGAAGATTTCGGCCATGGTTGTTTCTCTACGATCTAGTTGAGATCTACCTGCTATAGTGTGCCATACACCAACCTTATTGCCATCTCTTCCTGTCATGAGAGCGGCCCTTGAAGGAGCACAAGTAGTTCCCACATGAAAGTTAGTAAGTCTAATACTTTCAGAATGTAGTTTATCAATATTTGGAGTATTAATATGAGGATTTCCATGAGCGCTAATGTCTCCGTAGCCTTGATCATCAGTCATCACTATTATCACATTTGGCAAATCCTTTTTAGCTGATGTACATCCAAAAACAAATAATAGCCAAAAGGCAATCAAAAACTGTAGTCCTTTTTGTAGCATATGCTCTATGATTTGATATAGCCCATTTCTTTGTACTTATCAATGTACATCTGGTCTAGTTCTGGAGAGTCTTTATATTTCACTCTTAATTCTTGAAGACTCTCTTTTAATTGAGCTACAATATCAGCATAAGCTGGATCATTATATACATTATTCATTTCATTGAGATCTTTCTTCCGATCATACAATTCCCACTCATCTACATCATAATAGAAATGAGCCAATTTATAATCTTCGGTCACAATTCCATAATGTCTCTTGACCATGTGAACAGCGGGATACTCATAATAGTGGTAGTAGACAGCATCCCTAAAGTTCTTTGTATCACCTTGGAATAATGGTAATATGCTTTCTCCTTGCATGTCTGTAGGGGCGCTTACTCCTGCCAAATCTAAAAAAGTCTGAGCAAAATCGAGATTTTGAACCATTTGAGTATTAACACTTCCAGGGTCTATGACTCCTGGCCATCTGACTAACAGGGGGGTTTTAAAGGATTCATTATAAATGAACCTTTTGTCAAACCAGCCATGCTCACCAAGGTAGAATCCCTGATCCGATGTATACACCACAATAGTATTTTCTGCAAGGCCACTTTCATCCAAATAATCCAATACTTCTCCGACCCCATCATCAACGGCAGCAATAGAACCCAGATAGTCTTGCATATAACGCTGATACCTCCATTTCATTAAGTCTTCTTCCGACATGTTAGTGTAATTCTTTTTAAACTCTTCTATCATTGGGGAGTAGATTTTATCCCAATCTGCTCTTTGTCCTGGTGTCAATCTACCTACTGATCTTTTATAGCCGATTTTATCCCAAATTGCAGTAGGTGGAATTCCTAATTCATCCATTACTTCTGGTGGGATTTTACTGTCTCCTGCCCAGTTCATGTGAGTCAGTAAGTTCATTTCTGCCTCTCTTGCAGCACTTCCTCTTCCTTCATAGTCATCAAAAAGAGTCTCTGGTTCTGGAAAAGTTTTATTGATGTAATCTTTACTATGCCTCTTGTGAGGAAGCCATTCTCTGTGAGGTGCTTTATGCAGATACATTAATAGAAAAGGTTCATCTTCTTGTCTTTCTTCAGTAAGCCAATCTAAAGTCATATCTGTAATTAGGTCTGAGGTATATCCCTCAATGTTGATTCGACCATCATTTTTGGTGATAAAGTCAGGATTATAATAAGTGCCTTGCCCAGGAAGAATTTTGAATTGGTCAAATCCTTTAGGACTGTTTCCGAAGTGAAGCTTACCAAACATGGCAGTCTGGTAACCATTGTTTTGTAATATTTGTGGGAAAGTGATTTGATTGGTGTCAAAAGGGAACCTATTGTCAATTTTGCCATTAAGGTGACTATGTTTCCCTGTAAGTATAACCGCTCTTGATGGTGCACAAATTGAATTGGTCACACATGCATTTGTGAATTTCATTCCTTCATCAGCTATCCTATCAATATTTGGAGTTTGGATCAAATGATCAGAATATGCACTTATCGCCTGGTAGGCATGATCATCTGACATGATGAACAAGATATTAGGCCTTTCTGGAAGAGCGTTTTGCTTATCTGTTTTGCATTGAATGGCTAGAATTAAAAGTAAAAAGAGCAGCAGTTTATTAAATATTTTTGGATAGTTCATCGAATCAAATTTTGAAAACGTAGATGAAAATAACGAAGTAAATCAAATTTTAACTCCTCTGACTAAATTAGTCCGCTATAGACTAGCCTATCTTTCGTTGAATTTCTTTTTCCAATATTGAGCTATTATCTTAATCCCCAATATGGAACCACTTTTTACAAACGATGCAATTGTCTTCGGACTTTTGATGATAATATTGGGATTTGTATTTTACACATCTCATTCAGATAGCTCTTTTTGGCAAAAATTTTATCGATTTGTTCCGGCCTTATTGGTCTGTTATTTCGCCCCAGCACTACTGAATTGGCCATTGGGCTGGGTAGATCCGAGTGGATCAGATCTTTATTATATGGCCTCTCGATATTTACTGCCTGCCAGTCTAGTGCTTTTATGTTTAAGTATTGATATTCAAGCCATTGTAAACCTAGGGTCTAAGGCCTTGATTATGTTTGGGGCTGCTACATTAGGAATAGTGATAGGCGGTCCAATAGCAGTTTTGATTATTGTGAACATTGCTCCAGATCTCATTTCTGCAGATCCTGATCAGTTGTGGCGAGGACTATCCACTATTGCGGGGAGCTGGATAGGAGGAGGGGCTAATCAGACTGCAATGAAGGAGATATTCGAAGTAAGCGATAATCTTTTTGGTACTATGCTTATTGTAGACCTTTTAGTTGGAAACATTTGGATAGGAATCTTACTATATGGTGCTGGAGTCACTAAGAAAATTGATAAATGGCTCAAAGCTGATGTCTCTTCTATAGAAGCCTTGAAGCAAAAAGTATCTGATTATAGAGCCAGTATAGAAAGAATGCCAACCACAACTGATCTTTTTGTTTTGGGAGCAGTAGCATTTGGAGCAGTAGCATTATCGCATTTAGCGGCAGAATGGGTAGTGCCACTTATGACTGGAATGAAAGAAACATTAGAATCATTAAGATTGAATTCATTGATGTCAGGTTTTTTCTGGTTAATTGTTTTTTCTACGACCATAGGATTCTTGCTCAGTTTTACAAAAGCAAAAAAATTAGAAGGGGTAGGAGCTTCCAGATGGGGGACCGTGTTTATTTACATTCTAGTCGCCACTATAGGTATGAAGATGAATATTCGAGAAGTATTTGAAAATTTGGGGCTTTTTGCCATTGGCATCATTTGGATGATAGTTCATATCACTATTCTATTCGTGACTGCGAAAGTGATCAAGGCACCATTTTTCTTTGTTGCTGTAGGAAGTACTGCGAATGTAGGAGGAGCTGCATCTGCCCCTGTTGTTGCATCTGCTTTTAGTCCTGCTTTAGCTCCCGTAGGGGCTTTGTTGGCAGTCTTAGGATATGCAGTGGGAACCTATGGAGCGATTATTTGTGCTTACCTAATGCAAGCAGCTGCCGGGTAGTTACTGTTTTTGACCTTGATGGATAAGTTCTAATATCTGCTCTATCACATAATCGGTTTGATTAAATGGTACAAAATGTGAGCTTTCATCTAAGATTTTTACTTTGATAAAATCTGGGTCAAAATGATCTTTTACGTATTGGGCATTTTCAAACGGAGCTAACCAATCTTTTCTTCCTTGAATTATAATCGTAGGTATTTTGCTTTTGATCCAAAGGTGAGATAGAGATTCGAGCTCTTCTGGGTGAGAGATTTTTTCATGTGCTGCGACTTTCATAGCTCCGCTACTTATATACTTAATCGGCCACCACAATGGTGCTCCAGAAAACCAAAACATAGGCTCACTTTCAGGATCTATTACTGGATTAAGCATTAGATGACCTTTGATTTTATTAGGATGTCTAATCCCTATGTATGATGCTATAGGCCCGCCAAAGGAATGAGAAACCAAAATAATATGTTGTGTAGAATCTGCTATTTGATAAATGGTGTTAAAGATGGATTCAGCTTGTTTCTGAATATTTGTTTGAGGATTGCCATAATTAGAATATCCATATCCAGGTCTATCTAAGGTAATGATGTCAGCTACATTTCTTAAAAGAGAATCTTTCAGATATACATTAAACTGATCTCCTGATCCAGGAGCACCATGAATAAAAACTATAGCATTTTCTCTTTTGAACCCTTTAGTTTTCCAAGCTCTAATTTTATTTGAATCATGAAGTTTAAGGTTAATATTAGACTTGCTGAAATCGTTTATTAAGGATTCGTCATCGATTCGTTGTTCTGAAGATAAGATTAGAGTCACTCCTGCTAAAATGAATACGAGTAAGATAATTAGAATGTATTTGATCGCTTTTCGAATCACAATATGAACAATCTTTGGATTGAGATTAATGTCCTACAAAAATTCAACTATTTTTAGACTTCAATCTAAATATCAATGAATACTAATAAGATTATTTACTGGGTAACAACAGTTTTAATGTGTTTAATTTTTGCTTTTTCAGCAGGCATGTACATTTTGAGATATGATATGATTGCTGAGTATTTCCCTACACTAGGTTTTCCTTCTTGGGTAGTTGTACCTCTTGCAGTAGTAAAAATATTGGGAATCATTGCCGTACTGACTAATAAATTAAAAGTCCTCACAGAATGGGCATATGCAGGTTTTTTCTTTGATGCTGTACTAGCTTTTGGAGCACATCACATGGCGCAAGATGGAGGTGGAACGGTTGCTACTGTAGCGATAATCGCTACAGTGATTTCTAGAATTATGTTGAAATTTAGATATTGATAAAAAT
>Ga0055584_100002773_pt1 | contig 17367 bp, 13 predicted proteins | sample OSDHelmetaG_FD_58716 | JGI IMG/M metagenome (GOLD analysis project Ga0055584, IMG submission 58716) | Pelagic marine sediment microbial communities from the LTER site Helgoland, North Sea, for post-phytoplankton bloom and carbon turnover... | ecosystem: Environmental > Aquatic > Marine >... | reverse complement strand
ACCTGCCTGCTCGATCGATTTTATACCAGACACCTCCCGTAAAGCGTTCCTCGCTGCATTCCTACCTAGGTATGTCTTGACCAAAACCGACCGTCCCTGATCTTTAGCCAGTGCAACAATCCTTTTCCCCGGTAACAAACGCAAAATACGGACAAATTCAATATCTGATGCTCCACAACCGGGCTTTGAAACTCGTAACCGGAAAGGCGTCTCGATATTTCTACCGGCATTTATCAGGAAATTTACATCCAATAACTCCAAGCTCAACTACTACTCCCTGTCCTTGAAAAACTGCTGGATCCTCATTATCTCTTTCTTGTCCTCTGACCGAAGCCGATCCCTATCTTTGTACCTGAGATAGAACCTCAACCGCTGTGTTCTGGTAAGCCTATACTTAGCAACTTTATCCAGGCATGCAAGGTCTTTCACAATGCGTCTGGCCAATAGTAGTCGTGGTACATGTCGACCCAGGGGGCTATCTATAATGTAGACCTGTTCACCATCCGGTTTCGCCAGAATATTACGCCACTTTAGATCATTGTGGACGAAACCCTGGCGATGCAGTGTACGAACGTACCGAGAAAGGCGATCAATGACCGATTCAACGAATCGACTATTCAGCTCATGCTGGGCATAGGTTTGAAGATCGCTGACATCCGGTAACGCCGCAGTCACAACCACACCGTTCTGCCCATATTCCCCATAGGCAACCAGTCTTGGCGTGGGCACCCCAAGGCCTTGAAATAAAAGAATATTTTCCCACTCTGCCCGTGCCCTACTACGGCCCAGGAAGCGTCTTATTCCGCGGCCACGACGATGATACTTTTTGATGAAATAGCACTGTCCACTGACTTCGACCTTGCGCAGCTCATTTAGTCCGTAATCGCTAACGACAATACCATCAAGCTGGTGGCACGCTTGGGCAGAAGCAAAGGTCTCCGATTCTATCGGTGAAGCGCCATGAACAACCCAGCTCACGGCGCAGTCCGCAGGTGTGCCACCCATCCAGGCAATTCACGATTGTCCTGGAAATATAACTTTTGGGCTCGCTCATAAACCTGATGCCAAAATGAAGCATCGTCCCGCAACGTCTCTCTTAGGGACTTGCCGGAATACCCAACCATAAATCGATACACGTCTCGACTCGTGATGTTGTTGTAGTCGAAGCAAGAGAAAAAAAGCCCACCGATATCTTTTACTCGCCAACGCTGAGGTACTCGATTACGAATCTGCGCTCTATGCAGGTCAATAAGAAATGGTCTGGGATCTGACTTCGTCATATCCAGCAAAAAATGGCATACATAAAAATCGCGATGGTTGATTCCATTGCTGTGTAACACATGAGCGATCTTAGCAAGCCGAGGAATCAACGTTCGTTTCATCGCAACCGAAACTCCATCTTCGATTAATAGCTCTTCAATACTCTTGGTATTTTCAAGCGCTTTCGTCACGATACAGGACTTTCTACGGGCTGGATTGAAACCTTCGCTGTGGTAAAAGACCGGCGTTAGAGTATCAATGCCTAAACGACGAAGCTCGTTGAGTGCCTTGAACTCATTTTCCGCGCCCAATACAGGCAACCGTAGTTGACACAAATTCTTTGCTATTTCCCTCCAGCCAACACCAAAGTGTGTTTTCGCAAAAAATCGTTCACCTTCTTTCTCAACACGCACCGTCCTACGGTTCTCCAGTTCCCTGAATATCTCTCCCTCGAATTCTGAAACCTGTTTAAAGTCGCCGTCAAATAGATGGTGAAACCCTTGATCAACGAACTGCTTAGTCATCAGTTGTCAATTACGTGGAGCTTGCTGCCTGCAGACTCTGGACGCTTTTGCCGCGCATATTGGCAAATGAAGTCCGCTGCTCTCTGCGGCATACTGTAAATGTCAGCATGTCCCGCAAAAGCAAGGCCCTTCTGCTGGAGCGCTTCGAGATCGGGTTCAGTTATCAATCCTAGGAGCTGCTGATTAAACACTTTTTGCTCGTAGGGAGATGGCACCAATCTTCCTGCACCCGCTTCTTTAATATAATGCCCGTAGCCACAAACGTCAGTCGCCAGTACCGGCAATCCAGCAACAATGGCCTCTAGCAACACAGTACCCGTATTTTCCAGATAGGCTGGATGGACAAGCAAATCAGCACCCAAAAGAAATCGCGTGATGTCGTCTCTGCCTTTCAGGATCTGAACCCTGTTTGAAATGCCCAATCGATGTGCCATGCGTTCAAAATTCTTTGGCGAATCCTGACCAATCGCGATTAGGCGGGTTCTGTTGCGGACTTCTTCAGGCAACGAGGCTATGCCCAGTAAAATTCGATCAAGGCCCTTGGTAATAAATCCAGAACCTACCATCAGCAGCAAGAAATCGTCATCTGCGATGGAAAATTCGTGCCGGAGCTCTTTGCGAATATCGGCCGCATTTGATGGCGCACGCCTGTCCCTTAAGATACCAGGCGGCAACAAGTGGAAGCGCTCTTCTTTGGTCCCGTAATACTTTAGAAACAGTGGTTTTTGAACCTCGGAGATCATCAGAATTTCTGTCTCGGATGATAGATCAAATACAGCCTGCTCGTATTTTGCAAAATGGTGGTGTCTAGGTAATAGACGATGATACCAGCTACGCTGGGTTTGCATTTTTTCTGCATAGCAGGTATCGGCAGCATAGTAGATATCGAGGCCCGGCATCTTGTTAAAGCCTACGACACTGTTCACGGGGAATTTTTTCAGATGGTTGCCGACCCACTCGGTAAATTTCTGATTACGGCTGTGATTTGTCACAGACTTCACTGGCACTATCACCACATCAAAATCAAGAGGTACCTGGCCTTCCCAGGAAACCGTGTACACCCTAATCTTATAGCCTCGCCGCTGACATTCAGTGGCGATACGAATGAAGTCCAGCTGTAATCCACCAAAGGTCATATACTTGTATAGCGTGAACGCTAACGTCCCCTCATGACCTATCCGAGTAGAACGTTCAAGTATTACCCGCTCTATATGGTAAGACGCCTCCTTATGTAGTGAATAGATATTGGCATGTTTTGCAAAACGTCGGCCATTTTCAAGACACTCCTGTCTCCTCTCAGACTGCAGCATCTCCAACAGTTTCGTGTTTAATGCCTTTTGCTCAAATGGACTTTTAACCAGGCTGCCAACTTCTGCTTCTTCTACGTAGTGACCATAGCCACAATTATCGGTTGCAAGTACGGGCAACCCGGCCACGACCGCCTCTATAAGGATAATCCCGGCACTTTCATCGGTTGCCGGATGAATCAGGAGATCAGCAGCAAAAAGAAACCTTGGAATCTCATCCGGATCACGTCCCTCTGACAAAATCGTAACGTATTTGCGTAGACCCAATCTGAAAATCAATCGGTTAAAAGGAGCGGGCGTGTCTCTACCCACGATAAAATATTTGGTGTTTTCCCGTATCTCTGCCGGTAATGATCGTTGCGCATGCAATGCTCGGCTAACCCCTTTTTTGATAAAACCAGAGCCCACCGTAAGCAGCATATACTCATCATCGGCAACGCCCAGTTCGGCCCGCATTTGGCTGCGAATTTCATCAACATTTTCTGGTGCAATTCGGTCACTGGAGATACCTGGTGGCAGGAAATGCATACGATCTCTGGAAGTCCCGTAGTGCTTTTCAAAAAACGGGCGTTGTACATCAGATATCATGAGTATTTCTGTCAAACTTTCCTTACCGAACACCGCGTCCTCATAACTCGCAAAATGGTGGTATCGGGGAAACTGTCTGTCTAACCAACCTCGCTGAGTCTGCATCTTTTCTTCATAACACGAGTCCGCTGCATAGTAGACATCAAGTCCTGGCATCTTATTGATACCAATAACGCCATCGACAGGATCACGATGCAGCGCCTCATTGACCCAGGCACTAAAACGTTCCTTTCTGGTGTGATTGGTAAAGGCATAAACAGGGACAATGATAACTTCAAACCCGTCGGGGATATCACCTACCCACTCCAGGGTATATACCCGGATCTCATGGCCACGACGCTGACAGTCTTTTGCAATATGCAGAAAATCGAGTTGCAGGCCACCCTGAGGGAAATACTTATAGAGACAGAATGCTAACTTGAGCTTCCGGATACTAAACTGATTTGAGACTGTAGCGCTTTCCACGTGGTTTCCGGGGTTGTTTCTGCTAAACAAGGGGGATAGATTTTACAGTCGTCCTGGGAGAACTTACAGTGTCTTTTTTTACAGGGGATACATGGTAAGTGATCGCTCGCTAACGTTTTCGCGTATATCCCGCGGACACCAGTTAGTATGGGATCAGTTGATCCATATATCGCAACCGTTGGCAAGCCAAGTGCCCCTGCCAGGTGACCAAGTCCCGTATCAACCGAGACAACACCGCTGCACTCCACCATTTTGTTGACCAGTTCAGCGAGTGACGTTGGTGGTAGTAGTTCTGTTTCATCAATCGCAATCCGTGACGCTCGAGCACTCTCTACTGGATTACCGGCGGGTATCACCAATCTAAAACCACTACTACGGATAATTGCGGCCAATGCCTGCCACTGCTCCTCCGGCCAGTGTTTTGACTGCCACGTGGTTCCATGCAACAGCATAATCGCTGGTGTTTGAGCTTGCGCCACGGCAAACCCAAAATCGGCAGCCCCGCTTAATGAATAGTCAAAGGTCAGCGCAGCCAGCTGCCTTGTCCGGTCAACTGCATGTTGCTCTCTCTCTACACTGATACACCGGTCATAAAATAAACTCGCGAGACTTTCCCGACTCGAGTCCCAATCCATACCGACAGTTCTACCATGGCTTAAACTTGCAACCAGCGCACTCTTAATCAAACCCTGAGCGTCTAGCACGAGATCATAGGTTTGGTGACGCAGTTCGGTCATAAAAGTTCGAAACTCTTTACTAGCGATAGCCGCTATCGGTTTGTGTCGCCAACGACGCAACGCAACGGGCAAGACATTCTTTACACCGGGATGTAGCGCGGGGATATCTGCAAAAGCCTCTTCAACGACCCAGTCAATATGTACATTATCGATCTGTGCACAAATATCGGATATTGCTGGCAGCGTATGAATCACATCACCCAGAGAAGACAACTTAACGATTAGTATTTTCACTGTTCCTGCAGCCGAGATATCACCTGACTGGCATCTAGCAAATTCAGGCAATTCTTGTGGCCAAGGGGACAGGTCCTTTTAAAACAAGGGCTACAGGCAATGTCCTCACTTATAATAACCGCCTTTTCAGTCAGTGGCGGTGTAAAAGTCGGTGATGTTGAGCCATAGAGCACGACCGTTCTACAGTCGAGGGCAGCAGCGACGTGCATCAGTCCCGAGTCGTTGGTTACCACTTCACCGCAGAGGCTTAAGAGATCAATAGCGTCTAGCAGCGTCGTTCTTCCCGCTAGGTTCTGGCAGTGCTCCCGCATCACGGGCGGTATCTGTTCAATGATCTTATCGCTAATACTTCGATCCGCTGCAGAGCCGAATATCCACACCTGCATACCTCTCTCGATAGCAGCCCTGGTTACTTCAGCAAATTTGCTCGCTGGCCAGCGTTTTGCATCGCCAAATTCTGCCCCAGGACACAGGCCAAGTATTGTTGCATTCGTATTGAGTCCGAGTTGACGCAAGCATTCTGTCCGATTGCGTTCGTCCACAGTTAGCCGAGGTTGTTCAGGTTCAGGTAAGGGTGCCATTGCAGGCAGTCCCAGCGCCATGAAACGATCAATCATTCGGGGTAAGCGCCTTTCGTCCAATAATCGAATGTCATTCAGCAATATATAGCGCATCTCGCCACGGAAGCCGGTACGGACAGGGATGTCTGCAAGGAAAGGCACAAGTGCCGACTTTAACGAATTGGGAAGCACTATCGCCTGCTGGTAGTTGTTTCGTCTAAGCGAGCGAGCAAATTGACGGCGATAGCCATAGCGTAACTCACCATGTCCAACGTCGAATAGCATCGACTTGTTGACTTCGGGCATTCTCGACAGTAGTGGTTTAGACGCAGCTGGCGCAACAACATCTATTTCTATATCGTGTTTTTTTAGCAGCGAGTAGAGCGTCTGAGACATGACCATGTCGCCAATCCAGGACGGACTGACAACCAGGATACGCTGTTCAGACATCAGTGTGTCTTAGCCGACCGGTGTCGACCAGTCCGCATGCTGCTCCCGTCTGCCCATCGCCTGATCAAAATACATAGTCTGAAGTTTTTCAGTAATTGGGCCTCGTACGCCGCTTCCAATGGCCCGACCATCCGGTTCTCCTATAAGCAAGACCTCAGCAGCAGTACCCGTAAAGATGGCCTCGTCTAGTTCCCCATCCATCCTAATAGCACCATCCCGATCTGCTAATGTTCCATCCACGTTGATTACCTATTTGTTTATGATTCGTCCTGCGACATAACCTGACGCCAAAGCCCAAAAACATCCTGACGATATTGCTCTAGTGTGTCAAAAGACGACACCTCACCACCCAACCACTGATAATGAACAGCCGAACGATACGCGACATATGCCTCCTGAAGAAGCTGCACTGCGTCGTCCTGCATCAACTCAAATTCACGAATCTCGTCCAGGAGCCGCATCATGTCGGTCCACCGCGTTAGCAACTGATGCTTTTCGGCCCACGCAAGAACCGCGTATTGGACCATAAATTCGATATCAACAATAGCCCCCATTTCATGCTTTAGATCCACGCTGGATAACAATTGCGGCTGTTCTCTGGCACCAATCAGATGAGTGCGCATTTTCTCACGCATTTCCACTACATCTTTTTTCAGGTCCTGTTGATTCCTATGACTTTGTAGAATTGCCTTGCGCACTGCCTCGAACTGAACTGCGAGCGTAGCATCACCGGCTACAAACCTCGCCCTAACGAGGGCTTGATGTTCCCAGGTCCATGCCTCTTCCGATTGATAGCGTTCGAACCCAGCTATAGTCGACACCATCGCTCCTTTATTGCCTGCGGGGCGCAAACGTAAATCGGCTTCATAGAGTGCGCCAAATCGGGTGAAGCTCGTCAGGATGTGAATAATCCTCTGTGCCAACCTGACAAAAAAAACGTTGTTGTTGATTTCCCTATTGCCTGTCGTAGACCCGTGGATGTCAGCATCAAATAGAAATACCAGATCGAGATCCGATCCATAGGCGAGTTCAATACCTCCGAGTTTGCCATAGGCAATGATGGCAAACTGCCGATTCTGCTCCACCCCATTCCGGTCAGCTGGTTTTCCATGTCGGTCAGCGAGGTATCTCCAGGCAAGATCCAGAGACTTCTCCAGTATGACTTCTGCTATACTCGTCAGCGCATCAGATGCCTTCATCAGGGGTAAATGCCCCACAAGTTCCGACACTGCAACACGTAGAACCGCTGCATTTTTGAAAACACGCAAAGTGTCCATTTGTGATTCAAAATCTTCCGACTCTATCACCAGCAACATCTCTTCCAGCTGTTGGGTCAGATCGCTGCTGGTGAAGGAATACGAATCAATATTCCTATCTGCTAACTCGTACAACAGAATCGGAAATTCATTCAGCTTTGTAGCTACCCAGGGACTCATCGCGCATAGTTCTATCGTGCGCTTCAGTGCGTCAACGTTCTCTAACAGGTATGAGATGTAGGTGGATCGCCGTTCAATCGCGCCAACGATGGGCAATACTCTAAACAGAGTTTCGTCCGGACTTTCCTGTCTTGACACTTGACTCAGCAATAACGGCATCAATTTGTTGATTCGTTCAGTGACGATTTCTGGCAAATCTTGATGCAGCATCTCGGCGGCAAACGTCACCAGCGACTGGCAAACTGCATCAACATCGATAAATCCAGCACCCGATAGTAGCTCTGGCTTGGCCATCGGATTCCGCCACACGCCTGGCCAGAACATATTGCCCTCGAGCAACACTTCCTGCTCAATTTCACTGGCACTCATAAAGCTGTCAAAACATCGTCGTACGTTGTTGCGGTGCTCTTGAAGCGCTTGCAGGTATTCATCAACACCGTTAAAAGCCATCACCTCTGCGAGATGACTCGCTGAGTCGTCATCAGTAGGAAGCAGATGGGTTTGTCGATCTTTCTCTCCCTGAATCGCATGCTCGCTGTTGCGCAGAAAAATATACGCTGCTTCGAGTTCCGCTATCTCTTCAGCTGGAAAGAGTCGTTCCTCTGCCATAATTCTTAATACAGGAAGCAAACGCCGCTCCTGCAGTTTCTCATTGGTTCCACCCCAGATAAGCTGATGCGCCTGGGCGATAAATTCGATTTCCCGTATGCCACCGGACCCGAGTTTGAGGTCATTTTGTTGTTCCCTGGTGACCACCTGACGGTTAATTAATAGTTTCATCTCGCGCAATGCATCGATTGCGCCGTAGTCCAAATGACGTCGATAAACAAATGGCTTTAACCAGTCAAGAAACCGTTCACCAAGAAGCGTATCTCCAGCGATGGGTCGTGCCTTGATATAAGCGTAACGTTCCCAGTCTCTACCCTGTTCCAAAAAGTAGGTCTCCATCGCATCCCAGTGGCTGACCACGGGGCTACTTTCACCATAGGGTCTAAGCCTCATGTCTACACGAAACACAAAACCGTCAGCCGTCCTTTCATCCATGGACTGAATAAGACGCTGCGCGACACGCAGAAAGAACTCCTGATTGGAGACCTTCTTTTCACCATCCGTAAAACCAGACCGGTCATAAAGCATCACCAAATCCACGTCGGAAGATAGATTCAGCTCAAAGGCGCCCAACTTTCCTAACGCAAGCACACACATTTGTTGTACCTGTCCGTCAGCCGAAGTCGGCAGGCCGAAACGTAGACTTAAACTTTGGTAATGGTAACGCAGGGCCAAATCAATCGATGCAGCGGCAAACAGTGAAAGGTCGCGAGTAGTTTCGATCAAATCACTGCGCTTTGAGAAATCACGGAAAATGATTCGCACCATTTCCCGCCGGCGAAACTCTCTTAATTGACGATCAAAATCATCAGGAGTTTCTTCCAGTAATGGTTCGAGAGCCAGCCTGTACCAGTTATCTTCCCGAGTATCGAGAGGCAGGCCAAAAAGTTCACGCGCCATATCTGTATAACGCGTAACATTTTGATACACAAATTCACTAAGCTCACAGACCCGTAGCAGCTCTGAGAGAACAACTTCCTCTAATGCTCCCTGAAATACTTGCTCTACATTGGCCTTAACAACGGTTCCAGTCATCAGTTACATCAACTATTCAGTCCCAGAGAAAGGTGCTACTCGAAGTATCTCACTGATTGTAGTCTCGCCTGCTGCGACCTTTTGGGACCCTGCCAGACGCAACGTTCGCATGCCTTCCTTCATTGCCACCCGGCGTAATGCACCGATCTCTACGTCTCCCGATATCAAAGCCTTCACGGGATCAGACATCATGAGCAACTCATAGATTCCTTCCCGGCCAAGATAGCCGGTTTCACGACACTCAAGACACCCCACTGGTTGATAGACATGCTTTGGCATAGCAACGCCTTTGCCTTTCCACGGACTCACCAGTGTTTTCCAGCCCTCCGCATCAACTTCACCGAGGGACTTACAGTTTTCACAAAGGGTACGCACCAGGCGCTGCGCCATAATACCCAGCACTGTTGCTTTAATCAGATAAGGGGCTACACCCAATTCCAGCAAACGTGTTACTGCGAGGGGTGCATCGTTGGTATGTACCGTTGATAGTACAAGATGCCCGGTCAGTGCTGCCTGAATTGCCATTTCTGCAGTTTCAAGATCGCGAATCTCACCGACCATGATGATGTCCGGGTCCTGTCGCAACAGTGCTCGCACACCATCAGCAAAACTTAGATCAATATTCGCCTGAACCTGCATTTGATTGAAACTGGGCTCCACCATCTCTATAGGATCTTCAATAGTGCAGACATTCACATCGGAAGTCGCAAGATGTTTTAGGCTGGTATAGAGCGTCGTTGTCTTACCCGATCCGGTTGGACCTGATACCAACACAATGCCGCTGGGATTTTTAACCATACTCTCCCAACGATCATAGTCCTCATTGGCCAGACCCAGTTCGGCAAACGTCTTGAGTAAAATATCCGGATCAAAAATCCGCATCACCATCTTCTCACCATGGGCGGTCGGTAATGTGGATAGACGCAATTCAACCTCATGGGCATCCTGTGTTTTGGTCTTCAGACGCCCATCCTGAGGCCTACGTTTCTCTGCAACATCCATTCTACCCAGCGTTTTCAGGCGGCTGATAACCGCCGTCATCACCGGTGGTGGCAACTGATAGACCGTGTGCAGTACACCATCGATTCTAAACCTCACGCTTCCTTTGTCGCGACGTGGCTCAAGATGAATATCACTCGCTCTTTGGTTAAACGAGTAGGTCAATAGTTGGTCTACAATATTAACGATATGGGCATCATTTGTTTCATCGAGCTGCCCAAGCTCCAGCATCTGTTCAAGGTTGGTCAGCGAACTAGTGCCAAGTCCCAGAGCGTTGGCCTTGGTAACAGATCGCGCCATCGTATAAAACTCTTTCGTATACTGGCGGATGTCAGAGGGATTGGCGACGACCCGAGCAATGACCTTCCCAGGTTGCGATTGCCCTATCGTTGCTTCCCAGGCAGAGGTATAGGGCTGTGCGCTGGCAACCATAATCTGATCATCGTTCACGCCAACACACAAAAGCTGGTGGCGTTTAGCGAACTCATATGACATCACTCGTGTTACAACAGCTGTGTCTATCTTTAGCGGATCAATTCTTAAGTATTCTTGGCCTGACTTTTCACAAAGCCACAAGGTCAACGTTTCAATATCAAGGTAGTGCCCGGGATTCTTGATGTCCGGTATGGGTTCTTCGGCAATTCGCTCCAGCGGGTGCCAGTCCAGCTGCTCTTTTGTAGTGGTTTTTAAACTCAGCATATCCGCCGAATCGGTGGACATTCGACCATCAGCAACTAAATCATTAATGAGTGATCGGAAATTTAATGTTATGTCTGGTTTCTTCGCGTCGTTCACAACAAAATCTGCCTATGAAGTGCCTGCTAGCTTACACCTTTTTACCCTTGCTTTCCGCTTGTCTAACCATGCTGTTACACTCGCACTATGACCACACCAACCATTAAAGAAATGGTTAGCGAGCTGATCGCCACGCCATCAATGAGCAGTACGCTTAACGAATACGATCATTCAAATGAGGGTGTGATAAACCTGCTCGCTGACTGGCTGGATGGAATCGGGCTCACCGTCTCGACGCATGCTATCCCCGACTTGTCTGGGAAACTAAACCTGGTTGCTACGAAGGGCGAAGGTCCAAACGGACTTATTCTCTCTGGACACACCGATACCGTCCCTTTTGATGAAAACCTGTGGCAATCAAACCCCTTCAGAGTAAAGGAACAAGACGATCGCTGGTATGGACTGGGAACCAGCGACATGAAAAGCTTTTTTGCCCTAATTGTAGAAGCCATAGCACCCTTGATGAACCAGCAGTTCAAACATCCGCTGACAATACTGGCAACCGCTGATGAAGAATCTACCATGAGTGGCATTCGATCCCTTGATAGAGAACACATCAACAATGCGCGCTACGCTCTTATTGGCGAACCAACATCTCTAGCGCCGATTACAATGCATAAGGGCATGATGATGCTACGCGTTGACATAGACGGTCATTCGGGGCATTCCTCAAACCCCGAGCTTGGTGTCAACGCACTCGATGCTTGTGCAAACATCATCCAGGAACTCCAGCGCTACCGGGAATACCTACAACAATCTTTCAAAGACTCCAGATTCGACGTTTCCTACCCGACTATTAATCTTGGATGCATACACGGTGGGACCAATCCCAATCGCATCTGCGATCATGTTTCCATCTCTTTGGACCTTCGTACATTACCCGGCATGGACAACCACAAAGTACTTGAAGAGCTGCAATCCCGATTGGCTGAGCTTCCAGATATAGAGGGTTTATATCGCAATCTGGATTTGATCCATGCTCCCGTCGCACCATTCGTAAATGATAAAACCGAGCTACTAGACACACTGACGGGCCTGACCTGCAAGGTTCCACAATCGGTCGCCTTCGCTACAGAAGCGCCTTTTCTTTCTGACCTCGGCGTCGAAGCGATTGTTCTTGGACCTGGCTCGATTGACCAGGCACACCAGCCCAATGAATACATAGCACTTAACCAACTGGCACCAACTGTTGCTATAATTCGCGCCCTTGTAGAAAAGTATTGCCTGAAATGAGCACTGACAACGACCACATCAAGTGGTTTAGGGATTCATCACCCTACATCAATGCGCACAGAGCGAAGACCTTTGTCATTTACCTTGGTGGCGAAGCCATCGAGCATGCGAATTACAGCAACCTCATCAACGATATCGCGTTGCTAAACAGCCTGGGCGTAAAACTCGTCATCGTGCACGGTGCCGACCCGCAAATAACACAGTCACTCACCGAGCAACAGGTGCAGTGGCCTATGTCTGGCAAAATACCGGTTACAACACCAGAAATTCTGGCCAAAATCCTGGCACCAATAGGAACGACACGAACTCAAATCGAGGCAAGTCTTTCTAAGGGCCATTCATCAATTCATACTCAAATGCTGGTAACTGGTGGAAATTTTGTGACCGCCAAACCCATGGGCATCATGGATGGTACAGACTTCCACCACACAGGAACGACGCGAAGAGTTAACAAGGCCGCCATTGTCAGTCAACTTGAGCACCAGGCAATAGTTGTTATTTCACCAATAGGTCATTCTCCATCAGGTGAAACTTTTGTGCTAGATGCCCGTCAACTTGCCCATAATGTCGCCCGTACACTAGAGGCTGAAAAACTCATCTACTTTTCTCCCGACGATGGCATTCGCGATCACGATGGCGTGTTGATTAACGAAATAACCGAGGTTAATGACCTGTCGTTTCATGACCCCGACCATCAGATGCTAACCAATCTTTCCATCGCGGCATGTCTAAATGGGGTAAAGCGATGCCATGTAATCAACTACAAAAGTGATGGTGCACTACTGGAAGAATTGTTCACTCGTGATGGGTCTGGCACGCAAATTATTCAGGAAAGTTATGAAAAACTGAGAACGGCAATACCAGATGACGTTGCCGGCATCATCGAGCTCATTAGTCCTCTTGAACATGATGGCATCCTCGTAAAACGTTCACGAGAACTTATCGAATCAGAGTTAGACCACTTCAGGGTTATAGAACGCGATGGCATGATCGTCGCATGTGCGGCGCTGTATCCATTTAAATCACAGGGAGAACTCGCATGTCTCGCAACCCATCCAGAATATCGCAACGATAATCGTGGTGAACTACTGCTGCAAAGTATCGAGTCCAGCGCTCGCGACCTGGGCCTTAAGTCTTTGTTCGTTCTCACCACGCAGGCGGTGCATTGGTTCATCGAACGAGGCTTTGAAGAACTACCTATCGACACTTTGCCTGAAGAACGTTTCTATAATTTTCAAAGAAATTCGAAGTACCTTAAAAAGGCTCTCTAAAGGCTAACTCTGATATTCCTGCACCGTCCTCACCAGTGTCTTTACATTTTCTACGGGTACATCAGGAATAATGCCGTGACCAAGGTTAAAGATATGGCCAGGTTTACCACCCACGCTATCGAGCAACGCTGTTGCTTCCCGTACCACCACACTTTCATCAGCGCAGAGAATAATTGGATCAAGATTTCCCTGAACCGCCTTCGTACCTAGCGCACTCCAACTATCCATTAAAGGTGCTCGCCAATCTATTCCAAGTACATCCGCGCCTGCCTCGTTCATTAGTGGCAGTAACGCCGGGTTACCTGTACCAAAGTGAATAACTGGTACTGTACCGGACACAGCCTGTATCAGGCGCTTACTATGCGGCAAAACAAAATGTTGATAAGCCTCGGGTGTAAGACACCCTACCCAACTATCAAAGAGCTGCACCGCCTGAACGCCCGAGGCGATTTGGAGATGAAGATAGTCGATAACAACATCCGTCACTTTCTCCATAACCGTTCGCCATGCCGCCGGATCGGAATACATGAGTTTCTTAACATGAACGTAGTTCCTTGAACCCTTACCCTCAATTGCATATGACGCCAGAGTAAAGGGTGCACCAGCAAAGCCAATGAGGGGAATGTCGTCCGGTAGCTCCTGTCTCGCGAGGTTAATAGTTTCGCCAATATAGGCCACAGTGTCCGCAGCGCGGGTAACTTTCAAGTTATCGATATCACGATGATCACGGACAGGGTTGCTGATATTCGGACCAATACCCGGCAGATAGTCTAAATCTAATCCCATGGGTTCAAGAATCGGTAGCAAATCAGCAAATAGGATCGCAGCATCTACACCAAGAATACGCTGCGCATCACAGGTAACCTTTGCCGCCAGCGTGGGGGTTTTAAAAAAATCAAGACTCGGTGTATTACCTTTGACAGCGTGATACTCCGGCATATATCGACCCGCTTGTCGGTAAAGCCAAATCGGAGTCCTCTCCGTAGGTTCTCCCCGGCAAGCTTTCAGGAACAAGGAGTTTTCAAGTTGCGATTGCATTTCTCATCCAGAAAAAAAGCGTCATTATACCTTGCAGGTTGCTGAAAATGTCGCGGGCCTCACCCCTTTGTCAACAAATCAACGACTTACATCCCCGATTTGCGGCCGATACATCTATGTATCGATCTAAGAGGCTGCTTTCCAGCAGCCTGTTAGTGTTATTTAAGTAGTCTGACATTACCTAGCGGTATCTGCTTTGGCTTTATTGAATTTACTGAAAATATATCCATGGGTGTGTCTATACCCTTGACTCTGACCGGCGGTCTTGCGCGACAGGTTATTTCTGCCTGTACCAGTCTATAGGTGGCGCTGGAGATCAGAATTTCGTCTGTATCGGCACAACCTTCGAGACGACTAGCCCGATTCACTGTACTGCCAATAGCCGTATATTCCATACGTGCGGCTGATCCAAAGTTACCCACAGTGCAGAATCCCGAATGAATACCAATACGGATATGTAAATCGCGCCCAAAGCACTGCCAACTTAATGCCAGCTCAGCTAACTTATCGCGCATGGCGAGCGCCATCTTTACACAACTGACGGCATCGCGGCTGACATCCATCGACTGTCCAAATAGCACCATCACACCATCACCCATGTACTTATCGACTGTACCGCCATATCGATGGGCAATCTGCGACATTTCGTTCAAGTATTCATTAAGTAAGCGCGTAATGGTATTTTCATTCAGTTGGTCCATCAGACGAGTGAAGCCCTCTATGTCTGAAAAAAACACAGTCAGGTGCTTGCGTCTGCTGGCGATTGCCTGATTTTCTGTGATCGAAAACAGTACCTGGTCAGCGATGTAAGGTCGTATTCGATGCTGCAGCAACGCATGTTTCTTGCCAGCTGACCGGCGCACATCTACCAGCGTCGATGTATAGCGAAAGCACAAAAAGGCCACAAATCCGTTGAATCCCAGTAAAACGACAACACTGATGACTTCCTGCATCCAGGAACCCACGACTTCGTGTCCGGGGGTGAAGAAGACACTACAGATCACGCCAACGATAGCGAGGTTAGCTAGCAGCATTACCGGTGGACAAATGAGTAGCGTACCCATCACCAGGCAAGTGACCATGCATACACTCACTAATGGATTGAAGTTTATGACAACAACGACAAACCCTACCAATAAACCATCAGCCAGCATCGAGAATCTAGCGCCTTTCGCATGATTGAAATAACGGCGACTCACCCGAAAGGCGACATGAGGATAAACAACCACAACAACAACCAGGGCCCAGCGCATTGCTTCAACAACAATCGTGTCAGAAACCAACAGCGTTACGGCCACACCAAGATATACCGCGACTCGAGGGCAATAAATAAACTGAATGAGCCGATTGCTTTCCATACCGCATTGTTCAGGGATATGAACTGCGGGGCGAGGATGAATCTCTCAAATTAGTTAGCGAAACTAGCCCTGAGGCATTAGGCGTTATTCCACAAGAGGCATATCAACGGCTTGCTCAACCTCTGCATCATAGTCTACTCCGGCAAACCCAAACCCATGGAGTTGCAGGAAAGCCGCTTTGTAGCCTTCAAAATCTGACAACTCGGTAAGATTTTCGGCATTTATCTTCGACCAGTTCTCCCTAACATAGGATTGAATTTCCTCCGATAGCTCCCAGTCATCCATACGAATTCTGCCGGCCTCATCCAGCGCCGTCTCGCTAAAGAGGCGGGTCGCAAATAACCTGGTAGTCTGTTCGATACAACCCTCATGGTTACCTGCCGACTTCATTGCTTTGAACAGTAAAGACAAATATAGGGACATTCCTGGAATTGCCGAAGATGCACCGGTCAACACACCTTTCATTACCGCAACTCTCGCCGACCCGTTGATAGGCGACAACTTACCGGTAAGTGCACCCGAGGCGCGGTCCAGATCCTCTTTTGCCTTACCAATCGTACCGTGATAATAAATTGGCCAGGTCACTTCACTGCCGAGATACGTATAGTTAGTAGTGATGCAACCCTCCGCCAGAACATCTGCTTCAAGCAGTGCTTGAATCCAGAGTTCCCAATCTTCGCCGCCCATAACCTTAACGGTATCGGTAGTTTCCTGATCACTGGCTGGCGAAAGACTTACCGGACGAATCTCTGAAGTATTGATATCGATAGTGACACCATCGAAAGGCTGACCAATGGGCTTTAACGCCGAGCGATAAACGGTGCCATCGGCCATAGTCCGCGCTGGTGCCGCGAGTGAATAAATGACCATATCTACCTGTCCGAGATCTGCCTTGATCGTTGCTATAGTGCGTTGTTTAAAATCCTCGGTGAAGGCATCACCATTGATATTACGCGCGTACAATCCCGCAGCTTCCGCATGCCTCGTAAAAGCAGCGGACTTATACCAACCGGGAGATGCAGTTCTATTCTTGACCGCCGGTCGCTCAAAAAAAGCTCCCAACGTTGCGGCACCACAACCAAAGGCCGCTGTAATACGTGAGGCCAAACCATAACCACCAGATGCACCAATAACCAGAACGCGCCCTGGCCCACCCACAATCGGGCCCTCGCGCTTAACATGAGCAATCTGCTCGGTAACATCCACTTCGCACCCTGTAGGATGTGACGTGGTGCATAGAAAACCTTTTATCCGAGGCTTAATAATCATCGTTATGTAGTGCTCCTCATTATTTTTGTTTGCGCTTATTTACGTACCCAAACAGCATAAGCCCAACACCAAGAATCAACATGGGTAAGGATAGCAGTTGGCCCGTCGTGATCCAGCCGAAAGCTACGAATCCCATATGCGCATCAGGCTCCCGAAAAAACTCTGTCAACAATCGCAAGAGCGCATAGCCTACTAAAAA
>Ga0055584_100002772_pt1 | contig 17377 bp, 22 predicted proteins | sample OSDHelmetaG_FD_58716 | JGI IMG/M metagenome (GOLD analysis project Ga0055584, IMG submission 58716) | Pelagic marine sediment microbial communities from the LTER site Helgoland, North Sea, for post-phytoplankton bloom and carbon turnover... | ecosystem: Environmental > Aquatic > Marine >... | reverse complement strand
TCACAAAATTCGTTTCGATGCGATTCTCGATGTTCCGAAACGCCTGCCACGGCATATCATAGATGCATGGCGAATCACCTAACCTCCAACCCGCGTTCGGGAACACCAACATGGCCAACACAATGCAGAACATGAAACAGATCATTCGATTGAGCGCCGCCCTCGCTGCCGGTGCACTTCTATTGGCCGCTTGCACACCTGCCGGAATTGCCGTGGGTGCCGGCGCCTCAGCCGGGGTTGCCGCTTCCGAGGAACGCGGGTTGAAAGGCGCCGGATCCGACGCCCTGATCCGCGTCTCCATCAACGAAGCCTGGTTCAAGGAAGACTTCGACACCTTCAACCGGCTCAATCTGCAAATCTATGAAGGCCGGGTGCTGCTTTCGGGACGGGTTCCGGATCAGGCGCGCGCAGACAAGGCCGTTCAGCTCGCCTGGCAGGCCGACGGCGTTCGCGAGGTCATCAACGAGATCGTGATTTCAAATGCCGGGGCCCTCGATGATTTCGGCAATGACACATTGATCAATGCGCGTCTGGATTCGCAATTGCTATTCGACAGCGGGATCAGCTCGGTGAACTATTCGACACGTTCGGTGGCCGGCACGGTCTATCTGCTGGGCGTGGCACAGGATCGCGATGAACTCGATCGTGTCTTCCGGGTCACCCGGGACATCCCGAATGTGAAACGGGTGATCAGCCATGTGATCATAAAGGATGACCCGCGCCGGGTGCCGCGGCCAGCCGAAAAGCCTGCCGCACAGCGCTGACCGTCCCGTGTCTGACTACGAGGGGCAGATCTCACTGCGCCGCATGGCCGGTGATGATGACGCACAGATTGATCTTGCCGGCGCCGCCCTTCTATTAGCATCGCGCGAATGCCCGGATATTTCTCAGACTCCCTATTACGAACATCTCGACGAACTGACCACGGCCGTCGCCCGTACCTTCGAAGACCTGCCCGACGGCGCGTCGCGGAAACGTGATGCGCTGGCCACCGTCATTCACGACGACTTCGGATATCGCGGCGATCAGCAATCCTATGATGATCTGCAGAACGCCAACCTGATGCAGGTGATCGACCGGCGTAAAGGTCTGCCGATTGCACTGGGCATCCTGCACATCCATTGCGGGCGCAGACTGGGCTGGGACATTTGCGGTCTGAATTTTCCCGGACATTTTCTGATCCGTCTCGACGACGGGGCAAAGCGGACCATCCTCGATCCGTTCAACAATGGCACGGAACGCTCAGTGGCCGAGTTGCGCGAGCTGCTGAAAGCCACCCAGGGTCCAGACTCGGAATTGACACCCGATCACTACGCCATGGTCAGCAACCGGGACATCCTGATCCGGCTTCAGAACAATCGAAAAATCCGGCTACTGAAAGCCAATCGGGTCGCTGATGGACTGACGGTGGTCGAAGACATGTTGCTCTTCGCCCCCGGCGAAGTAGCGCTCTGGCACGAAGCCGGGGTTTTGAACGCCCATCTCGAAAATTTCCGTGCGGCCATCATCGCTTTTGACCATTGCCGTGACCTCACCAGCAATCCCGGCGAGCGGGCGCGGGTCGCAGGTCTGATTTCCAAACTCCGCGCACGGCTGAACTGACCGGCACTTTTCGCAGTGGGGAGAATTGCCAAAGCGCGGAAAACCCTTAGATTGCGTGACCGTCAACACCCTGCCGGAGCCTGCCTGTCATGAGTCTTGCCGTTGCTATCCAGATGGACCCGATCGATGCGATCGACATCAATGGGGATTCGACCTTTGCGCTGGCCCTCGAAGCCCAGTCCCGCGGCCATGGACTGTTTCACTATCTGCCCCAGGACCTGTCACTCCGCGAAGGACGGGTGATCGCCAGAGCGCGCCCGCTGCAAGTGCGGCGCGAAGAAGGAAATCACTTCACGCTGGGAGAGGCCGAGACACTCGATCTTACCGGTGTCGATGTGGTGCTGATGCGTCAGGATCCGCCCTTCGACATGGCCTATATCACCGCAACCCATATTCTTGAGCATTTACACCCGCAGACGCTTGTGGTGAATGACCCGGTCTCCGTGCGCAACGCGCCTGAGAAACTCTTCGTCACCCATTTCGAAGGGGTCATGCCGCCGACCCTGATCAGCTCGTCACGCGAGGAGATCATCGCGTTCCGGGACAAATACAAGGACATCATCGTCAAGCCGCTCTACGGCAATGGCGGTGCCGGCGTGTTCCACATTCAGCCCGGTGATGAAAACCTGAATTCGCTTCTGGAAATGTTCACCGAAATGTTCCGGGAGCCGGTCATCGCCCAGCGCTACCTTCCCGAAGTACGTCAGGGCGACAAGCGGATCATTCTGGTCGACGGGGAACCCGTCGGCGCTATCAACCGGGTGCCTGCCGAAGGTGAAGCACGCTCCAACATGCATGTGGGGGGGCGCGCCGAACGCAGCGACCTCACCCCGCGCGAGCAGGAAATCTGTGCCGCCATCGGCCCGGCCCTGCGTGAGCAAGGCCTGATTTTTGTCGGCATCGATGTGATTGGCGATTACATGACCGAAATCAATGTGACATCACCCACGGGGATTCAGGAGATCGACCGCTATGACGGGGTGAACCTTTCCGGATTGATCTGGGATACGATCGAAAAACGTCGTGCGGATGTCCCGGACTGATACCGGGAAAAACTGAAGGGGCCCGAGGGCCCCTTCATCGTCTCTAATTGACCGGAAACTCACTGAGATCCGGCGGGGTGCCGTCCGGACGCTTGAGCAGAACCTCTTCGGGTTCCCCGGCTGCCAGGCGCGCCGAAAGCTCATCAGGATCGAACTTGATGCCAATCGGGTTATCCGTGAACTCACCGCTCTCAAAATACTCTCCGAATTTCTCTTCGGGAATATTGTCGACCTGCAGTTCAATCTGATTTTTGTCCGGATCGAAATAATACATCGACGTGGTCGGCCCGTGATTGATGCAGAACTCAGGCGTGATGTTGTGCTCATCCTTGATCCGGTTATAGGTCGCCAGCAAATCACTCAGGTTTTCATAGGTGAAGGCAATGTGGTGCATGCCACAGGTCATATCGACATGCTCCTGAACCCCCGGCAGTGCCAGTACGGCGATCCGGTGATGCTCCGTGTCATAGGTTACGAACCCGATGGCGGGGTTTTCGTACATGGCCTCGCCCTCGAGAACCTTCTTGTACCAGTCGAGAATTGTTCCCACGCGACCCTCCTGCGTACGCAGGACGACATGAGCCAGTTTTGCTGGCGCTATTTTTCCCCGCTCCCTGGCGGTTTTCGGCATTTTTGCAACGGCGTTCATTTGTCTCTCCCCATGGTGTCATTATTCCCGGCAAACACACTTTGAATGCAGTCTTGCGCCAACTGACAAAAGATTCAATCGTGTTGCTCAACAGGTGAACAGCGCATCACGGGAGACGATCATGGCCGAAAAACTGAAATCACCGCCGCCGGACCGAAACCCGAAGACCCCCAGGATCGATCTCCCGGCCGGCGCGACCGACACCCATTTTCACATCTACGGCCCCCAGGCACGGTTCCCGTTCAATCCGGCCTCACCTCTCGATGTGGAGGATTCAACCCTTGATGACATGCTCCATTTGCACAACACGCTGGGGATCGAGCGCGGCGTAATCGTGCAATCGGTGGTTCAGGGACATTGCTACGAATACATGCTCCACGCACTCTCGCGCGAGCCCGACCGTCTGCGTGGCATTGCCCTGCCCGCGCCCGATATCACCGACAAGGAACTCGAAATCCTGACCACCGCCGGTGTCGTGGGGGCACGCTTTGCCTATCGCGCGAGCCCGGACATCAACATGGACATCATCCATCGCACCCATGAATTCGGCTGGCACCCGCAATTCTGGTTCCGCGGCCCCGATGAAGCCGCTGCATGGCGCGACCAGATGCTGTCGGTACCCGGCAATTTCGTGATTGATCACATGGGCTGGCAGCCCGCCGAGATGGGCATCGATTCGCCGGGCTTCAAAATCGTGCTGGAGTGTCTCGACACCGGGCGGTGCTGGGTCAAACTTTCGGGTCCGAACCGTTTCTCCGCCGAACCGGGCCTGCCCTATTCAGATACGGTTCCCTTCGCCGAGACCCTGATCGAACGCAACCCGGACCGCCTGCTCTGGGGTTCGGACTGGCCCCATCCCGATCATTTCGAAGCCATGCCCAATGATGGCGACCTGATTGATCTGATGCTCACCTGGGCACCCGACGAAGCCCTGCGGAAGAAAATCTTCACCGACAATCCGGCCGAACTGTTCGGCTTTCCGGCGGTCTGACACAGCGCCCTCAGGCGGCCATATCCTGACCACTCAGGTCTTGCCGAGTTCACGCCGCCCAATTTCGCAAAGCGCGTCACCTCTGAAATCCGGCGACGCCACCGCGAAGGCGGACATCCGCACCGGTGCAATGGCGAAGTGTGACACCACACGGGACACTCGGCGACGACACTCCATCAGGTTGCTCTCGGATTACGGGTTGCAAACAATTTGATGGATTTTGTACGCGAGAGTCGGTTGTGCGGGTTGTATCAAGGTTGTGACATCATTGTGTCATTTGCCCATCATGGCTACCACTCTACCCGGGCAATGTGGTGAAAACAGAGGCCATCAAGGCAACACCGGAGCAGGATATTGGCGCAGGCCAGATCAGCAAGACGTCATGGATTTCGGATCTCACTCTCCATAGGAGCCGTGATGGTGCTCCTGTCGGGTTGTTCGGGCCTTGAACTGTTCGATGCCATGCACCAGTCCGAGTCCCGCGACGAACAGGCCGCCACCTTCGATCCCGGCCTGGCCAACGGCACCAAATCCACCACCACACCAACCGAAAGCGCCGCGCCACGCGCCAAGCCAACGGCACCGCCAACCGCACGGAGCACCGCAAGCACGGCACCCGCCTTTGTTGCGCCGAACGCGATTAGCTGTCCGGTCTGATGCCCCGCGCGGCTTCCACCGCCAGCGGTGAATAAATCGCCGAGCGCATTCCGACACCGGCATCCACCACCACATCGATCACGGTCGGCAGACCGCCGCCCCGCATTTCGTCCACGGCCGCCCGGATGGCCGGGGCAATATCTCCCGGCCGCGAGACCCGTTCTGCCCGGACCCCCATGGACTGCGCGATCGCCGCATAGTCGGTATCGGGAAACTCGCTCCCCATGGCGCGATTGCCCATGCCTTCAGCTGTCATCCCGAGCTGGGAGTTGTTCATCACCACGATGATCGGCGCCGCCCCGTACTGCACGGCACTGAGCAGCATGTGCATTTGCATGGCAAAACCGCCATCGCTGCACACACCAATGGCCGGACGTTCGGGATGCACGAGCTGAGCCGTCAGCGCTGCGGGCAGGGACCAGCTGACCCCGCCAATGCCCCCGCAGCCGAAATAGCAGCCCGGCCGCTGGGTGCGGAAAAAGTGATTCATCCAGTGACGGTTGCTGCCCGCATCCGAACAGATAATGGCATCTTCCGGTGCCGCCTGCGCCACCGCCGCCACGACACGCTGGGGCATGACCGGGATCGCATCCGACGCCATCGCCGGATCATCGAACAGGGCGCCGAGCGCCTTGCGTGTCTCGAAGATACCGCGCCGTGCACTGGCCTGCGCCGGGTCGACTCGGTCGGCCAAACGCGTGTTGAGAGCTGCCATCGTCAGCGTCGCATCTCCGGTCAGCGCGATTTCGGCCGGGATTGTCCAGGACGCGTTTCGCGGATCCACGTCGATCTGAAAGATTCGCTGACGATTGGGGTCGAAGAGCCGGGGATGTTCGTAACAGGTTTCCTGCGGCTTCAGGCGACACCCGATCACCAGAACCGTATCCGCCGCACCGAGCGTGTCATTGGCCACCGGCGTGCCGGTATAGCCGATACAGCCAGCCGCCAGATCATGGGTCTCGGCCATCGCGCTCTTGCCAAGATAGCTGGTCACCACAGGTGTGCCGAGGGTCTCGGCCAGAGCTCTCAGCTCATCATAGCCGCCGGCGATCCGCACGCCATTCCCCGCCACAATGACCGGCCGTTCGGCCGTAAGCAGAGCTTCGGCCACCGCGTCGAGAGCGCCCTCGGGCGGCAGTGTCCGGGTGGTCGTCAGAAGCCGTTTGGTGTCATGAATTTCTGGCAGGCCATTGTCCCCCACCGGTTCGGACAGGACATTGGCACGAAACACACAGGCGGTCGGACCCGGACGGCCGGTCACCGCATGTTTCAACGCCAGCTGGGTTGCGATCACCGCCTCGCGGGACTGATGCGGGGTGGCGGTGTATTTCGTGGTGCTGCGATACATGGCGCCAAGATCGAAGGATCCGTATTGCCCGCTGCCCGACTGAATCGGTGCATGCACATTGAAGCCATTGGCATCCGACATTTCGGTCAGAACGACCATGGGCGAAGAGGCCAGAAACGCCTCGATCACGCCGAACATGCCGGTTGACCCCGCAAAAGCGCCCTGAGCGGCAAAAACCCCGGGTTTGCCCGTCAGTTTTCCATACATGTCGGCCATGCAGGAGGCGGTCTGTTCGTCCCGCGGCACGATCGTGCGAATTTCGGATTCGCGGCCATGCAGAGCCTTGAAGATTTCCATGGTTGCGCCGCCGGGCAGGCCGAACAGGTGATCGACCCCGGCCTCGACCACACAATCGATGATGCGTTCGGATGCGAGTTTGTCCGTGCTCATGTTTTCCCCCCGGAATCTCCGATTCAGAATGCCTGAGCCGCACCTGAATGCCCACCGGTTGTCTAGGCACGCTCCCGGTGCCGCGATAGAGTAAAGCACGTCATCAGATGCCCGGAGACCCAAACCATGAGCCGCAACGATATCTATATTGTTGGTGTCGGGATGACGCCATTCGGAAAGTTTCTCGGCCGCTCCATCAAGTCCATGACCGCCGAGGCCGTCAACGGTGCATTGTCCGATGCCGGAGCGGAGATTTCCGACATTGAGGGCGCGTGGTTTGCCAATGCGGCCCAGTCGATCCTTGAGGGTCAGGGTTCGATTCCCGGGGAAATCGCGCTGCGCGAGATGGGCATTCAGGAAATCCCGGTCTTCAATGTGGAGAATGCCTGCGCCAGTGCCTCCACCGCACTGGACATGGCGACGACCTGGCTGCAGGCCGGACGCGGCGGCATGGCGCTGGCCATTGGTGCGGAAAAAATGTTCCACACGGACAAGGCGAAGATGTTTTCGGTCTTCGATGGCGGCTGGGATGTACATCAGGCCGAAACCGCAACCGCACGCCTGCTCTCCCTGGGTGAGGGCATGGCAGATCCGGATGGGGAGGGAGACACGGGCGCCCGCAGTGTATTCATGGACATCTACGGCGCGCTCGCCAAATTCCATATGAAGGCGTTCGGCACCACCCAGCGACAGCTTGCGGCCGTGGCAGCCAAGAACCATGTCCATTCCCAGTACAATCCTTTGTCCCAGTACCAAGCGCCCATGACCGTCGAGGATGTGATGGCCGCCCGCAAGGTCAGCTGGCCCCTGACTCTGCCCATGTGCTCGCCGATTTCCGACGGCGCCGCCGCTGCGATCCTGTGTCGCGAAGAGGAGCTGCATCGGTTCGACCGTAGCCGCGCGGTAAAAATCGAAGCGACCGCGCTGCGTACGGGGTCGGACCGCAAGGCCGAAGAGTTCAACAGGCACATCACGCATCTGGCTGCCAATGATGCCTATGCGCAAGCCGGACTCACTCCTGCCGATATGGATGTTGCAGAGGTTCACGACGCCACCGCCTTTGCTGAAATCCAGCAGATCGAGAATCTCGGCTTCTGCGAATTCGGCGCCGGCGGGGCCTTCACGGAATCCGGGGCAACGTCCTTGGGGGGCGACATTCCGGTCAATCCGTCCGGGGGTCTGGAATCCAAGGGCCACCCGGTGGGTGCCACCGGCTTGGCACAGATTTTCGAACTGACCACCCAGCTGCGCGGGGAAGCTGGTGATCGCCAGGTCGCGGATGCCCGATACGCCATAGCCGAAAACGGTGGTGGTTTTCACGGAATCGAAGAGGCTGTGGCTTGCGTGACCATTCTCGGACGCACCTGAAAACGATGTTCGCCCCCCCCCCGGGGGGGGGCCAGAGACTTGCAAATTGTGCGCTGCACAATTAGCGTTCGCCCGAGAGCCGACATCAAGTCAGCCGGGGGAACATTAGGATGACCACACAAACGCAAACCCGGCGCATCGGAGTTCCGGAGATCCGTGCCCGCAAGGGCACCGAACCCATTGTCAGCCTGACCGCCTATACCACACCGATGGCACGCATGCTCGATCCGCATGTGGATTTCCTGCTGGTCGGAGATTCCCTAGGGATGGTCGTCTACGGCTTTGAATCCACCCTTCCGGTCAACTTGGACATGATGATTGCCCATGGCGCTGCCGTGGTGCGCGGCAGCGCGCACGCCTGCATTGTGGTTGATATGCCTTTCGGCAGCTACGAAGCCTCACCCGAGCAGGCCTATCACGCAGCAGCCCGGGTTCTTACGGAGACCGGTTGTGCCGCCGTCAAACTCGAAGGCGGCGTCTCCATGGCCGAAACCATCGCCTTTCTGACCGCACGCGGCATTCCCGTACTGGCCCATATCGGCCTGACCCCGCAATCGGTGAATGCATTCGGCGGCTTCCGGGTCCAGGGTCGCGGTGATGCCCATGCCGCTGCCATTCGCGCCGATGCACAGGCCGTCGAACAGGCCGGCGCATTCGGCATTGTCATCGAAGGTGTGCCCGAACCCCTGGCGCGAACCATCACCGAAGAAACCACCATTCCCACCATCGGGATCGGTGCTTCACCGGCCTGCGACGGTCAGGTTCTGGTCACCGAAGACATGGTTGGCATGTTCGGCACCTTCACACCGAAATTCGCCAAACGCTATGCGGAACTCGGAGAACAGCTCGGGGATGTCGCCGCACGCTACGCGGCCGAAGTCCGGGAACGCACTTTCCCCGGTCCTGAGCATTGTTTTGATGCCGATCCGGCGCCGGGCAAAGGCAACTGACGGAGCCCTTTCATGTCCGCCCTCGAAATCGTTCGCACCATACCCGCGCTTCGCGCGGCCATTGCTGGCTGGCGACAGAACGGACAGACGATTGCGCTCGTGCCCACCATGGGTGCACTGCACGATGCTCATATGGCTCTGATGCAGGACGCGCGAAAACGTGCGGACCGGGTTGTGGCGACCATCTTCGTGAACCCGACCCAGTTCGCCGCCGATGAGGATCTGGACACCTACCCCCGCCGGGAGGCGGCAGATATCGAAAAACTGCGCGCTGATGGCATCGATCTGCTGTTCGCACCCAATGCGGATGAAATATATCTGGCCGGGTTCGCCACCACGGTCACGGTCGCCGGGGTCAGTGAAGGGTTGTGCGGTGATCACCGCCCGGTTCATTTCACAGGCGTCGCCACGATCGTAACCAAATTACTGTTGCAGGCCCTGCCCGATACCGCCCTGTTTGGCGAAAAGGACTATCAGCAGTTGCAGGTCATCCGGGCTCTGACCCGGGATCTGGATATCCCTGTCGACATCGTCGGTCTTCCAACGGTGCGCGAGCCGGACGGGCTCGCCATGTCATCACGCAATCTGCATATGAGCGACCACGAGCGCGCACTGGCCCCACAGATGTATCGAACTCTGAATGCAGTGGCAGAACGTATCCGCGCGGGTGAGGATATAGCGCAGGCCTGCGCCGCCGGCCGGGCTGCGCTCACAGCAGCCGGGTTTTCTCCTGTCGAGTATCTGGAACTGCGCGATGCCCAGAGCCTGGCTGCGGCCGATCCCGCCCACCCCTGTCGGATTCTCGCAGCGGCCTGGCTCGGCAAAACGCGACTGATCGACAATATTCCCCTCAGCTGATTCCGAGGCGGATGTCAGCCACGCAATTGTGCGTTGCTCATAACGCGGGTGTCACACTCGACAATACAGCCTATGTAGTCATTGTGCGCTGCAACAAAGAACATGGTGCACGGAAGTGATGCCGTCACACTTGCGACGGAGTCATTCATGAAGACCGCAACACAAGACACATCCACCCCGGTGACCGCAAACTATCACACCCGGGTGCTGACCACCGACGAACTCACGGCCACGCTCCGCGCGGCCGAGCAGCTTCGTTCGAAAAACATGTATCAGGCGATCGCAACCACGATCCGCTTTCTCCGCCAGGGCACAGCACGCCTGTTTGCGGTGGAATATCAGAGCCAGACCTGAACCGGCGGCATCCGGCCAGCGGATGCGCCAAACGAAAAACGGAGCCGACTTCCCCCCGCCGGCTCCGTTTTTCTGTTTCCAGCAAGGGGCCGTTCGACGCTAGGCGAAGGGCACATCCCCCTGAATCACGATGCGGTGCATCAGCCGGTGTTCGGTGTAATCGAACAGGGCGTAGTGCAGTGATAGGCGATTGTCCCAGACCGCCAGATCATTCGTCTTCCATTTGTGTCGGTAGTTGAACTCCGGCGTGCGCAGATAATCGAAAAGATAGCGAAGCAACATATCGCTTTCCTTGCGATCCATGTCCTTGATGAAGGTGGTCATGGATTCATTGACGAAAAGGCCGCGCTTGCCGGTCACGGGATGCTTGCGGATCACCGGATGCAGGGCCGGCCGATAACTGGCGCGTTTGTTCCGGATATAATCCGTGCCCTTGTCGCCCTCATACATTTCCGGACGCACTTCCTCCGCATAGGGCTGGTAGGAATCATGATAGGCTTCGAGACCCTCAAGATGCGCCTTCATGCGGTCTGAGAGCGCCTCATAGGCTGCCACCATATTGACCCACACCGTGTCACCGCCCCGCGGCGGGATGTCCTTGGCGTAGAGAACGGTACCCATGGTTGGCCGCTCGGTGCCAACAAAATCCGTGTGCCACAGATCACGCGTGACATGGGGTGGATTGGCAGCATCATATTCCAGAATGTCGATTTCGGGATTGTCCTTGCTCTTCTCGAAACCGGACACATCGGAAGGCTGAGGCTCCCCGAAACGGCGCGCGAAGGCGACCTGTTGTTCAGGCGTCAGATTCTGATCCCGAAACACGATCACCGTGCGATCAAGCAGCGCTTCGTGAATTTCATCGAACTGTCGGTTGGTCAGATCCTGCGAGAGGTCGATCCCCTCGATAATGGCGCCACAGGATGGCGACATCTCCTGAACGTCGATGTTGTCATAGGCCATGGTGGTGTCCTCCTCGTCCTAGTGTTTCACATCGGGGAAAAGCAGGGCAAGAGATGCCCTCACCTGGCCGGCTGAATCATCCGCCCCAATTGTCGTCCGCCGCAAATATGCACATGGAAGTGCGGTACTTCCTGACCCCCGTCCCGACCGGTATTGGCCAGTATCCGATAACCCGGATCCGCCAGGCCCAGCTCCCGTGCGACATGGCCCACCGCCCGGAAGAAGCCGGTAATTTCCGCATCGCTGGCACGCGCCGTAAAATCGTCATTCGACACATAGGCCCCTTTCGGGATCACCAGAACATGGGTGGGAGCCTGCGGGTTGATATCCTCAAAAGCGAGCGCATGACCGTTCTCGTAAACCCGGTTGCAGGGGATTTCCCCGCGCAGGATTTTTGCGAAGATGTTCTCGTCGTCATACATCATGTCGGCCATCGTCAGCTCGTTCGGTTGGCTTTTTCGATCAGCCCGGAAACACCGTCCCGTTCGGCCAGCCGGGCCCAGACATCATCCGGCTTGATCCCCGCATCGGCCCAGAGGACACAAAGGTGATACAGCAGATCCGCGCTCTCGGCGGCCAGCGCATCGGGGCCCTCCTGCAGCGCAGCGATGATGGTTTCGACCGCCTCTTCCCCGACCTTCTCTGAAATCTTTCCCGTCCCCTTGGCCAGGAGGCTTGCCGTATAGGACTCCTCGGGGTTTCCGCCTCGTCGAGATTCGATCACGGCAAAGAGCGCATCGAGTATCTCGCCGCCTAGTTTGTCAGTCATGTACTTGCCTCCGGGGAATTCGTCTCGACCACCAGCCGCACCGGCACCCCTGCCTGATCCATATGGGCTTTGGCTTCCGCGATCGAGTGCTCACCAAAATGAAAGATCGACGCCGCCAGCACAGCCGAAGCATGCCCCTCGCGCGCACCGTCAACAAGATGGTCCAAGGTCCCGACACCGCCCGAAGCGATCACCGGAATCGGCACGGCATCGGAAATGGCGCAGGTCAGCCCGACATCGAACCCCGATTTGGTCCCATCCCGATCCATGGAGGTGAGCAGGATTTCTCCCGCGCCGTACTCGGCCATGCGCTGCGCCCATTCAACCGCATCGAGGCCAGTGGCGTTGCGCCCCCCATGGGTGAACACCTCCCATTTGTTCTCGCCGGTCGCCTTGGCGTCGATGGCGACAACAATGCACTGGCTGCCAAATTTCGTCGCCGCCTCCCGGACAAATTCCGGATTGGTCACAGCCGCGGTGTTGATCGAAACCTTGTCGGCCCCCGCGAGCAACAGTTTTCGGATGTCGTCGACCGTGCGTACGCCCCCGCCCACCGTCAGCGGCATGAAACAGGCCTCAGCCGTGCGTGAGACCACGTCGAAAATGATATCCCGATCTTCATGGCTTGCCGTGATATCGAGGAAACACAACTCGTCCGCCCCGGCCCGGTCATAGACCTGAGCCTGCTCAACCGGGTCTCCGGCATCGCGCAAGCCAACAAAATTGACGCCCTTCACGACGCGGCCGTCCTTGACGTCCAGACACGGGATGATCCGAACCTTCAGCATGATTCAGCCTCACGCAATCGGGTGAGCGCAGCCGCCAGTTCAATCCGACCATCATAGATGGCCCTGCCAGAAATGACTCCGGCAATGCCGCGTCCCCCATAAGGCAAAAACGCTTCCACATCTGCCAGTGAGGACACGCCGCCCGACGCAATCACCGGAATGTCGATGGCTTCGGCCAGCGCCACGGTGGCATCGACATTCGGCCCCCCCATGGCGCCGTCCCGATCAATATCGGTATAGATGATCACCGCAACGCCCACATCGGCAAACCGACGCGCAAGTTCTTCCACAGCCAGATCCGAGGTTTCCGCCCAGCCCTCGACAGCCACACGTCCGCCCCGCGCATCGATGCCAACGGCGATCCGTCCGGGAAATTCCCTGCAGGATTCAACGACCAGGTCGGGATTCTTTACTGCGGCCGTACCGAGAATGACCCGGTCAATTCCATCGGCCAGCCAAGCCGAAACATGATCGCGGGTGCGAATGCCGCCGCCAAGCTGAACCTGCACACCCGCGGCGCGGGTCACATCGAGAATAGCCCGGACGGCGGCTCCGTTGACGGATTCCCCGTCAAACGCCCCGTTCAGATCCACCATGTGCAACCACGATGTGCCGGCTTCGACAAAGGCCAGCGCCTGGTCTGCCGGACTGTCATTGAAAACGGTCGCAGCCTCCATGTCGCCGCGCAGCAGACGCACACAGGCACCGTCTTTCAGGTCTATCGCCGGGAAAAGAATCATGATGGTCGGGCCTACAGATCTTTCATGTAATAGAAGCCGGCGACATATTCTCCGGCGGCGCGTTCGTATTTGGGATGGGTTCCCCAATGGACATATCCGCTTTCCTCGAAGATTTGAATGGCCCGCTCCTGGGTTTCACGCACACTGAGGTTGAGCACCGTATACCCTTCCTTGCGGGCCAGATCTTCGCAGGCATCCAGAATTGCCGGAGCCAGACCATGTCCCCGTGCCCAGGGCGCCAGAAAAAAGGTCGAAACCTGCACGGAAAAGGACTGTGCTTCCGCATTGGACCGCGGACGGGTCAGCTGGGCGGCTCCAGCAATGACGCCATCAAGGCGCCCAACCACTACCGTGCGCTCGGGCACCAAAAGGGTTCCCCGCCAGTAAGCCTCCATGATGTCCCGCCGTGGGGGCTGCAACCACCCAAACCCGCCACCGGCCACAATCGCGACCTCAGCCGCATCACACAGATCGGCCAGATCATTGCCACGAAACTCGCCCAGACGCTCGATAACCGTATCGGTCATGGTGCCCAGCCCAGAAACGCCGAAATTAACGCCAGACCGGTTCTTTGACTCTTTTCCGGATGAAACTGGGTTCCGATCATATTGTCCCGTCCAACGGCCGCCGTGATGGCGCCACCATACGTGACTGTCGCAAGGACATCCTCGGGATTTTCCGCCGCCAGATGATAACTGTGTACGAAATACGCATGGGGTCGCTGCGGGCCAAATCCTGAAAGTAGTGGATGCCCGTCAGCTCGAATATCCAGCTCATTCCATCCCATATGGGGGATTTTCAGACCTTCTTGAGCAGGCACGACCTGCACCACTTCGCCCGGTATCCAGCCGAAACCCGCGGTTTTTCCATGTTCGAGCCCTTGACTCGCCATCAGTTGCATCCCGACACAAATACCCAGAAACGGGCGCCCCTTCTGGCGGACGCTTTCCTCCAGCGCTTCGATCAGACCGTCGCGCGCCTCAAGGCCTTCGCGACAGTCACGAAACGCCCCAACTCCGGGCAGCACGACCCGGTCGGCATTGGCAACCACTTCGGGCTCCGCGGTGACACTGATTTTGCGAGCCAGTGACGCCTCCCGGGCGGCGCGCTCAAAGGCTTTCGCGGCCGAGCGCAGATTTCCCGAGCCATAATCGATGATTGCCACGGTTTCCGTCATCTCTAGCGCCCCCCCGCGAAGTAGTGGTGCTCCGCATCACCCAGAGTCCGGCCCGACACTACCGCCCGTTCCGTGAAATCCCGGCGCCCTAGGACATACCGTCGCCAATCATTCGCCCAGAGTCCAATTACAAGCTGTGAAGCCAGTGTCACAGCGAGTTCTGCACCATCAGTCGTACCCAACACTACCAAACTTCCGGACACCACTACGGAGAGCACGAGCAGGGCAATTCCGGTGCGCCACATCCCCAGCCACAGCGCCCAGAACGGACCAAACACGAAAGCGGCCCAGTTGAACCCTTCGCGGACGAACACAGCATCCCCATCGCGGGATGCCGACCAGGAACGCGCATGGACTGTATATATCTTCCGTGCCAAGGGCCGATCATCCCTGAAACCGGTCTTCGCGGGCCATACGCAGCTTGAGCTCGGTCGTCCCGAACAGGCGTAAATCCGGGAGAAATGACTCCTTTTTCAGGAATCGCACATCATCGCGGGTGACCGGACCGACAAACATCAGCTTGTGACTGACGCTGTAGCGCGCCAGATCTGTTCCAAACACCTTTTGAAGGATGTAAAAGGTCAGGTAGTGGTTGTCCACAACCGCGCGTATCGGCCTCTCAGAGCGGCGTACAAGGTTGATCAGGTCGAGATTGAACAGCTTGTCCCCGTTCACCGGCGAGTGTCGGTCCGGGCCGTCGGAGAACACGAAGTCATAGGGGCGTTCGGGGATCTCCCGATACTGCACACCGCGGAAGCATTTGTAGAAGCCATCGACCTTCGGACTGTGCACCAGATCGACAATGCCGGCGACCTCGTCCGGCAGCCGCGATTTGGCAATGTCATACCATTCCCGGTCATCCTCCATCGATGTGACCCGTCCGACAGGGCTTCCATCCTCCCGGGCATTCTCGATCAGCGCCTGGGCCAACACTACTGATGTAATACCCGTGCCAAACTCCACTACTTCTCTTGGTTTGAACGACTTAACCTGCTCGTAGAGCGTCAGGTAGTCCGAGTATGACGCACCCGTAACCGCAGTTCCGGCGGCGGCACGGGTCATCAGATCCCACAATTCGGTGTTTTGCTCCAGGGCATACCGGGCCCGACGGGACCGGGCCGCGACCATACGGTCCACCCACCATTTGCGGGCCCGCACCAGCTGACCATAGGCCGAAGTCGCCACCATGGTCGGCACAGCACCGGGCAACGCCTCGCTGCGGAGGATTTCCGGACCCTCGGGACCTTGATTGTTGTCAGTCATCGGTCAAAACCCGCCAAAACGCCGGAAAACCGGGGTACTACGGCCACCACTACTCGGACATCGAGCCGCCAAGAACGCCCTTGGTCGACGGGACATCATCGCGGCGCCGCGGATCGATCTCCACAGCCACGCGCAGCGCCCGCGCCAGCCCCTTGTAGCAGGACTCAATCATGTGATGGTTGTTTTCCCCATACAGGGTCTCGACATGCAGGGTCAGCCCAGCGGACTGGGCAAAGGCCCGGTACCATTCCTGGAAGAGTTCCGTGTCCATATCACCGAGCTTGGGCCGGGTGAACGGCACCCACCAGACCAGAAACGGCCGGTTCGATGCATCCAGCGCCACCCGGGTAAGCGTCTCATCCATCGGGATCAGCGCATCGCCATACCGGCGGATTCCGCGGCGATCGCCCATTGCAAGACTGATCGCCTCGCCCACGGCGTAGCCCGAATCCTCGGTCGTGTGATGGAAATCGATGTGCAGATCGCCCTTCGCCCGCACTTTCAGGTCAATCAGCGAATGGCGGGAGAGCTGTTCGAGCATGTGATCGAGAAATCCGATCCCGGTGTCCACATCATAAACCCCGGTGCCGTCGAGATTCACCTCGACGGAGATATCGGTTTCCTTGGTCGTCCGCGCCACTTCGGCAACTCGCGGGTCACCAGCGTCACGTGTCGGCAGTTTTTCTACACTCATCATTTGCTCCTGCGGATCGGGTTTGGGCCCAACGCGGCGCCTAGATAGCAGGCATGGCCCAAACGCGCCATCCCGGAAGATGATTGGCGGATCAGCCGAATTTGTTCATCATACACGCTCTACCCGTCTCGTTCCGTTCTGTTCCCCCATCCCAGCACGCCATGTTGAACCTGCCCGCCCGCACCCGCTCCTTCGCCCATGGCGAAACCCTGCTGCAGGCCGGCGCGGACCATGAGGTGGGATTTGTGATCCTGTCCGGCCTTGTGGAGCTGCGCCGGGACACTAGCAAACTGGTGGAGAACGCCGAGCAGGGCACGGTGATCGGTGCCGTCAGTCTTTTGTTCGGCGGCGCCCAGGAGCTCAACGACATCGCGAAAGGCCCGGTCGAAGCCGCGACCATCGATCGCGCGACCGTCTCGGCCCAGCTGTCCCGCAACCCCGAACTGGTCCGGGAGTTCACCTCCATGCTGCTCGGGCGCCTGTAACTGGTACCCCAGGCCGAGCGCGACACGGTGCCGGTCAGGCATGACGGCCCGATCACGACACCGGGCTCACGGTCCGAGCTGCGCCTGGAACCCGGCACATGGACCACCCGGTCCGAATTGCCCAAACGGGGGCTGACCATCACCGAATACCCCTTCGTGGTCGGCCGCAAACCCCTGCGCGGCGAACATGCGCCCCGCTCTCATGTCGCGCTGATGTTTCCCGACGCCAAGCCCTACAATCTGTCGCGCAACCATTTCGCCATCGAGAAGGGCCACACCGCCCTGATG
>Ga0055584_100002771_pt1 | contig 17378 bp, 14 predicted proteins | sample OSDHelmetaG_FD_58716 | JGI IMG/M metagenome (GOLD analysis project Ga0055584, IMG submission 58716) | Pelagic marine sediment microbial communities from the LTER site Helgoland, North Sea, for post-phytoplankton bloom and carbon turnover... | ecosystem: Environmental > Aquatic > Marine >... | reverse complement strand
CTGGCGCCTTCGTTGAGGGCCTCGATCGCCGTCTGCTTGGTGCCGTAGGCAGTCATGATGACCACCGGCGTTTCAGGGGCGATGTTCCGGATCTCCCGCAACAGATCGAGGCCGGACATGCCGGGCATCGACACATCGCTGACGATGAGATCGAATTCCTCGCCGGACTCCAGCAACGCCTTGGCGTTCACCGCCGACTCGGCGGTCGTTACGGCGTACCCTTCCTTGCGCAGCATCAAATCGAGCAGGTTGCGCATGCTCTGTTCGTCTTCGACAACGAGTATCCTGTTCACTGCGGGCCTCCGGCAGCTGAGAGTGCGGGAGCGTGGGACTGCACTTCGGGAAGCATGACGCTCACCGTTGTCCCCTCGCCTTCGCGACTATCGACCTGGATCCGGCCGCCGTGTTCTTCGACGAGCCGATAGACGATTGCCGCTCCGAGCCCCGTTCCCTCGCGGAACGAGCCGTTGAACGGCTGGAAATAACTTGCTTGCGATTCCGCGTCCATCCCCACCCCGGTGTCGGTGAAATCGATCTCCACCAGGCCCGTGGCCGGACGCCGGACCGACACCGTCAGGTGCCCGCCATCGGGCATCGCCTTGAGGGCATTGGTCGCTAGATTCCAGAACACCTGCTTGACGCGATTGGCGTCGACCTCACACTCCAGGGACACTTCATCGAACGACGTGGTCAGACGGTGCTCCCGCTTCAATTCGCGGCTCTTGCCCAACAGCTTGAGTTGATCCTCGACGAGCTTGATCAGGTCGGTCGGGGCCGGTGAGAAGGCTCCGGGCTTGGCAAACGTGAGGAAGTCTCGGATCGCGTGATCGAGACGTTCCGACTCGCGCAGGATGATCTCCATCAGCTCGAGATGCTCGCCCTCGACCCTCAGGTCACCCTTCAGGTACTGCACCGAACCGCTGATCGAGGCCAACGGGTTGCGTAACTCGTGCGCCATCCCGGCCGCCATCTCGCCGAGTGCCGCCATGCGTTCCTTGAGACGGACCTCGTCCTCGAGCGCCTGGATCTCGGTCAGGTCCTGAAAGATGAAGATGAAGCCCAGCGGATGTCCGGTCTTGTCGTGCAGGTTCGAGGCGGCGATGCCGAGAAAGATCCTGCGCCCCGAGGCTGTGGTGAACCATTGCTCGAATCGGAACCGGCGTCGCGCGAGCAACTGCCGCTTGATCTCGGTCAGGAAGCCGTCATCGAGACCGAACAGGTGAATCGCGCCGCCACCCTCGACCTCGCGGTCGGAGCGCTGGAGGATCTCGCTACCACCGCGGTTCATGAAATTGATCGTGCCCTGAAGATCGGTCGTGATCAGCCCGCTGTTGATCGAACTGATGATGTTCTCGTTGAGCGCCTGCAGACGGGCGACCGTCCCACGACGCTCATCGAGCTCGCGGTCCTGGGTGCGCACGCGTTCGGACAGGTACGACGAGAGCAGCGCCACGGCGACAAGGCCCACGAGGTGGGCCACCAGAAAGTAGGTCACACGATCCGGCTCGGGCCGCGGGGCCAGCACACTATTCGCGGTCGCCGGCCAGTACTCCGGCCCCCAGAGCACCAACGCCCCATACTGAGCCCAGCAGATCAAGGCGGTGGCGACACCGCCCCCGCGGTAGAGCATCATCGAGGCCACGGAGATCGGCAGCAGGTAAAGGAACGACATCGGGCTGTCGAGGCCGCCCGTCATACCGACGAATATCGTGATCAGCGATGCATCCCCCAGCAGCTGTAGCATCGCAAACGTCTTCGTCCCGGCGCCCCAACGGGCCACGACGGCGTAGAGCAGGACCATGCCGAAGGCAATCGCCGCGAGCGTGAACAGCGGGGTCAGCGAGAGTTCGGGACGCAGCAGCAACTCGATGCTAAAAACGCAGATGAGTAGCGTCGTCACGATGACGACGCGCAACGTCATCAGCCAACGAAGTTGGCGTTCCCGCTCAGCAACGTGCATTCGCCCACCCCTGGGTAGGTCCCCGGCCGGGCCAGCGTCGCATGGACGCCCTCCAGGCCCGGCCGGAGGCCAAAAGTCGCTTTAACCGATCTTGCTGATCAACGAGAACATCGGGAGGTACATCGAGATCACGATGCCGCCGATGACAACGCCGAGGAAGCAGATCATGACCGGCTCCAGCAGAGCCAGCAGGTTGGCCGTGGCCTCGTCGACCTCGTCCTCGTAGAAGTCCGCGATCTTGGAGAGCATCGTCTCCAGCGCACCGGTCTGCTCACCGACGGCGACCATCTGGACGACCATCGGCGGGAACACATCGGTGCCCTTGAGCGGCTCGGCGATCGTCTTGCCTTCCTCGACGCTCGCACGGGTGGCCATGATGGCGTCCTCGACGATCGAGTTACCCGACGTCCGCGCCGTGATCTCGAGCGAGTCGAGGATCGGCACACCGGACGACACCAGCGTCCCCAGCGTACGGCAGAAACGCGCCACCGCGATCTTGCGCAGCACCATGCCCAGGACCGGGAGTTTGAGCATCACCCGGTCGATCTGACGCCGGCCGTTATAGGTCTGGTAGTAGCGGTGCAGCAGGAATGCGGTCAGTCCGATCGAGAGGAAGATCATCCACCAGAACGAACCGATGAAATGCGACGCGGCAATCGTGATTCGCGTCGGCAGCGGCAGGCTGGCGCCGAGACCCTCGAACAGGGTCGCGAAGGTCGGGATGACCTTCCAAAGGATGATCCAGACCACACCGACGGCGATGAGGATCACCGCGATGGGGTAGATCATCGCCGAACGAACGGCCGACCGCAGCTTGACGATCTTCTCGATGTAGGTCGACATGCGCTGCAGGATCGTGTCGAGGATACCGCCGGCCTCACCGGCGGCGACCATGTTGCAGTACAGATCGTCGAACGACTTGGGATGCTTTCGCATCGAGTCGGCCAGCGACGCCCCGGACTCGACATCCTGGCGCACCTGGAACAGGATCTTCTGGAACGTGCGGTTGTCCTGCTGGGATCCGAGGATCTCCAGGCACTGGACCAGCGGCAAGCCCGAGTCGATCATCACCGAGAACTGGCGGGTGAAGATCGCGATCTCTTTCTGGGAAATCCCGCCGCCGATCTTCGGCAACGCGAATTCCTTCCCCTTCTCGGTGACGGCCGTGACGATGATCTGCTGCTTGCGCAGGGCCGCGATCGCCGCTTCCTTGGTCTCGGCGACGAGCACGCCTTCCTGGACGCGTCCGCCGCGAGTCCTGCCTTTCCAGCTGTAGTTGGGCATCGATTCTCTCCTTGCGATCTAGCGGCGGCGCGAACCGGCGGTGGCCGGTCCGACGTTTTGATGGCCCACGGCCCCACGGCCGATCATCTCTTCGAGTTCGTCGGCGTGGGACGACATCGAGAGCGCCAGTTCACGGGTGATGTGTCGTTTCTGAACAAGCGAGGCCAGCGATTGGTTGAACGTCTGCATCCCGTACTTGGACTGTCCGACCTGCATCGCCGAGTAGATCTGGTGGACCTTGTCCTCGCGGATCAGGTTCCGGATCGCTGCGTTGGGGACCATGATTTCCATCGCCAGCGCACGCCCCTGACCGTTGGTCCTGGGTAGCAGCGCCTGACAGAGAATTCCCTCGACCACCAGGGATAGTTGGGCCCGAACCTGGGATTGCTGGTGCGGCGGGAACACGTCGATGATCCTGTTGATCGTCTGGGCCGCCGAGTTGGTATGCAGCGTGGCGAACGTGAGGTGGCCGGTTTCCGCAATGCGCAGCGCCGATTCGATCGTCTCGAGGTCGCGCATCTCACCGATCAGCACGATATCCGGGTCCTGGCGAAGGACCGCGCGAAGCGCCATCGGGAAGGACTTGGTGTCCGCATGCAGCTCGCGTTGGTTGACCAGGCATTTCTTGTGGCCGTGGAGGTACTCGATCGGATCCTCGATCGTGACCATGTGCTCCGCACGTTCGGAGTTGATCTTGTCGAGCATCGCCGCGAGCGTCGTGGACTTACCGGAGCCGGTCGGCCCGGTGACGAGGATCAGGCCGCGTGGCTTATCGCACAGTTTCGACGCGATCGGGGGCAGCCCCAACTCCTTGAACGTCTTGATCTCCCAGGGGATCGTACGGAACGCTCCGGCGACCGCGCCTCGCTGGTAGAAGACGTTGGCTCGAAAACGCGCCAGGCCTTTGACGCCGAACGAGAAGTCGAGCTCGAAGCTCTCCTCGAAACGGTGTTTTTGCGCGTCGGTCAGGACGCTATAGATCACGTTCTTTGTCTCGGCCGGGCTCATTGGCGGGGTTTGCAGTGGGACCATCTTGCCGTGCACGCGGATCTGCGGCGCGGTGTTGGTGGTCACGTGCAAATCCGTGCCGCCCTGGTCAACCAGGGTCTTGAGCAACTGGTGCATCGTCACGCCCATCGTTCAGGCTCCTTGACCGGTCGTGCCCACCCCGTCCGACCTACAGTACCGTTTCACGAACGACCTCTTCGACCGAGGTCATACCGTCTTGAATCTTGCGTAATCCGCTGTGCCGCAGAGAGATCATCCCCTCCTCGATCGCTCTGCGCCGTAACTCCATCGCCGAGGCACCCGACAGGATCAACTCCCGGATCTCCTCGGAAATCTCCATGACTTCATAAAGACCAACCCGGCCGCGATAGCCCGTGTTGTTGCAGCCCGCGCAACCGCGGCCCTTGTACAACTGGATCGACGGGGCCTCCTCGACGGTGTAGCCGATATCGACCATCGCCTGGGTCGGCATCTGGATCGGTTCCTTGCATTCCCTGCAGATCCGCCGCACCAGACGCTGGGCGCAGATCAGGTTGACCGAGGTGGCCACCAGGAACGGCTCGATACCCATGTTCATCAGACGGTTGATCGTCGACGGGGCGTCGTTGGTGTGAAGCGTGGACAACACGAGGTGGCCCGTAAGCGCCGCCTTGACCGCGATCTCGGCGGTCTCGAAGTCACGGATCTCACCGACGAGCACGATGTTGGGGTCCTGTCGCAGGAACGCGCGGAGCGCCGCGGCGAAGTTCAGCCCGATGGCTTCCTTGGTCTGGACCTGGTTGATCCCGTGGAGGTTGAACTCCACCGGGTCCTCGGCCGTCATGATGTTCGTCTCGGGCGTATTCACCCGGTTCATCGAGGAGTACAGCGTGTTCGTCTTACCCGAACCCGTCGGCCCGGTGACCAGCACCATGCCGTAGGGCTTGAGGATCTGGCGCTCGAACTTGGTCAGCGACTCCTGCTCGAAACCGAGCCGGGTCATGTCGAGCATCAGGTTGTCCTTGTCCAGCAGACGAAGGACGATCTTCTCTCCGAACAGGGTCGGCAAGACCGAGACGCGGTAGTCCATCTCCTTGTTCTTGCCGCTGAGCTTCATCTTGATCTTGATGCGCCCGTCTTGCGGCAGGCGCTTTTCCGAGATGTCGAGCTTGGCCATGATCTTCATACGGGAGGTGATCGCGGCCTTCAGCTTCATCGGGGGATGCATGATCTCGTACAGCACGCCGTCGATGCGGAAACGTACGCGGAAGTCCTTCTCGTAGGGCTCGATGTGAATATCGGACGCGCCCTTCTTGATCGAATCGGTCAGGATGATGTTCACGAGCTTGACGACCGGGGCTTCCTCGGTCGCGGCCTCGAGCGCGTTGACGTCGAGCTCCTCGTCCTCCTCGAGAACTTCCAGGGCCTCGGCATCGGCCTCGGCCATCTCGTCCATGACCTTCTTGAGCTCGAGCGCGTGCTGGGAGCCGTAGTACTTCTCGATCGCCTCACGGATCGCAATCTCGCTGGCGACCACCGGTTCGACGTTGTAACCGGTCATGAACTTGATGTCGTCCATGGCGAACACGTTGGTCGGGTCGGCCATCGAGATCGTCAGGGTGGCGCCGGTGCGATTGACCGGGAGCACGAGGTACTTCTGGGCCACTTCCGACGGGATCAGGTTGATCACCGACTCGTCGATCTCGAAGTGGCGCAGGTTGATCGAGGGCACCCCGTACTGCTCGGACAACAGTTGCGTGATGTCGTCCTCTGCGACGTAGCCCAGCTTGATCAGGTTGAAGCCGAGCTTCTCCCCGTTGTTCTTCTGCGATTCGAGGGCTTCATCCAGCTGCTCCTGGCTGATCATCCCTGCCCGAACCAGCATTTCTCCGAGTTTGACCGCCATCGACTCCGAACCCCTCTGGACCGTGGGCCAATAGCCCAAAGTCGAACCTCGCCTAGGCATTTTCCGAGGCAAGCCTATGAAGCGAACTTCGTTGAAATCTGGGCCGAATCTAGGGTCCGTGCAAAATATTGTCAAGCGCCGCCGAGGGGTGACAAAATTTGCTCCCTGAGCACCAAAAAGAATACGGATTCAGGGGGTTTTATGGGGGTCAGAGGAAGCGTTCCATGAACGCGGTGGAGAGCCGCCCGCGGACGAAATCCTCCTCCTGGAGGATCTTCTGCTGGAGCTTGACGTTGGTCTTGATCCCTTCGACGACGAACGACTCGAGGGCCCGGCGCATACGTAAGATGGCCTCGCCGCGGGTGTTCCCCCGGGCGATCACCTTGGCGATCATGGAGTCGTAGTACGGCGGGACCGTGGCCTCGGAATGGCAGGCGGTATCGACGCGGATCCCCGGCCCCCCGGGCAGGTGGAAGGTGGTGATCTTGCCCGGGCAGGGCCGGAAGGTGTCCGGGTCCTCGGCGTTGATCCGGCACTCGATCGCGTGCCCGGTGCGGGTCACATCCTCCTGGGTAAAGGACAGCGGTTCGCCGGCGGCGACCCGGATCTGCTCCTTGATCAGGTCGATCCCGGTGACCATCTCGGTCACCGGATGCTCGACCTGGATACGCGTATTCATCTCGATGAAGTAGAACTCGCCGGACGGGACGAGCAGGAATTCGACCGTCCCGGCGTTGACATAGTTGCAGCAGCGCGCCGCCGTCAGCGCAGCCTCGGCCATCCGCGCCCGGAGTTCGGGGTCGAGGGCCGTCGACGGGGACTCCTCCAGCAGCTTCTGATGCCTCCGCTGGACGGAACATTCGCGCTCGAACAGGTGTACGACGTTGCCGTGGGTATCGGCGAAGATCTGGAACTCGATATGCCGCGGATCCTTGAGGTACTTCTCCAGGTAGACGTCGGCGGTGCCGAACGCGCTCGCAGCCTCGTTGCTGGCGGCGTTGAACTGACGCTCGAGATCCTCGGGCTCCTCGACGATCCGCATGCCCCGGCCCCCACCACCCGCGGAGGCCTTGACCAGGACCGGGTAGCCGATGCGTTCGGCAACCCCCCGTGCCTCCTCGACATCGGCGACGACGCCTTCGCTGCCGGGGACAACGGGGACACCGGCCGCGATCATCGTGCGGCGTGCCTCGGCCTTGTCGCCCATCCGCCGGATCACATCGGGGCCGGGGCCGATAAACGGCAACCCGCACTCACGACAGACCTCGGCGAAATGCGCCGACTCGGCGAGGAACCCGTATCCCGGGTGGATCGCCTCGGCATCCGTGATCTCGGCCGCCGAGATCACGGAGGAGACGTTCAGGTAGGAATCCTCGTTACGCGGAGGCCCGATGCAGACCTCTTCATCGGCGAAGCGGACATGCAACGAGTCCGCGTCGGCGGTCGAGTAGATCGCCACGGTCTTGATACCCAACTCGCGACAAGCCCAGATGATGCGCAGGGCGATCTCGCCGCGATTGGCGATGAGGATCTTGCGGAACACGTGGCCCCTAGCCCAACGGCCTCAGCCGGAACAGGACCTCGCCGAACTCGACCGGTTGGCCGTCGGCAACGCGGACCTCCACGACCTCGGCGTCGATTTCGGACTCGATCTCGTTCATCACCTTCATCGCCTCGACGATACAGAGCACCTGGCCCTTCTTGATCATCTGACCGACGTCGGCGAAGGCTGGCGAATCGGGGCCCGGCGAGCGGTAGAAGGTGCCCACGATCGGAGAGTCGAAGTCCACCAGGCCATCGTCCACCGGGGCGGCCGGGGCCGCGGCGGCCACGGCTGGGGCCGCCGGGGCCACGGGAGCCGCCTGAGCGGCCGGAGCAGCCACCACCTGGACCGGCGGCGGCGCAACGGGCGCGGGCAGCTCGGCAGCCTTCTTGACGAGTTTCAACTTGAACCCGTCAGCCTCCTCCAGCTCGAACGTGGAAAAGTTGCTGTGCGAGATCATCTCGATCAGTTCACGGATGTCCTTCGGATCCAACGCTCCCTCCCGTTACTACCCGGCCTGAACGACAGCAAGGGTATCACCAAAAGAAAAGGCCCCGCCGCAATCCGCGGCGGGGCCCGTAGCAGATTCTCTGCGATCGATTCGAAGCTACAGGCAGGCTTCGACCTGGAGTTCGCGGCCGACCGTCAGCGTGATCGTGGTGCCTTCCTGGGTCTGCCCGCGGAAGTCCATGCTCAGGCTACCCGTGCTCGATTGGAGCGACGGGTCGAGGTCCTGCAGCGCCACAGGCGGGAAGGTGATACTGGAACTCCCACCGGTCGGGATGACCACACCGCCGAGCCCGATGGCACGCGGCGCTGGATTCGCCGCGCCTACGAAACCGTAGGTGATCAGGACATCCACCATCGCGATGTCGTTCGCCGGGCCCACGGCCAGGCTGCTCTTCGGAATGTTGCTCAGGGCCACGTTCCAATCGACGACCTGGAGTGTGCAACCACCGATGTTGCAGATCTCCAAGCCCGGGCAGTCGGCGTCCTGGGTGCACGCCAGCGTCGTGCTCGTGCTACAGAATCCCGACGTGTTGGTCGTGGCCGTTACCGGAGGGGTCGTGAAGCTGACCACTTGGAGGACAACGTCCGCCGAAGAGCCGTTGTCATACCCGTTGCCGGTACAGGCTCCCGCGAGCAGCAGGGCCGCCGCCAACGGAATCATCAGGAGTGCTTTGATTCCACGCATCGTCATCTCTCCGTTATTTCAACTTCACGATCTTCGGGGTGATGAAGATCAGAAGCTCACGATTTTCTTTGGTGATGTTTTGGCTGCGGAACATCCAGCCGAAGACCGGAATCTTGCGGAACCACGGCACCCCGATTTCGGAGTGACCGTCGGTGACGGCGAAGATCCCGCCGATGACCGTCGTCCCACCGTCGGTGACCAACACCTTCGTCTGGGCACGCTGGGTACGGATCGAAGGGATGTCGGCAGCGGTGTTGACGAAGTCGGGCGAGTTGTTCTCGACCAACACATCGAGGACGACCGTGCCCTCGGCAGTAATCTGTGGCGTCACGGTCAGCTTCAACGAAGCCGACACGAACTCGACGTTGATCTCGGTCGCGGTCGTGTTGACCACCGGGATGCGAACGCCCTGCTCGATCTCGGCGCGCTCGTTGTTCTGCGTGACGATCTTCGGCGACGACAGGATACGGCCTTCACCCTCGCTCTCGAGAGCGTTGAGCGCGATATCCAGCGTGAACGAGTCGATCACGTTACCGAAGCTGAAGCCCAACGTGCTGGCTTGCTGCCCGGGCAGGTTGAGGCCGTAACGCGTCGAGGCGTTGTGCGGGAACGAGAGGCCCGTCGACGTACCGCGCGACGCGTCGGCGATGGCCTCAAAGCCCCAGGTCACGCCAAGGTCCTGCGCGAAGGTGCGCGTCGTCTCGACGATACGCGCCTCGATCATGACCTGCGGGGTCTCGGCGTCGAGCGTCGAGATCAGCGCATCCAGCGGCTCGATCTTCTTGGGAATGTCACTGATGATCAGCGTGTTGGTGCGCTCATCCACGATGACCTTGCCGCGCTGCGTCAGCACGCCGCTGTCACGGATGACGGCATCGACGACGCCGGCCTTGGCGTAGGACAGCGTGCGGGTCAGCGTGACCGGCTCGACTTCCAGCTCCGCGGCTTCCTTGAGCTGCTTACGAGCGGCGGCCTCGGAGGCCAGCTTGGAGGTCGGCGCGATGCGCAACACGTTGTTCTCGAACTCCTTGTCGAGTCCGTTGTTCTTGAGGATCAGATCCAGCGCCTGGTCCCACGGCACACGATCGAGGACGATCGTGACGTTGCCGCTGACCGACGGGTCGAGAACGAAGTTCAGACCCGAGATCTCGTGGAACAGACGGAACACCTGCTTGACGTCGACGTCAACCAGGTTGAGCGAGATGCGCTTGCCGCTGTAGGTCGTGACCTCGGTCTGGATCGTCTGCGTCTGGAACGAAGACGAGGACGTCTGCTGCGGCGCCGGCGCCTCGTACGCCGGGGCGTCGGGCTCGCTGGCCACGAGGCGATCCAGCAGGCTGGCGTCGACCGAACGGCTCGTCTCGGCCGGTTCGACGACCTCGGCGGGAGCGTCGGAGACGGCAGCGGTGAGGTCGGCGATCTCGGCCGGCTCGGCGGCCTGCGGCTGCTCGAGCACGACCTCGTTGGCCGGCTCGGCATGCTCAGCGGGCTCAACCTGTTCAACATGGAACGGAACCTCGACCGGCTCCACGGCGTCCCGGGCAACCTGCCCGGCATCCCCGAAGCGGATCTCGATCCCGCGGTCGATCGAGACGATCTCGTAGGCCAACGGCCGGTCGAGATCGAACACCACTCGCGTCACCGGGATCGGGGCCGTCTGATGCTGCGCCGCGCGCACTCGAACCAGACCACCCTCATCGACGTGGTAGCTGTAGCGTTCCAAACGACTGATCACACCCGGGAGGTCCACCACCAGTCGATCCGGGCCGTCGAGCACGAAGGCCTCGTACTCGAACGTCGAATCGGCGGACAACGCCACCGACACGGCGCCCTGACCACTATCGATGCTCAAGTCGACCAGATCACTCTGGGACAGGTGCATCGGTGGCGAGCTCTGCCAGGCCGGCTGCGTTTCCGCCTGCATCGCCCCTACGGCGAGTAGACAGACGGTCGTGGCCGCCAGCGCCAACTTCCACTGCTTGTTCATCGGATGCTCTCCTCGTTATCGAGCGCTTGCAGACTTTTCTTAACATCGCGATACGGCTTGATCCGGCGGGGATCGTCGATCTCCTGCCGGAAGGTCACGAGGCCAAGACGAGGGTCGATGCCGATGATCGTTCCGTCGAAGACGGAGTCGCCCACCCGCAGAAAGTAACCCTTGTTGTCCGAGCCCGTAAATACAGCCAGATCGCCGTCGTTTGCGTCCTTGATAATCCCACCGAGATCGATCTCCGAGATGACCATGCACTGGATGCCGTCACCGCAGTCACGGTCTCGTTTCGTTTCCTCGATTTCCATCAAGCTACGGAAGGGATCCCGGCGGTCGCCGGGGTCGTAGGCGAAGCGCTGTCCGGAGAGCAGCGCCTCTTGCTGCTGGAGGATCTTCTCCACAGCCTCGCTTTTCGGCGGCGGGTCGGTGGGTAGGCCATCGGCCTCTCCGGTTTCCTGCGGAAACGCGGGGGCCGTCGCGGCCACCAGCACCGTCAGCAGCGCCATCGTCGCCAGCCAGGTGATGCGTCGAAAGGTCACGGCGTCACCTCCACCTCGGCGCCCTCTTCGTCATACACGAAGGTCGTCGCCGTGAAACTCGCCTGAATCGTCTTGCCGGGTTCGCTGCGCGCGGCCTTGCTCATGCGCAGGTTGTCGACGTTGATGATGCGTTGGTACTTGCTGACGCGATCGAGGAACAACCCCAGATCGTGGTACGTCCCGTTGACGTTCATCTCGATCGGGAACTCCTTGTAGAACTCGACCGGGCGAAGACCGCCGGGTGAGAACGACTTCAGGTCCAGGTTGGACTGATCGCCAAGGTTCTTGATCCAGCGCAACAAGTCGCCGGTTTCGCGGCCGGTCGGCAAGATCTGTTGAACGTCGCCGAGCTTCTGCTTGAGGCTGGCGATCTCGCGTTCGAACTCCGGCAGCCGCGCTTCGATCGCCTGGCCGTCGGATACCTCGCGTTGCTTCTCCGCCAGATCGTCCGACATCGTGTCGATCTCCGCCTGCATGTCCTTCAGGTTCGGGAACACGAAGTAGGCGATGACCACGATGCCCAGGCCGAGAGCGGCGAAGACGAGCAGCTGTCCGTAGAACGGTAGTTTTTCAAGCATCGTTCACTCCCCCGTTCAGCTCTGCTCTTCTTCTTCGGCGGGAGCGGGTGCGCTCACGCCGGAGAAGCGGCAGGTTAGGCTGAACGAAACGCCTTCGGGCACCTCGAAGGTGCGTCCCAGCGTGACTTCATTGAAGTAACCGGAGTCGTTGAGGTTTCCGTAGAAGTTCGACACCGCGTTGTAGGTCGTGGCTTTGCCGTTGACGCTGATCGCGTTGGCGCTCGAGGTCATCGATTCCAGCCACAGGAACTCGGGCAGGTTCTTGGAGACCTGATCGAGGATGTGCACCGGCGCGGCCTGTTGTTTCTTGAGGTTGGTGATCAACTCGATCTTGCGCTCGAGCAGTTCCTTCTGCCGGGTGTACTCGTCGCGCTTGCGGCGAACCTCGGCCAGCCTCTCGAGCTCACGGTCGGCTTCCTCAATTTTGACGCGCAGGTCGGCGGCCTTGCTGTTCAACGACCACCACCAGCCGCCGCTCACGACGACGCCGATCACGAGGATGCCGATCAGCAACAGGTTCTGACCGCTGCCCATCCCCTCGGTCTGGATCGACGTGGGGGACGAACTCTTGACCTTCGTCTGCTTCTTCTCACTCAGTAGGTTGATCTTGATCATCGGCTCAGTCTCCGGGTTTGCGAAGAGCCAGCCCCACCGCCACGGAGGCGGTCGGCATCATCTCGTTGATCAGTTCCGCGGAAGCATCCTTGCTCGCCGGCGGAATCTTGCGGAACGGGTTGAACAGCTCGACCTGCGTCCCCAGACGCTCGGCCAGCGATTCCTTCATGTAGACGACCTGTGCCGTACCGCCGGTCAGGAACAGGCGGTCGAGCGGTTGGTCGGTGGCGGAGATCTGCTTGAAGAAGTCGAGCGTCTTCTGGATCTCGGTGCCGATATCCTCGGTGACCGAGGACAGGATCGGCTGCGCCCGTTCGTACGGGATGCCGTCGATCTCCTCGCCGCGCTTGAGCTGTTCGGCCTGCTCCGCGGAGAGGTTCAGTTCCTTCTGGATCGCATCGGTGTACTGGTTGCCGCCGATGTTGATGTCGCGCCAGTAGACCGACGAACCACCGTGGAGCACCGAGATCGACGAGACCGCCGACCCGATGTCGACCAGAGCGACGACCTGCTCGGGCTCGAACTCGTAGTTCGCCTCGAACGCGTTCTGCATGGCGAACGACGCGATGTCCACGGCCTGCGGGTTGAGGCCGGCCTGGTTCACCACGCCGATGTAGTCGTTGATCTTGTCCCGTTTGGCCGCCGCCAGCAGGACATCCATGTTGCCCTCGCCGGAGAGGCTCGATCCCTCGAGGATCTGGTAGTCCAGGTTGACGTCCTCGATGTCGAACGGGATGTACTGCTCGGCCTCCCAGTGGATCGACTCCGCCAGTTCGGCGTCGCTCATCACCGGCAGGGAGATGCGCTTGACGATCACATGGTGGCCACACAGTGCGGTGGCCACCGGAGTGGAGGCCTTGATCTTGCACCGTTGGAAGAGCCGCTGGATCGTTTCCGTCACGAGCTGCGCGTCCATGATTTGCCCATCGACGATGGCCTCGGACGACAGCGGCTCCCAACCAAGGCGGACCAACTGGTAGCCCCGACCCTTGCCCGTTTCCTTGAGCTCCACCACTTTGACGGAGGAGTCCCCGATATCGAGTCCCACTAAATTTCGGCTGCGTCCGAACACGGTCAGCACCTCGCCGGGCCATCAAAAAAGCCCGTGAATGCCCCCGTTTTACCGGGGACCCAAGCTAATCAATCGCCGGATCGGGAGTCAAGGAAAAACAACCCTCACTCCTTTATCTGGCAATCCCCTATCCTGTGAGGAATTCCGGACCATTTCGGCGGCCGCGAATTTCCTCCCCTTCCGGGTTGTCGGGATCTTCAGGCCCCGACGTGGTGCAAATATAAATGCCGAATCGTGAATATCAACTATTCAGACGAGGAAAAATCACCTATTTGATTTTCCTACATCAAAAAGGCGATAAATCGGGGGAAAGGCGGGTGGTCTTGACAGCCGCAGGGCACTTATCTAGCATGCCCGTTTTCCGGAGAGCGGTGACGGACATGGCACGTGTTTGCGAGATCTGTGGCAAGAAGACCATCTTCGGGCACAACGTGTCCCACGCCCACAACGTGACCAATCGTCCCTGGCACCCGAACCTGCAGCGAGTTCGCGTGGTGGTCACGGGCGGCGGCACCAAGAAGGTCCGGTTGTGCACCCGCTGCCTGCGCTCCGGGAAAGTCAACAAAGCGGTCAGTTGACCGCTCGCCGGCCCGAGCCGGTTCCACCATTTATTTGATTATCGATCCTGTCCGGGAGACGTGCGTCCGCGCGTCAGGACAGGACCCGGGCCACGTCGCGCACACCGGGTAGCTTCCTGATCCGCCCCATCACGCGGTCCATGTGCTTCCGGTCGGCCACCGCGACGATCATCTGGATCTTCGCGTCCTCGGTCTCGTAGGTGATCGCCTCGACGTTCTTGATGTTCGTCTTCATGTCGGATACGGCCGACACGATCTTGGCCAGCAGCCCCTGGCGATCCTCCACGTCGAGCTCGAGCTTGACGTCGAACATCGTGCTGCCGTCAGGGGTCGGGCCCCACTCGACCCCGATCTTGCGCTCGGAATCGAACATCAGCTGGGTCACGTTGGGGCAATCCACCGAATGGACCGAGACGCCCTTGCCCCGCGTGATGTAGCCGATGATCGCCTCGCCCCGGACGGGGTGACAGCAATTCGCCAGTTGCACCATCATGTCGCCCATCCCGCGAACCTGGACGCCGCGGTCGCCCCGCCCCAGGGCGCGCCGCACGGCCCGTGTCACGACGCCCGCGGGTTTGACCTCCAGCTCCTCGTCCGGCACCAGGGTGGAGACCAGCGCCTTGGGCGTCAGCTTCCCGTAGCCCACGGCGGCGTAGTAGTCCTCCAGCGTGGCGACGCCGAGCTTCTTGAGCCCTTCCTCAAGGGCCTCGTCACCCTTGAGGCTCTTGAGCGACACCTTGTACTTGCGGAATTCCTTCTCGACCAGCTCCTTGCCCAGCGCGACCGAGCTCTCGCGCTCGTTGGCGTTGAGCCACGCGCGGATCTTGCTGCGCGCCCGCGAGGTGCGCACGATCGCCAGCCAGTCCCGGCTGGGGTGGCGATTGGGCTGGGTCAGGATGTCCACGATATCGCCGTTCTGCAGCGTGTAGGACAACGGGACGATCTTGCCGTTGACCTTGGCGCCGGAGGTGTGGTGACCGACATCGGTGTGCACGGCGTAGGCGAAATCGATCGGCGTGGCGCCGTTCCTGAACGGCATCACCTTGCCCTTGGGCGTGAAGGCGTAGACCTCGTCGGGGAACAGGTCGACCTTGACCAACTCGAGGAAATCCTCGGTGTCCTCCAGATCGTTCTGCCACTCCATGATCTGGCGCAGCCAGGTCATCTTCTGAATGTCGTCGCCCTTGGCCCGCGCGTCCGACTCCTTGTACTGCCAGTGCGCCGCGATCCCCTCCTCGGCGATGCAGTGCATCTCGTCGGTGCGGATCTGGACCTCGAACGGCTGCCCGCGCTCGGTCATCACCGAGGTGTGCAGCGACTGGTAACGGTTGGCCTTGGGGATCGCGATGAAGTCCTTGATGCGTCCCGGGACCGGACGCCAGATCGAGTGCACGATACCCATTGCGCCGTAACAGTCCTTGATCGAGTTGGTGATGATGCGGAACGCGATGTAGTCGTAGACCTGCTCGACGCTGATCTTCTGGACCTTCATCTTCTCGAAGATCGACAAGTTGGACTTGATCCGTCCGGTGATCGAGGACTCGATCCCGGCCTCCTTCATGGCCTTGGAGAGCCGCTCCTGGATCTCCTCGATAAAGACGTCGCTGACCTTGCGGCGGGACGCCAGCGCCCTCGTGAGGCTCGCACAGGCATCCGCCTCGAGGTAGCGGAAGGACAGGTCGTCGAGTTCGGCCTTGAATCGCCCGATGCCCAACCGGTTGGCCAGCGGGGCGTAGATGTCCCGGGTCTCGCGCGCGATGCGGTGTTGCTTCTCGGGCTTCAGGTGCTGGAGCGTGCGCATGTTGTGGAGGCGGTCGCACAGCTTGACGAGGATCACGCGGATGTCGTCAACCATCGCCAGGATCATGCGACGCAGGTTCTCGGCCTGCGCGACCTCCGCGTTGGCGAACTTGATCTTCGAGATCTTGGTCACGCCGTCGACGATGTGGGCCACGTCGGGGCCGAACAGCTCCTCGACCCGCTCCTTGGTCGTCAGCGTGTCCTCGACGACGTCGTGGAGCAGCCCCGAGGCGATGCTGGCCATGTCGAGGTCCAGCTCGGCCAGCAGGTAGGCGACCTCGATACAGTGGGTCAGGTAGGGCTCGCCCGAGCGGCGCTTCTGATTGCGGTGCTCGTGGGCCGAGAAGACGTACGCGCGCCTCAGCAGGTCGAGATCGGCGTCCGGGTGGTTACGCTCGACCCGCTCGACGATGTCCTCGAAGCGGCGGACCATGATGCGCAAACCTCCCTGTCGCGGGGACAGGCCCCCGCGTCGCGCCAGGGATTATACGTGCAAGAGGCCTCGGGTGCGGCTCAGGAAGCGGTACGGGCCGGAACCTTCGTCGCCGTGGCGCGGCGGCGCTTGGCCAGGAACTCGGTCCAGATCACCAGGAACGGGCTCGCGACGTAGATCGACGAGTAGGTCCCGACCACGACCCCAACGCTCAATACGAAGGCAAACGGCTTCAGCGCCGCCCCGCCAAACACCAGCAGCGCGAGAACCACGACCCAGGTCAGCCCCGAGGTGATGATCGTGCGGCTGAGCGTCTGGTTGATCGATTGGTTGACCGTGACCTCGATCGACTCCGACCCGCGGGTCCGCAGGTTCTCGCGAATACGGTCGAAGACCACGACGGTGTCGTTGACCGAGTAGCCGACCAGCGTCAGGAACGCGGCCACGACGGGCAGGCTCATCTCCTGGTTGAAGATCGAGAACAGGCCCAGCGTGATCAGGGTGTCGTGCGCCAGGGCCACCACGGCGGCAAAACCCCACTGCAGCTGGAAGCGGATCCAGATGTACAGCAGCATCCCGACCAGGGAACCGACGATCGCGTAGAGCGTCTTCTGGACGAGCTGCTCCCCGACCGCGGGGCCGACGTAGGAGCGCTTGCGCAACGACAGCGGGCCGAGCTCCATCCCGCTCTTCAACGAGTCGAGCGCCACCGCGGTCATGCCGGGCACGTCGTTCAACTCGTCGAACGACGAGAAGATCGCCTTTTCCTTGCGGCGCTCGAGGATCGCGTCGGCCAGATCCTGGGAGCCCACGAACGCGGCGAGTGTCGCCGAGCCAACCACGTTGAGGTCGGATTCCGGATGATTCTCCACGCCGAGCATGTCACGCACCGCGTCCA
>Ga0055584_100002770_pt1 | contig 17380 bp, 15 predicted proteins | sample OSDHelmetaG_FD_58716 | JGI IMG/M metagenome (GOLD analysis project Ga0055584, IMG submission 58716) | Pelagic marine sediment microbial communities from the LTER site Helgoland, North Sea, for post-phytoplankton bloom and carbon turnover... | ecosystem: Environmental > Aquatic > Marine >... | reverse complement strand
CATAAAGATGCTAGAGGAGACTTAATCGCTGTACATTATCAAATGTCAGCAACTAGCCTAGCTTGAAGCTAATTTATAAACATTCTTTTCATTCCTATGAAGAGAAAAATAAACTACAGAAGTATATAATCTCCAATTACCCCCTCTAAACGCTTTTATTTGCTCTTTATTGACTCCAGCCTCTGTTTAATAACACTTGAACCGTTACAAACTGTTTACTATTCAATCAAATCAATCCAGTTAAGTTACTGAATAATAAGTAATGGTTATATACTAGCCAAAGGTCTAATTGCTCGGTTTTGTCGACACTTCTACAATGACAACAATAAAATACAACAATTAGAGGGCAACTAATGAGCTTCAAAGAACAGCAAGCAAAAGCAAGCAATTCAGCTGAAACATACTGGACAGAGCAATCTAAACTGGTTTCTTGGTATAAATCACCAAAAACAATATTGTCGACAAATAGTAATGGATGGACAGATTGGTTTGCCGATGGAGAACTTAATACCAGTTATTTAGCATTGGATTATCATGTTGAGCAAGGTCGTGGGGACGAAATTGCACTAATTTATGATTCGCCTGTCACCAACTCAAAACAAACATTCACTTTTCTAGCCTTAACTGAATTAGTCTCAAAATTTGCTGATGTTTTACAAAAGCAACAAGTAGACAAAGGTGATCGTGTACTTATTTATATGCCAATGATCCCACAAGCAGTTATCGCTATGCTCGCTTGTGCTAGAATTGGTGCTGTGCATTCGGTAGTTTTTGGTGGTTTTGCCGCTAAAGAGCTTGCTATACGTATTGACGATGCAGAGCCTAAAGTGGTGGTTAGCGCCAGCTGCGGTATTGAAATTTCAAAAGTTATCCCTTATAAACCATTGCTTGATAACGCCATCGAATTATCAAATCATAAGCCAAGTAGTTGTATTGTTTATCAACGAGAACAATTAACTGCTGATATGAATAGTAGACGAGATCAAGATTGGCAGACTCTAATGAACAATGCTGAAGCCATCGCACCTGTTAGTGTTAAAAGTACCGATCCTTTATATATTCTATACACTTCAGGCACCACGGGAAAACCTAAAGGGGTCGTTAGAGATCACGGCGGTCATGCCGTTGCTATGCTGTATAGTATGAAAAATATTTACGGTATGAAAGCAGGCGATACTTTTTGGGCTGCTTCAGATGTTGGTTGGGTTGTTGGCCATTCTTTCATTGTTTACGGTCCGCTTATGGCCGGTTGTAGCACTATTTTATACGAAGGAAAACCAGTTAGAACTCCTGATGCGGGTGCTTTTTGGCGTGTTTGTGAAGAATACAAAGTAAATGCATTATTTAGTGCACCAACAGCATTTCGTGCTATTGCAAAAGAAGATCCTGATGCAGCACTAATGGAAAATTATGATTTATCACATTTAAAACGTTTATATCTTGCTGGTGAACGACTAGATCCTGCGACATACCATTGGCTTAAAGATAAAACGAAATTACCTGTTATTGATCATTGGTGGCAAACAGAAACAGGCTGGTCTATTGCTAGCACACCATTTGTTGATGAAAACAGTGATGAATTAATGTTAACTAAAGCGGGTTCAGCTGGTTTCCCTGTTCCTGGCTATAACGTTAAGATTTTAGATGCTTATGGTGAAGCGTTACCTGCGAGTCAACAAGGTACCGTCGCCATCAAACTCCCTATGCCCCCTGGTTGCTTAACTACCGTTTATAAAGATGATAAACGCTTTAAAGAAAGCTACCTATCAACTCATCCCGGTTATTATGTTACGGGTGATGGTGGTTATTTTGATGAAGAAGGCTACTTGTTTATTATGGGACGTACGGATGATGTGATCAACGTTGCCGGCCATCGATTATCAACGGGTGAAATGGAAGAGTCTATTTCTGGCCATAATGCGGTAGCCGAATGTGCTGTAGTCGGTATTCACGACTCATTAAAAGGCCAAGTACCATTCGGTTTAGTTGTCATCAAAAATGGTATAGCCATGAGTGATGAAGAAATAGTAGTAAGCTTAAAAAGTAAAGTCCGCAGTGATATTGGGGCTATTGCTTCTTTGAAAGACTTACTTATTGTTGAGCGTTTGCCTAAAACTCGGTCAGGTAAGATATTACGTAAAACATTAAGACAAATGATAGATGGCCAAGAAATAGAAATTCCTTCGACTATTGATGACCCACAAGTACTAGACGAATTATCATCTAGATTAACCAATATCATAAGTTAATTTTTCGTTGTAATAATTTATTTACTGCTAGTTAAAAGCTTTAGCTAGCAGTTATTTATTTAACCTGCCCTATTATCCTTTCAGGAACTTTTAGCTTTTTAGCTTTTTAGCTTTTTAGCTTTTTAGCCACGGATTACATGGTAAGCTTTTTGGAATGTCTTCTTTTTCAGCCGTTTTTTTGTAACTAGTAATAGTTTTATCTGCAGTTTTAGTTGAACTAGCGACAGCTTGATTTATTTCACTCATTTCAGCTGTTGTTAAATCACGCCACTGACCTGGTTTTAGTTGACCCAACTCAACACTCATAATTCGAGAGCGTTTCAATTTTTTAACGTCATAATCTAAATATTCACACATACGGCGTATTTGTCTATTTAAGCCCTGTGTTAAAATAATAGTAAAAACAAAGCGGCTTTCTACTCTAACAACACAAGGTTTAGTAATAGTACCTAAAATAGGTACTCCACGAGACATTCGGTCAATAAAACGTTCACTGATTGGCTTGTCTACAGTAACAATATATTCTTTATCATGCGCATTTTCAGCGCGTAATATTTTATTAACAATATCACCGTCACTGGTTAAAAAAATCAGTCCTTCTGACGGCTTATCTAATCTGCCAATAGGAAAAATACGTTCTTTATGGCCAATCGCATCAATAATATTACCTCGGACATGATCTTCGGTTGTACAGGTAATACCAATAGGTTTGTTATAAGCAATGTAAATACGATCTGATTTGTTTTTGGCGCTGGCGGCAATTTCGTTACCATCAACTTTAACGACATCTCCTTGCTTCACTTTAGTGCCTAGTTCAGGTATTTCACCATTAATGGTAACGCGATTAGCTTCAATTAATTTGTCAGCACCACGACGTGAACAAAAACCTGATTCACTAATATATTTATTGAGGCGTTTTTCGGTTGCAGAATTATCAGTCATTTTATTTATATAAGTGCGTTTAATATTTTTGCTATTATACTCAAAACAAACCTTAATGTGTGAATCACTATGTTAATTTTTGCTCATCGTGGCGCTAGCGGTGTTGAACCAGAAAATACTTTACGTGCAATTAAAACCGCATTAGATGCTAATGTAGACGGTATTGAAATAGATTTACATGAAGTAGATGGTAAATTATTAGTTATACATGACCGCTGGTTACACAGAACAACATCAGGTACTGGCCAAGTATACCAGCATAAATTCCAGCATTTACGTAGCCTAGATGCCGGTAACGGTGAAAAAATTCCAACCTTAGACGAAGTATTCGCCTTAGTTGCGGGTAAATGCAAAATTAATCTTGAACTAAAAGGTGTGTTTAATATAAACCTATTGTTTTCTTATATTGATAATGCCACATCAACAACCAACTTAGTCAATACTGACATTATATTATCTTCTTTTAATCATAGATTACTCGATATAGTTCATCGCCAAAGGCCTGAATTTGCTATAGGCGCATTAACGTCTTGTTACCCGTTAGATTATGCAAAATTTGCAGAAGCACTTAATGCCTATTCAGTACATCTCGATGTAAACTTTATCAGCAAGCACTTTGTCAACGATGCTCATCAACGAGGTTTAAAGGTATTTGTTTTTACTGTTGATGAATTTGAGGATATTAAAGCCATGAAAGCGTTAGGTGTCGATGGAATTTTTTCTAACTTTCCTACACGCACTAAAAGCTATTTAGTCCATTTAAACACAATATGAAATAATGTAATTTAATCTTAGAAAAAGTAACGAGCGGCTAACTGAAGTTGCTTTTCAACCAAGTTTATCGATTGATTTGTATATTCACGCGCAGGTCGGTGACTATCTATGTAATTAAGTTCGGCTGATAAAAACCACTGTTTAGCCAAACGATAGTTATGATTGAATGTTAATGAATGTCCATCTTCATTATTGTTATCACCCCAAATATTATCATTGTCTTTTACTGAAAAATTTTCAATACGAATTGTACTTTTATGCTTTTTATTACCTATTAATTTTTGCCAGTTATAGGTTAATGAAATAAAAGCACTGTCGTAATCATTATTTACCACATCTTCTCCTGGTGCACTTTGCATTAAGGTATCACCGGACAAATATTGTGCGAGTAAAGACAATTCTTTGCTCAATCGCCAGCGAGTCTCAAAATGAAAAAAGCGTGTACGCCAGCCGTACTGACCCTTAATAACTTTATAAGGAATGGCTCTGTTATCATAATACCCTAGAGAAAACTGACCTTTCCGGTGTAATGACCATTCACCACGAAGATGATATCCAACTCGATCATCTACTTCTAAAAATGGATCAGAAGCTCTTGCTTGATTTTCTAAGGGTTGGCCCTCTTCAAGTGCAGGAAACCATGAAATAGGTCGTTTTTCAGTCCAAAGTGTTTGTCTAGTACTACTAGTCCAACCATGCCAAGCAAGCAAAGCACCTGCAGGGTCATTATTGACAAACGCGGTTGCCGAGAATGACAAGTCAAATGCATCATTGTTCATTCGTCCTAAACGAGTCAGTTTAAATTCAGAGCCTAAAACACGAATTTCTTCACCAATCCAAGTGTTTAACATAGAAGAATTTAACGTATCTTTACTTGCCCATGCGTAGGCATTATTTTCAAGAGATATTTCTGGATAGAATATACCGACCTTAGTTTGAAATCGATATCCTGATGCGGTAGGTAAGCCACGATATTTCAGATAAGCTTCCGTAAAATTAACAACGCTTGTTTCGCTTTTTCCTGTTCCTTTTAAATAAGCATTTACTACCCCATGCGCACTAATACCATTATCCCATTTTATTGATAAATCGGTCCCTAGCTGAGCCAAAGAAAATTGTAATCCATCTTCTGACGCAAACTTACCCTGCCCCCCTACAAGATAACTTGTTGCTAGCGAGTCTACGTTACTGATCCTAACATCAACAATACCATGAGCTGAATATTCTGCAGCTTCGCTTTTAAATACTGAAAAGCAAACTAACAAGATTAAATAGCTGCCTATAATTACACCATTTTCTTTCACGGATTTACCTTAGTATGTTTTGGATTTTTAGCTATTACTCTTACTATTCAAGCGTGCTAATAACCAAGGCGTCAACTCTGTTGCTGGTTTAGGCTTACTGATGTAATACCCTTGTGCAAGTTCACAATTATGCGCTTTCAACCAGTTAAGTGAAAACTCATCTTCAATTCCTTCAGCTACAACATGTAAGCCCATATTATGCGCTAATTCAATGGTAGATCTAACAATAATTTGATCATCGTCATCATGTTCAAGGCGTTGAATAAAAGACTTATCTATTTTCAACTCATGCACTGGCAATTGTTTCAATTGCGCTAAAGAAGAATACCCTGTGCCGTAATCATCTATAGAAATTTTCATTCCGTGACTTTTAAACTCACTCAGTAATTTAATTGCTGACTCAGGATCTTCAACGACAGAGCTTTCCGTTACTTCTAGTGTTACCTTCTCTGGAGGTACATTGGCATTCATTAATGATTGACAAATAAATTGATGAAAATCAGTTTCTTTTAAATTGTTAGCGGCAATGTTTATCGCGATATTGAGCTCTATTCCTAAAGTTCTCCAAGTATTCGATTGTGCTAAAGCGGTAATAAACACCCAACGTGTTAACGCCTTAATTTGCCCTGTTTGCTCTGCAATGTGAATAAAATCGTCTGGAGATATCATACCTAATGAGGGGTGCTGCCAACGAACTAATGCTTCAACATGTGTTACAACGTCGGTTTTCAAACACAATTTTGGTTGAAAATGTAATTCTAATTCACCGGCAGGTATCGCCTGCTTTAAATCGTGAATTAAATTCAATCGTTCAACCGTATTTACATCAAGATCAGGATGATATATTTGTACTAGCTTACCTGTTTCTCTCGTGTGATGTAGCGCTGTGTCTGCCATTTGCAAAATCAATTTAGCATCGTTACTGTGCTCAGGACACAGAGCAACGCCAATACGTACTTGCAGTTGTAAGCTAATACCTTGGTAATCAAAAGTAGAATCTAGCTCTGTTTGTAATTGCGCAATAATTTCATCTACAGCTAAGTTTTCTACTAATAAAATAAATTCATCTGCGCCCAAATGCACTAACAACTTAACGTCATGCTTTACGCACAAACCTTGTAATCGTTTAGCTAGCGCTTTTATAACTTCATCCCCTACGTCATGACCTAGCGTATCGTTGACATCTTTTAAACGACTTAAATTTAAATGTAAGAGAATAAAATTTTGTTGTTGCTCAGTGAGTTTATTTAACACTACGTTGAGCATATTTCTATTAGGTAAATTAGTTAACGGGTCATGATTAGCCAAGTGCATAATCGCTTCTTCACGCTGTAATACCGCTGATTGCATATGATTAAATTCATCAGCAAGCTGACCTATTTCATTTTTATCGTTAAGCGTGATGGTTTGCTGATAATTACCGCCTGCGATAACTTTTGCTTGAGCAACTAACCGTTTAATAGGTTTACTAATAGAAGCCGCAATAAAATAAGCACTAGTAAGTGAAACAAGTAAGGTTAATAAAGCTAACATTAAAAATCGCCACCATTGCTCTTGCAATAAAGCAACGGAATCAGCTCTAAGCCCATGCATAGTTACACCAAATTCTTGGTTATCAAATTCAGTAATCAGTGAATAAGTAGCGATATATTCATCAGGTGCTTTATTTTCAATAACTTTTTTAGCTAAATTTAACACGGCAATTGGATTAACATCTTGTTGAGATGTTGAAATAAGTTTCCACTGATTATCGTATTTCACAATGAAATCAGTATCTAAACCTGTAATACTTGTAAATTCGTCTGCCAAACGATGATCTATCTGAAAACCAAAAGCAACCCAACCTAATGTTTTTGTGCCCACTGTAACTGGCGATATACTTAATTGATAAAGTGCATCATCAATTGTATATAAATGAGCCGCTTGCTGTGTTTCAAGCCAATCAATAAATCGAAACTGACTACCGCGCTCCGCACCTTGACGAATTTTTCCTACGCCATTAATAAAGTGTCGCTGGAGTTGACTATTAATTATTCCGTCTGAAGAGACAGTCATGACTAAATCAGCATTGATGCGTTTGCGATGATTATTTAAAGCGAATAATAAGCTTCGAGTATCTTCATTAAATATTTCTTTTAAACCATAATCTTTTGCTGCTGTTTCCGCAAAAGCAGATAAATAAGCCAAACGGCGATCGAATAGTTCAGTAAAGATAGTTTTAGCTGTACTTAACCGGTTATTAATCTCTGATGCTTCTTGGTTTTTATTACCATTGTATAAGGTCCAAAAAGCTATCGATTGCACCATGAGTAACAGTAGGACAAAAAATAAAAATATTTTATTTTGCAGACTTTTCATTCGTTAATTTCCTCTGTCTTAACCGTTAGTAATCTGATAAAAAGTCAAAATCGTCATCACTTTTTTGCATTGGAATATTCTCCATTGCACGCTTCAAGTTAAAAGTGAAAGTAGCATTTTCGGAGATATTCTTCTCTATTATCATTCGGTTATTTTCTGCTTGCATTTGTGGATGCCAAACAATAACTTTATACCTTCCCTGTTTTTCAATAGTAAAACTCACCTGCCCACGTTTGTCTGTTTTATTAAAGTACGGTGTATTGACTACGAGTAAATAACCGCTCATCCAATCGTGAATATTACACCCCATAGCAACTTCACTAGGGTGATCAAATGTTGTTGATGAATTTGTTTTGCCCGCACGAATTTTAAATGAAAATTTATTGTCGCTACCTGCAGAGTATATATGATGAGTAATATCGTCTTTATTAACAAAGTTAACTTTTGAATTAACTTGGCTAACGCTTAAATAAGGAGAAAATGATTGACCAAATTGCCCAACAATAATGCCTTCATTCGATTTTTCTAAAATTTGACCGTCAAGTGGTTCAAGATAAATCACCATGTCGGCTAATGCCTTTCCATTGCTATTGTTCACAAACACTTGCACACATGTACTATTGTCTTGTTTGTTATCACAACTACTCGCGTTAGTGGTCATAGGTAAAAAAATCAGTGTTAATAACAAAATATAATATGTAATTAGCTTATTATTCAATAGAGTACCCAGATATATAAATTATTAGAGTAATAAGTGTATATCAAATTAGTTTAAAAAACCTATAGAAGTGATTTAGCTATTATCTTTATCTGTTTATTTTATTCATGACTAGGGTCTGTTGAGCTTAAAGTAAATCTCTTATTGCTTCAGCCGTTTTCAATGTACGTACTTCTTGAAATAACGTATCAGCTTCGGTGTATTGTAATTTCAAATATTTAAGCCATTGTTTAATTCTATTGGGATAATATTTACTTTTATCACCATAAGTTTCACATTCAGTATATTTCAGTAGTAACTTTTGTACTTCATACCAAGGGAGTATTGGTGCTGTTTGCTTAATGACTTGTGCTAAATTAGGTAACATCAATGCACCTCGACCCACCATAATATCATTACAGCCAGATATTTCTCTGCACTTGATAGCATCGTTTAAACTGAAAATATCACCATTAGCGATAATAGGAATACTTATATTTTGCTTTATTTTTGCAATCCAATGCCAATGCGCTGGAGGTCTGTAACCCTCTACTTTTGTTCTCGCATGAACGGTTAACTCATTAGCGCCAGCAGATTCTATCGCTTGCGCATTTTCTATCGCAAGCAACTTATCTTCATAACCTAAACGAATTTTAGCGCTAACAATCGCATCATGAGGAACAGCTGACTTGACTGCTTTAATAATTCGATAAAGATTTTCAGGATCTTTCAGTAAAACAGCGCCGCCACAGTTTTTATTGACCATTTTAGCTGGGCAACCAAAGTTAATATCAACGCCATGTGAACCAAGTTCAAGTACCTTAGCTGCATTTTCAGCCATGTACTCTGGATGTTGACCAAGTAGTTGCACTCGTACTGGTGTACCTACTTCGGTAGTACAGCCATAAGCTGAAGCATATTTTAATTCGGGACATGACCGAAAATACGCACGGTCAGATATGACTTGATCAACAACACGCACAAACTCAGTAACACAATGGTCATAACCACCAATCATTGTTAATAAATCACGCATGATATGATCAAGTACACCTTCCATCGGTGCCAATACAACTCTCATGATGATTGTTTACTTACTTGTTGCGACTTTTGTTGCAGCTTATTTTTTTGTAGCTTAGCAATTCGTGCTTTAGCAATGATTTTAAATAAAATTGTCGTGGCAAGTGCAATTGAAAAATGCACGATTATGGTAGGTAATTGACTATTATCACGCCATAAAAATACCGGACCATTATAAGTAATAAAAAATAGGTCAAGTATTGAAATATGCAGCCAGATCACCACAAAAAATAATTTAAATTGATACTGAGCCAGAAAGGCCCTTGAAAATAAATGCAAAATAAGTCCAGTAAACGTTCAACAGAAAATATTATATCTTTTTAAGGAAATAACCCTAAATAAAAAAATGTCCTTGGCTATGAATCGCTCAGACTTCCTAAAACGAGCAGCTTCAAGTAAAACGGGTATTTAACCAAGCAAGTAGGTCAGGAAAAACAAAAGTATAGCCTAATTGTTGCTTGGCTTTATCACCATTAACAATACGAGTAGAGTTTAACACTTTTTCTTTATCAAAAATGGGTAGCTCTAATCCAAGTGACTTCGCTGCGGCCTTATAATAAGTTGCTTTGGATACATGAGTATCGCTAACACCATTAAAAATTCCTTTCGGGGATGAAGAAGTAAGTAAAGATAAAATTAATCCGACCGCATCTTGTTGATGAATCAAATTAACAGGTGTTGTAGCGTCTTTTAACGTTCTTTTAGCGAGTAAAAATTTACCTGGATGGCGTTCTGGCCCAACTAAGCCGGCTAATCTTAAAACAGTCCCTTGCAGGTGAAAATTCAATACAGATTGTTCTGCCGCATTTAAAATAGTTGCTTTACCCATAGATTTCAACTCAACAGAGTTCAGAGGTGTATTTTCATCGACTCCTCCTTCTAACCCTTGATAAACTGAGGTACTCGACAATAGAATAATCCGCTGTACTACGCCTACTTTGACTGCAGCATCAATTAACTGATCAACTTTTACTCCATAATCTGTTCTACCTTTCTTAAACTGAGGTGTAATAGCGATCACTAGACATTGCTGTGTAAAAACATCATGCTGAACAAGTTGCTCTGTAGTTGATGGTAAGACTAACTGCTGCGCATCAATACCTTGTTCTCGTAGCTTTTCTACGTTGCATTGTTGACTACTTGTCGCTAATACCGAAATGCTTTTATTTTTTAAATTCAGTGCTAATGGCTTACCAAGCCAACCACAACCGATAATCCCCACAGAGGAAACGATAGCTTTACTATTATTATCACTTTTTATCATTTATGCATCTCATATACTTTAATTGCTTTAACAACATCTTTAGCAGTATCATTAGGAATAGGGAAAGATAAATTATATTGAGAAATTTTCCATCCTTGTTTCGTTTTAATAAGAATGCCAGTCCCACGATAAGTGCCGTACAGATCATGATGCGGGATCTCATCAAAAAAGGCGACTTTAATTATGCCTGAGTTTATTCGCTTCGAGGTAAAACAACATAGCTAGCAGTAAAAGTGGCTGCAATTTTTTCACCACAATACACATGCGCTACTAACGCAATACGCGCTTTTTTACCTGTTAACAAGTTATCAAATTGTCCTGAAACATTCTGCTGAACAACTTGCCCATAAGAGAGCCCTTTAATTGGCGCATGATATTTTATATTAGCCTCTGCCAACACAATATCACCCCGCAAGTTTGCTGTATTTTGTTGCTGAGCTTGCAACTGAAGATAAACCCAACCCCAACCAGTTAACGTTGCTAGGGTATAAATACTACCCGCGAACATGGTGTGATGTAAATTTTGATTAAAATCGATATCACAATAAGTCATTAATTTATTTCCATCATAATAACTGATTTGTAATCCCATTGCTTTGCTCAACGGGATGGTTTTATGCCAAATATATTGTAATGATTGAGCTTGTTCTTTTTTATGTTTGAGATGAGTAGGCAATTTTTTTACCATAATGTAATGTTTGATTTCATTATAAAGCGTATGGGAAAACGCTATATTTTTATAGCTGAGGTGTTCATAAAAAGCTATCGCATTTTCACGCGCATTTAGCGTAATTTCTTTGATCCCTAATTCACTCGCTTTCTGCTCTAAGGCCGTAATTATTTGTTTACCTAACCCTTGCCCTTGTGCTTTTTCACTTACGGCCATATAACGAATTTTCCCCTGAAATTCATCAATCTTATCTAAACGACCAACCGCTAATACTTCGCCTAGTTCATTGATAATCATTCTATGAATGGCTTCTTGATCCTGTTCATCTTGTTCACTACCTCTCTTTTCTCCCCAAGGTTTCCTTAATATTTGCCAACGAAGCTGATAATATTGTTCGAATTCATCAGCAGTTATAGGTGAGCACAGGGTATTCATTATTTATCCTTATTCGCGTTAGCCCAAATTATTAGGCATTTAAAGAATTATGCAATTATCCAAACATATAGCACAAGGAAAATTACTGCACTTAAGTCAAGGAGAAGAAAGCTTGTCGGTTAGTGAAAATGAATATTTTCGTTGGTTAGCCTTTAGCAATGATAAAGGTGAGCAAGTCATTCAAAGTGTTATGCATAAACGTAAACCTTGGAAATTAACATTACCCCATCAAACTGCGCTGTTATTACCTTTAATATTCTTTAAACCAAAAAACATTGTTGAGTTAGGTTTAGGTGGGGGTAATGTCGATCGATTTTTAGCCTACACCTGTGCTGATGCATTAATCACAAGCATTGAATATAGTTCAATAGTGATAGAAAATTTCACGCGTTATTTTAATCCTGAAAATGCAGTAATAGAAATAATTCATAGTAACAGTAATGACTGGTTAGCATTAGAAAATAAAGCCTCTATTGATTGGCTTATTTGTGACGTTTATCAACACAGAGAAGAAGACTCTAACCAAACAATTAATCAGCTTGAATGCTTACTCGACAATATAGATAGTAATGCTTGCCTTTCTATCAATTTACCTGATGCAACAGACAATGAAGTTAATTTATGTCTCACAGTGCTACAACAACTGTCTAGTGACCATGTAATTGTTTATTTTCACATTCCAAATTATCTCAATATTGTCATTCATTTAATTCCTAAACACTGGCAAACATTTAAATTACTGAAACGAAATAAAAACTGTCATTTACCACAACGGTTACTAAAGCAGTGGCGAAAATTTTGGCTACAGGGTAATGAAGTAGGTACTCACGTTAATTTTAAATAGTTAGCGTAAATGTCACAGGGCCATCGTTTAACAACTTAACCTTCATGTCTGCAGCAAATTCACCTGTGGGTACTTTAAAACCCTGCGATCTTAATTGGAGGCAAAAATAATCATACAATTCTTTACTGAGTTCTGGTTTTGCTGCCGTAGTAAAACTAGGGCGTAAACCGCTATTAGTATCAGCTGCAAGTGTAAATTGTGATACAACGAGAATATCACCACCGACTTGCTTTACATTTAAATTCATCTTGTCGTTATCGTCATTAAACAGTCTGTACCCTGCTACTCGTTCAGCAAGACGCTTTGTTTTAGCTAACGTGTCGTCTGGTTGAACCGATAGAAAAACTAATAACCCGTGGTCAATTTCACCTATTACTTGGTTATTAACAGTAACACTAGCGCTACTTACGCGTTGTAATAAGGCTATCATTCAGTTACGTCCTCAGTTATTTTTTTAATTTCTAATTCATGTCCCTGCAAAGACACGGTAATTAACGCACCAGCTAAAACAATAAGCCAAGATAAATATACCCATAAAAATAAAATAGGAACGATGGCCAACGCACCATAAATGGCTTGATAAGAAGGGAAAGCAGTTAAGTATATTGCAAAAATTTTCTTAGCTAATTCAAAGAAAATGGCAGCAACCAACGCCCCAGAAAAAGCATATTTAAAAGGCACCGTAGTATTAGGAACTAGCATATAAAGCAGTACAAATGCCGCTAAAGAAGACAATAAAGGTAACAATCTAAAAAACAAGTTAGTTATGCCAAAGCTATCATTAACACCCAATGACACCAGAGAAACAATGTACGAACTGATAGCAATACTTGCACCAACAAGGAGCGGCCCTAGCGTTAATATCATCCAATACATTGAAAAAGAGGTTATAGCTCTTCTTTTTTTAGTGACTTTCCAAAGATTATTAAACACCTTGTCGATAGCAGAAATGAGTAATAAAGCAGCAACAAATAAAAATGAAAGTGCTACCGCTGACATTTTTGATGCATTATTTACAAATGAAGATAAATATTGCTGCACAACATCACTGGCTGTAGGAACAAAGTTATCATAAACAAATTGTTCAACGCTGTTATGAATTTCAGCAAAAATAGGAAATGCTGTCGCGACTGAAAGTGCCACCACCATAAGTGGCACTAACGACATTAGGCTAACATAAGATAGATACCCCGCCACCACTTGCAATTGCTCTTGCTTGATACGCCCGAGTAAATAGCGGAAAAATGATAAATAATCACGCCAAGGTAAAGAATATTGTAATCCCTTTAGTAAACTCATACTTGCTAACAATAAATTTATTTTGTAATAGATAAGATTATATTATGATAGTCGTTCAATGTTTACTAGTTCATTCAACTTTTTAGGAAATATAATGGCAGGTCAAGGTTCTGCAGGTAATATTATTGCCGCAATTTGTAATATTTTTTTCCCCGGTTTAGGCCAATTAGTACAAGGGCGCATAGTCCCTGCTCTTATATTTGCCATTGTGTGTGTTGGTGGTTATGCTTTGTGGTGGTTCGTGATAACCGCAATCATCGCAGGCATATTTCATTTATGGTCAATAATAGATGCGGCAACATATAAAAGTAGTGACTAGCTACTTTTATAAAAGTATCTATCCACACTAAAATATATATCAGGTCAAACGAACAAAGTTGCCTTTTACAAGCGCATAAACACTTAATGATATTATTCCATTCAAGCTCGATAGCTCACTATTAGTCAATCAAACGCTTTACCATTTCAATTTATGGTCTACTTATTGCTTATTTAACGTTAGTTTATTGTGTTTAAAATCACAATGATACAATTTACCTAAAGACAAATGAAAGCTGACACGTTGCAGCCTTTAATATATAAGCCTAGGAGCCTAAAATGAGTGGAAACCAAACCCGCCTGCAAGCAATTGATCAAATCACTAACCGTGCACCATTATCGTGCAAAATGACTGACCCGTTGAAGCAAATTTGGGCAACCGATGTTTTTAACTTACAAAAGATGGAAGACGCCTTATCTAAGAAAGCATTTAAAGCAATTAAAAAAACTACCGTATCTGGCGATGCATTAGATTCAGCAACAGCTGATATTGTTGCTGCTGCAATGAAAGATTGGGCTTTATCAAAAGGCGCTAAGTTTTTCTCTCATGTTTTCTATCCAATGACTAACATAACCGCAGAAAAACATGATGCATTCATTCTTACCAACTCTGAAGGTAACGCAATAAATGAATTTACGGGAACTCTGTTAATTAAAGGCGAACCGGATGGTTCTTCTTTCCCTAATGGTAGTTTACGTATGACTAACGCTGCGCGTGGTTATACCGCATGGGATCCAACAAGCCCAGCTTACATTCAGCATACTGCAAATGGTGCTACCTTAATGATTCCAAGTGTTTTCATGTCTTGGACTGGTGAAGCACTAGATAAAAAAATTCCATTGTTGCGCTCAAATTCAGCAATGAATGAAGCAGCACAAAAAGTACTTAAGTTAATGGGCGAAACTGATATCGCTAACTTAGACTCAAGTGCTGGCCCTGAGCAAGAATATTTCTTGGTTGATGAAAATTTTGCCAATGCTCGTCCTGATTTATTATTAGCAGGCCGCACTTTATTTGGTGCTGCTCCTGCTAAAGGTCAACAATTTGATGACCATTATTTTGGTGCTATCCCAGCACGTGTTCAAGTATTTATGCAGGATTTCGAAGATAAATTATACCGTTTAGGTATCCCTGCGAAAACTCATCACAACGAAGTGGCACCAGGTCAATTCGAAATAGCTCCTTATTACGGCGCAGCTAACGTTGGTGCAGATCAACAACAATTGCTAATGACTATGATGAAGCAAACAGCCAAAGAACATGGTTTCTTATGTTTGTTACATGAAAAACCATTTGCAGGTGTTAACGGTTCAGGTAAACACGTTAACTGGTCTGTTGGTAACAGCACGCAAGGTAACTTATTAGACCCAGGTAAAACACCTCACGAAAACTTACAGTTTTTATTATTCTGTGGTGCGGTTATTCGTGGCGTACATAAATATGGTCCTTTATTACGTGCTGTTATTGCTTCAGCTGGTAACGATCATCGTTTAGGTGCTAACGAAGCGCCACCAGCTATTCTTTCTGTTTACTTAGGTGACCAATTAGAAAAAGTATTTGATGATATTAAAGCGGGTAAACTAACGGGTTCTACTGACGGTGGTGAAATGGATCTTGGTCTTGACCAAATCCTTAACTTTGACCGTGATCCAGGCGATCGTAACCGTACTTCTCCTTTCGCTTTTACAGGCAACCGTTTTGAGTTCCGCGCTGTTGGTTCAGAGCAATCAATATCAGGTCCATTAGTAGCAATGAACACTATGCTTGCAGATTCATTAAACTGGATTGCTGTAAAATTAGAAACTGCACTATCAACTCAAGACCAAACTGCTGCCGTTATTACGGTATTAAAAGAGTTAATGGAACTACACGGTAACGTGGTATTTGGTGGTGACGGTTACTCTGAAGAATGGCATAAAGCAGCTGTTGAAGAGCGTGGTTTGAAAAACATTCCTACCACTGCTGATGCTTTACCGGCATTTAAATCAGCTGAAGTTGTTGAATTATTTGAAAGCACGGGTGTTTTATCACCTGTAGAGTTAGAAAGCCGTTATGAAGTTTATGCAGAACAATATAACCTAGCAATTGAAGTTGAAGCGAAATTAGTAAGCGATATAGCTAAAACTAAAATCTACCCAGCTGCTATTGCCTACTTATCTGAATTAACTCATGCAACGTCATCAGTATTAGATTTAGGTATTGAACTAGATACAACTATTACTAAAGAAGTAGCAGCACACACAAACAGCTTAATGGCTGCAGTGGCTAAGATTGATGCTGAAATAGTGAAGCATGACTTTGCTGATACTGAAGCACACATGCGCTTTAGTGCCGACGTTCTTTGTCCATTAATGGCAGAAGCGCGTGTTCACGCTGATGCACTTGAAATGTTAGTTGCCGATGAATTATGGCCACTACCTAAGTATTCTGAAATGTTATTTATTAAATAGTCAGTTTATTACCAAGTGATTAAATGATATTTATTTAATCCAAAGTAAAAAGAGCCTAAATGGCTCTTTTTTTATACCTGTTATTTAGAGAAATTCATTACCAAAGTTATTTCTACAAAAACTATAATGACTAAATTTTAACTATTTTTTAAATTTAGATATAAAAAAACCACTTATAAATAAGTGGTTTTTAAAAAATACTGTTACGTATTAAAGTTAAGCTTTATAAAACTTATTTAACGCCACGACCTTCACGCTTACGGTCATTCTCTTTTAAAGACTTTTTACGTATACGAATGCTTTCAGGTGTAACTTCAACTAACTCATCGTTATCAATAAACTCTAAAGCTTGCTCTAAAGACATGATAATAGGCGGTGTTAGTGTTTGTGCTTCATCAGTACCCGACGATCGAACGTTAGTTAACTGCTTGCCTTTGAGTGCATTTACCGTTAAATCGTTGTCACGGCTATGAATACCAATAATCTGACCTTCATAAATATCAATACCGTGACCAATTAACATACGACCGCGAGATTGTAAGTTAAATATAGCGTTAGTTAGTGCTTTACCCGTAGCGTTAGCAACCATTACACCATTTTTACGTTGGCCAATTTCGCCACCCTTGTGAGGTCCGTATTCAAAGAATGTATGGTAGATCAAACCAGAACCAGACGTTAATGTCATGAATTCAGTT
>Ga0055584_100002769_pt1 | contig 17394 bp, 17 predicted proteins | sample OSDHelmetaG_FD_58716 | JGI IMG/M metagenome (GOLD analysis project Ga0055584, IMG submission 58716) | Pelagic marine sediment microbial communities from the LTER site Helgoland, North Sea, for post-phytoplankton bloom and carbon turnover... | ecosystem: Environmental > Aquatic > Marine >... | reverse complement strand
TTGACAGACCTTTGGGGGATACCCCACAGCGCCGAAATCGGGCTCGGGATGTCCGCCTTAACAAGAAGGAATAAAAACCTATGGGCAAAGTAATTGGAATTGATCTAGGAACCACCAACTCCTGCGTCGCCGTCATGGATGGCTCTGATCCGCGGGTAATTGAAAATGCTGAAGGTGTGCGAACAACGCCATCTATGGTGGCATTTACTGAATCGGGTGAGCGCCTCGTTGGCCAATCGGCAAAACGCCAGGCTGTAACGAACCCTGAAAACACACTTTTCGCCATTAAGCGTCTGATTGGTCGTCGTTTCGAAGATCCGACCGTAAAAAAGGACCAGGCCCTCGTTCCCTACTCCATCATTAAAGGTGAAAATGGTGATGCGTGGGTTGAAGCGAATAAAGACAAGTACTCTCCATCTCAGCTATCGGCCTTCATTCTTCAGAAGATGAAAGAAACGGCTGAGAGCTATTTGGGTGAAAGCGTCAGTGAAGCCGTTATTACGGTTCCTGCATATTTCAACGATAGCCAGCGCCAAGCCACAAAAGACGCCGGCAAGATTGCGGGCCTTGATGTCCTGCGTATCATTAACGAACCAACAGCTGCTGCCCTTGCCTATGGGATGGATAAAGAAGCGAGCGGCATCATCGCGGTCTATGACCTTGGTGGCGGTACGTTTGATGTTTCCATTCTGGAAATTGGCGATGGCGTGTTCGAAGTAAAATCCACGAACGGTGATACATTCCTGGGCGGTGAAGATTTCGATGCCCGTATTATGGATTACCTTGCCGACGAATTTAAGAAAGAGACTGGTATTGATCTGCGCCAAGACAAGCTTGCGCTGCAGCGTCTAAAGGAAGGCGCGGAGAAAGCTAAAATTGAGCTTTCCAGCTCTGGTCAGACAGAAGTCAATCTTCCCTTCATTACTGCTGATGCCTCTGGGCCTCAGCATCTAAATATCAAATTGACTCAGGCCAAACTTGAATCGTTGGTTGATGAACTTATTCAGCGCACTGTTGAACCGTGTAAGAAAGCGCTGAAGGACGCCGGCCTTAAGCCAAACGAGATTAATGAAGTGATCTTGGTTGGCGGCATGACTCGGATGCCCAAAGTCCAGGCCACTGTGAAAGAATTCTTTGGTCGCGAGCCACATAAGGGCGTGAATCCTGACGAAGTCGTTGCGCTTGGCGCCGCAATCCAGGCCGGTGTGCTTAAGGGCGATGTGAAAGATGTCTTGCTACTGGATGTCACACCCTTGTCATTGGGCATCGAAACACTTGGTGGCGTTTTCACGCGCTTGATTGATCGCAACACCACAGTGCCAACTCGCAAAAGCCAGACGTTCTCAACCGCAGAAGATAGCCAGCAAGCTGTGACTATTCGTGTCTTCCAAGGGGAGCGCGAAATGGCTGCCGACAATAAGATATTGGGTCAGTTTGATCTCATGGGTATTCCGCCTGCGCCGCGCGGCGTTCCTCAGATCGAAGTTACATTCGATATTGATGCCAATGGTATCGTTAACGTATCGGCTAAGGACAAGGCCACGGGTAAAGAACAGCAGGTCCGTATTCAGGCATCCGGTGGTCTGTCTGATGAAGATATTGATCAGATGGTTCAAGATGCTGAAGCCCATGCTGACGAAGACAAGAAGAAGCGGGAACTTGTTGATGCTCGTAATCAGGCAGACGGTCTTGTTCACTCTACTGAAAAAACTTTAAGCGAACATGGCGACAAAGTGGACGCCGCCGAGAAGGATGAAATTGAAGAGAAGATGCAAGACGTCAAGGATGTGCTCGAATCAGAGGACGTCGAAGACATTAAGGCGAAAACCGAAGCTCTAATGCAAGCGTCTATGAAGCTTGGCCAGGCAATGTATGAAGCTGAACAGGCTTCCGCGGGTGAAGCTGAGGGCGCGGATGCTGGGGAAGCCTCCCCGGATGACGCTGAGGTTGTTGACGCTGACTTTGAAGAAGTTGACGAGAAAGATAAGAGCTGACGCGTTTATTGCTTTATCAGTTCGTATTCATTCAATGATGTGTTCACCCGCATTGACGCATACCATCCAGCCCCGTTTTGGCTGGATGGCGTTGCGTGCCAGTAAGCAGGAATTCTAAGGATGTCGAAGCGCGATTATTATGACGTGCTTGGTTCTTCTAAAAGTGCGTCTGGTGATGAGCTAAAAAAAGCCTATCGCAAGCTGGCGATGAAGTTTCACCCTGACCGCAATCCGGGTGACAAAAAAGCTGAACAAAACTTCAAAGAACTGAACGAAGCCTACGAAGTGCTCAAAGATGAGCAAAAGCGTGCGGCTTATGATCAATATGGACATGCTGCCTTTGAACAAGGCGGCGGCCCTCGCGGTGGTGCCGGCGCTGGTGGATTCGGCGGCGGCTTTGCAGACATCTTTGATGAGATGTTTGGCGATATCATGGGTGGGCGCCGCGGTGGTCAAGGCCGCGGCCAGTCCCGTGGGCAAGATCTCCGTTACAATATGGAGGTCAGCCTTGAGGATGCCTATAACGGCAAGAAAGCCACCATTACTGTTCCGTCATCCAGCTCTTGCGAAGCTTGTGATGGCACTGGCGGTAAAGATGGAGCTGCTCCAGACACATGTTCATCTTGTGGTGGCGCTGGAAAGGTACGAACCCAACAGGGCTTCTTTACCGTAGAGCGCACTTGCCCAACATGCGGTGGTGCAGGTCGTGTCATCAAAAATCCATGCGGTGAATGCCGTGGGGCCGGTCGAACACGCAAAGACAAAACCCTTGAAGTCACGATCCCACCAGGTGTTGAAGACGGTACGCGTATCCGTTTAGCGGGTGAGGGCGAAGCGGGCCTGAACGGTGCCCCATCGGGTGATCTCTATATCTTCCTTGGCCTCAAGGCACATCGATTATTCCAGCGTGACGGCGCAAATTTGTATATGCGCGTCCCAATATCAATGACGATTGCAGCTCTCGGCGGTGATGTCGAAGTGCCGACAATTGAAGGCGGAAAGGTTCGTGTTTCGATTCCGCAAGGGTGTCAGAACGGGCATCAATTCCGCTTACGCGGAAAGGGAATGAACGTTCTCCGATCGACTGCTCGTGGAGACATGTTCTTAGAGGCTGCTGTTGAAGTTCCGGTTAATCTGACGTCGAAGCAAAAAGAACTTTTGCGCGATTTTGAAAAAGACAGTGATCAGAAAACGTATAGCCCAGAGGCACAGGGTTTCTTTGATAAGATCAAAGACTTCTTTGAAGACCTGGCAGACTAACTAGAGTTTTCCAGTTAAGCGCTGTGACCACGTTAACTTACGGGGTGCGCTTTCTTCTCCGTCCAGATACGTCCAAAAAAATGACATTGTATACTTTACATCGCTTGTCGGGCTGATGCCTTGGTGTAAATGCGTCCAATAGGGTGGAAACACGACAATCTTACCCGCTTCAGGCCTGACTTTAAGACCTTGATGGGCAAATTCTGTTTCACCGCCATCTTTAATATCAGACAGGTACAGTAGGCAGGCGATCACACGCTCCGCTGAATCCATGCCAGCGTTGTCTGCATGCCACTTGAATCCCTGGCCCGGATCGACCCGTTCGATACGAGGGTAACGGCACCCAACGCGACCAGATTCTAGATGCTCAGTTAAGGCAGGGAACTGCGACGCATATTCTGCGACAGCTTTAGCAATAGCGCTGTGTGTTTGAACAACCACATCTTTCCAGTCGTCCATTGCATCATTGAGAAATAAAATCGTACCGCTTCGGCTTGGGTGTTCAGTTTTATGTGTTCGTCCTACTGTCGATGGATGCCGCCGGTCATCGGCCTCGAATCGATCAATGATCATCTGACAGTATTCAGGCCCAAGCCTATTTGGGTATGCCTCGACAAAGGAGGGTATTTTTTTGCCACGATTCCCACCGTATTTCACTTGCGTCATCTACCCTAGACTGTAACGGATTTCTCTGATTTTAGTGAAGAATGCTAGAAAAATTACACCACTGGTTGCGCCGAATAACCGACAAAGTTCCCAAGGCGAGAGCCTCTGCCGACACGTTTCTACTTGACCAAGTCAACAATCTCATCGAGCTCATTCCGTCTTCGATAGAAGAGGGCACACACGCACAAGAGTTACTCGCGCAGACTTTATATGAAACGGGATTGGCGAACCTCAGTAGTGGTTTTCCAGCCAGTGCTGCGCGGGCTTTGTCATCCGCCCAAAGTCTTGGTTTTGATGCGCCGGCCTTTGATTACAATTTAGCGCTGGCGTAAAGCAGAAGTGGTCAAGCCGTGCAAGCCCACACCAGTTTCGAGCGGGCGCTATCGAAGCCGTTCATTGATAGTGTGGGAGACGGGTACCACTTACGGAATGCTTATGCCCTTGAGGACATGGATCTTGAGGCCTTACAGCGGATTGCCGGCCGATGGGCTGATCGACACATAAATCAAATCCAACCGCGCCAGCATCATGATCGGCAACCTGCCGAAGGAAACTTGCGGGTTGGTTTGATGTCAGCGCGGTTCAGTCGTCATGCTGTCGGCTTTTTGACACTCGCGGGGTTGGAAAATGTTAACAGAGAAAAGATTGAATTTATCCTCTATGCAAATCGTTCGCCGGAGGATGATTACACGGCCCGTTTTAGAGCCCTCGCGTCAACGTGGAATGACATTACCGATTTGGACGACGACGATGCTGCACAGCTCATTCATTCGCACCAGTTGGACATCCTTATAGATATGGCCGGTCATTCTGCGGGGGGACGTATGGGTGTTATTGCGCGGAAGCCGGCACCCGTCCAGGCGAAATGGGCGGGCGGACAACACGGAACAACTGGGATTTTGGCACTGGACTATTTTGTAACCGACGGTGTCGAGACCCCTGAAGGTCATGATCCGTACTTCTTTGAAACACCAATGAGGCTACCCAACGCCTACGCCTGTTATTCGCCACCGCCAGATGCTCCGCCCGTGCAATCACTCCCAGCGCTCTCAAATGGCCAGGTCACGTTCGGTTGTTTCAATAACATTGCAAAGCTGAGTGATGGAACGATTAAGGCATGGGCCGATATCTTAATCGCCGTGCCAGACAGCAGGCTTATTCTAAAACACCTAGCCTTAGCTGAGAAAGAAACATGCGACCGGATTGCGGAGCAATTCTTGGCACGGGGCATTTTACCGGGCCGTGTAGAGATGCGACCACCAACAGATCAAGTTTCCCATCTAGAGTCCTACGGTGACATTGATATTGCGCTCGACCCATTTCCTTGGAGCGGCTGTGTCACCACGTGTGAAAGCTTATGGATGGGTGTGCCCGTTTTAACGTTACCAGGGCTTGCCTTTTGCCATCGCCATTCCGCGAGTTTTCTTTCTGCAGCTGGGCTTAGTGACTGGGTCTGTACAGATCTCGAAGAGTACATTCGAAAGGCTATCGATTACGCGGGCGACTTTCGCCGTCTAGAAGCGGTACGACGAACCTTAAGAGATGATGTTGCTGGCTCCCCTCTCTGTAACGCTCAGATGTTCGCAAGAGATTTCGAAGCGATGCTCTACAAGATGGCCGATACCAAAAAAACCTAAAAAGTTTTTAGGGCTGATTATTTGCGACCCAGCGCATCAGCAGAGCAGGATGGACGAGGGCAAGTGCGGCTAAGTTTGTGACGGATATGGGCTCTATATCAGTGTGTTGTGCAAGGGCTGTGTCATTAAGAAACAGGATTACGTTCTGTCTCAGCCACCAAAAGACGTCATCGTTGCCCCAGATCGTTGGCCGAATTGAATCAATGGCGCTGTATCCACGATCCTTAAATTTGAGAGCCCAATAACTCTGCCATTGTTCATTAACGTGTCCACGCCCGCCCTGAAAGGGAACAGCGGCGGAGAACAGCACGACGTCGCCATGCCGGGTGAGGTTATCAATAAATGTATCCGCAGCGCTTTCAGGTAGGTGCTCTGCAACTTCGAGACTAGTGACGAGATCGTATCTACGCCCAAGATCTAAGGGCTTATCCAACTCTTGAGCCATGAACTGTGATTTGGGTATCGATAGTGCATCACCATCAATCCAAGGTCCGTCAACGCCTTGTATTTCATCTGCTCCAAGTTCCTTGCACACCCGAAGCCATGCGCCGTGCCCGCATCCAACATCTAATACAGTTGATGGATTGAAGGTTTGAAAGAGTGGGCCGAGAATGATGCGCGCTGATGTTATTCGTGCCTCAGCGTTGGCATCAAGCATGGCGTTATAGCCAGCTTGCGTTGACGTTGGTGAGGCTTTGTTTTGGTCCATCGGTTTAGTATAGAGACCTGACGTGCAGATAAAACCTTTTAGACTTGTGCTATAGTGTCCTCATTGTTTTCGTCACATCCGGAGTGTTTTTATACATGACTATCGCCATAGGAATTGTTGGTTGTGCCGGACGCATGGGGCGCATGCTTCTGAAGGAAGTGTTAGCCACAGATGGATGTGTGCTGTCCGGTGGCACCGAGCCACCGGGTCAGGCCGTGGGCAAAGATCTGGGGCTTCTGGTCGGTGGCGATGCATTAGGTGTTGCTGTGACGGAAGACCCAGTTGCGTTATTCTCGGCTTCTGATGCGGTCATTGATTTCACGATTCCTGCAGCCACACGGATACACGCCGCGGCTGCGGAGCAAACTGGCACGGCCTATGTTGTGGGAACAACAGGCCTATCAGACGAGGATCAGGCTGGCGTTAATGCCGCCGCTAAAAATGCTGCCGTCGTGCAGGCGGCCAATTTCTCTATTGGGGTGAATCTTCTGTTTGCGCTCACCAAGCAAGTGGCAGCGACACTTGATGCGGACTACGACGTCGATATTCTTGAGATGCATCATAGGCACAAAGTTGATGCGCCATCCGGCACCGCGCTTGAATTAGGTAAGGCTGCCGCGTCTGGACGGAATGTTTCGCTAGAAGATGTTGCGCGCTATGCCAGGGAAGGTCAGATAGGCGCGCGGCCATCGGGTGAAATTGGTTTTGCGACTCTTCGGGGTGGCGGTGTCATTGGCGATCATACTGTTCTATTCGCCAATGAAGTTGAGCGGTTGGAGCTTACGCATAAGGCTGGCTCGCGGGAAATTTACGCCGGTGGCGCTGTTCGTTCGGCGCTTTGGCTGCAAGACCAAAAATCAGGGTTGTATGGCATGGCTGATGTTCTTGGCCTCAACTGAGGCTTGATACATGCGCGTTAAAGACATCCCGGAATTTTATGCCCGTCTCCAGGCGCTTGATCCAGAGCCGAAGGGCGAGCTGCATTATGTGAACGATTACACGCTCCTTGTTGCTGTTGTGCTGTCTGCCCAAGCTACGGACGTTGGTGTCAACAAAGCAACGGGTCCATTATTCGAAACCGTCGACACACCTGAAAAGATGGTTGCGCTCGGTGAAGCGAAGTTGAAAGATTTCATCAAGACGATCGGTCTTTTTAATTCCAAGGCCAAAAATGTCATCGGGCTATCGGAAATGCTCGTTGCGGATCACGGTAGTAAAGTTCCGGAAGATCGAGAAACGTTGGAGACCCTACCGGGCGTCGGCCGCAAGACCGCTAACGTTGTACTCAACATTGCATTTGGCCACCCAACCATAGCTGTCGACACCCATTTATTCCGGACCGGCAACAGAACAGGTATCGCGCCTGGCAAGACGCCGTTGGAAGTTGAGAAAAAATTAGAAAAGCGAACGCCACCTGAGTTTATGCAGCATGCGCATCATTGGCTTATTTTGCATGGCCGATATCTATGTAAGGCACGAAAGCCAGATTGCTGGCGCTGTCCTGTCGAGGACCTGTGCAAGTTTAAGCCTAAAACACTGTCGCCGGATGCACGGCCACCTAAGAAGGTTGGCAAGGCAAAACCTAGTCAGAAAAAGAAAGCCTAGATCATTCCCCTAAAGGACAGGGACGTCTATTCGGTTCTAGTTGTTCTCTGCGTCAATCACGTCGATTGACCCTTGTACGCGTCCACCAGAAGCAATCGATATATTGTTATAATGTATATCGCCCTTAACGTGGCCTGATTCGGCCACTTCAAGTGTCAGTCGGGCTCTTAAAGTTCCGTCGAAGGTGCCAGCGATATAGGCATGATCAACTTCAGCATCGCCCTTAAACAACCCACCGTCAGCAACTTCGAGGGTTGTTGCATCAGATACATTTGCTTCCACGGTGCCCTGAACCACGAGTGTTTCACAGGCAGAGATATCACCACTCACTGATATTGATTTTCCAACCACGAGCCGGTTTCCGTCGTCCTCTCCCGATGCCTCAGGGCGATCAGCGCGTGCTCCCGAGGGATTTGGAATATCAACAACCTTGCGGGGGATATCCGGTCGATAGGAAGAGCTTGGAGGATTGGACATGGGAGATCCCTTTTTAAATGGTTTTAGAGGTGGTGAGACTGGTGTCGTGGACTCTCCGAGGGAGAGAGCACCCACCTCGTCAGTGTCTTGGTCTTTGGATGAAGCGGTGTCGTCCTTCGAGCCGCTTGATTCATCTTCATTTTGATCCGATTCCGCCGACTTTTTTTGCCGAACATGTGTCTCTAACCCCAGTAGCCCTATTTTTATTCTTCCAAGCGGATAGACGTCTTAGCTACATCCCTTGTATCGAATGAGCCTTAAATTGAAAACTATCTACCATTCAGCTTGTTAAACAAATGTACCATGGCCGCGGTTCCCAGCACAGGGGCGATCATATTGACCAATGGAATGGTCAAGAGTCCGGCCGTCACCGCTCCCGTCAAAATAATTTTCGGGCGATGCTTCTGGCGTAACGCCAATGCCTCCGCATGATCCAAGCGCCTGAGCGCGACGACTTCGAAGTATTCGCGACCCAGGAGGTAACCGTTCAACCCAAAGTAGATAACCAAATTGAGGCCGGGAATAAGGTAGAAAGGAAGCACCATGAGGTTGAGGACGATGGTTAGGCCGATGAGCCGGCATGATGACGCGATCAAAGCACGCCACCCGACGATCTTTGCCGGTCCAAGGGTCGGAAAGTGGCGCTTTTCAACGGCTTCCGCGATCTCTTCTAGGAATATGGACGCAAAGGCACTCACAATTCCTGGAAATAGGATCAGGGCCAGCCCAAGGGTAGCGAGCCCTCCTAGGACGTCGACCGCCGTTTCAACCCAGCCGATCTGAAAAAACGTGGTGTTTCCGAGCGTCCAGCCAATACTGACGAGCAACGAAATAAAGACGAGAATTGTTCCAGCGACACTTTTCCAGATGACCGCTCGAATTTGAGGGTCTGATAATTGTGCAAAGGCTTTGGCAAAGGCAGTGATCACGTGTATTAGGCCCCCAGCGCTTGGCTGCTTGTGTCCATAGAAGTCGCCGCTATACTGCGCCGCCGCACGTTTGGCTGTCCAACATAAGACCTGGAGTTCCCATGTCCGAAGCCCGTTTTGATGTGGTTGGAATCGGCAGCGCGATTGTCGATGTCTTAGCCCACGCCGAAGATTCGTTCCTATCCAAACATGATGCCGCAAAAGGCACCATGCTTCTTTGGTCTGAGGAATCCCAGTCTGACGCTTTGTATAAGGATATTGGTCCGGCCGTTGAAGCCTCAGGTGGTTCTGCTGCGAATACCATGGCGGGTATTGCGTCTTTTGGCGGAAAACCAGCTTTTATTGGAAAAACGAAAGCTGATCAGTTGGGCGGGATATTTGCGCACGATATTCAGGCCGTTGGCGTTCATTATGAAACTGAGCCCCTTTCCGAAGGTCTAGCAACGGCGCGGTGTATTATTCTGGTAACACCGGACGCTCAGCGCACGATGTTTACGTACCTCGGTGCCAGTGGCTCTCTTTCCGCAACGGATATGAATGAAGACCTGATCGCATCGTCGAAGGTTTTATACATTGAAGGATATCAGTGGGATCTTCCCGAAACGAAGAAGGCGATTGTTTCTGCATGCGAAACTGCAAAACGCTCAGGAAGTAAGGTCGCCCTCACACTTTCAGACCCATTTGTTGTGGAGCGTCATCGTAACGATCTTTTTGAACTCGTGAATGAACATGTCGATATTATTTTCGCCAATGAGATAGAGATCACAACATTGTTTCGCTCGAACAGTTTTGATGAAGCTGTAGAGGCCATCGACGGTCGCGTTGATATAGCTGCCCTAACTAGGGGCGCTGACGGTGCGGTCACTGTTACAAAAGATAAGCTCATTCAAACACCTGCCTCACCCGTGGGTAAGATTGTCGATACGACGGGTGCTGGTGATCTCTATGCTGCCGGGTTCCTGTTTGGGTACACGCGTGGTGACGACTTAAAGACATGTGCAAATTTAGGCGCGCTTGCTGCAGGTGAGGTTATTTCTCATCTCGGTGCGCGCCCTGAGGTTTCCTTGAAAGACCTTGCAGCCAAACAAGGCTACTAAAATTTCAACTCAGCCGTTCTAACTCGGATCAAAATTATGTCGCTTCGCAACATTGCGATTATCGCTCACGTCGACCATGGAAAAACAACACTGGTCGATGCACTCTTTCGCCAATCTGGAATGGTTCGTGACAATCAACGCGTCGAAGAACGGGCGATGGATTCTGGCGAGCTTGAACGAGAGCGCGGCATCACCATTCTAGCGAAGTGCACGTCGGTCACTTGGCGCAATACAAAGATCAACATTGTCGACACACCTGGACACGCCGACTTCGGCGGTGAGGTAGAGCGGATATTGTCGATGGTTGATGGCGCCGTGCTGTTGGTTGATGCTGCTGAAGGTCCGCTGCCACAAACTAAGTTTGTTGTGTCTAAGGCGCTCGACCTTGGTCTCCGACCGATCGTGATTATCAATAAAGTCGATCGCGGCGACGCTCGTCCGCAAGAAGTGCTCGATGAAGTGTTCGATATGTTTGACGCACTCGGTGCAGACGAACACCAACTTGATTTCCCAGTGCTCTATGCCGTTGGGCGTGATGGCTGGGCTGTTAAAGACCTCGAAAAAGACACCGGCGTTAACCTTACGCCGTTGTTTGATCTTGTTGTCTCTCACGTTCCGTCGCCTAAGCATGATACGGAAGCGCCATTCGCGATGCTGGCGACGACGTTAGAAGCGGACCCTTATCTGGGCCGCATTCTTACGGGCCGCATCTCGACGGGTCGCGCCAAGGTCAATATGCCGATCAAGGTTTTGGATATCGATGGCAAGAAACTTGAAGATGGCCGTGTGACTAAGTTACTGGCCTTTCGTGGACTAGAGCGTATCCCAGTCGACAGTGCCGACGCAGGTGACATTGTTGCCATTGCGGGTCTTGCAGAAGCGACGGTCGCACATACTATTTGCGCGCCAGAGGTAAACGAGCCGCTTCCATCACGCCCCGTTGATCCACCAACACTGGCCATGACGTTTTCTGTAAATGACTCTCCTCTTGGCGGTCGCGAGGGCAAGAAGGTCACAAGCCGCCAGATCGGCGAACGTCTATTCAGTGAAGCTGAAGGCAATGTTGCGATCAAAGTGAGTGAAAGCGAAGGCAAAGACGCGTTCGAAGTTGCGGGGCGTGGTGAACTGCAGCTTGGCGTTCTAATCGAAATTATGCGCCGTGAAGGTTTTGAATTATCAGTCTCGCGGCCCCGGGTTTTGTACAAGACGGGCGAGAACGGAAAGCGTGAAGAACCGATCGAAGACGTTGTCATCGACGTGGATGAAGAATATGCGGGCGCTGTGGTTGAGGCGATGTCCGGGCGTAAAGCTGAAATGCAAGGCCTCAAGCCCTCTGGTGGCGGCAAGGTACGGATCAGTTTCCTCGCGCCGTCTCGGGGACTGATTGGGTATCACGGCCAGTTCCTAACGGATACGCGCGGCACCGGAATCATGAACCGACTCTATCATGGCTATGCGCCTCACAAGGGTGCTATCGCGACCCGCCGTCAGGGTGTGCTGATATCCAATTCCGACGGTGAATCTGTTGCCTATGCGTTGTTCAACCTACTGGACCGTGGCCCGCAATTCATTCCATCGGGCGTCAAAGTATACCGTGGTATGATCATCGGAGAGCACACACGTGACAATGACCTTGAGGTTAACCCAATCAAGGGTAAGCAGCTCACCAATATCCGAGCCTCTGGCAAAGACGATGCGATCAAGTTAGCGCCACCACGCTTGATGTCGTTAGAAGAAGCACTGGCCTACATCCAAGATGATGAGCTGGTCGAGGTCACGCCGTCGAGCATCCGCTTGCGCAAACAATACCTTGATCCGAATGATCGCAAGAAGATGGCCAGAAAAGCTGACGCAGCGTAATCTCGCTGGATGACAGGCAACACGACACGCAATTGGATTTCTGCAAGCCGCGTTTATTTTGAGCGCCGCCTTATTGTTGTTTTTTTACTCGGATTTTCTGCGGGACTGCCGTTTCTATTGATGTTCGGCACGCTGACGGCGTGGTTGTCTCAATCTGGTATTGATAAAACATCGATTGGCCTGTTTGTGTTGACGGGTACTGCGTTCACGTTGAAATTTCTGTGGGCTCCTTTGGTTGATCGAGTACCGCTGCTTTTAGCGACGCGTGTACTCGGTCAAAGGCGAAGTTGGCTTGCCTTCGCTCAGTTGATTTGCATTGCAAGTCTTTTTGGAATTGCTCTATCCGATCCGGCAACGGACCTCATGACCACGGTTTTATGGACGGTTGTGTTGGCGTTTGCATCGGCGACCCAAGATATCGTGATCGATGCCTACCGCATTGAGACCCTCGACGAGAATGAGCAGGGCGCCGGAGCTGCCACGTATCAGCTCGGTTATAGGCTGGCTCTGATTGCTGCCGGTGCCGGTGCCCTGATCCTTGCCGATGCTGTTGGTTGGCAGGTGACCTACATGGTTATGGCGGCCCTGATGGGTGTCGGTTTGCTCACCACATTTTTTAGTGCCGAGCCACACCGGGCGCCAAAAAAAGACGTTGCACATGAGGAGCCATTAAAAAGGTATGTCATGTGGCTCAACGAATTTGTCGCGGCACCCTTTGCGGAATTTTTTCGGCGACCTGGAGCGATCACTATTCTCCTGTTTGTGGTGTTCTACAAATACGCAGATGGGATTTGGGCGGCGATGGCGAACCCATTCTATCTCGAACTCGGATTTACCTTGACTGAAATAGGTGTGGTTTCAAAAACCTACGGCGTGGTGATGACGATTATCGGTAGCATCTTGGGCGGCGTAATGGTCTTACGCTTCGGCATTCTAAAATCCGTTTTGTTTGGCGCTATATCGATGGCGCTGACAAATTTGCTCTACGCCGCTTTGGCTCTTGCCGGCCCGTCGGTTCCTGTGTTGATGGCCGTGATCTCAATTGAAAATTTGGCGAATGGAATTGGCGGCACGGCTTTCATCGCCTACTTGTCGAGCCTGTGCAATCTCGCTTACACCGCAACTCAGTACGCCTTGTTGAGTTCATTCATGAATGTGGCGCGTACGTTTCTCGCCTCCGGTGGTGGATGGCTTGCAGATCAAGTTGATTGGTTCACATTTTTCATTCTCACCACGATTGCGGGTATTCCAGGTGTGCTGCTGCTGCTCTATCTCATGAAACGATTTCCAACTCATACCGAGACAGCACGGCAATCTGATTCTAGTTAAGTGGCAAACAAGCCAACTGTCTGAGTTGAAATGTTTGTTGCTTCAAAAGCTGTTCGCCCGTTTTCTGTTGCCGTTAAGGGCGACATCCACCGCCCAGAAAAAGAAATATCCACATTGTTGGCTGTAAACGGGAAGGGGTCCAACGCGTAGGCTCCGTTCCCTTTTTCGGAAATTGTGATGGTGACATCGTCACCGTTATGAGTTGGCACATCAGGAAAGCTTTCAGTGCCGCGTGATCCTTCGGCCTTGCTGTGAAAGTAAAGTGACAGCATGTCAAAGAACTGAAGTTGTTTGTATGCGGTCCACACGACCGTTTCGTCGACGTTGATTACGGTTTTTAATTCGTCTTGCCGCGCAAGCTCATCTGCAAGTACGCCTTCAGCGAACTCTCTTTTTTCGCCTTCGAAGCGCGCTAAAATTCCTGGTGGTGCTAATCCATAACGACCATTCAATAGGCCGGCCGTGTGCATGCTGGATAGCAGTCCTGCAAGTGCGTCATGTTGTGCATTAAAATCTGGCGACCCCCGCATCGTTAGCGACGTGTATTCAAAGGGTGTTTCAGCAAGATGGTATGGGAATCCTGATACCGGATTTATATGCACATCCGGGTCGACCTGTTTCCACCCCGCGTCGTGATTTGCGATCACGTATCGCACAGATTCATTTTCTATAGATGCAAATGTATCGTTTCCGAACTCTTCTGCGAGTTGGTTTGCGAATGCCGTGTGCTGATCCATTGTCATGACAAAGCGTTCAGTGCCCGCGGGGTTGTCTTGCACAATCATGTTTGCGTCCAGGCCCTTTTAAATTCTGCGTTTTATTTAGAATATCTACAAAAGAGTATCCGTTTTCGCGGCGCCGTGCGCCCCCATGAGCGCCATTTGAACAACATCGGAGACAGTTGCGTTCATAGACACCACTTGGACCGGTTTTGTGAGTCCCATGAGAATCGGTCCGATCGTAGTTCCCAATCCATACTGGCCAACAAGTTGTGTTGATATATTGGCGGCGTGCAATCCCGGCATGAGCAATATATTAGCTGGGCCAGACAGCTTGCAGAACGGGTACAATTCATTACGCATGGGGTCGAGTGCTGTATCGACGCCCATCTCCCCATCAAATTCGAAGTCTGCCTCTTCTGACTTTAAGAGACCGACAGCTTCTCGGATTCTTTCAGCGATTCCACCGGGAGGGTTGCCAAAGTTCGAGTAAGACAAAAAGGCGACCCGAGGTTCATGCCCCATGGATCTCGCAAAGGCAGAGACCTGGTGCGCCATTTGTGCCAAATCTTGAGGTTCAGGGCGCTCTTTCACTGCTGTATCGGCGATAAACAGCGTGCGGCCGCGCCCAATCAGAAGTGTGAGCGCAAACACCAACTCACCTGTTCGGGACGGAATGACACGTCGCACTTCATCCAGCGCTGTGTGGTAGGTGCGCGTTAATCCTGTGACCATGGCATCTGCATGTCCTGCGTCGACCATGCAGGCTGCGAAAACATTTCTATCCTGATTCACCATGCGTTGGCAGTCACGCAACAAGGCGCCTTTGCGCTGTAGGCGTGAATACAACGTTTTGAGATAGGTTTCGTTGTGCTCAGATTCGCTAGCGTTGGCGATGACAATACCGTCAAGGTCGTCAGGCCGAATGCCCATATCCGAAATTGCTGCTTCGACTTTGCGCCTCCGCGCAACCAGGATGGCTTCCCCGTATCCCCCATTGCGGTAGGCAATCGCTGCACGGATTGCGCGTTCCTCTTCCCCTTCTGCAAATACCATCCGCTTTGGTTTTCGGGCTACCTCAGCAGCAATCACTTGTAAGCTGGCGACTGTTGGGTCTAGACGCGCCGATAACTCAGTTCGATAAGCATTCATGTCAGAAATTGGTTTCTGCGCGACGCCAGACTGAATCGCGGCAGTCGCGACAGCAGGCGGAACAGCAGCGATCAAACGTGGGTCAAAGGGCACGGGAATAATGTAATTGGGCCCGTACTTCAGTTTACGGCCCGAGTAAGCGGCTGCCACTTCATCGGGAACGTCTTCCCTGGCTAAATCGGCGAGCGCCCGCGCGGCGGCAATTTTCATGTCGTCATTAATTGTTGTCGCTCGGACATCTAGCGCGCCACGAAAGATGAAGGGGAAACCAAGGACGTTGTTAATCTGGTTGGGATAATCGGACCGTCCGGTCGCCATGATCGCATCGTCGCGTACAGCAGCTACATCTTCCGGGGTGATTTCTGGATCCGGGTTTGCCATGGCAAAAATGATCGGGTTCTTGGCCATTCCCTTGACCATCTCCTGCGTAACCGCTCCTTTGACCGACAACCCTAAGAAGGCATCTGCGCCGTCCATGGCCTCGGCGAGGGTGCGGCGATCTGTGTCAACGGCATGGGCTGATTTCCATTGGTTCATGCCCTCCGTCCGACCCTTATGAATCACGCCTTTAGAATCACACATGATGACGTGGTCGTTGCGGACACCCAAGGCTTTAGCTAACTCCACGCAAGCAATGGCCGCGGCTCCAGCGCCATTCACAACAATACGGATGTCTTCAATCTGGCGGCCGGTTAGGTCACAGGCGTTTAACAACCCTGCTGCAGCGATAATAGATGTGCCGTGTTGATCATCATGAAAGACAGGGATGTCCATAAGTTCGCGAAGACGCTGTTCTATGATGAAGCATTCCGGCGCTTTGATGTCTTCAAGGTTTATCCCGCCAAAGGATGGCCCCAAGTACCGTACGCTGTTGATGAATTCATCAACGTCTCTCGTATCGACCTCCAAATCTATACCGTCCACGTCGGCGAACCGTTTAAAAAGGACGGCCTTGCCCTCCATCACCGGCTTTGATGCCAAGGCGCCAAGGTCACCGAGTCCAAGGACGGCCGTTCCGTTAGAGATGACAGCGACCAAGTTCCCCTTGGCTGTATAGTCGTATGCCTTGCTTGGATCGGCGGCGATCTCCCGGCAGGGCGCGGCCACGCCGGGCGAATAGGCCAATGCGAGGTCTCGTTGGGTGGTGAGAGGTTTAGTGGCGTGAATCTCGATTTTTCCAGGCCGCCCCTCCGCATGCATTTGCAGAGAATCGAGGTCTAGGCTGCGCGATGCTGAGTCACTCATGAAACTGTTCCAAATCTTGTTTAAGGCGGTAATCCCCAATAAACCTCATCGGCACCAAGCGCCGCAAGTTTATTGGTAAGCAAAGCTTTTTCTGTGTCCCCTGTCTGGGGTAGTGTGTGCCCACTGTGCCAGATGAAACCCACCCTACTTCTGAGATAGACTCAGCGAAGCCTGCCGTCAAAGCAGCTTCGTCGAAAACGTCTAGTAAGCCCACCATCACTCCAATGATGGCGCAATACCTATCTATCAAAGAGGGGTATCCGGAAGCCCTGTTGTTCTATCGTATGGGCGACTTCTATGAGCTTTTCTTTGAGGATGCCAAACAAGCTGCTGAAGCACTGGATATCGCCTTAACGAAGCGCGGCCAGCACGCTGGTGAAGATATTCCGATGTGTGGCGTGCCAGCCCACTCTCACGAAAACTATCTCTCCAAGCTGATTCGCAAGGGCTTCAAAGTCGCCGTTTGTGAACAAATGGAAAGCCCGGCCGAGGCCAAGAAACGAGGCTCTAAATCGGTCGTTAAGCGTGATGTCGTGCGCCTTATTACGGCGGGGACCATCACCGAAGATGCGTTGTTAGATGCTCGGTCACATAATGCATTGGTCGCCATAACTCGTGCGGGTGGCGAATTTGGCTTGGCTTGGGTTGATGTCTCTACGGGCGACGTAGAGTTACAAGAAACTGCGGTTGACCGTCTTGGGGCAGCCTTGGCTCG
>Ga0055584_100002768_pt1 | contig 17395 bp, 16 predicted proteins | sample OSDHelmetaG_FD_58716 | JGI IMG/M metagenome (GOLD analysis project Ga0055584, IMG submission 58716) | Pelagic marine sediment microbial communities from the LTER site Helgoland, North Sea, for post-phytoplankton bloom and carbon turnover... | ecosystem: Environmental > Aquatic > Marine >... | reverse complement strand
CAAGCTCTATCGGAAGCAAAATCTCCCGAAAGCGAAGCCTTTGATCGGTTGCTTGGCTTTAAATACCGACCCCGCTTGAGAACAGTATTTTTTACTTTTAGCAACGACACCAAACCGACGTTGATACCTGGCTCAGAACGCGCTGCCTTCTGTGCCCTCACCTTCGTCAACGACCTGACGGAAACAGGTTCCTGTAAGGTTTTTATTGAGAACTCAGCTTGGCATGTTCAAAGCGGTGAAGGATTTGAGGGCAACAATTGCGCTGCCGCTTGCCTCTTTTTAGATTAAGCAACAAAACTAAACAGTCAATTAGCCGCTTATCTAAATCTAACAGCCCGCTTTGCCTTTTGACCAGCGATGCACATCTTTCATCAAGTGATTTGGCACTTTCAAACCCTTGTTAATGCGGTAGATCGCCAGCTGGCTGCCTTTTGAGCCAGGCGTGATGTGCATCGTCAATACTTCGGTGTCTGGACCGTAGGTGTTGCCACCGTTGAGCTTGTAGACCGTCACCTCTCCTTCGAGCGGGCGTTCACCAACGGTCTGAATGGTATCGAGGTTGGCCTCTGGCAGCACAGAAGGATTCCAACATTGAACCGACTGGTCGAAGATCATCCTTGTGGCTTCTTTAACGGCCAGTTTAGACTTTAGTGTCGCCACCTTTTTGCCGCGTGGTTCAAAAGTACTGGTCGGTTCAAGTTCTTGTGCTGTGACAACGGGAATAGAACCATCGCTTGCAGGCGTTGACTGCAACTTACTTGTTTCACTGCATTCTAACGCAGACAGCAAAACCAAAGATGAAACACCAAGCAAAGCAACGCTCAAAGCTTTCATACGACAATCCTTTCTCGTCTATTCTCGACAGTCCTGTTTACTCGCTGATTTCCAAAGGTAAGTCGCCCTGGATTGAGAGTTCCTTCATGTGGGCGTCAGAGATAATATTCGGTGCCTGCATCATAAGATCTTCAGCACGCTGGTTCATTGGGAAGGCAACGACTTCACGAATGTTAGGCTCGTCCGCCAGCATCATGACGATACGATCGATACCAGGTGCGGAACCACCGTGTGGAGGCGCACCGAACTTCATGGCCGAAATCATGCCACCAAAGCGCTCATCAACAACTGAAGGCTCATAGCCAGCGATGTTAAAGGCTTTGTACATAATGTCTGGCAAGTGGTTTCTGATCGCTCCTGAAGACAGCTCAATACCGTTACAGACAATGTCATATTGGTATGCTTTGATGTCTAGCGGGTTCATCGTCTCCAATGCTTCCATTCCGCCTTGCGGCATAGAGAATGGGTTGTGCGAGAAGTCGATTGCGCCCGTGTTCTCGTCTTCCTCGTACATTGGGAAGTCCACGATCCAACAGAACTTGTAACAGCCCTCTTCGATCAACTCACGGTCTTCAGCAACCCGAGTTCTAACTACACCTGCAAACTTGGCGGCCGGAGTAGGTTTGTCACAAGAGAAGAATACGGCATCACCGTCTTCCAACCCCATGATCTCTTTGATCTCTGCGGTCTTCTCCGGACCAATGTTCTTGGCAACTGGGCCAGCGCCCTCGCCATCACGGAAGATGATGTAAGCTAGGCCTGGCTTGCCTTGGTCTTTCTTAGCCCAGCCGTCGAAACGGTCACAGATTGCGCGCGAGCCACATTTAGGACCAGGTACGCCACGAACAATAGCACCACCACCAATCATCTTGGTAAAAATGCCAAAACCTGAATCGCGGAAGACTTCCGTCACGTCTTTGATTTCCAGCGGGTTGCGCAAGTCCGGCTTGTCTGAGCCATACTTCATCATGGCTTCATCGAAAGGAATCTGAGGGAAAGGTGCCGGTGTAACGGTCTTACCCTTAGAAAATTCTTCGAACACACCGTGAAGAACAGGTTCAATCGTGTTGAACACGTCTTCTTGGGTCACAAAGCTCATTTCGAAATCGAGCTGGTAGAATTCACCCGGGCTACGGTCAGCACGGCTGTCTTCGTCACGGAAACAAGGTGCGATCTGGAAGTAACGATCAAAGCCAGCCATCATCAACAGCTGCTTGAACTGCTGTGGTGCCTGTGGCAGCGCGTAGAATTTACCAGGATGCAAACGAGACGGCACAACAAAGTCACGAGCACCTTCTGGTGATGAAGACGTGAGGATTGGCGTCTGATACTCTGTGAAACCCTGGTCGATCATGCGCTTGCGAATTGATGCAATGACGTTCGAACGGAGCACGATGTTCTGGTGAACTTTCTCACGGCGAAGGTCGAGATAGCGATATCGCAAACGAAGGTCCTCACTTGAGTCTTCGTCAGAGTTCACTTGCAACGGCAACACCTGGGCAGTGCTTTGAACAACCATCTCGTCGATGTAAACTTCTACTTCGCCCGTCGGGAGCTTGGAATTGATTGTTTCATCAGTTCTCTTAACCACGCGACCAGTAACAGTGATCACTGTTTCAACACGGCATTCTTCCGCCATCTTAAACAGAGGCGAGCTGGTATCAACAACACACTGTGAGAGGCCATAGTGATCACGCAGGTCGATAAACAGTAAACCGCCGTGATCGCGCATTCTGTGTATCCAGCCTGAAAGGCGAACAGTTTCGCCGACGTTTTCGGCACGAAGTTGACCACAGTTGTGGCTACGATAAAGATGCATTGTTCAGAGTTTCCATTCGTGTGTAATGGACAGATCTATCCATAGACTTTAGCAGAGGGTAATTGCCAGCCAGTCATGTTTTGTCAAGCAATTAAGGGAATTTTTGCACCCGATGCTTGCTTGAAGGCAAAAGCCTGCTAACTAGGCGGCAATGAACACGAAATCTTCGAATAACACCGCAATAGCCATAGCACTGGCCCCATCCCTCTTCGTCGCTCTTTGGGCGACAGGTTTCATCGGCGCGCGCTATTCCATGCCACACGCCGACCCCATGACATTTCTTGGGGTTCGATTTGCGATAGCAGCAGGCCTGCTGTTGCCAATTGCCGCGATCGCGAGAGCCAAATGGCCGCGTGGTTGGCAGGCTTATGCTCATCTCGCTTTTACAGGAGTTCTTCTACACGGTTGCTATTTGGGGGCTGTTTTTGCCGCAATTTCACTTGGCATGGAAGCCGGCATCTCTGCGCTCATCGTGTCTCTACAACCCATTGTCACCGCCATTCTTGCTTTTGCTTTGCTGAAAGAACGCCTGACTGCGATGCAGGTCTGTGGACTGGTGTTAGGACTGGCGGGCGCAGTCTTAGTAGTAACGAGAAAAATGGACGACGGCGTTGGACCTTTGATCACGCTAGCTCTCTGCTTCTTCTCGCTTCTGGCGATATCCTTTTCCACAGTTTACCAGAAACGCTTTTGCTCTGGTTTTGACATCATGAGCAGCAGTTTTGTTCAATTCGTTGCTGCCTCAGTTTTTTGTTTGGCCGTTGCATTCACTTATGAGGACATGCGGCTAGAATGGACGGGTGAATCAATTTTCGCCATGGCTTGGTTGGTTGTGATTTTGTCCATTGGCGCAATCTCATTGCTTCATTGGCTCATCCAAAGAGGGGCTGCCACTAAAGTCGCGAGCCTCTTCTACTTGGTGCCAGCCGCAACTGCACTTTATGCGTTCTTCCTCTTTGACGAACGATTTGGGCCTTTGGGCTTACTGGGTATGGCCGTGACGATCTTGGGTGTCGCAATGGTCAATTGGAAACCTAGTGCCAAGTAAGCCAAACCCATCTTTGCTTTTCACATTGCTTTTTCACCAGGATTGATCCAGACAGGGTGCCGTTATGCGCTTGATAAATAATAACCAAGAACTCCAGGCCTTTTGCGCTACTCTTAGCGAAGAAGACTTCATCACGGTCGATACTGAGTTTCTCAGAGAGAAAACCTATTATCCCGAACTTTGCCTCATTCAAATCGCCAGCAGCACCGAAGCTGTCGCGATCGATCCACTCGCTAGTGGTATTGATTTAACGCCAGTCTTTGATGTCATGGCCGATCAATCCGTCCTGAAAGTCTTCCATTCTGCTCGCCAAGACCTTGAGATTTTCCTCAACCTGACGAACCAGATACCAGCACCGCTCTTTGATAGCCAGGTCGCCGCCATGGTTTGCGGCTTTGGCGATTCCGTCGGCTATGAGGCGCTGGTCAATGTCTTGTTGTCTGAAGCAGTCGACAAATCATCACGATACACGGACTGGTCGCGTCGCCCCTTAACAGACCAACAGCTGTCATACGCGATCTCTGATGTAACCCATCTGCGTGATATCTATCTGATCTTCAAAGCACAGCTGGAGGAAAGCGGCAGAGAAGCCTGGCTCGAAGAAGAAATGACCATTCTGACGTCCGTCGAGACTTACCGCAGCGACCCAATGGAAGCCTGGCGCAAGCTCAAGCCTAGAAGTTACAAACCGCGCTTTATCCTAACGCTGCAGGCAGTGGCTGCTTGGCGAGAAGAAGAAGCGCGCCGCCGTAACAGCACTAAAAACCGCCTTATGCGCGACGATACGATCACTGAGATTGCTGCAACAATCCCCAAAAGTTTTGAGCAACTGACCAAAGCGAGAGGGCTTAATTCCTCAATCTTTAAAAAGGATCAAGGGCGCAGTTTCCTTGCGATGGTTCACGAAGCCGCCAACCAGGACCCTAAGCTAGCCCCAGAGCAGCCTAGGAAACCTGACAACAGAGATCGCAACGACGCGCTTCTCGAACTCTTGAGGGTTCTGCTGAAAGCCAAGATCGATCAGCACAAAGTAGCAGGTAAGTTAATTGCTTCATCGAAAGACCTAGAGAAGATGGCTTTAGGTCAGTTGGATGGTCTAGCGTTCTTAGAGGGCTGGCGACGTGATGTTTTTGGTGAAGAAGCTTTGGCGCTTGCTGATGGCAAGACCGCGCTTACCATCAAGAAAGGCAAGATCGCTATTATCCCTCTTGCAGGATCTGACGAATAAAGGGGATCGTTACCGCTTTCTTTGAGGACAAGGCTTGCTCGTCCAAACGAGCGACCAACTCTGTTACTGTTGCGAATCCTCTCGCAGCGTGTGTCACCAGATAGGCGATAACATCATCACTGACTTTGAGCTGCCGTTCTGCAAAGAGCTTACGGTAAAGCCCTCTGACCAATTCATCATCGGGCTGGCGGATCGAAACGGTTGCCATCGCCAACAAGCGTGATTCCAAATCCCGGAGCCCGATTGACAGTTTCGCCGGTGGGTGGCTGGTCAGAACCAACAATTGAATGCTTTCGGCCTTAGCATGGTTGATGAGGTGAAAGAGAAAAGCCTCCCCTCCCTCAAGCCCTTGAAAGTCCTCAAGTTGGTCAACAATGAGCGGCTTGCCGTCACGCCAATCTTCCAGCTCTGTCATAGAACTGCCAATCTGCGCTGGCTGTAGTTGCAAAGCACCCGTTCCACTTTGCCACACGGCCGCTAAATGGCTCTTTCCGCAGCCGGTCTCACCGGAAATGACCAGGGATTGCAACGGCCAGTCAGCAGATCGGTCGATCCATGCGACGGCTTCTTCATTGCAGGAACTGACGATGAAATCCTCCCGTCCATAAGCGCTGCGATGAGGCAGGGGCAAGACATACTGCGTTGGTTGGTTAGGCAAGAGTGGAGGTCTCGTCGTTGGGCGGATCTTCGTCAAATTTTACGATGGGCTTGTTAATTTCTTCTTCCCCCTGCCCTCCGTAATAGCAGCTGCCGCGGTAGCACTGGAAACCGAACCGAACAAAAACACCGATGACCGCCGCCAAAGGAATAGCTGTCAGAACGCCGAGGAACCCCAACAAGACACCACCAGCCATCAAGGCGAAGATCACCCAAAGAGGATGCAAACCGACGCGATTTCCAACCAACCGCGGTGTTACGAATTGGCCTTCCAAGAATTGCCCTGCGAAGAACACGACCAGTACAGCGATGATCGGTCCAAAACTATCAAACTGAAAGAGCGCCAAAACCATTGCGACAGTGAACCCAATGATCGCCCCAACATAGGGAATAAACGACAATGCACCGATTAAAATACCAACGATCAGCCAATAATTGAGGCCTACAAGAAGCAGCGCTATCGCATAAAAAACAGCAAGAAATACGCAGACCATGATCTGGCCTCTGATGAAAGCCGCCAGTGTCTCGTCAACATCTTTTGCAAGCGTACGGACAAGTTCAACTCGAGACCGAGGTATCCATCGATCGACCTCAGCCATCAACTTGTTCCAATCGTAAAGGAAGTAGATCGTCACCACTGGTGTCACTAGAATCACAGAGAACAACCCGATGATTGCCATCGATCCTGACCAAATTTTGGAAACAATGGCTTTCACGCCACTGGCAATATCTCCAAAATATGAGGTGACGAAATTTTGGATCTCTTTGAGGACTGCACCGCCCTCTTCGCTTTCAAAATAGCTGGAAAGGCTCTGCCCCTGCTCCGGTATCGAACCAACAGGTATGTCGATGAATGGTAGCTTTTCACTCACCCAATTGAGCGCGCCATACAAAAATGCTTCCGCACTGGCCAGTACTGCTGGCAGGCTTGAGACCAAAGCAACGATCTGATTGACCAAAGCCGGAACAATCAACAAGGTGATAAACGTGATGATAACAGTGAAAACGACAGCAATGATCGCCACTGCCCAAGATCGACTCATGTGCTTTTCCAAGCGATCCGCCAAAGGATCGAGGAAATAAGCGATCACAATGCCTAGCACAAAGGGTGTCATGATCGAACGCACGGCATACACAAAGAGCAAGGTTGATGCTGTGATAATGATCCAAAACACCAACGGCTTTTTCAAAAAATTCGCAATCATGCCTAGTAAATCCCCTGTGTCGTAAACTGACCGTTGGTATCGGTCGTCGGTGTTGGATTAAAGACATTGCCATTTTGATCGACCTCCCAATCTTGAACCGGTTGACCATTTTGATCCAACACTTGCCCGTTCTCATACTGGCCGTTGTTGTTTGTTTCAATCCGAACCGGCAGCGGTTCATCCATATAAGACACGGCCTCATTGCGGTACCGGGGATCGCCAACACCTGACCTTTGGATGACGTACGAATAAGTCATCGGAAAGAGTTCCATCCCAGACTGACTAAGCGACGCCTGCAATTGCTGCACAGATCCAGCGACCACAACTCTCGTCTTTGCCAACCCTTGTCCCAATGACAACAATTCAACCGAACGTACCAAAGGGATCGCTTTCAATCGTTCGCCATAGATGTTCCACTCTGTCAGCCCTTCTGCCAGAGCCAAAACGGCAATCTCTTGTACTTCATCCGTGCCGGTCACTTGGCGGGCTGATACCCATGAATCGTTGTAACGTTTACCAACGAACTTCGCAGCATCCAACAAAAGGCGGTTCATATCCTTACCTTCACCTTCAATCCTTCGTTCGAACTGTTTTGAGCCACCAATGGGCCCTGAGCGATAGACTGACAAATCCACCCCGTCCTCACCGGCTTCAGCCTCAACGATTAATAGACTTCGGGCACCATAACGCTCTTTCAGCGCATTGATGCCTTCATCATTGTCAATCGTCGCACTGTGAACAGGCATGGCTTCCTGATCCGGGCCGTCGCCAAGCGGAATGACATATTCGAGCAGGCTTTGTTTGTTAGGCTCCGTTAACCAGATTTCCCGCCATAGGTTGTCGGCTTCCCAAAGAAATCGCTGACCTTCTTTAATGAAAATGGGCAAAACCAGAACCGGGCCAGACTTTTCAGTCGTAAAAGGAACCTGGCGGCTAAGCAAAAATTTCGCCACGGCTTCTTCGTTGAACTGAACGGAGACCAAACCAACATAGCCTTCCTCATTCATGCGTTGATCGTGAACCTCCAACCCTTCGACCAAACTCTCCAACTGTTCAATGGTTGGGATAGGCACCTGGGATAGCCCAGCTTCTGGTACAAAGCGAGGTAAGACATGCTGAAGTGCGGCTAACTCGGCCTTTATAAAGGCGGTTTTTCGGGCAGACTCCATGTCATTACCCTCTGCTTTTGTGAGGAGCTTAGGTGACATGAAAGCAGGATTATTTGCCCACGCCGCGGTGCCAGTCAGCCCGCAAGCAGCGATGCAGAAGATAATCCCTTGCAAAAATCGTCGCATGGACAAAGGTCCTTGGATTCTAGAGAACAAGGTTCTATATGGCGAGCCTACCCGCCATAAGCAACATAATCATGACAGTTTAGCGCCAATGAGCAATTCCAACCAGCCCAGAACCTACAAAGATTCAGGTGTCGACATTGATGCAGGTAACGATCTTGTAAAAGCCATCGGCCCGATGGCCAAATCAACAAGCCGCCCTGGGTCAAATCCTGATCTCGGTGGTTTCGGTGGTATCTTCGATTTAAAAGCCGCCGGTTACAGCGATCCTTTGTTGGTTGCTGCAAACGATGGTGTCGGCACAAAACTCAAAATCGCCATTGAAACCGGAAAGCATGACACTGTCGGCATCGACCTTGTTGCAATGTGTGTGAATGACCTGGTCGTTCAAGGCGCGGAACCTCTGTTGTTCCTCGACTATTACGCCGCTGGAAAACTGGAAGTCGAAGAAGCCAAAGCTGTCATTTCTGGTATTGCTGCTGGATGTAAAGAGTCCAATTGCGCACTCATTGGTGGCGAAACAGCTGAGCTGCCCGGTCTCTATCAAGATGCCGACTACGATCTCGCCGGGTTTTCTCTGGGCGCAGTTGAGCGAGACAAGTTGCTCACAGGAAGAGCCATTAAGGAAGGTGACGCTTTGATTGGCTTCGCGTCATCAGGTGTTCATTCCAATGGTTTTTCATTGGTTCGTTCAGTTGTCGCGGATGAAGGTCTTACCTTCGCATGCCCTTGCCCCTATCAAGAGAGTCTTTCAATCGGCGAAGCTCTGCTGACACCAACCCGAATCTATGTCAAATCTGCTTTGGCACTCTTGGCTAAAGACCTGCCCAAAGGTTTTGTCCACATAACCGGCGGCGGGTTCTACGAGAACATACCTCGCGTCTTGCCGGAAGGACTAGGCGTTGAAGTAGACTGTTCGACATGGCAAGCACCAACAGTTTTTACCTGGCTACACAAAGCCGGAAACATTGAACCGCACGAAATGGCACGCACATTCAATTGTGGCATCGGTTTTGTGGCTGTCGTCGAAGCCGACAGAGCTGATGAAGCCTTGGAAATCCTCAAAGATCAAGGCGAGACTTGTTCAATTATCGGGCGTGTGACCGGTGAAGCAGGCGTCACCATGCACAACCTCAATCAACTCTTCTAATGACTTCCGCGCCTAAGAAAAAATTCGCAGCATTGATTTCGGGCCGTGGATCTAACATGGCATCCCTTCTGGCGGCTGCTGAGAAACCAGATTTTCATGCTGAACCAACCCTTGTCTTGTCCAACAAAGCGGATGCTCCTGGGTTAAGTGTTGCTGAACGTGCCGGAGTTCCCACAAAAGTTATCTCTCATCGTGATTTTGCAAGTCGAGCCGAATACGATGCAACCTTGGACGAGACCTTAAAAGAGGCCGGTGTCGATATCATCTGCCTTGCGGGTTTCATGCGTCTGTTTACGGAAGAGTTCGTCACCAGTTGGACGGGGAAGCTGATTAACATTCACCCAAGTCTTCTGCCCTCTTTTCCTGGTTTAAACGTCCAGCAAAAAACGCTCGATGCTGGGGTACGCGTCTCCGGTTGCACGGTCCACTTCGTTGATGCTGGTACCGACACAGGTCCAATCATCGGCCAAGCCGTTGTGCCAATCGATCCCAACGACGATGATGCCTCTCTATCCGCACGTATTCTGGGGCAGGAGCACAAGCTTTATCCGCGCTGTCTGGATCTCATTGCTCAGGAAAAGATCTGGCTGGAAGCGGGCCGTGTCCGCTACGCGACGGATTTTCGCATAGATCAAAGCTTGTCGCTGCCGTAACGATTGGCTATTAGAGTTCCAACTGAACAATTTACTGTCGTGGAGAGCTTCTATGGAAGACCTAGAATATCTACAATCCTCTAAAGAAAAACTTGATGGCTACAACAGCTTCCTTAGCTTGTCTGTGAAGATCGGCATTTTTGTTGCCGTCGTCGTTTTGGCTATGTACTTCTTCCTCACTTGAGGACGATCTGATTTCCGGTTTCGGCCGGACACAAAAAAGGCGGGTCATTTGGATCCGCCTTTTTTATTCGCAACATTTTCTGTCTACCTAAATCTCAAAACCGGCAACCGCTTTTGAGTGATAGACTTTACCGACTTAGCCAGTGATTTCACAACCAGCAAAGAAGTAAGCGATTTCGATTGCAGCGTTTTCAGCTGAATCAGAACCGTGCGCTGAGTTCGCTTCGATTGATTCTGCGAAAGTCTTACGGATTGTGCCTTCAGCAGCATCTGCTGGGTTTGTTGCACCCATGATTTCGCGGTTACGTGCGATAGCGTCTTCACCTTCGAGAACCTGAACAACAACAGGACCAGAAGTCATGAATGAAACGAGATCGCCAAAGAAAGGACGCTCTTTGTGAACACCGTAGAATGTTTCAGCCTGAGCTTGTGTCATCTGGATGCGCTTTTGCGCAACAATCCGAAGACCACCGTCTTCAAGCATTTTACAGATCGCGCCTGTAAGATTGCGGCGTGTTGCATCTGGTTTTACGATAGAGAAAGTTCTTTCCAAAGCCATGGTGAGAAACCCTTATAAAAATGTGGAGGAAATGAAGTTGGCGGCCTTATAGAGGGCGCTGTCCCTGTTGGCAAGCGATCAACCTCTTTCAGAAAAGCGAATCCTCTTTCCCTTTGTGATCCAAGGCTCTAAAAGCCTGCCATGCTTGAGATAAAAGACCTAACATACCGCATTGCGGGCCGAGATATATTTGACGAAGCCACCGTTCGGGTAGACCCTGGACACCGGGTGGGATTTGTCGGACGTAATGGTACCGGCAAAACAACGCTGCTCAAATTAATTTCCGGTGACCTCGGATATGATGGTGGCAACATCACCTATCCAGAACGGTGGAAACTCGGCATCACCAAGCAGGAAGTGCCAGATAACGACGACAGCTTGTTGGATACGGTTCTCGCTGCCGATGCCGAACGCAATGCCTTGCTTGAGGAAGAGCAAACCTGTCAAGATATGGGGCGGTTGGGCGAGATACACGCCCGCATGGAAGACATTGAGGCTTATTCTGCGCCCGCACGTGCCGCCGAAATTCTCTCCGGCCTAGGCTTTAATGCAGATACCCAAACTCAACCCTGTCATTCTCTATCCGGCGGTATGCGTATGCGTGTTGCCTTGGCTGGGTTGTTGTTTACACGCCCTGACCTCCTCCTGCTCGATGAGCCGACAAACCACTTGGATCTTGAGTCTGCCATCTGGTTGGAAAGTTTCATCTCCCGTTATCACGGTACAATCTTGCTCGTCAGCCACGAACGTTCATTCCTGAATAACGTTTGCGATCAGATCATCCACCTGACCAACAAGAAACTGACTCTGTATCGAGGTAATTACGACCAGTTCCAGGCCGTTCGTTCTGAACGATTAAGTCAACAGGCTCAATTCGCGAAGAAGCAAGAAGCCAAGCGGGCTCACATGATGAAGTTTGTCGATCGCTTCCGCTATAAGGCCTCGAAGGCCAAGCAGGCTCAGTCGCGCCTAAAACTGCTGGAGAAAATGGAAACCGTTGAGATTCAGTTGGACGAGCGCACGGCGCAGCTGCAATTCGCTGATCCCGGTTCCTTCGCGCCGCCTATGATCACGATGGACAAAGTCGCGGTTGGCTATGAAGAAAATAAGCCTGTTCTCAAAAACTTGTCGCTCAGGATCGATCCCGACGACCGCATCGCGCTGCTCGGAGCCAATGGCAACGGTAAATCGACCCTTGCAAAACTGATTGCGGGCAAGCTGAAGCCACAAACTGGTGACATCGTTAAACCGTCTAAACTGCGGGTCGGGTATTTTGCCCAGCATCAAACCGATGAATTCAATGTCTCTATGACACCGCTCCAGCACTTTATGAGTCTGGATGCGAAGATGTTCGAATCAGATGCCAGGAACTGGCTCGGGCGCTTTGGTTATGACAAAGACCGTGCTGACACCAAGATCGGCGATCTATCCGGTGGTGAAAAGGCACGCTTGTTGCTCGCCCTCATCGCGCGTGAGAAACCACATATTCTGTTGCTCGATGAACCAACAAACCACCTAGACATCGACATGCGCCGTGTGTTGGTTGACGCCATTAACGACTTTGTCGGCGCCGTTATCTTGGTGACACACGATTTCAGTCTTCTTGAGTTAACCGCAGACCAGTTGTGGCTTGTGGATCAGGGGACTTGCCAACCTTTCGATGGTGACCTTAATCAATATAAAACCTACCTCACCAGTGATCGTTCCAAGCAAGGGAGTGCTGCTAACAGTCAGGAACAGTCCAGCGCCGACCAAAAGAAGGCCAAGCGGCAAGCCGCCGCTCAACTTCGCCAAGCCTTGAAACCTCTCAAGAACAAACTGGATAAGGCAGAAAAGAACCAGAAGCGGTTGGAAGCAGAGAAGGTAAAACTCGATGAGCGAATGCTGGCTCCTGACTTCGCAACTCTCTCTCCTGACCAGCTGGTTGAGCATAACAAAAAATACAGCCAGATCTTGAAAGATCTCACGAAGGCAGATGAAGACTGGCTTGAGGCCTGGGATAACTACGAGCAAGCCGAGGCAAAGCTTCAAGAAGAAGCCGGAAGTTAACAATGGAACCACAACCAATTCCAGAACGCTGGCCCGCGTTAATTTCCGATCGTGCCATCATCTTTCTTGGCCTGGCATTTATGTTCTTGCCAGAATTGATTGTCGTTCTTTTGACGGTTGTGGGAATAATCCAGTCTCCAACAGTCCCTGGAGATCCCTTTACAGGCATTTCTGATGCTGCTTTCATTGCGCTGAAGAATCTCGCCGTCTTGGAAATAATGATTCGAGTCAAACAGCGCTCTGATATCCCAAACCATGCAATCGGCACACTAATGCCTTCGTCACCTCGGTGGTTTCTTTCAGCAATCGTAGCCTATTTCGCGCTCAACCTCCTGACAAATCTCCTGGCTCGCCTGATGCAATCTCCCCAAAGCGAAGAACTGAAGGATGTTAGCCGATCTCTCCTATCGCACGATAGCAATTTCCTTGCTTTAACGATAACATTTTTGGCAATCGTTGTGATCACGCCGATTGTTGAAGAAATCTTGTTTCGAGGATTTATTTATGGTTGGTTGCGACAAAGGTTCTCCATGGATGTAGCTATTGTAATCTCTAGCCTCGCATTCGCTATTGCTCATTTTCAGTACTTGGGATTGGATAGCCAATCTCTCATGATGGCAATGTTCTATCTCTGTGGTTTAGGTTTCTTTGCCGCCCGTTTGAGAGAGAAGAGCGGATCAATTTATCCACCAATCGTTCTTCATAGCTTTAGTAATCTTATCGTATTTTGGAACCTGTACTAGGGCTTCTTGAGTTCTGAGACTTCTTTCCGCATCGCTCTGACCTCTTCCAAAACCTGAGCCATCTGATCGTTAAGCGCGTCGCGCTCTGAGCGCGCTTCGGCCTCATGCTCTTGTTGCATGGCGTCGACAATGACACCGATGAACAGGTTTAGCACCGTAAAAGCAGTTAGCACGATGAATGGAATGAAAAGCAACCAAGCAAAAGGGAATGCCTCCATCACGGGACGGACAATGCCCATCGACCAGCTCTCGAGCGTCATAATCTGAAATAGCGTGTAAGACGACGCGCCCAGCGAGCCGAACCACTCTGGAAACTGCTGGCCGAACAGCTTGGTTGAAATGACGGCAAAAACGTAGAAGACCAAACCAAGCAGCAAGACGATTGACCCCATTCCCGGAAGTGCCGAGAGAAGCCCCGTCACCACCCGACGCATGGATTTTACGGTCGATATCAAACGTAGCACACGAAGGATGCGGAAAGCGCGCAAGACAGAGAATGGGCCGGCGGCTGGCACCAGTGCTACCGCGACAACGATGAAGTCGAATATCCGCCAAGGATCACGCCAAAAGCCTTTAAAATCAACGATTAAGCGAGCGGCTATCTCTGCGATGAACAGCAATAAGATGAAACTGTCTAGCCACTTCAGTACCCCACCGTAATGCTCCATAGCATAGGGAGACGTTTCCAATCCCAACGTGACCGCGTTCACGCCGATGATCAGCAAAACTGCTCTTTCAAACCAAGGCTTTTCCAGCACAAGTCTTAGCGCTTGTCTCACTTCCTGCTATCCTTTCAGAGATATTTTACCAGCCGTTGACCCGAGGCCAGAATTCACTAACCCGACCATCTTCCTCAACAACATAATAGCCATCGTAAGCCGCGGCGGTCATACAGATGTGGTTGGGCAGAACCGTGATCAAGGAGCCAATAGGAAGTTTTTCGGGATCAACACTGCCATTCGGTGAGGCAAGTAATCCGTGCTCCTGGTGGACTTCAGCGACATAGAGACGGTCTTCATTAAGGTTGCCGTCTGTATCGGCAATCCAGCCGTATCCGGTATGATCCAGGAACTTCTTAGCTGCCAAATCCTTTGACAATGCCAGCCCACCGGCATCGGTCAGAATTCTATCCGCTCGTGGATTATGTCCAACAATAGACGTTAGAACAGAAACAACGATGTCATCGAGGCCGCAAGACTGAAGGCCGTACTGATCCAAGTCCTGGAAAGTATAAACACCGGGCCGCATTTCTGTCAGCCCCTCAAAAGTCTTGCCGTGGGTTGCGGTTGGTGTAGAACCACCCGACACGATCTGACAAACCAAACCTTGTTGCTCTACGTGCTTGGCAATAGACACGAGGCCTTGGCGCTCATCTTCTGCGACGGACTCGATATGGTCAAGGTCGGGACCCGCATAGGATTGGCCCGCATGGGTCATGACGCCCATAAATGACAAATGATCCGCTTCACTGATCTCTCGCGCAACTGCGAGGACCTCGTCGTCGTCTGATAGCCCACCTCTCAACCCGCCAACATCGATCTCAACCATGAGGTTGAGTGTGATCCCTAAGGCATCGGCTTTGGCATTGAGTACGGGAATGAGTGAGGCGCTATCCGTGATGCAAAGAACCTTTGTCCCTGAGCGGGCAACCTCAGCAATCCGGTTCAGTTTGTGGGGAATAATGCCAACGGCATAGAGGATATCGTCCACGCCATGCTTCGCAAAGTATTCCAGCTCTGCCAACGTCGAGACCGTGATCGCGCCTGAGTGGCCTGCGGTTGCAATCCGCGCAACATCGATGGATTTAGCTGTCTTCAAATGGGGCCTAAGTCCAACGCCTTTTTCGGCCATTCTAGCGGCCATTTTCCGGCAGTTAGCGACCAAACGGCTGCGCCTCAATAAAAGGCAAGGTGTTGGCAAATCCTGAATCGAACAGGGAAATGTGGTCATGCTTTTTTCTCCCAACCGCCACGGTCATTTTGCTGCCAGTATGAAATTTCGAGATCCTGGTCTTTGTAAGTCTTCCAGCTTTCTCGGGCACGGGTAACAGCATGGTCTGAGTTGCCATCAAAGATCAAAGCCGACATCTCGAACGATCCAGGATCATCCAACCTGGCCGCACCAATCATGAAAGCATAGGTGGCCCCGTTTGGAGCTTCGCTTACGTCCGTGACCCAAATCGGTTGACGATCCCCATCACCTTCGGCTTTCGATCCGTGAGGCAGAAAGCTCCGGTCATTGTAAGTCCACAGTAAAGCGTTCAGATCCTGAACCTGCTGCTCGTTTTCGGCCAGCACAACAGCCCGCTTGCCCCGCTCCAAAGTTTTCTCCAACAAGGTCGGCAGAACACGGTCGAGCGGTGTGCGGGTCAGGTGATAGAAACGAACTTCAGGCATGAATTAAAGTCCCTTTCTCGGAACCCTGAATGAGTACCCAGGATCTCTCACCAATTGGAACGAGATCCCGAGTTTCATTTCATTCACCCGGGAGAGGCGTTGTTTCATCAGCTGCGGAGCCAATTATGATTCGCAGTTATCGGCGACAAAGCGATCAAGCAAACGAACACCAAAGCCAGTCGCTCCTTTACGCTTCACAGATTTGTCTTTGTCACTCCACGTAACGCCAGCAATATCCAAATGCGCCCATGGCGTGCCTTCTTGAACGAAGCGCTCTAGGAAACAAGCTGCCGTGATAGAGCCACCCCAACGACCTGGGCTAATGTTCGCCATGTCTGCGGCTGGGCTTGCCAGTTGTTTGTTGTAGACCTCCCCCATTGGCATGCGCCACACGGGTTCTTCCACCTCTAGACCCGCGTCGGTCAATTGCTTGGACAGCTTGTCGTCGTTTGAGAAGAGGCCAGCATTTTCCATGCCCAGGCTAACGATAATAGCACCAGTTAGCGTCGCAAGATCAACCATCAACCGTGGGCTGAATTGCTCTTCAGTATACCAAAGTGCATCCGCCAAAACCAACCGGCCTTCAGCGTCAGTGTTCAGAACTTCGATTGTTTGACCAGAATAGGAGGTCACGATATCGCCCGGACGTTGAGCCGTGCTCGACGGCATATTCTCAACCAAGCCGACAACGCCAACGGCATTGACCTTGGCTTTACGAGCAGCAAGCGCTTTCATCAATCCGATTACAACACCAGAGCCGCCCATATCCCATTTCATGTCTTCCATACCAGCGGCGGGTTTAATGGAGATACCACCAGTGTCGAAAGTCACACCCTTACCGATAAAGGCAACAGGACGTTCGTTCTCGCCTTTTTCCGAGCCCTTCCATTCCATAATCACGAGTTTCGGTTCTCGAGCCGAACCCTGTGCCACACCAAGAAGCGCACCAAAGCCAAGTTTTTCCATCTCGGCCTGACCAAGCATTGTGATCTTGATACCCAAATCCGCTAGTTCAGCAGCTCTAGCTGCCAGTGTTTCCGGATAAAGAATGTTGGCTGGTTCAGACACCAAATCTCTTGTCATGAAGACACCAGAGGCCACGCCTTCAAGATCTGAAAACTCCTTGCCAGCATCTTTTGGGTCTTTCGTCATGATTGTTAGGTCAGGACGGGCTGGTTTCTCGCTGTCTTTCTCTCGAGTTTTGTATTTGTCGAAATAGTAAGAGCGAAGCTTTGCGCCAAATGCCATGCGAGCTGCATTCTTATCGCTATCGGCGCCGTCCAATTCGATAGTCAGACCAGAAATCCCAGCACTTTCAAGCGCTTTGACAGCTTCGCCACCAGCGTTGATGAAAGCTGTTTCACCGGCTTTTTTGCCTTTGCCTATGCCAACAAGCACGAGATGGGTCACATCCAACTCAGGAGGAGCAACAACAACCAAAGTCTTGCCTTCTTTGCCTTCAAATCCAGCCGCAGCAATTGCAGCCTTCAATCCGCCGCCCATGGCTTCGTTGATGGCCTTGCCAGCTTTGCCGAGTTCAAGGTCTTGTTCAATCAGCAGCGCCAAAGCACCACCAGTA
>Ga0055584_100002767_pt1 | contig 17398 bp, 14 predicted proteins | sample OSDHelmetaG_FD_58716 | JGI IMG/M metagenome (GOLD analysis project Ga0055584, IMG submission 58716) | Pelagic marine sediment microbial communities from the LTER site Helgoland, North Sea, for post-phytoplankton bloom and carbon turnover... | ecosystem: Environmental > Aquatic > Marine >... | reverse complement strand
TCGATAATGCGCTTGGCAAAACGCTGCTTTTGGTAGTCGTTGATATAAACGACCTGTTCCCAATACTCGGCGACTTCGGGCAAACCAAAATGCTCGCAGAGGTAAACCAGATTAAAGATGTCTTTCTGGAAACAGGAGCCGCCAAACCCCACCGAACTCTTGAGGAATTTTGGACCAATGCGGCTGTCGAGACCAATCGCCCGACCAATCTCATCGACGTCGGCCCCCGTCGCTTCGCAGAGCGCCGAAATGGCGTTGATCGACGAAATGCGCTGTGCCAAAAAGGCGTTCGCCGTCAGCTTCGACAGCTCTGACGACCACAAATTAGTAGTAATAATGCGTTCGCGCGGCACCCACTGCGCATACACGCTGGCCAACGTAGCCATCGCCGCTTCGCCCTCGGGCGTGCGATCACCGCCGATGAGCACGCGATCGGGGTTTTCCAAGTCGCGCACCGCCGTGCCTTCGGCCAAAAACTCTGGATTAGAGAGCACCTGAACTTGGCCACCACCGGGACGCGCCTGCATAATGGTCTTAACCGATTCCGCCGTGCGCACCGGCACCGTCGATTTCTCGACAATGATCGTATCGCTGTCGACCACTTCGGCAATGCGCCGGGCACAGCTCTCGATATATTTGAGGTCTGCCGCGCGCCCAGCGCCCATGCCGTAATCCTTCGTCGGCGTGTTGACGGCGATAAAAACGATATCCGCCTCGCGGATACCCGTGTCGACATCGGTCGAAAAGAACAGATTGCGCCCCCGACAGCCTTTGACGACATCACCTAAACCCGGCTCAAATATCGGTAGGACATCCGATTCCCATGCGGCAATGCGCTCGGCGTTGAGATCGACGACTTTAACCGTTATTTGCGGACATTTATGGGCGATCATCGCCATCGTCGGACCGCCGACATAACCGGCGCCGATACAACAGATTTTTAAATTTTCGTTTGCCAATTGATACTCTCCATCAAGTATTGTTATTACCGTCTCGCGGCTGGTCCTACGAGTCCACCTTAGGCACCGATCTCATCTCCTGCGAATGCTCTACGCGATTGGTCACCACGATGCCCAACGCCACCAGCCCTAGACTTATCAACAGCACTGGCGACAGCTGCTCATCGAGCAACCAAGCGCTCAACAAAACGCCGACGACCGGCGTCACAAAACTAAATACACCTAAGCGGCTTGGGCTATGGTGGCGAATGAGAAAAACCAGGACCACAAAACACAGACCGGCCACCACAATGCCCTGGTAGAGAACGGCCAAGACCACCTCGGTGTTCCAGACATATTCGGCATCGCCCTCGACAAAGATGCTCCACAGCACAAAGAGCGGCAAGCTCAGACTCGCCTGCCAGAACAGCACTTGGAAGGGATGCAGCCCCTGCACCAAGCGCTTGAGCACCACTTGCCGCAATCCCAGGAGCATACCGCTGAGCGCCACCATACTATCACCCAACAAATAATCGGTATCAGCTAGCGAAATTGACTCGGCAAAGAGCAACGCCACGCCCGAAAACGAAAAGGCCAAACCAATCGCCTTGGCAAAACTAATGCGATCGCCGGGCACAAAGAGATGTGAGAACAGCGCGAGGAAGAAGGGGTAGACGTTAATCAAGACTCCCGAGCGACTAGCCGTGGTATAGCCCGTACCAGCCGTGAGCAACCAGATCTGCACCGTAAACAACAGCCCCAGCCCAGCCAGCCCCTTCCACGTAGAGCGCGGTACCGCAATCGACACACCAACAAAGAGCGCCCCGACCCAAACGGTCAGGGCGCCCAATACAAAGCGCAGCGCAGCCATCGCCGCCGGTGGCACCCCCACTAGCCCGATCTTAATGGCCACCGAGTTACCACCCCAGAGCATCGCCATCATCAGCGCCAACGCGCCGGCACGTAAGCCGACCGCGTCGTTGCGAATCGCGCCCGTCTCACTCAAAGCAGACCGACGTGCTCGCTATTTACACTCCTAATCGTCAATACGCACAGACTTGATATAGTCCAGATTGGGAAAGGCCTCTTCTAAGTACGCATTGCCCTGCTCGGCAATAGACCCCTGGCTCGGCTGCTCGCCGTATTCGGCCGTTATTTTGTCTACCACTTCCATACCTTCCTCGTTCACCTCGCCAAACGGCGCAAAGCGCATGCCGTCGAGATTCGTATTGTCGCCGAGATTAATAAAGACCTGCGATGTGCGGCTGTTGGGGCGATTGGTCGCAGCAAAAGTAATGCGGCCGCGCGTATTGCTCTCCTTAACGGGGTCGTCTAGGATCTGCGCCCCCTGCCACTTCTTGGTCAGTTCCGGATCGCCACTCATTCCCCACTGCACCACAAAATTCGGTACTACGCGAAAGAAACGCTGTTCGTTATAGTAGCCGTTCTTAACCAAATTATAGAAACGATCGGCACCGCGCGGCGCCCAATCTCTGTGTACGGCCAGTTCAAACTCGCCGGCCGTCGTCTCGAAAATGACCGTATATTCTTCCGGCCCTTCCGCCTTCATCTCTTCACTAGTCGGTTCCATCAAGGCCTCCTTATTGAGCTTACCCACGCCGTCATCGGAACCGCAGCCAGCCGCCAACAAGAGCGTCCAGGACAGCACCATAAAACGCAGCATTTACTTTCCTCCCGATATAGAAATTCTACGACAGACCGATGCGAAAAAATATCCGCCGGCTCTTTTCATCCTCTTATAAACTCTTAACTGCCTGTATCAAAGCCGCGCGCGTCATGCCAAAATGCGCCCACGTTTCCATATGCCCATCGGCCGGTGCCGTACGCGGATCCGTAATACCCAAATGTGCGACTTTAATACGCGCAGCGGCGGCAACACCCGCCACCAGACCGGCAAAACCGCGCACGCCCGTCTCGGCCGTACCGATAAAACCGTCTTCAATCGTAGCAATGCCTTGGGGATAGCGCTGCACCAACTTCTCCAGCACACCCGCTTGCAAAGGCAAGCCGTTGACGATATGCACATCGACATTACCCAACTTATCGGCCGCCTCACCCGCCAAAAAGGCCGGCGCGCCCAGCGCCAGAATCGCCTTCTTCGCCTTTGGATACTGGCGATACGTCGTCACCGCTTCCCACTCGTCCGCCGTTTCCCACAGCGGCCCCGAACCATCTTGTTTGGCCAAAATCGGCAGGTTGTCGCGTGGAATGCCAATGATATGACCGCCGTAATGGGCCGCTAAATCGCAAGTCGCGACAAAGGCCGCGCGCGCATCGGCCGGCGCGTAGAAACGATGTAGGTACGGCAAATACGTCAGACCAATATTAATCCAGTCCAGCCCCCAGCCCGAAAAGTGATCGCGCCCCGTGCAAGCGCCCACGTGCGAGACGTGGAAGGTCACGTTGAGCCCCTCGTTGACCCCGTTCAGATTGCGCTGGTAGCGCCACATATCAAAACCTTCGCGCGCAATGCCTTCGTAAAATGCGGCAAAGGTCGAAACGACGTTTAGCTGCGGCTCGGAGCCACTCATGGCCAACCCGTCCGTGACCAGCGTTGCCGCCTGCTCTTCAATACTCATTTCAAACTGATGATCAGCCGCCAAAAACGAACGCGCCTTGGCCAACTTAGTTGAAGGGTCTAAGTCGCAGCTGACCACAAAGACCTTATCGGCATGATGCTTGGCGACTAGGGCGTATCCCGCCTCCGAACCAGAGCGCGCGCTGTCACTCGCTCCGACCCCCTTCAACTGCACCGCCTTGCGCGCGGCTTTCGTCAGCGTCAGGTTGCGGCTGCCCGCCGCCGGACGCGCCTTGGTCAAAACCGTGCGCTTGCTGCGTTTTCTGAGTGCCACCAGCGCCTTGCTCTGCCCCGCATTGGTTTTTAGCATCGGGTTTTTGAGCACGGCTTCCACGTCGCGGCCCTTCATATGACCGTCGTGATGTCCTTTGCCACCGGGCAACTCGTTGACCAAAAAGATACACTCGAGCATCGCCTCTACATCGCCATAGCTCATCAACGAGCCGGGCACCCACAGGCGCTTGTTTATATCGACGCCGTTCTTGGCGGCAAAAGCAGCGGCCTCTTTAGCAATGCCATTGGCCTTGGCAAATTTCGCCAGCGCCACCTCTTCGCCCGTCGGGTAGATCATGCTCGGTTTGCCGCGCTGCGCCAGCGCATAGGCCTTGCGATAAGCCTTGTAGAGCGCACCCATATCGTGCAGTGACTTGACCTCAATAATCTCAACGCCCATCGCCGCAACAATCGGCCGCGGATCCTTGTCCAAGATGCTCTTGGTGCTACCCGAGAGCTGGATGCCGTTGCGGTGCATCACAAAGGTGATCGGCGCCCCTAGCACATCGGCCCCGTTAAAGCCGTTGAGCCCCTGTCCCGAGATATAGCCCGCATCGCCACAGTGACACACGACCCAAGAGCCCTTGCCCTGTTTGGCTTTCTTGCCCAACGCCTGGCCAACGGCCACTGGGACCATCACGCCCAAACGACCGCCGTTGAGCTGGGTACCACCCGGCAGCCACGATACGTGACCGGGCACGTCTAAGCTGCGACGAAACTCATCGATGACCGCTGTCTCTTTTATAAAACCCAACGCCGACAGCGCCGCATAATACCCCACGCTGGTATGCGCATGTTCAATCGTATAGTCGATCTTTTCGTAATCCGTCACCGCCAAGGTCAGGAGCAGCGACGGCAGCAATTCGAGGCCACCGCCGAGGTGGTCGACCTCGCCAATCTTGGCCAGCGAACCCAGCGAGCGGATCGCCGTCTGCGCCGCCTCAATCTGCAAACCTTCCAGCGCCGCGATCTGCGCGCTGCTCAGCGCCTTGTCTTTGCTAATATCAACTTGTAGCGGCAGCGCCTGCGAGCGCACGCGCTGGCCCAAATAGCGCGCTCCTTTTAACAGCTTTTCGTTGCGCCGTTTCTGCCCGGCGAGTGCGGCCTTAATTGCAATGGCCATAAGGGGACTCCCTTGGATTGAATTTCAGTGTCGGAAACAACCTAAAAAAGATAAAGGTAGGATCGTAGACGGGCAATTGGCAGCTCAGGTCAAGCGCAGCATATCCAGCCCGTGTCAAGTTGCTCGATTCGGCTTTTTACTACGGCTGAAACTGCATCGCCAACTTCTCCGCCCACCGTTTATTTGCGTCGATAGTCCGCCCCGCGTTGTGCGGCGTGTGCACCACGTTGTGCCTACCCAATAACGGGTCGTCTAGGGGCAGCGGTTCCACGTCCCATACGTCTGCGGCCAAACTCAACTCGTCGGCGAGCACGCGCCGGCGAATCGCCTCCGTGTCACAAATCTTCGCCCGCGTCACCATCACCACCAGACAACCCGTGGGCAACGCGTCTATATGCTCGCTCTTTACCAGCCCTTTTGTAGATTCCATCAGCGGCACCATCGGCACAAAAATCTCCGCATCCTGCACCAGTCTCGCCAAATGATACTCGCGCCGCGAACCCGCGCGGTGAAAACACGGCTCGCTGGCATACGGGTCCCACACCGCCACGTCGGCGCCCATAAACGAGGCAAAACTGGCGTAGCGGCTGGCGATATTGCCCGCCCCCACAATGCGCACGCGCTTGCCGGCCAAGGTGCCACTGGTAAAATTGGCATCGTCGCCAAACTGGTGTCCGCGCCCCCCCGGCACCCCCACGCCGCCCGGCTGCTCGTAGTTCCACGGCTCCAAACTCGTCAGAATCTCGTGGTGTAGCTGCGGTATCCGCCGCAGACCGCTCAGCGTCAGCGCCAGCCCAAACTCGGAGACAGACTGCCCCCAAAAACCTTCCGATGGGTGCGTATAAACAACGACGCTTCGCTCCTTTAGATACGCGCCACACTCGTCGTCTATCTGGTTGCTATACGAACCCTGAAAAGACGCTTCCTCCAACGCCGTGAATTTCTCCAGACACGCCTTAGTTACCTGCACCCCCAAACACACCACGCGACGAATGGAAGAGGGCTCTTCGACCATCTCGCCCAGAACGCGCGCATCGCCGGGCGCTAAACGCACAAACTCCACCGTGCCCTGCTCTGCCCACAGCGCATGGAAATGGTCCGCAGAAAAAGGCCAAACGTGGTCGAAGCCCGGATGCACTACAATTAAACTGCTCATCTTATTCTCCTTCCCAATAGTTTACACTATCGCGCAAGCGATAGATCTGCTCGCCCGTGCTATGCTTGGCCGACACATTGATCTTCCCCGAGTCGGGGTACTCGCACACATCGTGCGCTAGCTGTTCGCCCAGAGCCAGGAGCACGCATTCACCGCCGCTCTCGTTGATAAATTTATGCGCGCCGTCTGGCCCCGGCGGAAAGGCGACAAAATCCCCCGCGCGCACGGGCCAATCACCGCGCGCCGTGCGCAACGTGCAGTCGCCCGCCATGGCGTAAAATAATTCCTCGGCAAAATGGTGAAAGTGCAGTGGGCAGATGCTCTGTCCTTCGCCCAAGCAAATGAGTTGGTAACCCAGCCGGCGCGCGCCAACCAGTGGGTCTATATCCTTGCTCTGTATCACATACCCTTTGCGTCCAGCCGAGGGCTGCCAGGCCACTTCATCGGCATTTATTTTATTGATATACATATCCGTGCGCGCCTCTAAACACTCGACGAGCTTTTCCTTGGCGCCGTGCATGATCGAGTGACCATCGCCCACCAACATCGCATCAAAGGAGAGCGCCAAGAGCTTGCGCAAATCCAAAGCGGCACGCGGCGGGTCTTCCAATTTCTCGTCCATCAGCAAACTAAATCTGCCCAGCGGTGCCCCCACGACCAAATCACCCGCCAATACCAGCTGGCGCTCGGGCCAGTAGAGGGCCATTTCGCCGGGACTCTTGCCATAGCGTAGATGAACCACCTGTAACCCAGTCACAATCTCCTCGCCGTCTTCGAGCAAACGCCCCGAATCCACGGCCAGCGCGTCGGCATCGTCGCTGTGGACAACGACGTCGGCACCGGTGTGCTCCTTAAAAAATGCGGATTCGCGCTCGTGGTCGGCGTTGGTCACTACAATCAGCGCCGCGCCGCCCAAAGCATCTAGCTGCGCCAGGTCCGCCGCGCTCATCGGCACCGGATCAATGAGCACATTGCCCTCTGGCCGCACCCACAAATGCCCGTTAAAGTCGATCTGCCGCATCTCGTTAAAAACGGACCAGCAGTACATGTCTTCAAATAATACCTGTTTCATTTGTGCGGCTCCTCTGCCTTGTTCATTGGGCACCAACACAAAACCCCCCTGTTACTGACACAGGAGGGTTTTGCGTTTTTTATACGTATCGACCTAGTCGATAAAGAACGGCTGTGTCCAAGCAAATGCCTCGCCCGCCCCCCAGCATTCAAAGCGCACATAGCTCGCGCCTTCCGGCACCTCGACTTCGATCGCTCGCGAATCCACCGTGGCAAAGCGCCGTCCTGTATCGCGCAGGGCAACGATGCGCGAAGCATTTTCCGTTTCAATGCTAATATGCCGCCCCTCGACGCCAATATGGGAAATTTCGACACCCGTCGATGCATAGAAATGCCCCTGCTCCAACGCTTCGATCACGCCCTCCGGCGTCTCGTCTTTGACGTAGGCCACATTCCAGCCCAGACCAACATCCCCCGTGGCCGTATGGCTATCATCGTTGGCAAACCCCCAAATGCGCCGCCCTTGACTCAACAACATGTCCCAGCGATCCGTCGCGTAGGGACTGCCATCGAGACGGCTAATAACACCATTAAAAATTTCTAACCCTAAGTAGCCTTCGCAGCACTCAAAAAGCTCCTGTGGGCAGTGGTTGAAATTGGCGTGCCAATTGGGGTGGTTAAAGATGACAAAACCGCCATTTTCCTTTACTCCGTCGATGACCTGCTGACGATCGGATTCCGGCTCAACTAAACCACTAGCCCCCACGTGCAGCATATGCGGGCCATTGGCCGTAATCTCGTTGCCGGGCACCAAGATCATGCCCTGCGAATCAAAATCGGCGTGGTCTTCGGCATCGGTGAGAATATCGTGGTCGGAAATCATCAGAAAGCCGTGACCGCGCCCGGCATAATCGTCTATAACGGCCTGGTGATCGCGCTGGCCATCGCTGGCCGTCGTGTGCGAATGCAGATTGCCAACCAACCAGCGGCCGCCGTGCAAATCGCCATAGGGATGTTCTATCATAGCCACTTCCTCCTTTGCCGCTCAAGATAAAAGAGGGACACGGTGCCCACAAGTCAGGGCGTACGCCGCCGCAAACTCTGCACGGCAATGGCGCAGGCCACGATGGCCGCCACGACGCTGGCAATGACCAAGAAATGGTCACGCATCAACTGTGAGGCCTGCTCGCCGTAGCACACGGCCAAATAGCCGACAAAGGAGTAGCGCAGGCTGCGACCGAGAAAAACGGCACCGGCAAACTTGATAACCGGCATGCCAAAAACGCCGGCCGAGACGATAAAAATTTTCATCGGGTAGGGCGGCGGCGCGACTACGGAAAACGTCACGGCCCAAAACCCATAGCGATCAATCTTATCGCGCACGAGTTCGCTGCTCTTCTCGTCAAAACGCCTGAGCACCACATCGCCACCGCGCCGCCCCAAATAATAGGGGGCCAAACAACCAATGGTAGACCCCAGAACCGCCAGCGGCACGGTCATCAGAAAGTCCACCAGCGTTTGTTCCTCGCTCAACAGCACGACGATCACCCAGTCTGGCCCTCCCCCCGTGGGAATTCCGGCCGAGTCTATAAAGGCCAGCCCCAACAATCCGAGCACGCCCAGCTCGCGCAAAAGACCTATTAGTTGATCGACGTATTCCAAGTATTAACTACACATATTGACGCGGGAGAAAAGCCGACCTATTTATAGGGTCGTACGAACCTTTTAATAACAGCATTTAGCCGAAACTTTGCCATACTAGATGCCGGACCTAAACCCACTACAAAGAAATTCAGGCCCATGAGCGAAAAGACCCCCACGCCCCCAGAAGCCCTCGAGCTCTTACTGCAGTACAACGAGACCGAATCGCTAATCAACCACGGCAAGGCCGTGGAAGCGGCCATGCGCTATATGGCGAGAAAGAGCGGAGAGGACGAGGAGAAGTGGGGCATTATTGGCCTGGTGCACGACCTCGACTACGAGAAGTTTCCCGAACAACACTGCCAGAAAACCGAAGAGATCCTGCGCCAACACGACTGGCCCGCAGAGTATATACGCGCCGTGCTCTCGCACGGCTGGGGCATCTGCACCGAGATCGAACCGCAGAGTCTATTGGAAAAAACGCTCTATACCGTCGACGAACTAAGCGGTTTTATCACCGCCTGCGCCCTCGTCCGCCCCTCGAAGAGCGTCGGCGATTTAGAAGTAAAATCCGTCAAAAAGAAGTGGAAACAGAAGAGCTTTGCCGCCGGCGTGCAGCGCGATATCGTCGAGCGCGGCGCCGCAATGCTCGGCGTTAGTTTCGACGAAATTACCAGCGATGTGATCGCCGCCCTGCGCGAGAAAAAAGACGCGCTAGGGCTCTGAGCACACCCCCATAAAACCCGAGGCGAACTATGCCAGAAAACGAACAGAATAGCGCCAGCAGCGCCGACGTATTTGATCTCTGCGACCCCCATTTTCACCTGTGGGACGTGCCCAATCGCCCCAACCCCAACCTCGGCATGTCTTCGACCTATCTGGCCAGCGACTACCAGCGCGATATGGCGCAATTGCCCGCACAACTGCGCCTAGTCTCCGGCCTACACGTCGAGACCGTCGTAGGCCAAATACAAGGCGGTTTCGCCATCGACACCGTCGACGAGACCCGCTGGGTCTGCAGCCAATTGCAGCCCATAGGCCGCCCCTTCGGCATCGTCGCCTATGTGCACCTAGCCCGCGACACGCAGGAAGCCGAGCGCACCATAGAGCAACACAAAGAAATATCAGGTGGCCGCCTGCGCGGCGTGCGCATGATCCTCAACCACCACCCCAGCGATGCCAGCCTGACCTGGCCGCAGGTCGAGCACGGCCATTTCTTTTCCGAACCGCTCTTTCGCGAAGGGCTGGCCCTGCTCGAAAAACACGGGCTCGCCTTCGACCTCTCCTGCCATCCGCACCAAGTCGCCGATGCCGTCGCCGCTTTGCGCGATTTTCCCGCCGTGCGCGTCGTCGTCAACCACCTCGGCTTTTTGCACGACGGCGAGGACGAGGCCCACGAAGCTCTCTGGCGCACGGGCCAGCACGCCCTAGCCGAACTGCCCAATGTACATATGAAACTGTCCATGCTCTGGTTCGGGCGCAGCGGCTACCACCAAGACGCGGCTAAAGAGGCAAAAATAAAGGCACTAGTGCGCGAAACTATCGAGATATTCGGCAGCGAGCGCTGCATGTTCGCCAGCAACTACCCCGTCGACCGCGCCCAAGGCATCGACATTGCCACGCTATACGGACAATTCCTCGCCTGGACGACAGACCTGTCGCACGCCGAACGCACGGCCCTCTTCCACGACACGGCTATAAGAGCCTACGGCCCGCTATAAAACCACAGAGAGAATGAACGGAGAATACGAAAGCAATGGTCAGCGACCTCGACACCTATCTATTTGATCTGCGCGGTTATATCGTCATCAAAGGAGCCCTCAGCCAAGGAGAAGTCGGCGAACTCAACGCCGCACTCGACGAAATGCCGTCCTTGCAGCCGGGTCAATGGCACGGCCGCGTGCACGCCCACTCCTACGGCACCAACGACGGCCTGAACCTACAGCAGATCTACGAGGGCGGCGAGCCGTTCGAAAAGCTCATCGACCACCCATCGTGGATCGAGCATATCAAGTTCTTCGTCGGCGGCGAAGGCACCTTCGACTACCACCACGGCCCACTCTTTATCGACGAGTGTTTCGCTCATTTTCGCCAGCCCGGCGAAGCCATTGGCCTGCACTCCGGCGGCTTCCCGCCAATCAACCGCAACCAGTTCCGCTACCACGGCGGGCGCTTTATGTGCGGTCAGGTCAACGCGCTAATCGCCCTGACGGATATCGGCGACGGCGACGGCGGCACGATGGTCATCCCCGGCAGTCACAAGTCCAACTTCGCCCACCCTCACCTAGACCAGCACCGCATGAAACAAGGTGGGGCCAGCGTCGACGGCACCGAGGGCGCTATTCACGTGCCCATGGACGCCGGCGACGCGCTCGTTTTTGTCGACGGCATTTCGCATGGCTCGTCCAAACGCACTAACGACGGCGAGCGCCGCGTCATCATCTATCGCTACGGGCCGTCCTGGGGCAATTTCCGCCACGGCTACAGTCCCTCACCCGAGCTCTTGGCACGCCTAACGCCCGAGCGCCGCAAAATAGTGCAACCCCTCGAGCAAATTCCGCTCGAACCAGGAAAAAAATAAAAGTGGGAAACTAAGAGGAAAACTCAACGAAAACGGCAGGTCCTGGGCCTAGCGCACGGTCTTGTTCGAGATCGTCGCGCTAGGCCCAGCACAAAACGCGCCCTATCTCTTGCGCCGATAGTGCACGAACTCAAAAGCATCATGGTCGCGGCGCTCGATTATATCCCAGTCCGCCTCATCAAAGGCCGGAAAATAGGTGTCGCCGCTAAAATCGCCCTTTATAAAGGACAGATACATATCGCTAGCCAGTGGCAGCGTCTGTTCATACATCGTCGCTCCTCCGGCGCTAAATACCGTCCTGCCCAAAGAGACCGCTTTTTCTACCGCTTCATCAATACTGCCGCAGACCAGTGCTCCTTCTATTGCCCCGGCCGAACGACTGACGACTATATTGGCGCTACTTTTTAAATCGGGCCCAAAGATCTCGAACGAACGCCGCCCCATAATAATCGCCTGCCCGTCGACCAAGCGAAGAAACTGCTCGTACTCTTCCGGCACACTCCACGGCATGCCGTCACCGCTACCTATGACGCGGTCCTTTGACATCGCTGAAATAATGATCAAATAAATCCTCCGATAAAGAATGCACTACGTCGTTTTCTAGAGCGGCACGACACCGGCGTAGTGAACGCCCGTTAAATAGGCGATATCGCGTTGCCAAGTCGTCAGGTCATCGCTGCAAAACTGGTTCAAGTGCGAATGGCCGCAGGCGCGTGCCAAAATCTTCATCAACTCCGTCGTCGCCTCGAAGTAATTGCTCAACTGTTTCGCCGAGCTCTGCACCATCAGGCGAGCGCGCAGATTCTCCTTCTGCGTCGCGATGCCGACCGGGCAGTTATTGGTATGACAGGCGCGCATGCCCAAACAGCCGATAGCCTGCAAAGCCGAATTGGCCAGCGCCACCCCATCGGCACCCAGCGCCAGCGCTTTGACGAAATCCGATTCGGTGCGCAGCCCACCCGTAATGATCAAGGTGATGTCGCGGCGGCCGCGCAGATCTAAGTGGCGCCGCGCCCGCGCCAGTGCGACCAAAGTCGGCACCGAGATATTCTTTTTGAAAATTTCCGGCGCCGCGCCCGTGCCGCCACCGCGCCCGTCGAGAATGATATAGTCGGCACCGACGTCGAGCGAAAAGTCTATATCTTCCTCGATATGCTGAGCTGACATCTTCATACCAATGGGAATGCCACCACTCGCTTCGCGCACCTGCTCGGCGATTTTTCTATAATCAGCGGCCGTATGTAGATCCGGAAAAGTCGAGGGGCTAATCGCCGGCGTGCCTTCTTCTAAACCGCGTACTTCAGCAATCTTGCCGCGCACTTTAGGACCCGGCAAATGACCGCCCGTGCCCGTCTTGGCCCCCTGCCCCCCCTTAAAATGAAACGCCTGACATTGGGCCGCCTTGTCCAAGCTCCAGCCAAAATACCCCGAAGCCAGCTCGTAGAAATAGCGCGAGTTCGCCGCCTGTTCCTCGGGCAGCATGCCGCCCTCGCCCGAACAAATTCCGGTGCCCGCCATCTCCGCGCCCTTGGCCAGCGCAACCTTAGCTTCTTCACTCAGCGCGCCAAAACTCATATCGCTGACAAAGAGCGGGATATCGAGGCGCAGGGGTTTGGCGGCGTTGGGACCGATTACCAACCCCGTTTCGATCGGCGCATCGTCGAGGAGCGGTTTGCGAGCGAATTGGGCCGTGAGCAACTGGATATCATCCGTGCGCGGCAAATCCGTCAGCGACATGCCCATTGCCGAAACATTGCCGTGATGGCCCAATGCCTCTAAGCCGTGCTGCGCCAACTCCTTTATATAGCTAGTAAACGGCTCGTCTTTAGTGCCCTCTGGGTCGGCGTAGAGCCCCAAATAATCATCGCGCTTATAGGGCTGCGGATGTCCCTGCTGCCAAGCGCGCACCTCGTCCTCATCGACATAGACCGCATCTGCGCCCTCGTCTATCCAAGCGCTAAACCTTTCTAACGCCTCGTCGTTATCGTATTCACTAACGCCCGTGTCCAAGCGATAGTCCCACTGATGCACGCCGCAGATGAGGTTATCACCATCGACGTGACCATCGGACATCAGCGCTCCCCGGTGCAAACAGCGACCGTAGAGCACGGAAACCTCGCCGCCATAGCGCACGACGACTAGGTCGACGGCGGCGACGAGCGCATAAGCCGGTTCGCGGTCTTTCAACTCACTCCACGTAGCTACTTTAACCGGCTTTGTATCGGACTGTACTTCACTGCTCATATTTCCTCCGTCGTTGACGATAACAACCATAGTTCATTGATGGGAAACTAGATAAAAAGAAATGCTGGTGATGGACAAACTAATAGTAGTGCCAGCACTCAACTACTATCACTATTCCCCGCTATTTGTTCTCGGATAAAGCGTTAGGTTCGCGCGTTTTTTTCCCCCTTCGTCGGCGACGATCAGCGTACCATCTGCGCCCAAGGTGATACCCTCAGCCTGACGGTGCCACTTATTAGCGAGCTTTATCACCGCCAAGACCCGCCCGCTCGGAGTAATCTCTGCAACGGCGCGCTGACGCGCAGCCACAACTAAATAATGCCCCGACGCGGGGTCTAACTCCAAACCAGAAGGTTGAAATTTATTGCCTTTTATATGGCGGGAGAATTCGCCGATGGGGATAGTCGTGTGCCCCCCTGCGACGAGCTCTTTGCGATCGACGGACCAGCGATAAATAGTCAGCAGGCCTTTTTGTTGCGGGCTCAGCGGATTTTTGCACATCATTAAAAGCGCCCGCTCGTTGGCGTCGTAGGCGAGGCTCTCAATCTCGCAGTCTCGCCCAACGCCCGTAGTATACACTTTAAAGGGCACCTTCTCTTCGTCATCGCCTTCGCTAAACTCGTACAAGCGGCCAGCGCTAGTGACGAGGTAAAGCCAACCGCTAGCGCCGACTGCAATGCCCTCAAAATCATCGGCTACAGAACCGCCTTGGTCCGCTAATTTAAAATCTTTAACAATCGAACCCGTGCGATAGTCGAGCTCGAATATCTTCCCCTTTTCGTCGTCGTGCACCAAGAGCCTCTGATCGTGAGTCATCGCTAAGCCCGAGATCTCTTGCAGGCGTTTGGGCAGCTTCCAGCGCGCGGTCACTTCCGCCTGCAAGTCATAGTGCGCGAGGGCGTAGGTCGGCGATAAAGTCTGATTATATCCAGCCACTGAGACTTCGCCCGATTCAGCTATTGCCGCATAATACAGCACGCCCAAAGCAAGAATCCCACTTGTGATGCCATATCTCATTCGATGCTCCATACAGCGGAACCTCTCCTCGTCATTTCGCTTGGCCCTTTTCGCTTAGCGTGCGACTCCCTCAGTACCTCGCGCTTCAGCTCTAGGCGTAGATCAGTCGCATTCACCTAGCACATAGCGACCATACGACCACCCACCGCGAGCTTAAAAGTACAGGCATCCAGACGCTTCAGACCGAGCGGAGTTTCTAGTTCATCGCGATCCATAAATTTATGCACAACCAGCAGTAGAGGATTTATACACAACCGTTGCAGCTGCAGCAAGCCCGCCGCCAGAATGGGCAAAGAGCGGAGTGGCAAAAGCGCGGATGGTCCGAGCAAAGACGCGACGATCCCAGCTCTTGCCCTCTCTCACCACCTCAACCACTAACCGTTCTTCGCCCACAGACACCACCAACACAGGCACCGTCCCACGGGCGCCCCAATGCGCTCTGAGCGGACGAGCGAATACTATATAACCCCGGCATATAGCCCCAGTCTTTTCTTCGTGTTATACTTTTTGAGTTAGACTTATTGCAAAACGGAGAATCTCCATATCGGTTGAATCTCCCACCGACCACCGACAGCGACTCGATCCGTCCTTTATCTATATCCTTGAGTTTTTTCCCCTATTTACCATTAATTAACGGGATACTGCACTACCGCTAAACTAAGGTATGTCTATGAAAACGCTCTTTATTATGCTCGACTCCCTCAACCGCCACTACCTGCCTCTATACGGTGGTTCGCAGGTACAAACGCCCAATATCGACCGCTTAGCTGCGCGCGGTTTGACCTTCGACAACCACTTCTGCTGTTCCATGCCCTGCATGCCCGCCCGCCGCGACCTCTATACCGGCCATATCAGCTTTCTCGAAACCCCCTGGAGCCCCATCCAGCCCTGGGACGATTGCCTGCAGCCCGAGCTGCGCCGCCAAAAGGGCACCTACTCCCACATGATCACCGACCACTACCACTACTTCCACTCCGGCGGCGAGTGTTATCACAACCAGTTTAACTCCTGGGAATTCCAACGCGGGCAAGAAGGCGACGTCTGGCGCCCGCTCGTCGACCCGCCCGAACCGCCCAAGTTCCACGGCAAGAACCGCGGCGCCTACTGGGCTAACCGCCAGTTTATGGACACGGAAAGAGACGAGGACTACTCGACGCCGCAGTGTTTTATGCGCGCCATGGATTTTCTCGACAACAACCACGATGCCGACAATTGGCATCTGCATCTAGAGTGTTTCGATCCGCACGAGCCCTTCGCCTGCCCCAAAAAATATCGCGACATGTATAACGACACTTGGGACGACAGCGCGCTGCACTTCGACTGGCCCGACTACGCGCCCGTCACGGAAGACGCCGAAGCCGTCGCCCATATCCGCAAATGCTACGCCGGTACGCTGACCATGGCCGACGTCTGGCTGGGCAAGCTACTCGACAAAATGGATGAATTCGACCTGTGGAAGGATACCGTGATCGTGCTGAGCACTGACCATGGCCATCTACTCGGCGAGCACGGCTACTGGGCAAAGAATTATATGTTCGACTACAAAGAGCTGGCGCATATCCCCATGGTCGTCTGCGCACCCAACGCCGAGCCACGCCGCGTGCAAGCGCTGACCTCCACCATTGACCTAATGCCCACCTTTATGGAGCTGCACGGCGGCGAACTTCCCACCCATGTGCACGGACGCTCCATCTGCCACCTACTAGAAACAGAACAAATGCATCACGACGCCGTGCTCTACGGTTATTTCGGCAAAGACATTAACCTCACGGACGGGCAGTACACCTATTGCCGCCAAGCCCTACCCGATTCTACCGTGCACCACCATACGGCCATGCCCTGCAATTTCTCCAACTTTCACGGGCGCCAGCAGTTGGCCGATGCCGAACTAGGCGCTTTTTTATCGAGCGCACACGGCGTGCCGCACTACCGTTTTCCCGTGTCCTCAAACCATCACCACAACGCACCGAATTTCAACCCGATCTACGATATCATCGCAGACCCGCTGCAGCAAAACCCCATTCGCGACGATGCATTAGAGGCGCGCTTGGCACAAACAATGGGCGAGCTGCTCAACCACTACGATGCGCCGGCTTGCCAGCGCCAACGCACGGGCCTCTAAAAGCGCTATGTCCTCCGCAGGCAACGACTACTATATACGGCTGCAGACCGAGAGCCATATTTCCGCTACCCAATGGCGGCAATGGGGCCAAGTGCTCAGTTTGGAACCACAGGAAATCGTCGATGTCTGGGACGAGGTCGGTTTTCCAGTCTTTACCGCCACGCGCCGCCTGCCACCCATCTCATTTATTTTGCAACTGCGTTCCGAACGCCGCCAAATTGACGTCTTCGACTTCAAAGATGAAGTCGCCCCGCTGATTGCCTTTCTGGATCTCTTCGCCAGACTCAAGGACGAGCAACTAGCGCGCGGCAAAGTCATAGCTAACCTATTTCACTTTTACCGCAAACGCGTCAGCGCCCGCGCCGGCTCCAGCTTTGCCCTGCCCCTATTAGATCAATTTACAGTCGAACTCTGCAAGTTGATTCTCATCGTAAAAGTCATCGGTAAAGAGAATATTGCCCTAACGGATATGCTCTCCATGGTCGCGCGCAAAGGCACTCCAATAGAAAAAGTCATTCTCCTTGGTCTGCAGAGTTTAAAGAGCCGCCCCTATGCCAATGTCGTGCGAAAATGCCTAGCCGGCCCCCCATCAGAAGAGGAAATAGCTGCGCTAGCTGAAGAAGAAGAAAAGGGGGAGGACGAGCAGGATAATATCACCGAGGAAGAAGAGGGCGAAGAAGAGGGCGAAGAAGA
>Ga0055584_100002766_pt1 | contig 17401 bp, 19 predicted proteins | sample OSDHelmetaG_FD_58716 | JGI IMG/M metagenome (GOLD analysis project Ga0055584, IMG submission 58716) | Pelagic marine sediment microbial communities from the LTER site Helgoland, North Sea, for post-phytoplankton bloom and carbon turnover... | ecosystem: Environmental > Aquatic > Marine >... | reverse complement strand
ATGATATGGGTGCTCAAATGCGCCGCATCATGGAGGCAGCCGGTCAGGAAATGCCAAGTTCTAAACCTATTCTTGAAGTTAACCCACAGCATCCATTGGTCGGCAAACTCGATAATGAAAGTGATGAGGATCGTTTTGGTGAGTTGTCGCGGATTATCTTCGATCAGGCCCAGCTTGCTGAAGGTGGCCAACTTGACGATCCAGCGGCTTATGTGACACGACTCAATAAACTGTTGCTAGAATTGAGTAATTAGTAGATTCAGATGTCACTTAAAAAGGGCACTGCGGTGCCCTTTTTTACGTTTTTGAGGCGTGAACTGATAGACTAATAGATTGATTAGGCCAATTCGATAATAACAAGAGAAGAAGTATGGCAGACAACTATAGGGTGGCTGTGCTGGGCGGGGGTAGCTTTGGCACTGTAATAGCTAATCTTGTGGCTGCAAACGGCAATCCTACTCAATTGTGGTTACGAAATTCTGAGCTAGCCGAGGAAATAAACCGCAGCCGCGAAAATCAAAAGTACTTACCTGGCTACCAGCTAGTGGAAGAACTGACGGCTACCGATAATCTCGATGAGGCAGTGAGTTCGGCGGATATAGTGTTTGTCGCTGTACCCAGTAACTCTTTTCGTCAGGTGGCCAGAGACGTTGCGGCCCATATAAAACCCGATGCAGTTGCGGTAAGTACTACCAAAGGTTTTGAGCCAGAGGGTTTTAACCTGATGAGCCAGGTATTAAAAGAAGAATTACCTGGCAATAGGATCGCTGTGCTTAGTGGCCCAAATCTGGCCAAGGAGATCGCCAGCCAGCACCTGACCGGCACGGTGGTTGCAAGTCACGATTCCAAGCTCAATGAAATGATTCAGAAGTTGTTACACGGACCCACGTTTCGCGTATATGCCAGTAGTGATATGTATGGTGTTGAGCTTGGTGGAGCGCTGAAAAATATTTATGCGATTATGGCTGGTTTGGGTGCTGCGTTAGAGATGGGGCAAAATACTGTGGGTATGTTGATGACACGCAGTCTTACTGAGATGAGCCGTTTTGCCGTGGAGGAGGGTGCGAATCCTCTGACTTTTCTTGGTCTTAGCGGCGTGGGTGACCTGATTGTTACCTGCTCTTCTCCTTTGAGTCGGAACTACCAAGTGGGTTTTGCTCTGGGCAAGGGTCAAGCGCTCGACGATATTATTGAAGAGTTGGGGCAGGTGGCCGAGGGTATCAATACCTTGAAGCTCGTCAAGCAAGAAGCTGATAGGCGTGGTATCTATATGCCCTTGGTCAATGGGCTCTACGATATTCTCTACAATCGCAAAACTGTGGTCGAAACCGTAAGTGGTTTGATGCTTTCTGAACAAAACGAAGATGTTGAATTTGTGCTTTCAACCAAATAGCGAGTAATCGGAATGGGGCTGCTGATAGTCAGGCATGGTGACGCCAGCGTAGCTGCAAAAGATAGTGAGCGAGAACTCAGTGACCTGGGCCGAGCCGATATCAAAGATGCCGCCAACTTTCTGATAGCGAGCGATTATACTGCTGATCGCTGCCTGGTCAGTCCCTACGTCCGAACTCAGCAGACTTTAAAAATACTCGGCAGTCAGATTGAGCTGGGCGAATGCTCAACCTCAGATGCCCTGGTTCCCGAACACAGCCTTGAGGCCAGTGTTGCTAACCTAGAGGCTGCTTATCATGGAGAATTGGCAATAATTAGTCATCAGCCTTTGGTATCAAAATTGGTTGCCTGGTGTCTTACCGGCGATAGCTATGATTTACAGGTACCATCTCTGCCTCCGGGGGGGATGGCCTATATAGAGATGGATATTTTCGCGCCAGGTTGTGGTCGTTTGTCTTGGTTGAGAGTCCCCCCAGACTACACGGTAAATTTAAGGTAGCGATGACGAGACAAGAAAAAAAATGGCAGATTCACGGGCAGCGCATAGCGGGTCTACACTGGGATAATACTAGGGATGGATCTGAGTCTACCAAGGTAATAGCTTTGCATGGCTGGCTGGATAATGCTGCTAGCTTCACCCGTTTGGCGCCACTGCTAGACAATTGTGAAGTTGTTGCTCTGGATTTGCCGGGCCACGGTTTGAGCGACCATCGCTCAGCGGATGCCAGTTACCATCTGTGGGATGACCTGCCTGATATCATGGCAGTGGCTGATCAATTGGGCTGGGATCGTTTTGCACTATTGGGACACTCTAGAGGGGCTATTATTTCGGTGTTATTGGCCTCGGCAATGCCAGATCGGATATCTCACCTATTGCTACTTGATGCAATCAGGCCGGCTGCAATAGCACACAGTGAAACCAGCCAGCAATTGCGTCAATTTATTCTCGATAAAAACAAATATCTGCATCGCCCACATAAGCTGATCGCGAATATGGAACAGGCCATTGAGCGTCGTTGCAAGGCTGCAAAAATGAGTACAGATACGGCTCGCCCGATAGTAGAAAGGAATTTGGTAGAAGAGCCTGGGGGTATACGCTGGACCACAGACCCCAGGTTGAATGGTGCATCGGCATTTAAATTAACTGCAGAGCATATTGCCTCTGTTTTGTCTGCTGTCAATACTCCGTGTAGGCTGATTTTGGCTGAGCAAGGCTTGGGGGCGCATCGTATAATGGCTGCTGTTGATGATTATCCAGATATCATAGTCAGTATTTTGCCGGGCAGTCACCACTTTCACCTGGAGGCTGCAGTGGAGCAGATTGCGAGTATATTTAAGGACTTTTTAAGCTCCGTGTAATAATCTGGGCAACCATAGATATGAAAAGGTAGATAGTAGTGAAGTTTGTATTTTGTACGATATTTTTTGTACTTTCTTTATCGGCGACAGCGTCTGAGACAAATGTGTTGGCAGATATATTCCCAGATGCGCAAGCCTACCCTCACAGTGAGATCGTCGACCAGCGATCGGAGGCAGCTGCGGATTACCTTTTGGGCTTGGGTCCGTTACAAAAAATCCACGGTGTGTGGAGGCACAAAAAGAGCATCAGATTAAGTGGAGACCTCTATCGCTTTACCTACCAAATTTCCGGTGGTCGGAATGTGGAATCGGCGATTGAATACCTGACAAACACGCTATCTTCTCAAGCGACAACATTATACACCTGTGAGAGCTATGGTTGTGGCAGCAGTGCACAATGGGCGAGCCTAATATTTAAAAAGCGGGAACTTTATGGCCTGGATAGATATCAACATTACTTGGCCTATCGGTTGCCATCTGGTGACAAGGTGCACTTTCTGGCGGTGTATGCAGTAAAACGGGCCAATGGCCGCCAATATTTGCATCTAGATGTTCTCGAAAGCGATGATGCCGAAGATCAGTTACTGCCTTCTACTCTGGTGGAGACCCTTGAAAATGGCAAAGTTTTTCCAGTACCTGGCCTAGCCGCCGGCCAGATGTTTAATAAAATACAGCTACAGGCAATTTTAAACGCGCTGACTGAGTTTAAAGGGACTGTGGCTCTTGTTTGCCATCGCTATGGTGAGGAGCACGCTGAAATTTTGCTGGACAGTGCTCAGCAATGGTGTGATGCAGCCAGACAGCAATTAGTAGACGAGGGCGTTGACAGTGGCCGATTATTGGCTTTGGGCGTTGGCTCTTTGCAGCCTACCCTGGGGCGCAGGGATAGTTTGGAGTTAGTGGCCTCCCCCTAAACCCTCTTCGGACACCCTTAGTACTTTACCGTTAAGTCAGTCCTCGCCCACCGGCATCCAGAAATGGGCCGTCAACACATAATCTTCTACCGTCCGGAGCGTTACAAGCTCCGCATATACCAACACCACACTTGGTGTGATAATCAATAGCGCTGTGAATCTGATCACCGCGGCAGAATTCTTTCTGTACTGCGATTGCAGCGTGAACCATAGGTTCTGGGCCACAGTTATAAAAATACAGACTGCTGAGTTGTTTGGCATCCAATGCTTGCAGGCGTTGTCTTAACAGCTCAGTTACAAGGCCATGGTAGCCGTGGCTACCGTCATCGGTGGCGATATGTAATTGTGCAATGGCGGCGCACTCGTCGACAAAATACAGGCGATCTTCACTGCGGGCGCCGACAAACATTTCGGTTTCAGTATTGCTGCCAAAATCTCTGGCAACCTGATAAACAGCTGCCAGTCCAGTGCCACCACTTACTGTAATTACTTTTGCGTCCTCAGGCGGTTGCACCGGAATGCCGTAGGGACCACGTATATAGGCTTCGGTACCGGGTTCAAGTTTTAGCAGCTGGTCGGTGAATTCTCCCAGGCCAATAATGACCAGTGAAAATGGGTCGTCAGTCAGTGCCGAGAAGGGCTTTTCGCCCAAACCCGGAATCCAAAGAAAAATAAACTCCCCGGCTTGAATATTGATTTTTTTATCAAAGGTCAATATTGCTATGTCATCACAGACTTGCACTTTGTTGACAAGAGTGACTGTGCTGAAACTCATATCGGTGTCATAGCGAATCAGAGTCTCAGCATTATTGCCGCCACTGATGAGATCTGTGCTAAGAGTTGAAAAATAGTCAGCGATTTCCTTTGTGGTCATGCCAACAAGTGCCGAACCCACGCCATAAATGGTCGCCCCGGCTTGTTTGAAGGCGTGTATATTATCGGCGCTGCTAATGCCACCACAGCCAATAATTGGACAATCTACAGCGGCGCGTATTTCGCTGATACATTTAAGCGCAATTGGCAGTACACCCTTGCCAGACATTCCCCCAAGGCCATTAGACAGTACCATCTCGGCGTGGCTCATATGACTGCCAGGCCCGAGTGTATTGATAGCACTGAGTGCATCAGCACCTCCGGCGACAGCGGCAGCGGCGATTTCACCAATATTGGGTACATTGGGGGTTAACTTGGGCACAACAGGGATGCTGACAGCAGCCTTAACTGCTGAAACGATTTCTTTGACTAGGTCAGGGTCCTGCCCCATTGCCATGCCATAACCTTTTGCATGGGGGCAGGAGAGGTTGAGCTCCAGACCGTCAGCGTAGGGTGCCATGATTTTAGCAACGTCAACGTATTCATCTACGCTGCCACCAAAAATTGAAATTAATAAGAAACGATCTTCGGGTATTATTAATTCAGCCATTAACTTGGCCGACTGCTCGGCGCCGGGATTGGTTAAGCCTACCGCATTAACAAAACATCCGGGGGCATATTGGCTCAAGACGGGCTCGCGGTATCCTGGCCGCGGTTCAGGGCCAATGCTTTTTGTGGTCAGTACGCCAACTTCGGGCATGCTGTCAAAGACGGCCTGAATAATAGGTGCTGAACAAGTGACGATGCCTGAAGGAATGGTAAAGGGGCCCGATAAGGTCTTACCAAGGAATATGGTTTCTAACTGGAATTCAGTTTTCAAGGCGCCGTAGGTCTCATTAATAAAAGTTTGGAGCGGCTATTTTACAGAGATCTGGCGCCGGGGGAAAACTTTCGCTGATGGCAGCGAAAAATAGCTGATCAGTGCTTTAGCGAGTGTTTACCAATGATAAAAATTCACTGCGCGTAGACTGATCTTCACGGAAACAGCCCACCATAGAAGAAGTTTTCATCACAGAGTTTTGCTTTTCAACACCGCGCATCATCATACACATATGCTTGGCTTCGATAATTACCCCCACACCAGCAGCATTAGTGACGTCCATCATGGTCTCTGCTATTTGGGTGGTTAATGATTCCTGGATTTGCATTCTGCGTGCATACATATCTACCAACCGAGCGATTTTCGACAATCCTATAACTTTACCTGTTGGAATATAGGCCACGTGGCATTTACCGATAAAGGGCAGTAGGTGATGTTCGCACATCGAATACAACTCAATATCCTGTACAACAACCATCTCATTGGAATCTGAGGGGAAAAGGGCATTGTTTACTATTTCATCAACCGAGAGCGTGTACCCTCTATTGAGGAATTCAAAGGCTTTGGCAGCTCGCTTTGGGGTATCAACGAGGCCGGGGCGAGTCAGGTCTTCTCCAACGCTCTCAATTATTTTTGCAAATGCATCTTCCATAGGATAGGTCTTAATAGCTAAAACGGGCAGCGATGGTAGCAAACTGGCGACAGGCAACGCAAACAAAGTGAGTAATACACCTACACAGGGTAGGGTGTTTGAGCCTATCAACAGCATACCTGACAAGCACATTGGTTTTGAAATAGGTTCAGGTGGATTACAGTGTTTCCTGAGTTACTATAGTCAATGAATAGTGTCTAAATAGAGGTGAAAGCTTGTCTGACAATGATGATCCAACAGTTTCAGAGGTGTTGAATGCAATCTTTCAGCGTTTTGAGTCTGCAGGTCTATTTTACGGGCATGGAACTGATAATGCCTGGGATGAAGCCACATTTTTGGTGTTGCACTGTCTTGATTTGCCGTTGAACAGCTCAACAGAAGTGTTGGAGTATCGTATTAATCGAGAGGTATTAGACACAATTCACTCATTGGTCGAAGTACGTGTTATAGATCGTGTTCCCTTACCCTATATAACCGCAGTGGCCTGGTTTGCCGGTATGGAATTTAAAGCTGACAGACGAGCAATAATCCCCCGCTCGCCGATTGCTGAGCTAATCGAAAATAATTTTCAGCCATGGTATAGCGGTGCTGGCCCAGAGAAAATGCTCGATCTTTGCTGTGGTGGTGGTTGTATAGGTGTTGCCAGTGCGGCGCTGAATTCTCAACTGCATGTAGATTTGGTTGACTTGGATACTGATGCTCTGGCTTTGGCCGAGGAAAATATCGCTAAGCATGGCGTAGAAACTAGAGTGAAAGCGCTTCAGTCTGACTTGTTTAGCGCATTAGAGGGCAAACGCTATGATTTAATTGTTAGTAATCCTCCTTATGTAGATATTGAGGATTTGGCATCTATGCCAGAGGAATATCATCACGAACCTGGGCTTGCCTTGGGTTCAGGAGTCGATGGCCTGGATCTGACGCGTAAAATTCTTCAGCAGGCCGCTGCGCACCTGTTGGCGCATGGTCTGCTGGTCGTTGAAGTGGGTAATAGCGGGAGGGCACTCGAAGAAGCCTTTCCCAGTGTGCCATTTACCTGGGTAGATTTCGAAAGAGGTGGGCATGGAGTCTTTGTGATGAGTAAAAAAGAGTTGCAGTTATACCGGGAAAGCTTTTTCTGAACAGTTTATAATATGCCCACATTTAAGAAAGTGTGGATAGATTATGTCGGGTAATACCCTGGGAAAATTGTTTACAGTGACAACCTTTGGTGAAAGCCACGGGCTTGCACTGGGTTGCATCATTGATGGCTGCCCGCCGGGAATGGAGTTATCAGAAAACGATATTCAGCCGGACCTTGATCGGCGCAAGCCGGGTACCTCTCGTTTTACCACCCAACGCCGTGAAGGCGATGAGGTGCGTATCCTTTCTGGCGTCTTTGAGGGCAAAACTACGGGTACAGCGATTGGGCTGTTGATCGAAAATACCGATCAACGATCCAAGGACTACAGCAATATCAAAGATACTTTCCGTCCGGCCCATGCAGATTATAGTTATGAGCAGAAATATGGCATTCGTGACTACCGGGGTGGTGGCCGCTCCTCTGCTCGTGAAACCGCAATGAGGGTAGCGGCGGGTGCAGTGGCCAAAAAATACCTGATGTCACAGGGGGTAGAGGTGAGGGGCTATTTGTCTCAATTGGGTCCCATCAGCATTGATAAGCTTGATTGGGCAGTGGTAGAGACAAATCCATTCTTTTGTCCGGATGCAGATAAAATCGCTGAACTTGAAGGGTATATGGCCCAGCTTAATAAAGATGGCAACTCGGTAGGTGCAAAAATTACTGTTGTAGCCAGTGGCATGCCTGTTGGTTTGGGCGAGCCTGTGTTTGATCGCCTAGACGCAGATATTGCCCACGCTTTAATGGGAATTAACGCCGTCAAAGGTGTTGAAATTGGTTCAGGTTTTGAGGTGATTGAGCAGCTTGGTACCGAACATCGGGATGAAATGACTTCACAAGGTTTTCTCAGTAATAATTCTGGTGGTGTATTGGGTGGGATCTCCAGTGGTCAGGATATTGTTGCGTCTATAGCGCTGAAACCCACGTCTAGTATTCGCTTGCCAGGTCGTTCCATTGATCGAGATGGTAGCGATATTGAAGTCGTTACACATGGTCGCCATGATCCCTGCGTGGGAATCAGAGCAACCCCTATAGCTGAGGCAATGCTGGCGATTGTCATTATGGATCATTTACTGAGGCATCGAGGTCAAAATGCCGGAGTGATCAGCGCTACTCCAGTAATTCCACCTGAAGCTGGTGGGAGCCACAAGGCGGAGTGACGAGCTTGCCATATTGGCGGTTGTCGGGCTTTTATTTTTTCTACTTTGGATTCCTGGGCATTTTTATGCCCTATTGGAGTCTCTATCTTAAATCCCTGGATTTTGATGCCAAGCAAATAGGTATATTGTCTGGTGCCGTTCTGGCGACAAAAATCTTTGCTCCTAGTATCTGGGGTTGGCTTGCGGACACTCGCGGTAAGCGAATGGGAGTTATCCGGCTGGGGTCCTTTCTGGCGTTGCTAAGCTTTGCCGGAATCTATATTTCACACAATTATCTGTGGCTTATTTTTGTTGTGATCACCTTCAGCTTTTTCTGGAACGCCGTATTGTCTCAATTCGAAGTGCTGACTTTGGCTCACCTGGGCCGGCAGTATAATCGTTATAGCCGGATTCGCGTTTGGGGGTCTATTGGGTTTATTGTCGCGGTGGTAGTGCTTGGGCTGCTTTTTGACTTTGTCAGTATCCAAATGTTGCCTTTAGTGATGTGTTTTTTTCTGGGCGGCATCTGGATATTCAGTCTATTGGTACCAGAAAAAAGTGTTCCCGCACGCCATGTTGAAGCGGGGTTGATGAAAATCGTCTGCCAGCCATCAGTCTTGTCATTTATGGCTGCCTGCTGCCTCTTGCAGATAGCCCATGGACCCTACAATACATTTTTTAGCGTCTATTTGGAAAAGTTTGAATTCAGCCGAACTTTTATTGGTCAGCTCTGGGCACTGGGAGTTTTGTCTGAAGTGGCTTTATTTGTATTGATGCATAGGGTCATGCCTTTTTTTGGTGTTCGCAAGCTTATCCTGTTAAGTCTCGGTATCTCTGTCGTTCGCTGGATTATTATTGCCTATGGGGTTCACTCTATAACGCTGTTATTGCTTGCTCAATTAATGCATGCAGCGACCTTTGGCGCTTTCCACGCTGCTGCAATTGAGTTAATTCGTCGTACTTTTCCGCAACAATTCGCAGGTCAGGGACAGGCAGTATATAGTGGGCTGAGTTTTGGCGTTGGCGGTGCATTAGGCGCGGTACTGAGTGGTTTTATGTGGGACTACAGTGCTTCAGCTACCTTTGTGATGGCGAGTGTTGCCAGTGCTTTAGCTTTTATTATTGCATGGTGTTGGGTTGAAGAGGGAGATGAAAAATCGTATGGCCACTGATACATGGAAAAAATTAATAAGTCGTCAGCGTCGCACGCTGATACTGGCTGTTTTTGCTGCCGTCGTGTTTGTGTGGTCGGCGGTATATATATTTGATGTTGATATCAGTCTGATGTATGAAATATTGTTAATGAGCGTCTTGCTACTATCAGTCGTAGTGTTTCTGGCGTTTATTTTTTCAATAGCATTGTCGCTATTGAAAAACCGCAATTCTGAATAAAATATAACTGTTCCAAGCTATTCAATATTGATGTCCAGGGCCATGCTGTCAGCAATTTGGTCGAGTCGCGTATGAAGTTCATCTAGCTTGCTATCGACAGGAATTTGCACATCGACTTCAGCTTCAAATAGCGGTTCAGCAGTCATGGGGGCGCTAGTGACATTACTGTGCATTTCACTGACGTTAAAGTGGTGGCGAGCTAATTCTGCAGAAACTTCGCGGACGATACCTGGTCGGTCAGCTCCAAGTACACTGAGTTTTATAGTGCGAGTTTGAGTGGTTTTGTCCTCAGCTTCCGTTGCGGTTAAACGAACACTCAGTCCCTGGTCGGCCAGATCCTTCAAGGATGCTGCCAAAGACGGCGCTTTGTCATTTGGCAGGGAAACTCGAATAATACCTGCGAACTTGCTATCCAGCTGTGACAGGCGGCTCTCCAGCCAATTACCATCATGCCCAGATATTACCTTGGCCAAGGCTTCGACTAGCCCAGGGCGATCGTCGCCAATAAAGGTAATGACGTAAGAAGTATGCATTCAAGACTCCACATGGTTCTGCTTTATCGGTATATTAACCTGCATCGACACAGCTGCGCCAGATTCATAGCGGAGCAACATACTCAATATTTATGGAGATCATTATGAAACTTAAGGTACTGTTAATGATGCTGGTGGTCTGCCCATTAGCTATGGCAACGACACTGGAATCTATCATAGAGGGTGCGCAGCGCAGCGCAAAACATTCAGCAAGGGATGACAGCCGCCATCCACTGCAGACTTTGCAATTTTTCGAGGTGGAGCCCAATCATACTGTGGTTGAAATATCGCCAGGCGGAAGTGGCTGGTATACAGAAATTTTAGCGCCTCTGTTACGAGATCAAGGCAAGCTCTATGCGGCTCACTATGATCCCGATGCCGAATATGAATATTTCAAGAACTCACTAAAGGCCTATCAAACTAAACTGGCTGCCAGCCCCGAGGTATATGACAAAGTGGAGCTGACTATTATGCAGCCTCCAAATAAAATTGAGATAGGGCCTGACGGCAGTGCCGACCGAGTTCTCACTTTCAGAAATGTGCATAATTGGGTGAAAAATGGTGGAGCGGATGAGGCCATGGCAGCTTTTTACAAAGTACTTAAACCTGGTGGAATTCTCGGCGTTGTCGATCACAGAGCCAAAGCCGGCGCTAGTATCGAACAGATGAATAGAAGCGGCTACGTAACAGAAAAGCTCACTGTCGATTTGGCTGAGGCGGCCGGCTTTAAATTGATAGCCAAGTCTGAAATTAATGCAAACGCCAAAGACAGTACAGAGCATGAAAAAGGTGTGTGGACTTTGCCTCCCAGCCTACGCCTTGGTGAACAGGATCGAGAGCGCTACCAGGCTATAGGTGAGAGTGACAGGATGACGCTAAAATTTGCCAAGCCTGAATAGTGTGATGACAATATGGACTATGTAGAAGTTCCTGCACAAAGGCTAGAAGCCGATGTGTTTCAGGCCGTGTTAGAGGAGTTTATTGGCCGCGAAGGCACTGATTACGGAGCGATTGAGCTGAGCATGGAGCAGAAATTGGCCAGACTAAAGAGTCTTATAGATCAAGGTGAAGTTTGCATAGTGTTCGATACCCAGTCTGAGAGCTGTACCTTGATGGAAAAGAGTGAACTTCAGGCCTTGGTAAATCCAGGTGTCTGAAGAGGTAGATCACATTCTTGATGCCTCTGGTTTGCTGTGTCCTGAGCCAGTGATGTTATTGCATAATGAAATACGGGATATGTCTGCGGGTCATCTGTTAAAGCTAGTGGCTACAGATCCATCAACGCAAAGAGATGTGCCAAAATTTTGTACATTTTTAGGGCATGAGCTAGTCACAGAGGCCCATAGCGAACAGCAGTTCATCTACATTATTCGAAAAAAGGCTGATTAATAATGAGCTCTACAAGTCTGGGAATCATTGATGGCAGCCATCACTGTGAAGACTTGGTTAAACTTTTTAATCAATGCTTTGTCAAAGATTGGAATACGCAATTAATCCAGGGCGCAGAGGAGCCAATATACCTGCCAGCAAATGAACCGATCAGCTATAACCGAGTGGTGTTTACCAGAAATTATTTTTCCAGTGCTCTACACGAAATTGCCCACTGGTGTATTGCCGGTAGTGAACGCCGAAGACAGCAAGATTATGGCTATTGGTATATCCCTGATGGGCGTAGTTCGCAACAGCAGCGAAAGTTTGAGCGTGTTGAAAGTCGACCGCAAGCACTTGAATGGATTTTTGCCAAGGCCTGTAATAGTGTTTTTAAAGTAAGTCTTGATAATTTACGTTCGCCCCAGAACAGTGCTATTGCGTTTAAGCAATTTGTGGTTAGAGATGCACAGGGCTATAGCCGCAGTGGTTTACCGGAACGTGCAGCGTTGTTTTACAGCACGCTGGCTGACTATTATGGTGGCCCGAAAAGTTCTTCCCAATTGAAATTTAACGTCAGCGATCTGTAGCGCGGTGTAATGGACTCTAAAGAAGCGGCCAGCGACCCACTTTATTTGATTGATGCATCGATTTATATCTTTGGTGCCTATTTCTCCTTGCCTGATCAATGGCATTCTCCCCAGGGTTGGCCTCTCAATGCAGTCTATGGATACACACGTTTTTTAGTTAAGTTTCTCATGACCTCCAAACCAAAAGATGTCGCGGCGGCATTTGACGAAAGCCTCGGCAGCTGTTTTCGCAATGAGATTTATAGTGATTACAAATGCAGTCGGGAGCTGCCCGATGAAGAGCTTGCATTTCAGTTGCAGGCCTGTCGCAATATCACCGAGCTAGCCGGGGTCAAATGTTTTGCTAGTGAACGTTTTGAAGCTGATGATTTGATTGCCAGTTTGGCCCGAAGAGGCAGAGAAAAAAAGCGTCAAATAGTGATTTTGACTCGCGACAAAGATCTGGGTCAACTACTACAGGCGAGAGACTACCTGTGGGATTTTAACAAAAATATGCGCACCGACGCCGACAGTTTTAAAGATAAATATGGCGTGTCAGCTAACCAGTTTGCAGATTATTTGGCATTGACTGGAGATCAATCCGACGATATTCCCGGTATTGTAGGTATAGGTCCGCGCAAGGCGTCGGCACTTTTGGAAAAGTTCTCTGGTATTGAAGAAATTGTAGCTAATATCGATGAGGTAGCTAAGTTACCTATTCGTGGTGCGGCAGCAATGGCCCAAAAGCTTGATGAACAGCGAGATCAGCTATATCTCTATAAGCGTCTGACCATGCTTGAACAAAAGGTGCCGCTGGAATCTCCTGGTTGCAGTTATCAACCCACAGCAAGGCTTATCGATTCACTCGGTGTTTATATTGAGGAACTTGGTTTTGATAGTGGTCTGGTAAATCACTGCAGACAGCTTAAACGTCTGTGCAAGGACTAGTGGTTGAGTGAAAATTGTAGCTGATCAAAACATAGTGGGTTTGAAGGAGCTAATTGAGCCTATCGCTCAGTTGACGATGGTAGAAGGTCGGCAATTGACTAATGCGCAGCTAAAAAATGCCGATGCGCTATTGGTTCGGTCGGTGACAGAGGTTAATCGTGAGCTATTGGCTAATACGCCGGTATCTTTTGTCGGTTCTGCTACGGCGGGTCAGGATCATATAGACCATGGTTACTTAAAAGCAGCTGGCATTGCGTTTAGTGCCGCCCCGGGTAGCAATGCTAATTCGGTGGTGGAGTACGTTATTAGTGCTCTGGCAAATATCAGGGGTTGTCTAGAGGGGCTCTGTAAGAGTGGGTCAGTAGGCATTGTCGGATTTGGTCAGGTTGGTAGCTTGTTAGCAAAAAAACTCAGGGCAATGGGTATATCAGTGATTGCTTATGATCCGCTATTAGCGCCACAGATGAGTGAGATGCTGGGTAGTTTAGAAGAAGTGCTGAACTGTAGTGTTGTATCTCTGCATACACCGCTAACCAGGCAGGGACACTATCCGAGTTTCCATCAATTTGACCGTCATGTTCTAGAAAAATTACGAGCTGACGCTGTTTTAATTAATGCCGGCAGGGGCGCTACGCTAGATAATCAAGCACTGTTAGAGCTGTTACAGGGTGGCAGTGAGATAAAAGTCGTATTGGATGTATGGGAGGCGGAGCCAGACATAAATGCTGCGTTGGCCCAGCGCTGTGCACTGGTGACGCCACACATAGCCGGTTACAGCTACGACGGTAAATTGGCAGCTACTTCGATGGTGTGCCGGCAGCTGTGTAAACATTTCAAGATCGACGCAGGTAGTGCAGTCGAAGCAGAAAAACAGGACGAGTTAGAGATTCAGCTGCCTGATGACATGGCGGCGACAATTCGGGCAGTGATTAACAGCGTCTATGATATTCGAGTCGATGATCGAGCCATGCGCAAACTTTTATCTGTCGGTGATCGCCAAAAACGTGCCAGAGAATTTGATCAACTTCGCAAGCATTATCCGCAGCGTCGGGAAATTAGTTGTTATAAGTGGCATGCCGGTTCCAAGGTGACAACTTCACAGATGGCGTTGTTGAAGGCGCTGGGTTGCATCACATGAAGTTAAAGCTTGGTTTGATTGTAAATCCCTATGCGGGTATCGGTGGTAGCGTAGGGCTTAAAGGAAGTGATGGTAAGGATATTAAAGCGCAAGCGCTGGCCAGTGGCGGGGTATTGCGAGCCGCCAAGAGGCTGAAACGGACCCTGGGGATACTCGCGGCGGTGAAGAATGATATCGAATTCTTGGCCTGGAAGGGCGACATGGGGGCTGCGGTATTAGCTCAGAAGAATATTAGTTGCCAATTATTGGGGGCGCCACTGGAAGCTGAAAGTACAGCTGAAGACACAAAGCGTGCGGCGGCAGCGATGCGAGATGCAAGGGTAGATTTAATTGTGTTTGTCGGTGGCGATGGTACAGCGCGGGACATTTTTAATTCAATTGGCAAGACATGCCCAGTTCTTGGTATACCCTCGGGTGTAAAAATGCATTCAGGCGTTTTTGCTGTGAGCCCGGAGGCGGCAGGGCTGCTCATACTACGATTGGTCGACAGAGGGTTGGTCAATCTAGCGCATAGAGAAATACGCGATATAGACGAGCAGGCATTGCGCAAGGGGCAGTTGGGTAGCCATTATTACGGTGAGTTTGAGGTGCCAGAGGAAGGCGGCTTTTTGCAGCATGTGAAATCGGCGGGTAGAGAGTCGGAGTCTTTGGTTGTGCAGGACATCGCGGCTACGGTACTCGAAAAAATGCAGGAAGGCAGCTTGTACCTTATGGGTCCTGGGTCGACCGTAGCGGGTGTGATGGATCAATTAGGGCTGCACAATACTCTATTGGGTGTCGATGCTGTTGTTGATAAGGAGCTTGTCGGGTCTGATTTGACGGAACGACAAATACTGAAGCTTGTAGAATTGTATCCTCAGGCAGTGACAATAATGTTGGGTGTTATTCGCGGCCAGGGATATTTTTTAGGCCGTGGTAATCAGCAGTTTAGCCCAACTGTTCTTAGGGTCGTGGGCTTGGATAATCTATGGGTGTTAGCCAGCAAGAGTAAAATAACCGGGCTAGAGGGCCGCCCATTGCTGGTTGATACTAATGATCCGGATCTTGATCAAGAGCTAGTCGGATATCGTAAAGTGATAACCGGTTATGACGACGTAATTTTTTATCCGGTAGGGCATGCAGTTGATTGAGCCGGCAGATTTATCTGAGCCAGAAAGTTCATGGGGTTTGGATGAACTCTGCGTCCATCTTAATGAGCGTTTTGCGCAAATTCTGGGTTCAACTAGCCAGGACGCCTGCCGACTATTTCATGGCCGGGGGCATTGCTTTACTGCTATGGAACACATAAATATCGATTTTTACAGTCCTGTAATACTGATTACTGCCTATCGCTCCAGCGGCGACAATTTTGAACAGCAGTTGGCTAACAGTTTGTCTTTGCTTGGGGATTCCATAGCTGTTGAGGCGGTAGTGATACAGCGCCGCTACCAAACAGACAACAGGCTGGAGTGCTTGGCTGGAGAAATGCCGCAAAGTGTATTTGCCTGTGAGAATGGACTTCGTTATGCGCTGGATTTTAGTGGTCGACAGAATGTTGGGTTTTTTCTCGACATGCTCACCGGTAGACAATGGCTGGCAGAGCGAGCGAAAGGTAAACGCGTGCTAAATCTGTTTGCGTACACTTGTGCATTTTCAGTAGTAGCGAGTAGCCGGGGTGCGAAGTCGGTAGTCAACCTTGATATGAGTCGCTCTGCGATTCGCACCGGTCAGCAAAATCACCAACTCAATAACTTGTCAGGTGGCATCAGCTATCTTGCTCATGAATTGTTCAGGTCCTGGGGTAAGCTCCGCAAGAGGGGGCCTTTTGATATTATCGTGGTAGATCCGCCGAGCAGGCAACCCGGTAGTTTTGTGGCAGCCAAGGATTATCCGCGCTTATTAAGGCGTTTACCCGAGGTAGCGGCTGAGGGAGCAGAACTTTTGATTTGTTTGAACGATCCACATGTTGAGGTCGGTGTGTTTAGGGAGCTTATTGAAGAGTGCTGCCCACAATTGTCTTATCACTATAGGCTTAACAATCGCAGTGATTTTCCCGAGGTCGACCAAAATAAGAGCCTTAAAGCCTTGTTTTTTACTTGTGATCGGTAGCGTGCTTATTGCGCCGGCAAGCTGAGTAATTGGTGTACGCATTGGCGTAGCATGATCGATGAGTTTTCCCTAAGCGTGTGACGTAGCTGATTGACGTTGGTTCTCGAATGCTCCATAAGAGACGGAGGAAAATCATCGTGCCTCTCATCACCGAAAAACATCTCTGATCGGGAGTTGAGCATAAGAAAGCCTCTGCGGCTTAGTACAGTCTGATCGAGCGCTTCTCGACGGATGGGGGCATCAAAATGTATATACCCTTCCTGGGCCAACCAAGTCATGGCACTAAAGCAGGCTTGGTGGCGTTCACTGTGCAAACCGAATTCATCAGGGGCGTCGGGGCCAGAAATATCGTCCACGTACAACACTTCAGGGCGAGGGAACGAGCTGTAAAGGCGTAGTAATATTATTGCTACGTCTCGGTAAAAGTCATCAATGTTTAAATCGGCCATGGCTAAACAGGTGCAGAAAATTTACGATTTGGGTTAGTATCTGCAGCTAGTTTAAGTCAAAAGGTAGGTCTTGGTCATTAGCCAATGGGGAAACTTATGTCTGAAATGGATGATGAATACTGGAAAGAAAAGCTGACGGACCAGGAATATGCTGTCTGTCGGAAAAAAGGCACTGAACCGGCATTTAGTGGTGAATATTGGGATACCACAACATCGGGACGATATCACTGCACCTGCTGTGGAGAGTTACTGTTTCAGTCAGAGACTAAGTTTGATGCCGGTTGCGGATGGCCCAGCTTTTATGAGGCTGCCGAGCGAGATAAAATCAGAGAGGCTAAAGATACTGCCCACGGGATGATTCGTACCGAGGTAATGTGTGACAGTTGCGGCTCCCATTTGGGACATGTTTTTCCAGACGGGCCAGCTCCCACAGGGCTTCGTTACTGCATAAATTCTGTGTCGATTAAACTGACTGCTAACGACGAATAAATTAGCAATGAAATAACTCCCTGATGGGCTTGACGAAAGCCTTCAAGCTTCTTAGAATGCGCGCCTCTTGATGATATCGCTTGGCGATTTTTCAGGGACTGCGTCCCCTTCGTCTAGAGGCCTAGGACACCGCCCTTTCACGGCGGTAACAGGGGTTCGAA
>Ga0055584_100002765_pt1 | contig 17402 bp, 16 predicted proteins | sample OSDHelmetaG_FD_58716 | JGI IMG/M metagenome (GOLD analysis project Ga0055584, IMG submission 58716) | Pelagic marine sediment microbial communities from the LTER site Helgoland, North Sea, for post-phytoplankton bloom and carbon turnover... | ecosystem: Environmental > Aquatic > Marine >... | reverse complement strand
GCAGCCGGCAACCAGTGATCTAGCGCCACTTCAACCTGCGCCTGATATTCTTTTAATTGTGTATTGAATGACATTATTGCTATTCGTTTTCGTTACTATCATCAAATGCTACGAGTTCTTCTGAACCTGAAGTTTTGAGAAGTATCTGCACCTTTTGCTCTGCTTCAGCAAGAGCCTGCTGGCAGGATCGTGTTAACGCAACACCGCGCTCAAATTGTTTCATTGAGTCTTCCAGGCTCATATCACCTTCTTCCATATTTTCGACAAGTTTTTCCAACTCATTTAGCGCTTTTTCAAAGTCAAACTTTTCAGCTTTTTTGGCCACCTGCATTCCCCATTGTGAGAAAAAAAGAGAATCTTACCAACATGTGCAGTGCGATGTTAATTTTCTATATTAAAACTTATCACTTTGTTTCACTACAATAGTATTTAGCTATCAAGATGATAAAAAAATATCATCTTAAAAGAGCGCGAGTACGGTTGACAGTGTTTCAAGCCGAGAGTAAAGTCTGGCTCAGTTTTCAAACAAGTATTATAAATTAATACTAAACATATCATAAGCTTAGGAGGCTTCCTATGTCGCTAAAGGGCACAAAAACAGAAGAAAATTTAAAGGCTGCATTTGCAGGTGAATCACAGGCTAATCGCCGTTATCTTTACTTCGCACAAAAAGCGGACGTTGAAGGTTACAACGATGTCTCTACCGTGTTCCGTTCAACTGCAGAAGGTGAGACTGGTCATGCGCACGGCCATTTGGAATATCTTGAAGCTGTCGGTGATCCTGCAACGGGTGAGCCAATCGGTACCACTTCACTGAATCTGAAAGCGGCTATCGCAGGTGAAACCCATGAATATACTGATATGTATCCGGGTATGGCGAAATCGGCACGCGAAGAAGGTTTTGATGAAATCGCGGACTGGTTCGAAACCTTGGCCAAGGCCGAACGTTCTCATGCCAATCGCTTTCAGAAAGCATTGGATGGATTAGACGCTTAAGTAAAGTAGAAAGTACTAAATACAAACCGGGCGCTGCCCGGTTTGTTGTTTATGGGGCTTGATAGTTTTATTTTATTATTTTAATAGTTTTCGTAATTGCAGGAAAATACAGATGAGTAGTTCAGAATACCGAGAGGGGAGTCTTGAAGCGCCGACCCGTCACCCGATTAACTGGAAAGACCCTGAGTTTTATAATGAAGAAAAATTATTCGCGGAAATGGAGCGAGTATTTGATATTTGTCACGGATGTCGACGCTGTGTCAGTTTGTGTAATTCCTTTCCGACACTTTTTGACCTGGTTGATGAATCTGAAACGATGGAAGTCGATGGGGTTGATAAGAAAGACTATGCACAAGTCGTCGACCACTGCTATCTCTGTGATCTGTGTTATCTAACAAAATGTCCTTACGTGCCGCCGCATGAATGGAATCTGGACTTTCCTCATTTGATGCTGCAGGCAAAAGCAGTACAACACAAAAAGGGTGAAAGTAAATTAAGAGATCGAATTCTTACCTCAACCGATGCGGTTGGAAATCTGGCAGGTATTCCGGTAGTAGCAGAAGTAGTCAATGCGGTTAATAAGAATAAGCTGGCCCGCAATATACTCGATAAAACCTTAGGTGTGCACCCCGAGGCAATTGTCCCTGAGTATCATAGTAATACCCTGCGCAAACGCGTTAAAAAACATAAGCCGGTTGATGTTGTTGTCGAAGCCTGTGGTCGGACAACAGGCAAAGTCGCGATGTTTGCAACTTGTTATTGCAATCGCAATACACCGGATATCGGTGAAGATTTAATTCGACTATTGCAGCATAACGGCGTTGAAGTACAACTTATCCAGCAGGAACAATGCTGTGGTATGCCAAAAATGGAATTAGGTGACCTCGAAGCGGTTGAGAAACTGAAAGAGTTTAATATTCCGCAGTTAGCAAAAATGGTAGAGGAGGGCTGGGATCTTATTGCGCCTATTCCCTCATGTGTACTTATGTTTAAACAGGAGTTACCCCTGTTATTTCCAGTAGACGAACAAGTCAAAAAAGTACAAAAAGCGTTTTTTGACCCCTTCGAGTACCTGATGTTGAGACACAAATCCGGAAAACTGGATACTAATTTTAAGAATAGCCTCGGCAATGTGTCTTATCACGTGCCCTGTCATCAGCGAGTGCAAAAGATTGGCATGAAAACCAAAGAGGTTCTGCAGTTGGTACCAGATACCAATATTGATGTTATAGAACGTTGCTCTGGTCATGATGGTACTTACGCGGTGAAGAGTGAATATCACGATATTTCAATGAAAATATGTCGCCCGGTAGTGAATAAGATTAAACAGGCAGAGGTTGACCATTACATTAGTGATTGCCCGATGGCAGGCGATCAGATTGAGAATGGATTAAAGGATGGCAGTCATGCTGAATCTCCTTTTACCTTGCTTTGTTATGCCTATGGATTGAAATAATAAGGATAAATGATGAAAAAACTGGATAAACAAACACTTTACTCTCTGGAAGAATATGCAGCGAAGCGTATGGATTTTCGTGCGCAGGTGATGGCACATAAAAAGAATAGGCGCTTAGCAATCGGCCCCAACGCGACGTTGTATTTCGAAGATAGACTGACTATTCAATACCAAATTCAGGAAATGTTACGAATTGAAAAAATATTCGAAGCCGAGGGTATAAACGAAGAGCTTGAAACCTATAACCCGCTTATTCCGGATGGGCAAAACTGGAAAGCGACCTTTATGCTTGAGTACGATGATGAGCAGGAACGTAAGCAGCAATTGGGCTTAATGCTCGGAATTGACAAAGTCGTATGGATGAAAGTGGGGGAGCATGATCCTGTCGTGCCGGTCACCAACGAAGATCTGGAACGAGAAACAGAGACAAAAACCTCTTCAGTGCATTTCATGCGTTTTGAATTGACGAGTGAAATGATTATGGCGTTAAAAGAGGGCGCTCCTATCTCGGCAGGTATTTCACACGATGCCTATAATTACAGCCTGAACCCCATTCCTCTGAATATACAAGAAGCCCTGAGCAAAGATTTGGAATAGCGAGTAGTACCCTACTAGCATCATAAGTTCACAGCTGCGTTCAGACTGAATATTGGTTTTTAAATCCCGCCGTATACTGTTATCTTAACAGGCATGTTTCATTCCCTGTGCGTGGCAAATATTTTGAGATCAATTTGCCTTTAATCGTGCTTTATTATTTTGTTTAGAGGTATTTTCATTGAGTAAAAGTTACGACGCGTCGGACATCGAAGTCCTCACCGGACTTGATCCTGTACGTAAACGTCCCGGGATGTATACCGATACCACCCGGCCAAATCATCTTATTCAGGAAGTTGTGGATAACAGTGTCGACGAGGCAATTTCCGGCCATGCATCGAAGATCGAAGTTCTGCTAGGCAAGGATGGTTCTATCTCGGTTAGTGATGATGGAAGGGGAATGCCCGTCGATAAACACCCAGGTGAGAAAATATCTGGCGTTGAAGTGATTCTGACCAGACTACATTCAGGTGGCAAATTTTCGAACAAAAACTATAAATTTTCCGGAGGTTTGCACGGAGTGGGTGTGTCCGTAGTCAATGCGCTTTCTAAAAATCTGGAAGTTTGGGTTAGACGCAATGGCAAAGAGTACAACATGTCATTTGCAAGTGGCGAAAAGAAATCAAAGCTGGAAGTGGTTGGTGAAGTGGGAAAAAGAAATACTGGGACCACAATACGCTTTTGGCCCGACGCAAAGTATTTTGACAGCACCAATATTTCAATAACGAAGCTTAAACATGTATTGCGAGCAAAAGCAGTGTTATGCCCGGGCCTTCTGGTAAAACTCAACGATGAGGCAGGCAAGAATAAGGAGGAATGGCACTACGAAAATGGCATTAATTCGTATTTGTCTGATGCGCTTGCTGGTTTTGAGCTTTTACCCGAAGAACCTTTTATTGGATCTATGCAGGGCAACCATGAAGCTGTTGATTGGGCTGTTCACTGGTTACCTGAAGACGGTGAACTTGTCACAGAAAGTTATGTAAACCTAGTGCCAACCCTGCAGGGAGGTACTCACGTAAATGGTTTGCGTCTTGGATTACTTGAAGCAATACGGGAATTTTGCGAGTCAAGAAATCTGCTGCCAAGAGGAATCAAACTTACAGCCGATGATATTTGGGAACGCTGTGCCTATTTGCTGTCTGTCAAAATGGATGATCCACAATTCGCAGGGCAAACCAAAGAGCGATTGTCATCGCGAGAGTGTAGTACTTTTGTTTCCGGTGTCGTGCATGATGCCTTCAGTCAGTGGCTTCATCAGCATGTGGAAATGGGAACACGCATTGCTGATCTGGCTATTAATCATGCTCAACGTCGCTTAAAAGCCAGCAAAAATGTGGTGCGTAAAAAGATCACTGGTGGACCTGCCTTGCCGGGAAAATTGGCAGATTGTTCAATGCAGGATTCTAATGTCAGCGAATTATTTTTGGTAGAAGGCGACTCTGCCGGTGGCTCTGCAAAACAGGCACGTGATAGACAATTTCAGGCCGTGATGCCTTTACGTGGAAAAATCCTTAACACCTGGGAAGTTGACTCATCCGAAGTGTTGGGTTCTAAAGAAGTCCATGACATTACGGTTGCAATAGGAGTGGATCCTGGCTCATCAAATCTGGATGGTTTGCGCTATGGGAAAATTTGTATACTTGCTGATGCCGATTCAGACGGCTTGCATATCGCTACCTTATTATGCGCACTGTTTCTGAAACACTTTAAAGCTCTGGTTGAAAATGGACATATCTATGTCGCTATGCCGCCTCTTTATCGTATCGATGTAGGTAAAGAAGTTTTCTATGCCCTCGATGATTCTGAAAAAGAAGGCGTCCTCGATCGTATTACCGCAGAAAAAATTCGTGGAAACGTTAACGTGCAGCGCTTTAAAGGACTAGGTGAAATGAATCCTCTGCAACTACGAGAGACGACGATGGCGACGGAAACCAGACGACTGGTGGAGTTAACATTAGAAGACAATAAAAAAGCGGAGCAAATGCTGGATATGTTGCTGGCAAAAAAACGTGCTGGAGACAGAAAAAGCTGGTTGGAAAAAAAGGGCAATATGGCGGTGATTTAATTTTTTCATCAAGTACGATAATTAGAGGGTGTTTGCGCTTATCAAATCCTCCCATAAAACATAATTAAACTATAACTACCAAGTAATCTCATGTCAGATAATCTCACTCTTGATTTTGAACAAAACGAGCGAAGACCGATACAGGACTTTACCGAGCAGGCCTATCTCGACTATTCCATGTACGTCATCCTTGATAGAGCCTTACCTCATATAGGTGATGGCTTAAAACCGGTGCAAAGACGAATTATCTACGCCATGTCTGAACTCGGCTTAAAGTCTGGTGCTAAATTTAAAAAATCCGCTCGCACAATCGGTGATGTCATAGGTAAGTTTCATCCGCACGGAGATTCTGCCTGCTATGAAGCGATGGTGTTGATGGCTCAGGATTTCAGTTATCGCTATCCGCTGGTGCATGGACAGGGCAATTGGGGGTCTATGGATGATCCAAAGTCATTTGCGGCTATGCGTTACACAGAAGCAAAGTTGCGACCGTATGCGAATGTTTTGTTAAGTGAAACTGGCCTAGGGACCGTGGATTGGGTCCCAAACTTTGATGGCACCCTGTCTGAACCAAAACATTTGCCGGCGAGATTGCCGAATGTTTTGTTGAATGGCACCACAGGCATCGCTGTTGGCATGGCGACTGATATTCCACCTCATAATCTTCGAGAAGTGGCTACCGCCTGTTTGCGTGTGCTGGAACAACCCAAAATAACGGTGGAAGAACTTTGTAAATATGTAAAAGGACCTGATTATCCGGTAGCCGCTGAAATTATCACCTCTCGTGAAGATATTCTTGAGATGTATAAAACCGGTAATGGTTCGATAAAGATGCGCGCCATCTGGGAGAAAGAAGATGGCAATATTATAATTACGGAACTTCCATACCAGTGCTCAGGAAACAAAGTGCTTGAGCAGATCGCTGCGCAAATGAATGCAAAAAAGCTTCCTATGCTGGAAGATTTACGTGATGAATCGGATCATGAATCACCAACCAGACTAGTGTTGGTGCCGCGTTCCAATCGCGTCGATGCAGATGAGCTAATGATGCATTTGTTTGCCACGACAGATCTTGAAAAAAGCTTTCGTGTAAACATGAATATGATTGGCATAGATGGAAAGCCGCAGGTGAAAGACCTGAAGATGATCATCAAAGAATGGTTGTCATTCAGAATAGAAACGGTGCGCCGACGTTTACAATTCAGATTAGAAAAGGTCGAAACGCAAATTCATCTGCTTGAAGGCTTGATGGTTGCGTACCTTAATATAGATGAAGTCATCGCGATAATACGCCAGGAAGATAAACCAAAAGCCGTCTTAATGAAGCGTTTTAAGTTGTCTGATGAACAGGCTGAAGCGGTTCTTGAGATAAAACTGCGAAAATTAGCGAAACTCGAAGAGATCAAGATTCAGGGTGAGCTTGATGAGTTAAGTGAAGAGAGACGAAAGCTGACGCAAATTCTCGGTTCTGATCAGCGCTTGAAAAGTTTGGTCAAAAAAGAAATAACGGCAGATGCTGAAGAATACGGGGATGAAAGACGTTCTCCTATTGTTTCGAGAGAAGAATCACGCGCCATTGATGTTAATGAGCTATTGCCCACCGAAGCAGTAACCATAATCTTATCGGAGAAAGGCTGGGTGCGTGCGGCTAAAGGTCATGATATTGATCCCGAGTCTTTGAATTACCGTGCAAGTGATGCTTTTAAACAATCTGCGCGGGGTAGAAGCAATCAATTGGCTGTGTTTCTTGACTCAACTGGTCGTTGTTATTCCGTTGCCTCGCATACATTGCCGTCTGCACGCGGAAATGGTGAGCCCATAGCCAGTCGCGTAACGCCGCCAGACGGTGCCACATTTGAAGGTGTGATGGCGGGTGCCGGTACCGACATCTATTTGCTTGCCAGTGATGCAGGTTACGGATTTATGGCCAGACTTGAGGATATGTTCGTAAAAAACAAAAGTGGTAAAAGCATACTCAGTGTTCCCAAAGGCTCGGGGGTTCTGTCTCCGGCGATTGTTGTAAATCAAAAGGAAGACTTTATCGCTGCGGTAAGTTCTATTGGTCGGTTTTTAGTTATGAACATATCAGAGTTTCCTTTGCTGGCGAAAGGAAAAGGCCTGAAAATCATGCAAATCCCGCCTGCTAAATTAAAAACACGTGAGGAATATGTCAGTGCCATTACGACTTTTTCTGAAGGCGAATCGCTTTTACTAAGTTCGGGGAAACGTCAGATTACTTTGAAACCCGATATTATCGATACCTACTATGGAGAACGCGGACGACGAGGAAATATGTTACCGCGTGGCTTCAGACAGGTAACTACAATGAATCCACTAAGAAAGAGAATTGAGGAGTAGAAAGAGGCTATTTAAATTGGTCGCGCTGCTGATTCAATGTAGACTTAAAATCAGATAGGCTCTTAACGAAACGTCTGAATTTATAACGAGGTAAAACAAGACATGGAAACCGAGAAAATCAGCGTTAGCATGACGGAGACGGGCAAGACAATGGATGTAGTAGTCTTAAGCAAGCGTGCCGAATGTATACAGGTTGTGATTGGTGAGGGTGTGCATAGTGTTCCTTGTGATATGACGCCCACCCGCAGTAAAAAGGCATATGTCGGCAGTGTAATGGGAAGGGAGATTGTTTTTGAGATGAGCTGTGAACAGGTTCAGGCAGAGCTCGATAGTCTGAATCCCTCTCTTAAGAAATCCAGACGGTTTTAGTTGCTTCTCGCAATATTAATGAAAATGAACTTTCTCCTCGTTAGCATCTGAATAGAGCACTTTATCTGTAGACCATAAAACTTGTATTCCAGGCCTAACCTGGCAGGGATCCACTCAAAAACCACGCAACTCGAAATCATCACTTAATTCGAGGTATCATACGGCGTTTTGAAACGCATACTGGAATAAATAATGGCCAATTACAGCACCAACGAATTTAAGAACGGGATGAAATTGATGATAGATGGAGACCCATTTTCCATCGTCGAAAACGATATCGTCAAACCTGGCAAAGGACAGGCATTTAACAGAGTAAAGCTACGTAATCTGAGAAATGGAAGGGTCATTGAACGAACGTTTAAATCCGGTGATAGCGTCGAGGCCGCCGATGTGATGGAAGTTGAATTGCAATATCTCTATAGCGATGGTGATATGTGGTATTTCATGGATACAAATAGCTACGAACAATGTGAGGCAGATGAAAAGGCCATGAGCGAGGCCGCAAAGTGGTTAAAAGGCGAAGAAATGTGTGGAGTTACATTGTGGAATGGTGCTCCTTTGACTGTCGCTGCGCCAAATTTTGTCGAGTTACAGATCACTGAAACCGATCCGGGTGTGCGCGGGGATACGGCATCAGGCGGGACCAAGCCTGCGATTTTAGAAACCGGTGCTGCTGTAAAAGTGCCATTATTTGTGGAGCAGGATGAGATGATAAAAGTCGATACGCGTACGGCAGAATATGTAAGTCGTGTAAAAGATTGATATAGACGATTCCTGATAATAAAAATATGTCTACAGATTGGCAGTCTTGTGCCAGCAACGAGGTCTTGCTTCTAAGGGGGCAATTGCTGGAACAGATTCGCCGCTTTATGACACAAAGAAATATCCTTGAAGTAGACACGCCTGTTTTAAGCAGAACCAGTATTCCCGATACCAATATAGAGAATGTGATATGCGATATATCTATTCAGGGAAAAGAACAAGCATTTTACCTGCATACCTCACCTGAAGTGCACATGAAACGGCTACTTGCAGGAGGCAGTGGTGCCATTTATCAGATAACGAAAGTCTTCAGAGATAATGAATTAGGACCATGTCATCAGCCCGAGTTTTCTATGCTGGAGTGGTACCGGCCTGAATTCGATCATCATAAGTTAATGGACGAGATGAGTGAGCTTTTGTCTGAGCTGGGACTCGCCACAGCTGAACGAAAAAGCTACGAAAGTGTATTTGTTGAACATCTTCAGCTGAATCCTCATACAGCCTCAATCGGGCAGCTACAGACACTTACCAAAGATTTGGGTTTACACGAGAAAACGAACGAACGTTCGATATTGCTAGAGTTTTTATTCAGTCACTCTATTTCACCGAAGCTAGGTAGAGAAGTGCCTCTGATGTTATATGATTACCCACTCTGTCAGGCGGCACTTGCCAAATTATCTGACACAGAACCTCAAACTGCGCTGCGATTTGAGCTTTTCATTGAGGGAATGGAAATTGCGAACGGATTTTATGAGCTGCGCGATGCGAAACAACAAGCTCAACGTTTCAGTGACGAGAATGATCGCCGAGGTAAGGAAAATAAAGCGCTGATCAAAATTGATGAAAACTTTCTTCAAGCCTTAGAAGCCGGCTTACCCGATTGCGCTGGCGTGGCTATCGGGATTGATCGATTGTTAATGATTTTATCAGGCAAGAGTCACATCAAGGATGTCATGACTTTTCCTGTCAAGAATGCGTAAAATGAGATTTAATGGACTATATCTGCAGCGCCGAAAATCGAATTAACACTGCTAAGTTATGGAGCAACAGCAATTAATCAATTGAAATATTCATAGTCATGGCTATGTTATCCCCAGAACATATTTTGTCGCAGAATGGCCCCTTATCGGAGCTTATTTCTGATTTCTCTTCACGTCCACAACAAATTGAGCTTGCTGAAGTCATAGAGCAGGCATTTAAAAACCAGGAATCACTTATTTGTGAAGCAGGTACCGGAACAGGTAAAACTTTTGCCTACCTGGTGCCCGCACTATTATCAGGACAGAAGGTTATTGTTTCAACGGGAACCAAACATTTACAGGATCAATTGTATTTACGCGATTTACCTCTTGTACATAAATCATTGGGGTTGCCTGTTAATGTTGCTTTGCTGAAAGGCAGGGCAAACTATTTGTGTCTGCATCATCTAAATCAATCTGAATTTGAAAACAGGTATCTCGATAAAAGCTCGGCATCGTATTTAACCGATATTCGAGAATGGGCGCAGCACACAAGTCATGGCGACTTGGCAGAGTTAAGCCACATACCTGAAGAAGCGAATGTTAGATCAATGGTGACTTCGACAACCGAAAACTGCCTGGGTCAGGAGTGTGATTTCTATGAAAAATGTTTTCTGTTTCGCGCCCGTCATCATGCAAATGATGCTGATCTGGTAGTCGTTAATCATCATTTATTTTTTGCTGATTTGGCATTACGCGATCAAGGCTATGGCGAATTACTCCCAACGGCAGACATGGTTATTTTTGATGAGGCCCATCAATTACCTGATCTTGCTTCAATGTTTTTTAGTCAAACGGTCACAAGTCGTCAAATACTTGATTTAATATTAGACAGTAAAGCCGCCTATTTTGAAGAAGCAGCTGATGTGCCGGACTTTCTGGAAATACTGGATAAAGTTGAAACCTCAGTTCGAGATTTAAGGTTATCCTTCGGTCGTAATGAACAACGCCTTACCTGGTCAGATATAAAACACAAAACTGAAATTACGAAAGCCTTTGCGGCTTTAATGGATCATAATCATGATCTTCATACTGCTCTAAATACCTTTTCTGACAGAGGTAAGTCTTTAGATAATTGTTATAAACGCGTCTCAAATATTCTGAATATGCTGGATAGTTACAACGAATCTGGCGGTGTGAACTATATTCAATGGCTGGAAATCAGAGGTGCTGGCTTTTTGTTGCATCAAACGCCGCTTGATATCGCAGAGACGTTTCAATCTCATATGCGAGAGTACGACTGTCAGAGTGTTTATACCTCAGCTACTCTGACGGTGAATAATAATTTTAAACACTTTGCAGGTCAGTTAGGACTTAACGAAGTTAAATCGAGAAGCTGGGAAAGTCCTTTTAATTTTAAAAAGCAAGCTTTGCTCTATTTACCAAATGGCATGCCAGATCCACGAGAACAGTCTTATACAGAACAAGTGGTTGAGCGTGCTCTACCCGTATTGACACTCACTCAGGGGCACGCATTCATTCTTTTTACCAGTCACCGAGCCTTAAAGATTGCAGCAGAACTTATTAAAGAAAAAATTGATTACCCGGTTTTAGTACAGGGAGATTCTCCAAGAACCGAATTACTTGAGACTTTTCGACAGACGAAACATGCAGTGCTTTTGGGCACCAGTAGTTTTTGGGAAGGCGTTGATGTTAAAGGTCAGGCTCTTTCTTGTGTGATCATCGATAAACTACCTTTTTCTTCGCCAGGTGACCCTGTTCTACAAGCTCGTATGAAAATGATGGAAGAGCAGGGCCGTAAACCCTTTATCGAATATCAATTGCCTGAGGCTGTCATTATTCTTAAACAGGGGATTGGACGCTTGATTCGTGACCAAAACGATTATGGGGTGTTGATGATATGTGACCCCAGATTAAAAACGAAATCCTATGGGAAAATATTTTTAAACAGTCTGCCTGACATGAATCAGACGCATGAAATTACAGATGTTGAATCTTTCTTTTCTAAGTTCGAAGAGAACTAAAGCAGAGAAAACATTGTAGTAAAATAGGATCGGCAATTAGTTTTTATTGGGATAAAAATTTTTCCATTGTAATAAGAAGATGCTCTCCAACTTTTTCAGTTTCCCCGGCAACTGTGGTAAAGCCTAATCCGGTATAAAACATTTCCAGGTAGGCGTGAGGTTTCAAACTTAGTCGTCGAATTTTCATTTCAGAAGCAATGCTGACGAGTTCCTCAACCAGTAGTTTTCCACAGCCTTTACCCCGATAGACAGGCAAAACAGCGACACGTGCAATTATGCCTTCGAGATTGTCAGAGACGAACATTCTGGCTGTTGCCATATCCTGGTAGTTCTCCGAGAGAAGCACATGAACGGCTGAATCATTGTCGCTGTCTTCAACAAGATGCGCGGGTATCTTCTGTTCATCTACAAATACCCGTTCGCGTATAATTTTAGCGGATTCTAGTTCTGCGTCGGTAAGTGCTTGTCGGATCATCATCTTTTGCTTCATGAGGATGATTATAATGAATTAACCCGCCAGAGCTACCAGGGTGGGTAGTTAATGATGAAGAGTAAAACCCCGCTTTTGTTGCGAAAGCAGGGTTTGGTTTGAGCTAAAACTCAACTCTGGGGGAGTAGAGCGAGGACTAGTTCCAACTTTGCAGCTTGATTTTCCAGCTTCCGTCTTCCTGACGTGTGATTACGTTAGTCATTTCGCCATCAAGGTCGGTTGAAACACCGTTTGAGGTGACCGTAGCAATCCATACTGCAGTTTGATAGATAACATCATTTTCAACTTTGAGATTGATGGTCTGTACACGAAAGTTATCAGTGCCTGCATGCATCTGTTCTACCCAGTAATTTTCGATTGTGTCCGGTGCATTCAAAATCTCAAGACTTGGGGGCATAACAACTGCGTCTTCACTGTATAGATCTGTTAAGGCTGCAGCGTTTCCTGTGTTAAAGGCAACTTCCCAGGTCTTGTTATTAATCCACATTTCGGATTCGCTAGTGCTGGGTACGGCACCGGCTGAGGACACAATCAAGGTAAGTATCAGTATGTTGAGTAATTTCATGGTTTGGCTCCTTAAAGGTTTAATCTTGTTTATGACTGAATTTCTGGTCATTTCTTGGAGAAGGATAATAGGCCTTGTCTTATGGGTTTACAATAGATAGAGTATTGAAACACTGTATACTTAAAGTGAACAATAGGATCGTATTTTGGATAAGACAAACAAGCTCAACAGCATCGAGGTCTTCCTTAAGGTGGCCAAGTTAGAAAGCTTTTCCGAAGCCGCGAAACAACTAGGCCTTTCAAAAGCCATGGTTTCAAAGCATGTGACTAATCTAGAGAATAGTTTAGGAGTACGTCTACTTAACCGCACCACAAGGCAGTTGGGCCTAACGGAAGCAGGAATGGCTTATCGAGTCAGAATCCGGGAAATAATGGATGATATGACCGAGACTGAGCTTTCTATTACACAGCTTAGTTCAGAGCCTCAGGGGACCTTGAGAATTATGGCACCGACTTCTTTTGGCTCATTTCATCTTGCCCGTGCTATTGCAGACTATCGTAAGATTTATACCAAAGTCGGCATAGAAGCTGTTTTAACAGAAAGAGAACCAGACATAATAGAAGATGGATTAGATATGGTGATAAAAGTGGGAGTATTAGAAGATTCTAGCCTGGTAGCGCGAAAAATAGCGGATGCACACATGTCAATCTGCGCGTCGGAAAGTTATCTCGAAGAGCATGGTCTACCGCTTACCCCAGAAGATCTATTTGATCATAATTGTCTTATCTACTCAGGCCGACAGCCAATGGGTGAATGGCGATTTACAGTGAACGGTAAGATAAAAAAGTTGAGAGTAAAAGGGGATGTACGATCAAACGTTGGTGATGCATTGAGAATCGCGGCGATACAAGGCTGTGGTCTGGTGCAGTTACCGCGTTATATGACGGGTCTAGATCTTAAGTCAGGTAGATTAAAAGCGGTGTTAGAGGCCTATGCACCGGCGCCAAGACCAATACATGCCATCTATCCGCATCGGCAACATTTATCAGCCAAAGTCAGAACCTTTGTCGAGTTTTTATATGAGTGCTACCAGCCTGAGCCTTATTGGGAAAGTTGGGTGAATAATGACTAAACGAAGGTATTCGGTGATATGAGCCTACGAAAAGAAATTGTTCTCTTTTTCAGGGTAAGTTTTATCTCCGCGTTGACAATAACGACTTATCTCACGATGACTTTTGTCGAATACAGCGTTGCAGAAAATATTAGTGATAAATTATCTCATGCCATCGCTTTTTTAATGCTGTCGCTGTTTTTAGATTTTTCGTTTCCGAGCTCTGAGTTTGACTGGAAGAAATATCTGCCTCTGTTTTTATATGGGGTTATGATTGAGTGTGTTCAATATTTTCTGCCCTACAGGAGCTTTTCATTGCTGGATATGCTTGCTGATGCCCTGGGAATTATAACTTATGTCATAATATTACCTCTACTAATATACGTGCCAGAATTGAAAAAGAGATGGTAGGTGTTTTAGATTAGAACCTAATAAAAAACCCTTTTAATGTGTGACTAAATTAATATCACAAAACAGAGAAATTATAATGCCTAAGCCGAACTTCAGTTTTTCAACGGTAACTATTTTATTTGTTCTTACTTTTATACAAATAGGGCAACAAGAAGTGTTTGCAGCCTCAGGTAAAAAAATCAAAAGTGAAGCGGCAGTTTTTCATATTGAAACTGTTGCAAAAGGTTTTGAGGTGCCCTGGTCAATGGAATTTTTGCCAGATGGTTCAGCACTAGTGAGTGACAGGAAAACAGGTCTTCTGCAGAGACTGAATGTAGATACAGGCAAACTCATCAAGATCAGTGGGCTTCCACAGATATTGCTCAAAAGTAAAATTGGTGCAGGATTGTTTGATGTACGAATACATCCTGATTTTACTGATAATGGTTGGGTTTATATAGTTTATGCCACCGGCACGGCAGAAGAGAGCGGCCTTGTAGTGGAAAGAATGACACTTAAAGACAACGAATTGACGCAAAGTCTACGTTTACTCGAAACCAAACCACGAGTAAAAGGAAAGTATCACTTTGGTGGGCGATTGGTTTATTCAAATGGCTATTTATTTCTTACTACAGGCGATGGTTATTTTCATCCGCATTTAGCGCAAGATCTGACGGCGCATCAAGGCAAAGTGCTACGCATTCATGACAATGGTGATATACCCAAAGATAATCCCTTTGTCGATGTTGAAGGGGAATTACCAGAAATCTGGGCCTACGGCATACGTAGTCCGCAGGGGCTAACTGTGCATCCGGAAACCAAACAAATCTGGGCAAATGAGCACGGACCGCAGGGCGGTGATGAGGTCAATATAATCGGTGCTGGTCAAAATTATGGATGGCCGGTTATTACTTACGGAGAGGAGTATGGTGGTGGAGCCATTGGCGAAGGGATTACACAAAAGGAAGGATTAGAACAGCCACTGTATTACTGGCTTCCTTCAATAGGTCCGAGCGGTATGGAAATTTATAGTGGCAGCGCCTTTCCTGGATGGAAAAATAGCATGTTCACAGGTTCACTTGCACTTAAACATCTTAATAGATTGGCTCTAGACGGTGAACGAGTTCTTCACGAAGAAAGATTGTTTGAAGGCAAAGGCTGGCGTTTTCGCTTCGTTAAAGAAGGTCCCGATGGTTTTCTCTATTTTGGCATAGACGATGGTGCGATAAAGAGATTAGTGCCTGCCAAATGACTCTGTTTGTCCTGTAAATTTCAACGCTCATAGACTAAATTAATCCAGTGTTCTTTACCAATTGATATCAAAAGAAAGAATGCATCTTTGCAAAAGTGAATGATATGAAAGAAAAGAAACATGATATGGGCGTGTTTGAGCGTTACCTGACGCTTTGGGTCGGTCTATGCATCATCGTGGGAATTCTATTAGGGCAATTCGCGCCTGAAGTTGCCAAAACGCTGGATGGTATGAGTATCAAGATTAATGGCGCGCCAATTATTTCGATTCCTATTGCCATATGCTTATTTTTCATGATGTACCCGATCATGGTGAAAATAGATTTTGCAGAAGTTGTTAAAGCGGGAAAGAGTATTAAACCTGTTGGCTTAACATTATTTGTTAATTGGGCGATTAAACCTTTTACCATGTACCTGATAGCCTCTGTGTTTCTTGGCATTGTGTTTAAAGAACTTATTGGTGTCGATGTCTTGGACTATGTGAAGATGCCTTTTGGTCTGGATTTACCTGTTGGCGCTGAATATGGATCAGGCACGGTGGTCATGCATGATGGTGTCAAAATGCTGGCTGTTCCCCTTTGGCGTAGTTATCTGGCAGGCTGTATCTTATTAGGTATAGCTCCTTGCACTGCTATGGTTCTGGTATGGGGCTATTTAGCCAAAGGCAATGATGGTCATACCCTGGTGATGGTAGCGATCAATTCTCTGGTTATGTTGGTTCTGTTTGGTGTGTTAGGTGGTTTTTTACTTGGTGTCGGTAAGCTTCCGGTGCCCTGGCAGGCGTTGCTGCTATCGATTGGAATTTATGTCGCACTGCCTTTAGTGGCAGGTTATTTCTCAAGAAAATGGATTATGGCTAATAAAGGGCAGGCGTGGTTTGAGGAGAAGTTTCTGCATTTGCTTACACCGGTAACTATCACGGCATTATTATTAACACTGATATTGCTCTTCTCTTTTAAAGGCGATGTTATTATCGCTAATCCCTTAACGATTCTATGGATAGCAATCCCATTATTTATTCAAACGATTTTCATTTTTGCTATTACTTATGCCGCTGCCCGTTACATGAATTTCTCGTATGAAAATGCTGCCCCTACTGCAATGATAGGTGCCTCTAATCACTTTGAAGTTGCTATTGCAACAGCTGTCATGTTGTTTGGTTTATCATCTGGTGCAGCACTGGCTACAGTTGTTGGCGTATTAATTGAAGTACCGTTAATGCTCGGGCTGGTTTCATTTTGCCAAAAGACGAAAGGATGGTTTTCAAATAGCTGAAACTGTTGGGTGACAATGTGATGTCAACGCTAGATCGATAGCAGACTCTTGCCAAAACCCGAAATATAACATTTTGACTGGCAGCTTTGTGTCATAGACGGATCTTCGTAAGTTGATATGAATAATAATCAGCGCATAATTATCCGGGTCTCGATAGTAATTTTAAGGGTTAGACACGGACTAGGATAGCGTACTGAAAAATATACATCTTTTGATGATATGCAATATTCCGCCTTCTGGGCTATACGGTCAAAAAGTTCCATCTAATAAATGTTACTGTCTGCTTTGGGTGGATTCCCACTTAGGTGAATTCATACTCTGTGTCTCGACTCGTAAACTAAAACTCAAGATGTTTCGGGGTTCTGGGGAAAGGTATGACATCGCGAATATTTGATACTCCGGTGAGCATCATTATCAGGCGTTCAAAGCCTAAGCCAAAACCGGCGTGTGGTGCGGTACCGTATTTACGCATATCCAGGTACCACCAATAATCTTCTTCGCTGAAACCCATTTCCTGAATTCTTTTTTGCAAATAATCAAAACGTTCTTCGCGTTGACTACCACCGATGATTTCACCAATTGATGGTACGAGTATATCCATTGCGGCGACAGTCTTGTTATCATCATTCAAGCGCATATAAAACGCTTTTATGTCTTTAGGGTAGTCAAATACAATAACCGGTCGTTTGAAATGTTCTTCTGTGAGGTAACGCTCGTGCTCGGTCTGTAAATCATTTCCCCATTCTGGTTTAAATTCAAATTTCGATTTTGAT
>Ga0055584_100002764_pt1 | contig 17403 bp, 16 predicted proteins | sample OSDHelmetaG_FD_58716 | JGI IMG/M metagenome (GOLD analysis project Ga0055584, IMG submission 58716) | Pelagic marine sediment microbial communities from the LTER site Helgoland, North Sea, for post-phytoplankton bloom and carbon turnover... | ecosystem: Environmental > Aquatic > Marine >... | reverse complement strand
TCTGGATGGCCCCAGAGTCCGATCCAATCGATGCCGCCTTATACCCATAAGCCCGTATTTTGCGAGAAAATATGATGACCGCCCAGAAACGTAGAATCGAGTGAATCGACTCAACTGTTTCCTTTATTGATTTTGCACCGTACTCTTTAAGACCCCTTGAATCAATCGTTTACCGTGCGTCCATGAGCCAAGAGAGCATGGTCACCCAGCTGATTGCTGCCCATCGCGAAGGCGATGAGAAGGCAGGAGACCGTCTGTTTGCAGTCGTCTACGACGAGCTGCACGCGATGGCGCGCAGGCAATTGCGTTTCCGCAAGCCAGGCGAGACGTTGAACACAACGGGCTTGGTTCATGAAGCCTATCTAAAGCTTTTTGATCGGGATGAAAGTGGCTGGAATGATCGAGTCCATTTTTTCTCTGTCACTGCCCGCGCCATGCGTCAGATATTGGTCGATTATGCTCGACGGATCAATGCCGAAAAGCGGGGTGGCGGACAGTATCATACAGAACTGAATGCGTCGCTGATTTCGGACACCACCAAGAATGTTGACATCTTGGACCTTGATGACGCAATGAAAGAACTTGAAAAGCTGAATCCGAGACTGGCCACCATTGTGGAGTGCCGTTTTTTTGGTGGAATGTCGATTGAGGAAACAGGTGCCCTTCTGGATGTATCTTCTCGCACGGTGGATCGTGATTGGCTGAAAGCCAAGTCCTTCCTCTATCTGGCACTCAAAGGCGACGAATGATGCAGGCTGCCAGTCTGTGTTGTGTACGTTGATCTCCCCTTATGAAGAAAATGGACCCGGATCGCTGGAAAAAGATGGAAGTGCTGTTGGACGAGGCGCTTGACCTCGATCCTTCCGAGCGGGAAGCTCATGTCCGTGCGCAAGCAGCCGGAGACGATGAGTTGAGGGATGAAGTGTTGCGCATGTTGGCAGCATCGCAGGAGTCAGAATCTTTTCTCGAGTCAACTGGTCGAGGAGACCTTGAGAATGCATTAGCCCGAATGGCGTCTGCCGTGGAAGACGAGTCGGAAGACGACACCATGGAGTTGGCCACGGCTGGGCCCTATCGCTTGACATACATGTTGAAGTCTTGGGCTCTGTAAACTGGATAGTCGGTGCAGACCATGTGCAAATTGCCGGTTTGAAGCTGCAGCAAGATCAGACTGAAGCCGCCATCGAGCGCATGCTAATAGCTCTTGATATCTATCAAGGCGCCTTCCCATCAAGCCATCCCCGGATTGGCCGCCTGGGCACAATGCTCGGCGAAACGATGGAATCTGAGGGTCGCTTAGCCGAGGCTGTCCGCTATTTCCGGCTTGCTTTGAACGACGTCGATTCGGACAAAAGAATCACTAGTGCAAGACAGGCCAGCAGCTATCTCAATCTTGCACGTGTGCTTATCGTCACAGGCCGCAATCAGGAGGCTCAGCAACTGATTGATGATGCCGGATGCGTGGCTCAAAGCCAGCACGTCACCTGATCAGTCGTTGATCGAAAAAGCGAATGACCTCCGCGCCAAGCTGTAAGGGCGGTCCGTCAGGCCTGAGCTTTTGGCTTGGCTTTTTCTTTGCCCTCCGGCTTCTTGACCTTCTTGGCTTTATCCGCCTTCTCATCCGTAGGGGCCGCCACCGTTTCGAAGGTAAACCCGTTCGATTTCGAGTCCACATCGATGCGAATGGTTTCACCCGGTTCGATCCAACCTGAAAGCACTTCTTCGGCCAATTTATTCGTTATTTCGCGCTGAATGACCCTTTTGAGCGGACGTGCTCCAAAGACCGGATCAAATCCGATAGCTGCGATACGATCCCTTGCAACGTCGCTCAGTTCCACTTCGATCATGTTGCTGCTCATGGCTAGGCGACGCACTCGTTCGAACTGGATGTCTACGATGCGGCGAATTTCCTTACGTCCCAGTGGATGGAACGTGACGATCTCGTCGATGCGGTTTAGGAATTCGGGACGCAGTTTCTGCTTCAGGAGTGTCATCAGATCGGCCTCAAGATTTGATTCATCTTGGGCTGACATGTCTTCACCCATGGCATCCATTCTGGATTGGATAACTTCCGATCCCAGGTTCGATGTCATGATGATAATACTGTTCTTGAAGTCCACGACCCTGCCTCTATTGTCGGTCAGACGCCCATCGTCTAGGACCTGCAATAAGATGTTGAAGACTTCCGGATGGGCCTTCTCAATCTCATCAAGTAATACCACCGAATAAGGTTTGCGACGGACCTGCTCACTGAGTTGGCCACCCTCTTCAAACCCGACATATCCGGGAGGTGCCCCAACCAGACGACTGACGGTATGGCGCTCTTGGTACTCACTCATGTCAATACGCACCATCGCATTTTCGTCATTGAACAGGAATTCGGCGAGTGCTTTGGCAAGTTCGGTTTTCCCAACGCCGGTAGAGCCTAGGAAAATGAAGGACCCAATGGGACGGGTCTCTTCCTGTAAGCCAGCCCGTCCTCTACGGACAGCATTGGCCACGGCAGCCAGTGCTTCCGGCTGGCCAACAACCCGTTTCTCTAGAGATTCTTCCAGTCTGAGCAACTTGGCCCGCTCGCCTTCCAACATCCTCGAAACAGGAATGCCCGTCCAGCGCGAGATAATCGCGGCTATGTCTTCCGAATCAATCTCTTCTTTGAGCAAGGCACCATGTTCTTGGACTTCATCTAGCCGCTGTTTGGTAGCGGTCACCAGCTCTTCCAACTTTGGAATTCGTCCATATCGAAGCTCGGCAACTTCTCCATACTCACCTTTGCGTTCGAGTTGTTCTGCTTCATTACGCAGATTCTCGATATCCTCCTTTGCTTGCTGGATAGTCTGGATCATTTCCTTTTCCCGGGTCCAGCGAGCCTTCAGTTCAGTCCGCTTTTCGTCCAGATTGGCGAATTGCTCCTTGATCAGAGCAAGCTTACTGTCGTCTTTCTCGCGCTTGACGGCTTCCCGTTCAATTTCGAGTTGTCGAATCTGTCGTTCGAGCTGATCCAATTCTTCCGGCATGGAATCGATTTCAATACGAAGGCGAGCTGCCGACTCATCGATCAAATCAATGGCTTTATCTGGAAGGAAGCGTGCCGTGATGTAGCGGTGGCTCAATTCAGCCGCTGAGACCAGGGCCCCATCAGTGATGCGCACACCATGGTGAACTTCGTAGCGTTCCTTGATCCCGCGTAAGATTGAAATGGTGTCTTCGACGGAAGGCTCTTCAACGAGCACCATCTGAAAACGTCGTTCGAGGGCCTTATCCTTTTCAAGGTATTTCCGGTACTCATCCAACGTAGTAGCACCAATCGCCCGAAGTTCTCCCCGAGCAAGGGCTGGCTTGAGGATATTTGCGGCATCCATCGCACCTTCTGCGGCTCCCGCACCAACCAGCGTATGAATCTCATCGATGAATAACACAATCTGTCCTTCCGACTCGACTATTTCTCGAATAACGGCTTTGAGACGATCCTCGAATTCGCCGCGGTATTTGGCGCCAGCTATGAGCGCACCCATGTCCAGGGCGAGAATGCGTTTATCCTTCAGTCCGTCCGGGACATCGCCCGAAACGATTCGGATGGCCAGGCCTTCTGCAATGGCCGTCTTGCCAACGCCTGGCTCACCGACCAGGATCGGATTGTTCTTTGTGCGGCGAGACAGGATCTGAAGGACGCGGCGGATTTCATCATCGCGACCAATAACGGGATCGATCTTGTTTTGGGAGGCAAGATCGTTAAGGTTGCGCGTGTACCGTTCTAGCGCTTGATAACGGCTCTCTGCATGCTGGTCAGTGACCTTCTGGTTTCCACGAACATCTTTCAGGATGCCTAATATGGCTTCTTTCGTTACATTTTGACCGCGAAGTGCCTCGCCAATGGCGTCTTTGGATGCCGAAAGTCCGATCAGGATGTGCTCCGTGGCGACGTAGTCATCTTTTAGCAATTCGGCTTCTGCCAAGGCACGGTCGAAGACGTTTTTAGCATCAGCACCGACATATTGCCCACTTACGGAAGAGCCCGTCACCACGGGCAGCTTTTCAAGAGCCTGCTCCGTTTTGGCCATCAGAAGATCCATACTGGCACCAAGTCGGCTCAGCATTGTCATGGCAATACCATTGGCATCACCAAGAAAAGCCTGCATCAAGTGAGGCGGCTCGATTCCTTGGTGATTGCGGGATGCGGCGATTTCAGTAGCTGTTTTAACAGCTTCCTGTGCCTTTACCGTAAATTTCTGGAGATTCATGTCTTCCTCGACCATTATGAGGTCCATTTGCAGCAATCGACCGACGAAATGTCAGGCAGATCACGTATGATAACTGATATGAGTCCATGCCAAAAGCATACCAATCCACTTCACCTGTCAGGTTGACAGCATGAGTCAAGCCCCAATCAATGCGAAATCTCACCGACTGGGATTACGTGAGAATCTGGGACAATTCAGTCTCCTGGTTCTCGTGAATGCGTTTGTGGGCGCGATGGTTGGACTTGAGCGGGTCGTGATTCCGGTATTGGCTGAGTCGCAATTCGGGCTTGCTAGCTACACGGCAGCCCTTTCCTTTATTGTGACGTTTGGGGCAGCTAAAGCATTGGCCAACTTGATGTCTGGGCGATTAGCAGAGCAGTGGGGGCGCCGACGACTACTGATCTTAGGCTGGCTTGTTGGATTGCCTGTTCCGCTGATTCTACTCTGGGCCCCGTCGTGGGGATGGGTAGTTTTTGCCAATGTATTGCTTGGGGTCAACCAAGGATTTGCTTGGACCATGACGGTCGTGATGAAAGTTGATCTCGTAGGACCGCGCCAGCGCGGCTTAGCATTGGGAATCAATGAGTCGGCCGGTTATGCAGCGGTGTCCTTAGCTGCGTTTGGATCGGGCTGGTGGATTGCCGAGCATTCACCTGACGGTGTATTCCTATCTGGATTTGCGCTGGCCGTGATCGGCTTGCTCCTTTCGTGGATTTTCGTTCGGGATACGTCAGGCCATTTGAAGACGGAGGTAGCAGGCTTTCAGAGAGAGGTTGAGGCACCACCATCCTTTGGGTCTGTTTTGCGGCAGGTTTCTTGGTCTAATCCACGCATGCTGGCCGTATCGCAGGCTGGCCTCGTCAATAATTTGAACGACGGGTTGGCATGGGGGCTGTTGCCTCTCTTCTTTCTGGCGGCAGATGTTGACGTGGCACACACCGCTTTGCTGGTATCGATCTACCCGTTGGTTTGGGGTTTAGGTCAACTTGGTACAGGGGCATTGGCAGATAAGATAGGACGCCGTCTACCCATCACGATCGGTATGCTACTTCAGGGCAGCAGTCTTTTGCTCGTTGCGTTCGCGCCTGGGCCCGGGTGGTATCTGCCGGCCATGATTGGTCAGGGGCTTGGCACGGCATTGGTCTATCCTGCTTTCCTAGCCGTCATATCGGACGAAGCTGCTCCTTCCTGGAGAGCATCGGCCCTGGGTGTTTATCGGCTGTGGCGCGACGGTGGATATGTCGTAGGCGCGGTACTGGCCGGTCTTCTTGCAGATACGCTTGGTATGGGGCCATCGATTGGCTCGATCGGCGCCATCACACTAGCATCAGGTATTGCTGCAGGCTGGTTGCTCGGAAAGAGGCCTCAGTGATCGTGCTCTGCCTCACCCACATCCATGTTCATATCCCGTCCTTCACCTCGTAGAGAGGCAGTCTGCACAAAATCGATCAAAACGGTGCCCGTTCCATTGAGACGAACACCAACGGGTCCTGTGCCCGGGTCATTCCCGTGTCCATGAACAACCAATACCTGATCCGAATATCCTCTGAAGTGAGTCTGGTCGGCTACAGCCCGGTACGAATGCCATCCGCTTGGTGTGTAGGATTCATCTGCCATCAGGATGAGGTCACCATTCTCGCTTTTTCCTTGGCGCATGGATGAGTTTGAGACCGATGTGAAATGGTAGTTGTCTTCATCGATCACGTGAGTGACGAACATCACCGTGCCATCAAAGTCATCCAGATTCAAGGCGGCGTCAAGTTGAACAGTCGTCATAGGATAGTCAAAGAGCATCATGACGGGATCGCCCGACATCGTCAGGGCTAAGACATCTCCGCGATCACCACCATCCATCATGGATGGAGTCACTCCATCTACATCGCCCAAGATTGTCATCGAGTCCATCCACGCAGCAGATCGGACAGGCTTGAAGGTCCAGCCGCCCATCTCATTTCTAACGGGTCCCGCATCTGCAGAAGAACCAGTTGGTGCGACTACCGTGGTTTCCGTCGGAACCGCTTGCACGCCAACACCATATCGATACACCATTTCAGCGCCATGATCCGCTGTTACCCAGACCAAACCGATGCCGACCAATCCAACTAGCCATGCAATGGCGCGTGTGGATGTCTTCGTATCCATATTCATGGCGAAAAGCACGAGCCGAATCAGACCGTAGGCCGCAAAGAAATAAAGAACGTAATGCCCAAGGTCAGAATGTTCAGTTAGCAAGGCGTTTGCATCGGTCGGAAGAAATACTGAATCGGCAGCTCGTTCACCCGTGAACCAGGCGGCTACGGCACCAAGTGTACCCGCGGCATACAGTCCAACCGCAGCGCGCCGCCACAAGTCCTGGCCCTTGAGGATGATGCCGATGGTATCAACGAAGGCTGCCGTGAAAAGTAGGGCGATCGGAAAATGAACGATCATAGGGTGAACATTAGGCGCCCAATCGGGGATCAATGACATCGACGTGTCCTGGTGGTGTGTGGAAGGCGAAGAACGGCAAGCACGCGCCGTATGGTTCATTGAACGGAATCAGGTCCATCTAGATTCATTCGCAAACAACGATATATAGCTTTGATGGAACGAATGACGGAGATGAGAAACCAATGATGGGTGAAGAGGGGTATAACCCCGCAGAAATTGCGACGCCTCGCGACTCCATACAGCCAACGACTTCCTTTTTAAGCACTGATGATTCCAAAGAAACTTCCTCTTTCTGATCCCGGCTGGTGGGACAATTTCCGGCAGTTGTTGGACGACAACAATGACTGGCCCACAGACTACCTATTTAAGTTTATCGCACCGCGTTCTGCGGTCGATGAACTCAAGAAAGTATTCGATGGCCATGAAATCGACCTAAAAGCCTCAAAACGAGGCAACTACCTGAGTCTGACCAGCCGTATTCGTGTCCAGAGCAGTGAGGAAGTCATCACTGTGTATAGACAGGCCGGAAGCGTGGAAGGAGTAATATCCCTCTAGGCCGTTTTGGGTTAAGGTACGCCGACGGATTAGCCCTCGAGAACCGTCAGCAACTCATCAATCTCGGTTCGAGTATTGTACTGCCCTAGTCCAATACGCAGCATACCGCCGGCATCAGTCAGGCCAAGTCGTTCGATAATTTCGATGGCGTAGTAGTGGCCCGGCCAGACAAAGATGTTGTGTCCAGCAAGATTCCGCGCAATGGTTTCCGGATCAACACCGTCCCTGGTTACACATACCGTTGGTACGCGATCGTCGAGGTCCGCTTCGCCAGAGAGCCCTTTTACCTGCATGCCGGGAATGGACTGTAATCCATTGATGAGATGTCGGGCAAGGTCTTTTTCATAGGCCGCAACGACGTCAAATCCGGCTACCAAACGCTCGCGCCGTGTGGCTCCCCCACTACCCATGGTCTCGCCGATCCATTCAAAGTGTTCGATACACCCGAGTGTTCCAGCCATGCCTTCATGGGATTGGGTCCCGGTCTCAAAACGGCTAGGCAAGGTGTCGTCGGCAGGGCGCACTTTGTAGGGATCGAGCAATTCCAAAAGCGCCCTTCGGCCCCAGACCATACCCTGGTGAGGACCGTAATATTTGTAGGCCGAGCAGGCAAGAAAATCGCATCCAATTGCTTTTACATCCGTCAGGAAGTGAGGAGAAAATTGCACAGAGTCAACAAATACAAGCGCGCCAACGGCATGAGCTGCATCAGCTACTGCCTTTACATCGTTGATCGTCCCTAACGCATTCGAGGCGTAATTGACCGCTACAAATCGGGTTTTATCGGTGATGGCAGACTCAACAGAGGAGGGGTCGAATCGATAAGTAGCTGGGTCAAAGTCGATCCACCGAACCGTACATCCAGCATCACGCGCCATTAAGAGCCAGGGACTGATGTTAGCATCGTGGTCCATGCGTGTGACGACGATTTCGTCACCTGGGCGCAGGGTACGACCGATCGAATGGGCCAGGTGGAACGTAATGGTGGTCATGTTCTGACCAAAAATGATTTCACCTGGATCATCTGATCCTACGAAGTCAGCCAGCGCTGCGTGTGTCTGATCAATGATTTCATCGGTCATATGCGACGTCCGGAAAGGACCGTGCGTGTTTGTGTTCGCATGGATCAAATAGTGATTCATGCGATCGATTGATCGCTGGCAGATCTGCGTCCCACCCGGATTGTCGAAATAGATGCGGCGCTGTCCCTCATCAGTGACAGTCAGTGAGGGAAACTCTTCACGGATGCGGGTAATATCGTAGGCCATTCATCTCTAGGGTTGATTCGCTCTTAAAGTACGCAATGGAAGTGATTCGGGTAACGAGTTGTAGAAGGCCACGTGGTAGATTATTCTGTTACACATCACCATACTGGTTGCGTTATGCTTCGTCTCTTACTTCTGTGTGCACTTTTTTTCTTGTCTACCTCCTGGGCTCTTGGCCAATCGGTCGTACTTCATCCCGACCGAGTCTTTGATGGAGAGGCCATGCACGATGGTTGGGTCGTTGTTGTTGACGGCGAAGACATTGTCAGCGCCGGACCGGAGGCTGATGTTCAAGTACCACCGGGCGCACGTATCATCGATTTAACTGGGATGACGTTGCTACCAGGATTCATTGAGGGTCATTCTCATGTTCTGCTTCATCCCTACAACGAGACAAGTTGGACTGATCAGGTCTTGAAGGAGTCCCGCGCTGAACGTTCCGTTCGTGCTGGAGTCCACGTCGTTCGGACGCTGATGGCAGGGTTTACGACAATTAGGGATCTCGGGTCTGAAGGAGCTGGCTATGACGATGTGGGGATCAAACAAGCCATCCAAAAAGGTGTGATTGTAGGCCCTCGCATGTTGGTGGCGGGACCGGCTATAGTGGCCACAGGCAGTTATGGCCCAAAAGGATTTCATCCGGAAGTGGGTCAACCGCTCGGTGCAAATGAGGCAGATGGCGTTGATGATCTGATCCGTGAGACTAGAGAACAGATTGGATATGGCGCTGACTTTATCAAGGTCTATGCCGATTATCGATGGGGACCCAATGGAGAGGCCATGCCAACGTTCTCAGTCGAAGAGCTCACCCGGATGCGAGAGACAGCAGAATCAAGTGGCAGACCGTTAGTAGCTCATGCCGGTACGGCAGAAGGCATGCGGCGGGCTATTGAGGCTGGAGTCGAAACGATTGAGCATGGTGACGGTGGGACGCCTGACGTCTTTCAAGCGATGGCAGAAAGGGGTGTAGTTTGGTACCCAACGCTAGCAGCCGTCGAAGCTATATCCTCATACGGTGGTTGGAAGAAGGGCGTTGATCCAGATCCTGGTCGAATTGCGAACAAAAAGGATGTCTTCCAATTGGCGATGCAACACGGAGTGAAGATCGGGATGGGTGGTGACGTCGGGGTATACCCACATGGAGAAAATGCGTGGGAAATGGAGCTCATGGTCGAATACGGCATGACGCCAACGGCCGTGCTTCAGTCTGTCACATCATTAAACGCCGATACGTTTCATCTTGCCGACAGGGGACGGATTGCAAGTGGATTACTCGCTGATCTTGTGGCCGTTGAAGGTGACCCTAGTCAGGACATCAGTCGTACCCGCGATGTCCAATTCGTCATGAAGGGAGGAGAAATCGTTCGATTCGAACGCTAGGAATCGGCCCAGCGGATCAGATCTCTTTGTAGATTTTGACCTCTAGCCACGCCACCTTGTTGCCCGGACGGGCTTCGAGCTCCAAAACGGACAATTCGACTTTCATTTTCTGGTGCTGTGCCTGCACGAGGAGGTGGTTGATTTCCTCTGCCTTGTGCTTCAGTTCTTCTGCCAGAAGGAAGTCCTTATCCCGGAGCAGTCGATCTACGACGGCATCCAGATTTTCGTGACGTTCAGGTTTGTTATCCATTTAGCGTTAGGCCGTCAGTTTCCTGAGAGGGAGCGTAGTGACTTAGGCTCCTCATTGTAGGTAACGTATAAATTCCGAGGTTTTGCGCTGGTGTCTTCGCATCACTTCCACTGAAGATCTAGTCGTAGCAACATAAAAAAGAGGGACGGTGCGCCTTGCGCACCGTCCCTCTTCTCGATAGTCATTACGCCGCCTAGATCACTTCAATTTGAACGTGATTGGGAGGCTCATTTTGACTTTAACTGCTTTCCCACGCTGCTTGCCAGGTTTGAACTTGGCTTCTCGAATAGCACGAATGGCTTCTTCGTCACACCCTGCACCGATACCACGAGTAACGATTGGGTCATGAACGTTGCCTTGCTCGTCAACGACGAACTGCAGATAGACTCGGCCTTCGACTCCGGCTTTCTTAGCAATTTCCGGATAACGAATTTTTTTCTGTAGTCCTGGAAGGCCACCGATGAGTTCAGGTGACTGCTCCACAATAACGAAAATTTCAGGCTCTTCTTCTTTCTCTGCTGGTGGCGGAGGAGGTGGCAAGTCTGGAATTTCGTCAATGTCGAGGGACATGTCGAGATCCAGGTCATCATCTTCGAGAATTTCGTCGTTCGGTACTTCTACCGGGACGGGTGGCCGCGGTGGTGGCGGTGGTTTCTCGATCTGTTGTGTCTGCTGAATTTCTTCCATCTGGACAACTTCCTGTTCCTGGAGTGTCACGTCGAACGAATCATCTACGCTCATGTCCAAGCGGAAGGCCACGATGAGGACGGCCAGTGTGATGACCATCCCGATTTCTATATAAAGCGGATACCTTCTTTTGATATCGGCTTGTTCAGTCTTTTTGAGAGCCATAGTAGTGCTGAGCTGGAGTGCCCGAAGGCACAAAAAGGTCGAAGTCGAAAGTATACGGAGGTCGTTGCCAAATTGGAAATGAAATAAATCAATCTTCGCATTCAGGAGTTGATTTCACATTTGCCGTAAGAGCGTCCTACATCCAAGACCGGGATAGATAGGCAAAGTTGCTCAACCTCGTTCAGAGATTATCTACGGAACGCTGCCGCCATCGTTCCAATCTTGTTCTGGCGTCGAGCCAGATGAGGAAGGCAACGATCGAACCTATTGCGTCAGCAACTGAGTCAAGCAGGTCGGCAGACCGTCCGATTGGCATTATCTGTTGGTAAAACTCCGTAAAAATTGCAAAAACAATCATGGCGGCCAAAATAGTCAAGCCCCTGCCAATATGTCCTTCAGAGAGAGCTGCCAGCCACAGCAAGGTCAATACTAGAAATAATCCGGCGTGGATCAGTTTATCTAGTTGAAAGATGTGGGAATCAGGAATCGACTTTCCGGGAATCGTGAGTGCTACCATGATGAGCAGGGTCCATCCTACGGCGAGGCGAAATGGCGGTAGCAAACGAAGCATCCGGTTCAAATAAATCGATTCAGAACGGTAGGAAGTAAGTCCAAAATGTCTGGAGCTACCATTGATTGAGGGGCGCCCTCTTCTACGAAGTCGTCAGCGGCTGTTCCGCCCAGGTGGATACCACAAGCAGCGGCATCAAATGGTGAGAGGCCTTGAGCAAGCAATCCAGTTACAATTCCAGCAAGTACATCGCCAGTCCCGGCTGTGCCGACGGCCGAATTACCAGTGGCATTGACTAAGACATCCCCGTCTGGGGATGCGCAGCAGGAAGGCAGGCCCTTGAGTAACAGAACACAATTCCACCTAGCGGCAAATGCCCGAGCTGTCTCAATTCTGTTGCCTTCGGTCAAGGACTCGGCCTCGGCAGATGCGTGTAAAAGGCGTCTAAATTCTCCGTCGTGAGGAGTAAGTATCCAGCGACCCTTTGATCGCTCAGCAAACTCCTGCGCAATTCTGGGTAGTAGGGCTAAGGAGGATATCCCATCGGCGTCAATCACTGCGGGACCATCAAAGCGTTCAAGTAGATGCCAGACAAATGACCCCATGTCCTCCTGCTGTCCAAGTCCCGGCCCAACGAGGAGCGCTTTCGCTTTCGACCAGCGATCTCCCAACAGATCGATCAGCTCATCTGCGGAAGCATTATCAAGGTGTGACCACGACGAAACAGGTATAGCATCGAGTTTTTCCTGAAGAATCGTGCGTATTTCCGATGGGCATAGGGCTATCACATAGCCACTGCCGGCGCGGGCCGCGCCCCGGGCCGCCAGGGCCGGGGCGCCCGGAAAGGCCTCCGACCCGCCAGCGATTAGCGCCGGGCCGGTGGTGTACTTGTGATCTGCTCGCGTGCGAGGACGGATGCGTTCTGCCACCCACGGGTCGGAGGACCTCCGGGCGCAGCCTGCGTGCTGCGCTGCCCGCGCCAGCACCACGGCTGGAATACCAATGTCTGCCACGTGAACTGACCCACATACATCTGGGCCGTCCCCCAAAAGCATCCCTGCCTTCAATGCTCCCATAGTTACCGTTGCTGCCGCCACAATACACGGCTGCATTCCTTCGCCTGTATCAGCCTGAAGTCCAGATGGCATGTCAAGGGCGAGTATCGGTGCCGGGTGGGCATTTAGCCCCCGAATCACTTCATCAATAGGGGATCGAACCGACGAGCGAAGACCAGTACCAAAGAGGGCATCCACGATGAGGTCGACATCACCGTCCGGTCGCGCGGAATCAACAACTCGGATATTGGCATCTGCGCCTGCATTTTCTGGCAGTAATCTCTCAAATAGGTGCCAGTGGGCAAGCGCATCTTCTCCAAATGATGAAGGATGATGTGAAAGCCAGACATCAACTCGGTGACCAAACAGGGCCAAGAACCGTGCTAGCACGATGCCATCTCCTCCATTGTTGCCCTTTCCGCAGCAAATGAAAACACGTCCGGTCCGATCCGTCGGAAGCATCCCCATAGCTCGACGAGCAGCCGCCTTTCCTGCGCATTCCATTAGAATGAATCCAGGAATCTTCAAGTCTTCAATACTCTCCCGATCAGCTTCACGCATTGCGCTAGCCGTTAAGACGGGTAGCGGCGGAGAAGAATGGAGTGCATCACTCAGTGAAAGAAGTCCAGCCGTTAAATGTCGCTGATCACTCAGTTGAGGCTGACCCTTAGTAAATCGATTTGAGTCAAGATTCTCACTCATCAAGGGCTCCCTAAGGGATCTGAGGTGGCCAACGATCCTTTGACGGGCACAAAATTGACAGGAGAAAACAAGAGCGTATCCGGCAATACCGTTTCCCAGCGAGCACGAACAGGCTCAGGAAAAACGACCCATTGTACCTGCTCTGCAGGTGAAAAAGGATGCAAAGAGCCCGGACTTAATGCACCGTTTGCATCCAGGTCCTCAAATATCCGGATCCTTGCATTGAAACTGGGTGGCAGATCATCGAACAGGATCTGCCCATCGGTCATCCTCGCAGCCATAATCCGTTCATGCTGTTGGCCTCTCGATGAAAAAAGCTCACCAAGCACGGAGGCCTCAGCCCCTCGAATAGTCACGCCAAGGGCACCAGCTGACCGAGTTGATGCGAATGCAAACAGAGCGGTCGTACCTGAATCGGCCAGAGAGGCGCGTGCATGAATACGAAGTGGTACGTCGGTTGGATGGCTGTCCGAGGCCAATCTGCTCGTCTGGAAGAGCGTCGGATCAAGCTGCTCAAACGTCATGTCTAGAAATATACCGCTCGTATCCTCGATGCTAATCGCGGCATTTTCGGAAGGAGCGCTCGTTCGCCATCCGAAGTGTTCAATGCGCCACACCGTTCGCGGCGTGAGGGGCATGGTCTGTACCGAGTCGGGTACCCAAGAAAAGAATAATGGTGAAGGGGAAGATGAGAGGTTGTCTGGTACCTCAAAAGAGACGTCAGAGGCATCCATCTGCAGGCCAGACGAATCAGTGACTGCGAGACCACCTCTGAGTATCCATCGCCCTGGCGCTAGCTCATCTGTTTTTGCCATCAGGATGCGAGGGCGTGATTCCGTGAACCAGACATCCCCAACACTCGCACCTATTCCACCTGCTGAATCTGCGATACTTAGGTCATGTTTGCTTGCAAAACCGCCTGGGAAAGGATTATTCAGAGAAAGTGCCAGCGGCTCAGAAAAACGAAGTTCAAGCTGATCCGAAGCCATCGCCCGAACACGGTCAATTCGTGGAGGATCTACGTCTGGGCGAAATAGGATCCAGGGACGGCTAAGCTCGCGAGCTAGTGTGTCGGCCGCTAGTTCTGCTATGGGTGGTAAGGCAACAGATTCACCCGTGTCAATGCGCCGGTTACGATTACTATCTCGAAGGCCAACAACGAAATAGGTGGATTCAGCTAGGTTTGAAAACGTAAACCGACCGTCGCTTCCCGTCTGCGTCCGATAAAGTGGACCAGCTTCTAATGAGGTAGAATCCGCCGAAGAAAAGGCAAACACGTCTACTCCTCGAGCGGCCGCACCATCATCAATCTGAACGATACGCCCAGTCATTGAGGCAGTATCAATATCGCTTCCTGTCGCAAAAGCAAAAGAGAGGGGAGCTGCCAGGGCCACCCCTCGCACATCGCGAAGTGCTACACCAAGCGTTACGATATAGGTTGTTGCTTCCCTCAGTTCTCCGGGCAGTCTCACCTTTACCGTTCTACCTGATCCGGCGAATTCAGGTGCGCCTGGCAAGTCAGGGGTGATGGAAAAAGCGGTGCGGAACGAACGGCTGTCGATGGGCTCGTCGAATTCGAACTCAAGAGTATTCGTAGTGACACCTGTTTCACCATCAGCGGGAATACTGCTTGACAGCGACGGTGGAGTGCTGTCCGGTGGGCCACCCGTTGGTGGAATGGGAACGGCGCAACCAGCCAATACAACCAGGAGACACACGAAAGAAAACTGCCGCATCCGTTGCTTCATTAGTTGTCGGCCCGTCGGCTACGGAGGTTGAATAACAAATACGTTCCAATGGCTGTTGCGCCAGTTAGGACAACAGGCTCCACGATTTGGCGCCACCGAGAGGCAAGTGGTAAGTCAGGGTTCGTCTCGGGATATCGCTCATCGGCCAATGCCTTCGCTACACGTCGCTCCAGCACATCGGTGGAGTTCTTCGAACATGATTGCGTGTCAAGCAATCTGCCGCTTGGGTCTGAAAGCCACCATGTGAGCGCAACAGCACTTGAGCGTTCGACAGATTTACGACCCGCTCTTTTCAGGTCAATAGCTGCTCGGTCAACAGTCCATGCCAACACAGGGAGGCTTAGTGAGTCAGCTTCGTCATTCTGTGTTTTCGATCCATCCAGATGGACGTTTTTACCTTCCTCGATCCACCTCCGGGTCAACGACGAGGCGAGGAACGTAGCGCGACCCTGAGCCAGAAAACGGAAGTCATTCAACGGCAGTATGGCCGGCGCAAGACACGTGCCAGCGAGCTGTGCTAGGACCGCCTCGTGAGACGGAATGACTCCCTGAGGTTCCTGCACAGGAACACTGCTCGCCTGCGGATAGGCGGGTTGGAGTACAAGACAAAGACCGATCAAGAGGAAGATTCGCACGACTGGCAGGGAATATTCTCTCGCAAGATGCAACGGAAGCCGACGACAGTCAATCCGCCTTTCATTCAAGAGGTCAGACCGATGCGTATGATTGCCTGATCAGCCGTAAATCCCACGCAGTTTCAATGCGTCAGCCACCTTTTTGATGGCCAGTACATAGGCACCGATGCGAAGCGTGGTGTCATGCTTGCCAGCCTTGTCGTATACATCGTCGAAGGCTTTGCTCATCATGCGGTCCAGGCGGCGTTCAACGCGGTCCTTGGTCCAAAAATAGCCCTGGCGATCCTGTACCCATTCGAAATACGAAACCGTCACTCCACCAGCATTGGCTAGGATGTCCGGAATGACAAGTGTGCCTTTTTCAGCAAGGATCTTGTCAGCGCCTGGAGAAGTCGGGCCGTTGGCTCCTTCTACAATAATCTTGGCTCGAATAGAATCCGCATTAGCCGATGTAATCTGATCTTCTTTCGCGCAAGGTGCGAGCACATCAACGTCTAGACTCAGGAGTTCCTGGTTCGAGATCGGAGAAGCGTCAGCGTAACCTTCAAGGCTGTTGCCATTGGCTGCAGAGTAAGCGAGCATGGCATGGATATTCAGACCATTTTCGTTGTAGTACCCGCCCGATACGTCGCTGACAGCAACGACTTTGCATCCCTGCTGGGTTAGCAGATCAGCGGCAACAGATCCAACGTTCCCAAAGCCTTGAACGGCTACTGTAGTACCGGCAACGCGCATGTTGAGGCGCTCCATGGCAGCCAACGTTACCGTCATGACGCCGCGGCCTGTTGCTTCACGTCGTCCTTCGGATCCACCCAGTGAAATTGGCTTGCCAGTTACAACAGCAGGCGCAGTACGTTTGGCCTGCATGGAATAGGTATCCAAGATCCACGCCATGATCTGCTCGTTCGTGTTCATGTCGGGAGCCGGAATGTCTTTGTCCGGTCCGAATACGTCAGTCATATTGGCTGTGTAGCGACGAGTCATTCGTTCCAACTCACCTGCGCTCATGCCCTTGGGGTCACAAATCACACCACCTTTCGCGCCACCAAATGGCACGCTGACGATGGCGCATTTCCATGTCATCCAGGATGCGAGCGCCTTCACTTCATCCAACGTTACGTCGGGGGCATAACGAATGCCGCCTTTCGAGGGGCCAAGGATGTCACTATGAATGACACGATATCCTTCGAACATCTTGATCTTCCCGGTATCCATTACCACGGGAATGGCCGTGATGTGGATTCGTGCCGGTGTGACTAGGTACTCGTAGAAGCCCTCATCCAGTTCGAGTATTTTCGCCGCGATGTCGAAACGCTCGACCATAGCCTCGAAAGGATTCTCATGGCTGCGTTTGATGGGTGCGGGCTCGCTGTAGATAGCTTTCTGGTGCGGGTCGTTGAACTGCATGTACTATGCGGGTGTCCGTCTGGAAAAGCGCTTCCGGATACGAACTGTCCGTATGTTAGTGTCGAAATCAGGAGAGGGGCGTCGGATGGAAACCAGTTGCGAACCATCCTCCACTTGAAGGGGGCCAACGGGCATACCATTCCATACGTGGCAAAGGTAGCAACCCTTGTCATGAAACCAATTCCCGAACGGACCATTCTCCTACATTCTTCACCATAATTCAGGAAAGCAGATGATGTCCGCCGCTTCAATGAGACGGATTAAAGAGGTTGCCGGGCTAGATCGCCGGCGCAATCGCAAAGCGTTGGGCTGTTTTCTTGTAGAGGGAATGCGTTCGTTGGAGGCTTCTCTTGACGCCGATGCTCATCTAGT
>Ga0055584_100002763_pt1 | contig 17408 bp, 18 predicted proteins | sample OSDHelmetaG_FD_58716 | JGI IMG/M metagenome (GOLD analysis project Ga0055584, IMG submission 58716) | Pelagic marine sediment microbial communities from the LTER site Helgoland, North Sea, for post-phytoplankton bloom and carbon turnover... | ecosystem: Environmental > Aquatic > Marine >... | reverse complement strand
GATGGTGAAAATCCTAAAGCCAGCTATCGATAAATCAAAAAGAGTCGGGTAGTATGGTTTCAAGAACTACAGCAAAGAGTGGTGGCACTTCAGCCTCATTGATGAGCCGTTCCGCAAAACCTATCAAGACTTCCCAGTCGCACGTCCCGGGCAGTTTGATTAGCTAGCATCTTCCAACTTCTATCGTTTAGATAGCCCCTGTTGTTTCATCCGCCAAACGGCGAGGTCTATACGGTCCTGACCGTGGAATGGTTCACCTTCAAACACCAGACAGGGAACACCCCAGTGGCCGGCGGCTTCTAAATCAGTTTGGTTTTGAGCAATCTTGCTATCATAACTATCCGCGTTCCCCAAAACTGACCTGCGCATTTCATCAAGCTTTAATCCGGCTCGTTCTGCTGCCGGCGCAAGTTGTTCATCGAGATGCCAATCCTTCGTTCCGCCCCAAATCATGAGCGAGACTTCGTCAAGAAAAGCTATCCCTCGTCCTCTCCTGGCAGCCTCAACACCCAAGCGTGTGATTGAAGTGATATAAGGTTGGTCACTCGATATCTCCCTCGTCTTGATGTTTTGGACAACCGGGTCCGGTGAAGGAAATACAAAAGGCAGCCTTCTAAACTCAGCAATGCGCTTACAATCCTTGATCACGTAGGGGATCCACATCGGATTCACTTTTTCAAAGAACTTAGGATTACGGATCGCGATCGGGTACACCAGTTTCACTTCAATAACGACATCGTAGGTTTCAGCTATTTCACGATATTGCTGGGTTCCCAGGTACGAATAGGGGCTGCGAAAGGACCAGTAGAGTTCAGCTTTTAGTGCCACGACAATCTCACTTCTGTTTGAACAAAATTTTTCGCTCTTCTTCACTGGGCGGTGCAGAGCGTCGATCTTCTTTGCCTAGAGCTACGCCTCGCTGGACGGCAGGTCGCTCCTTTATCCGCTGTCGCCATGCAGCAACCAAAGGGTAATCATCCAAGGGAACGCCCATGGCTTTTGAAATCAAGACCCAAGGCCAAGAAATCATATCGGCGATTGAGTAGCTGTCACCAACTAGATAGTCCCTGCCCTCCAATCGCCGCTCTAGAACGCCAATACAACGTTGATATTCGGTGCGATAGCGTTCAGCGGCGTAACCATTCTTTTCGTCGTCCGGCGCATAGTTCCAGAAATGACTGTGTTGTCCCGCCATCGGCCCGAGCCCACCGACTTGCCAGAACAGCCACTCAAGCGTTTCTTTGCGTTCAATAAGATCGAGAGACATGAACTTGCCATGCTTCTCCGCGAGGTAGAACATGATAGCGCCTGATTCAAAAACAGAGACAGGCTCGCCTTCAACATTATGATCGACAATCACTGGCATGCGGTGATTGGGGTTCATCGCCAAGAACTCAGGTTTGAACTGATCCCCCTTCCCGATGTTGACGGATATCATGTTGTAAGGGAGTTCGAGTTCCTCCAACAGAATTGACACCTTCCAACCATTGGGAGTGGGCCAGTAATAAAGATCGATAGGTTTACTCATGAGGTTTTCCTATCGAGACAACGCCGGCTTCTACAAGCGCATCCAGCTGTTCTTGACTAACGCCCGTTTCTTTCAAGACCTCGGCGGTATGTTCTCCCAAAGCCGGTGCTCCTCTGCGCAACTCTGTTGGAGTGCCAGAGAACCGTGGTGCCGGACGTGCTTGCCTCAAACTCCCGGCCAAGTGATGCTCCGAGTAAAGTAGCGTATCGTTAGCCAAGACTTGCGGATGCTTAATCATGTCCTTTCGGCGCAGAACCGGCGCGCAAGGCACGTCAGCGCCCTCCAACTTTTCGATCCAGTAGCCAGCGGTGTTCGTCATCAAAACTTTCTGCGTTAGCTCCAGTCGGTGATTGATGTTTTTCGTTCTAAGCTTCGCCGTGAGGAAACGCGGATCTTCCAACCATTCCGGCTTGTCAAATGCCGCACAGAGATTTTTCCATTCTTTGTCAGACTGTACGGCGACGGAAATATAGCCATCCTGGGTCTCATAAATCAGATCAATGAAAGACTGAGCGTTTTCCGTTTCCAGCTCGTCACCAACAAAAGTATGACCACCCATGTCTGAGCCCCAAAGGAAGCCAATCAAAGTGTCCAGCATGGAGATCTTTATGTGCTGTCCCTCACCTGTCCTCGTGCGAGAGTAAAGAGCGGCACAGATAGCCTGTGACGTCGCATAGCCAGTCAGTTTATCCGGCACTATCGTTCGGACCAACCTTGGCCGCACATCGTCAGAACCGCCCTGGATTGACGCGAGCCCTGAAACAGCCTGGATCAGCGGGTCATAGACGGGCTTGTCTTTGTAAGGGCCGGTTTCCCCAAATCCCGATATCGAAACATAGATGATCGACGGTGAAACCTCTCTAATGACCTCTTCACCGATACCGAGCCGATCCATGACCCCTGGTCGAAAATTCTGGATGATAACGTCTGCGTTTTTCGCCAGGTCTTTGAGGACGTCTACACCGCGCTGATCTTTGAGATTCAACGTCAGGGATCGTTTATTACGGTTGTTGTTCAGGAAGGCAGCCGCAAAACCGCCACGAGCCGTCGTCACCAATCGCGAGAAGTCTCCGGTTGCCAGGTTTTCGATCTTGATAACATCGGCTCCCTGGTCGCCCAGGATCATGGTCGTCTGTGGACCAGAGACCATCATGGTTAGGTCCAGGATCTTAACACCGTCTAAAGGACCAGGCATCTTGGCTTCCTCTCTCTATTCTTCTTGTGTTTTCGCAAAATCAGCCATCGAACCCGCTCTGCGAACATGGTTAGCTTCTCTGACTTACTTATGTTGTCGACAAATTAGTCCAGCCGCTGTCGCCACTATCCGGCCAGCGGTTAAGGCACCTATCTGATCAACATCACGTTCAGGCATAAATTCAACGATATCCATTGCTGCTATTTGGGCCTTGTCGGCAACACCTTCTAACAGATCAACCATGTCCCAATAGCTGAGCCCACCAGGTGCGCGTCCAATCGCGCCGGGCATGATCGCGGGGTCAAGTGCGTCAACGTCAAAACAAACAATCACTTTAGCGCCTGGTTCAATCAAGCTCAGAGCAGCTTCTGCGCCACCCCAGTCGACATCCCGGGCAGACACAAAGTTAACGCCCCAGTCCAACGCGTCTTGCACGTCTGAAGACCTCGCCGACCCAATGCCCCTTTGCCCTACCTGGATGATCGACTCAATGTGGCTCATCTCTGATGCTCGGCGCATAGTCGAAGACAAGCCCAAACGTTCGCCCTGGACCTCGTCTCGCCAGTCAACATGAGCGTCTATCTGCAGAATTGTATATTTCCCGCGCCCTTCAAAAGCTTGCAGCATAGGGATCGGGATTGAATCGTCACCACCCAGAACAATCGGTACCGCTCCCGCTTCCAGGATCTTCCCGACAGTTTCTTTGATGTTTTGACGGTTACCTTCGCTGTCCGCTTCATCAAAAGGCAAATCACCACAATCAACGACCGACTTACCAGCGGGCACAAGTGGACCGCCCAAATCAAAATCATGGTGCTTCAAATTGGCGGCAAAAGCTGCCACACCAGCACGTATCGCTTGAGGTCCACCTGCACAATAAGCACCAACAGATTTGTACGGCGTCGCACAGGGAACACCCAGGATAGCGACATCTGCGCTCAATTGTTCAAGATCTTCACAACTTTCCATCCCCAGAAAAGTTGTGATCTCGTCCGAGCCAAACAGAGCTGACAAATTTGGTTTATCCGACACTAAACTTTCCTTCATATTTTTGTCTAAAGATCCCGCAATCTCGTTAGCCAATTCCAGGGTACGACCGCCTCGAAACGACACTCTGAGCAAAGTTAATCAGCGAAACGAAATCATAGACTGGCAAGTTAAATTTTCTCTGAAGTGGAGCTGCATAGGGTGTGAAGATCGCACATTCCAGCAAAATTGCCCCGATATCATCATTTGCTTCCAGCAACCGCGCCATGGCCTCTTCTAAGCGAGATCTGAAGGATTCTGTATCCATCGGTAAACTGGAAAGGTTTTGGAATTCGACGGTTGTTTCTATGCTTTCCGTTACTACTTTCGCATCCAGGGGCAATCCCGATAAAGCGAGCATTTCGCTCGTTAATCGGTGCTTAAAGGCCGTTAGAACAGCGATTTTTTGGTCTGGGCGAATTGTTCTTGCAATCAACGGCAATTGTAACAGGCTTGACGTAAAGACTGGAATCGAAACTGCCGCTCTAATTGCTTCGTGATAGTGCAGCATAAATCCGCAGTTAGAACTGATCGCTTTAACACCGCTGCGTTCTAGTTCCTGAGCAGCCTCAATTAACTGACCAGTTACCGACAAATCACCATTAGTAATGGCATCAACCGATGCCGTTTCTACAACCTTGAACAAAACCGGAAACTCGTAAGTACCGGCGTGTGCGGTGTCTCCTGGGACGTGGGGCTCTAGAAAGTTGAGCAAAAGAACTCCGACTTCATACCCATAGGCTTGGGGCTGGGGTAGAACTTCATAAATAGTCATGAACTTTCCTTCGGTATTTAATCTGGCACGTATCGAGGATAGGTTGCTTTCGCTACTTCAGCTTCTTTCAAGTCGATGTCAACGGTAGCATAAGGCTCATCTACCGATGTCTGAGCTAAGATGTTCCCTTCTGGATCAACCACCCATGACAATCCCCCTATGTCTGCCTCTGTACCTGGCGGGTTGTAGAGATTAGACGAAAAGCAAAAACAACCAGAAACGACGGCGGCGGCCTGACCGCCTGCTAACCATTTACCAACAGATCCGTGCGGAGTTGCCCTTGGTACACAGAGCAAATGGGCCCCGGTTTTACTATAGGCTCGCGCATGTTCAAAGAACCACATCTCTGTACAGATCTGGACACCAATCCGTGTTGTGCCTATCCGTGCCAAGTCAAATGTTGGGTCGCCCCTGTCATACCAAGTCGCTTCCCAATAGCTTTCTTCATCAGGAAGATTCCATTTGCTATGAAACTCCGTTGTACCCTCGCCCTCGGTCCATAAAGTCGCCATGTTCCGCAGCGAACTGTTGACGATTTGGGGTCGCGTAAACATGACCGCTGGAACACCCAGCTCTGTTAATCGTGCAATCCTGGCATTGTGTGCGGCCATACCTTTATGCCAGGCTTTGACAGAAGGTTTGTTGGATGCCGCTAGCCAATCGTGGAAAGGCATTTCAGGCATGAGCAAGAAATCAGTGTCTACGCTACTGAGATATTCAGCAAGCTGTCTCCACGAATCTTCGATAACCTCAGACCGGTTGTCAAATTGGCAAACTGTAACGCGCATGAACCCTCCTATCTCAAAACAGACTAAGAAGTTTTCAATTGGATGGCAAAGAAAGAAACATTCTTTCGCCCTTCCCCGTCCTCAATCGTCTGAGTAACGTTTTCACATTGAAATGTGGACTCGAACCTATTATTTCACTGCCTATGACCAATGCTTTTCCCCCAAAGCTCCTCGAGGGCTACAACCACTTCATGAACTTGCGGTTTGCCAATGCAAAAGCGGCTTATCGCGATTTGGCCGAACAGGGACAAAAACCTGAGACTATGGTTATTGCTTGTTGTGATTCTCGCGCCGCCCCTGAAATGATATTTAGCACAGCCCCTGGCGAGATGTTTGTAACAAGAAATGTTGCCAATTTGATGCCACCCTACACTCCAGATGGGGCGACCAGAGCGACATCGGCAGCGCTCGAGTATGCTGTTCAGGTTCTGAAAGTTAAAAACATTTTGGTTTTAGGGCACGGGCGCTGTGGCGGTATCCAAGCGGCGCTAGATCCAAATATGGAGCCCTTGTCACCAGGTGATTTCATCGGCAAGTGGATGGAAATGCTAGGGCCAGCTGCTGAGACAGTATCGAATGCCACTTGGATGACGCAGGCTGAGCGACAGACGGCTCTTGAGCGTCTGTCCATCAAAACCTCGATTGAAAATCTACGCACTTTCCCTTGTGTCTCGATCTTAGAGGGCAAAGGACGTCTCAACCTCCATGGCGCATGGTTTGACATTCTATCGGGCGAGCTTTGGACACTTGATCCTGCAACCGGGAATTTTAGCCGTCCCAGCATAGATTGATGTTCCTGCCTCGCCTCGCGGGCCTAACGTTAATCATTGTTTCAGTTTTTTTCTTGTCTAGACAGATTTATTTTTACGCCGAGGCGCAAACCTTCTTGGCCAAAGCCGAATTAACGGAAGGCAAAATCGTAAGAATTATCGAAACGATCAAGAGAAACAAAAGCCACGACACCTATCACTACAAGCCTGTGGTGGAATTTGTGGATACTACTGGTCAAACATTCCAACGTGTTGGCACCACTAGTAAAAAAACTTCTTTTCAAATTGGCCGCTTTATTCCGCTTGCCTATGACAAAAGATATCCAGGAGCCGCGCGATTAGTCGATGGCTTAGGCTTCTTCGTCGTTTCGCCCGTCTCTCTGCACATTGGATTTATCAGCCTTGTCTTTGCGTTGTTCATCAACGGAAAAGACTACCTACGCCACCGCAACTTAACTCGGTTGAAAACAACCGGCAAACGCGTAAAATCAACCCTAGACTCCATTAAAATCGAGGGCAGGAAATCCAAGTCTTATAGAATTCTAAGCCAATGGGTCGACGATGAAACCGAAACAAGTTATTTGTTCGAAAGTCATAAACTGATGTTCAACCCAAAACGTTGGCTAGAGGGAGAGAAAATCCCTGTCCATTTAGCCCCTAGTAACCCGCGGGATTATGTGGTTGATTTATCGTTTTTACCCTATTGGCTGAGATGAACGTTTAGAGAAAGGCTTTCTGAGAAGTAAATGAGGCCCAACAAACTCATCACCTATATTTTCACGGCAGTTGGTTTATCTTGTCTCGTAGCGGGCCTAATTTGGTATCAGGTGACACAAGGCTTCTTAAGCAGCGCGACGATCACCGAAGGTGAAATCATTGAATTGCGCGGCAGCCGCTCCAGCGAGGGAGGTACGACTTATAGGCCTGTTGTTCGTTTCAAAGACAATACCGGTAAAGACCATCAGTTTGCTTCCAACTTTTCCAGTAGCCCGCCCCATTTTGAGCCCGGAGAATGGGTGCAAGTCGCATACGATCCCAACGATCCAACAAAGGTACAAATAAAGGAATTTCTTCCTCTCTGGTTAGGCCCGATGATCCTGGGGTTTCTTGGATCCATATTCGGAATTATTGGTTTGAGTTTTCTCATCTATCCAAAACTCAAGCAAAAGCGAAAATCACATCTATTGAGAACTGGACGCCCCGTACCAGCACGCATCACGGAGGTTTCTCTGAATCAGTCCTATAAAGTAAATGGGCGGCACCCTTTTGTTATCCACGCCCAATGGCTTGACCCTAAGACTGCAAGTGTAAAACTCTTTCGCAGCGACAATTTTTGGTACGACCCGCAACCCTACCTTCATCAGGAAGAAGTCACAGTTTTCATCGACAAGGACAACCAGAATCGCTACTGGATGGATACCTCCTTCCTGCCAGAAATCGCGAATTAATCATGAAACTCACCCACCTAACCCAAGCCGATTTTCAAATCAAACCTTGGAAGAACGGCAAAGGCACGACCGCCGACCTCTTCATGTCTCCCGCTGGTGCGACCCATGATACTTTTGATCTCCGGTTTTCCATGGCGCCCATTGTAGAAGACGGCCCCTTTTCTTCGTTCCCCAGTGCAGATCGTCGTATCACAATGATCGAGGGTAACGGGCTTGATTTGGATTTTGGTGACTTCTCTCAGCGGCTTGTACGGTTTGAGCCCTTTGGATTTGATACAGAACTCGCCCCAATGGGCAGTCCTGTCGACGGGCCGGTTCGTGTTGTTAACGTCATGGCGAGAAGGCCAAAATGGCAGATCGCTGACTGTAACGTCGTCGACGCTGTTTCTGCGAAGTTACTGCCAGGAGAGCTCTGCTTCTTTTTCGCTATTGATGCCGGTTGGCAAACACGAAACGCAGAAACCTACTACACACTCGGCAAGCATGAAGTGCTGCTGGCCGAAGGTGCGGGTAGTCTCGAACTGACTTCAAACTCATCCGGCAAAGGTATCTTTGCTAAGATATCCCCCGCATAATCACTCCCGGTAGGATGGATCTTCACGGTCCAGGATAGCCTTCATCTCGTCGAAATGAGCGAAGGCAGATTCACGAAACTCATCCCAACCAGCAGCTGTTTTCTCTGCGAGCTCAGGCTCAAGAACCGACAGTGGTTGGCCAGTTGAGTATGCCAGCACCATTGTCTTCGCCGCGCGCTCCAGATAGTAAAGCTCATCATAAGCCTCAGCGATGGTCTTACTGGCGACCGAGACACCGTGATTGCCCATCATCATGGAGGCATAATTACCAAAAGCTTTTGCGATCCGCTGACCTTCTTCCGCTTCATCTGCCAAACCACCGAAGTTCGTATCAATCGCCATGCGGTTATAGAAGCGAGCCGTGTTCTGATCGATCGGCTTGATCGCCGGGTCAGCCAAGCCAGACAAAGCAGTCGCGTAATCGGGATGACAATGAAGCAGGACACGAGCTTGCGGGACATTGGCATGAACAGCGCCGTGTATGCACCAGGCAGAGGGATCGGGTGCATCCGCGCGTTTCATCGTGTCTTGGTCGTCCGCATCAACCAGCAATAGATCGCTGGCTCTGACATGCGAGAAGTGTTTCCAACGCGGGTTGAGCAGAAACTTCTTGCCGTCATCACTGACCGCAACGGAGAAATGGTTCGCAACCCCTTCGTGCCAATTGTTACGCGCGGCCAAACGAAAGACAGCAGCAAGGTCCACGCGTAGTGCCCACTCGTCAACATCATAATCTTTACCGGTTACGCGGCTGGTTACCATCGCCATGAGGTTTCTCCGTAAAATTCAAGAAACAAAATTTCTCACTGAAATGATCTTTTGGCAAGCCAATTCTTTAGTCAGGAAAGGGCAGCGTTGATATCTTGCCCTGGCGTTTCAACCCGTCAGAGGAATGCACAACAACGTCGGCTCCAAGTTCCCAGTGTCCTTTGTCGATCATCGACAGCCCAACGTTTTGTTTGAAACGAGGCGAGTAAGCACCCGTCGTGATCTGCCCCACCCGTTTTTCACCAACAGTAATAGGCCATGGTTTAGACACAGCCGGGCCCGGACCGCCATCAAAAAGAACACCGCGCATTTTTCGTTGCACACCGTCGGCTTTGATCTTTTGCAGAGCCTGTAACCCTATGTAATCGACAGACCCGTCGGTGTTACAATAGCCTGCAAGCCCACATTCCAAGGGGTTGTTTTCACGCGTAAACTCATTGCCGTAAGACAGTAGACCACCCTCGACACGTTCAATCAAATTGGGGCATCCAGGAGCAATGTTAAAGGCTTGGCCTGCTTCCCAAATCAGGTCCCAAAGTGCGCCACCCAAAGCACCGCCCTTCAAATAGATTTCAAAACCACCCTGCTTGGAATAGCCTGAACGGGCGATAAGTTGTTGAGTGCCCCCAAATTCGACGAACCCAAATCGGAAGAACGCTATCTCGCGAACATGTTCACCAAAGATCGAAGCGACGAGATCTTCAGCTTTGGGCCCTTGTACAGCCAGCGGAGAAACGTCAGGTTCATCGACCGTAACATTCATCCCTGCTCCTAGAGCCAACCCTTTAGCCCAGAGCAACACATCTGAGTCAGCGATTGAAAGCCAGAAATGATCGTCCGCGAGCTTCAACAGAACGGGATCGTTGATCATGCCGCCCATTTCATCCACTAGCGGCACGTAAAAACACTGTCCCACTTCGCACTTTGAAATATCACGCGGAGTCATCCATTGCACCAAACGCGCAGCATCTGGGCCTTTGAGTTCAACCTGTCTCTGGCAGGAAACATCCCACATTTGTACGTGCTCGCGCAAATGCCAGTAGTCTTCTTCGACCGTCGACTGAAAGGCTTTTGGCAACAACATGTGGTTAACAACTGAAAAACCGCGAACACCTACTTGCTCAACCCGGTCAGTATAAGGCGTACGCCGGATGCGGCGCGACATGTTCAGGCCAGAAGTGGACATCAAACAGACCACCAAGTTGAATAGGAATTAGGGTTCAGAATGACCGGCATGTGGTACTTGCCGTTTGGGTCAGGCATTCGAAACCGTAATACAACTTCGTCAACTCTGTGGCTAGACCGCGACACCTGTCCTTGAGCTGTAAAGTAAGCCCCGGCTTGAAACACCAACTCAAACTGCAGTTTTGTGTCTGCGTCTGTCATGTCAAAGGTTTCCGCCAAACGACCGCCTTCGTCCATCGCCGTCTCGAAGAACACTGTCCTCGTTCCGTCCTCATTAATTCGGAACAAAGCAACGGCAACGCCACCAGCGTGTGAGCCGTCAGTTCCGTTGAGAGTGTGCGAAGAAATTGAAGCCATAACTTTTACTCGATTGAAGCTTTATCACGCTTGTTGGTTGTGGCCAGAACGATAGGTGAAATCACGCCCTTAGCCTTCACGTTAACGCAGGCGGTTTGACCTGAAGCGATCGCTCGCTTGATTGCAGGAACCAGATCAGCCCGATCCTCAACCAACTCTCCATAGCCACCCATGCCTTCGAACAAAGTATGAAAAGGAATGTCCCGGAAATCAGTCGCAAAGTGTGTGCCGTCTTCGAACAGCCTCTCCTGCTGCTGAGAAATGCAATCCAGTCCTCCGTTGTTATCAATGATAACGACGATGGGACGTTTCTCCTGGAAACAGGCCTCCACTGATAGACCGCCAGAAAGGAAAGCACCGTCACCCGAGATCAGAACGACATTTGATTCCTTGTTCAGGTTCTTAGCAGAAAGCGCAAAAGACACGCCCACTCCCAGCAAAGAGTAAGACCCTGGATGCATGACCCCAGCTAATTGCTGGCCCTTCCATCCTGCTACATTGACGGCAATCTCTGACCAGAAATGAGTATTTCCGCCATCAAAAACCAACCAATCATCTTTCTCCAGACAGGCGTTAACTTCTAGGGCCAATTCTAACGGATGAATCTTTTCATCTTTGGCAACCTCCAGGTCTGACAAGGTTTTCTCGACCCATTCGCCGCGCTTCTGCCGGTTAAGGTCAAACCACTGACGATCTAACGCCCAGTCTTTCACCGAAAGCAAGGCATCGAAGAAAGCGCCTGGATCGGAAAGCAGAACTTCGTCGGCAGAACGGTTGTTGTCGAGCTCTTCATGTGATCCGTTCACACAAATCAACTTAGTTGTCGCTGGGAAAAGCGGCGGGTTACCAAAGTTCATTTGATTGTCCAACCGGCCACCGACCACGATCACAATATCAGATTCATCGATCGCAAACTTCGATGGCGGATATTGGTGGATGTCAGCCAGCCCCATGTAGGCTTCACACTCTTCACCGAGCAGTTTTTGATGGTAAGGAACGTTGAACACTGGAATGTTGAGCCTTTTTCCCACCTCTTCCAGTTTCTTCTCAGCTTTAGACCACCAGACACCATGACCGCCAATTAAGATCGGTCGCTTGGCGTTTTTGATTGTCTCTAACAAGGGCTCAAGATCAGACGGATTTGGCCAAGCAAGTGGTGCTGCCTTGTCCGTTCTTGTGAATGGTCGCTCTTCTCGTCCAGCATCTTCCTCAAACGACGAAAACATGAGGTCAACAGGCAGGCTTAGATGCACAGGACCGGGATAACCGGATGTTGCAATCTTCCAAGCACGATCAACAAACTCGCTTATCCGTTCTCCATCCGTAATCGCAACCGAATACTTTGTCAGCGGAGCCGCAATTGCGACGTCATCGATCTCCTTGAAGCCGCCAGCGCCTTGACGTTTCAATGTGCTGGATCCCGTTACAAAAATAACGGGGGAGCGCTCTCCCCAGGCTTCCAACATGGCTGGCACCGCATTGGCAAAACCTTCCGGCCCAACCAGGCAGACCGTTGGCTTGCGGGTGATCCTTGTATGTCCGTCGGCCAAATGCCCCGCGATCTGCTCGTGCGGACAGTTGATGACTGGCATCTGGCATTCCATGAACCCTTCTAAGGCAGGATTACAGAAACCACCAGCGAGGGTGAAAACGTGGTCGACGCCTTTCTCAAACAAGGCTCTTGCTAGAATGTTGCCGCCTCTGATTCTTCTTTGTTCACTCATATTCTTTTGCCAAGTTACCTTCATTTACATCTTCAACAGAGATCAGCCCGATCTGGGCCAACACGACCGAAACTTCTTCTTCCAACAGATCCAACAGTGTTTGTAGACCGCGTTTACCATCCGCACCGAGAGCGAAAAGAAAAGGCCTGCCGAGCATGACGAAATCAGCGCCTTTTGCCAGCGCCTTCACAATATCCTCTCCAGAGCGTACACCGCTATCCATCATCAATGGAAAGTCAGGGCCAACCGCCGCTCTAATAGCCGGCAAGGTGTCTATAGCAGCCAAAGCAGCATCTAGCTGTCGACCACCATGGTTGGAAACATAGACGGCATCTGCGCCAGCATTCTTGATGGCAACGGCATCTTCAGCAGATAAAACGCCCTTCACAACCAGATTGCCCTTCCAGAACTTACGAAGTCTTTCCAGGAACTGCCAATCTGCACCGGCCCGGCTGGCACCGCGGACAAATCCTCCACCCGATTTCAAGGTATCAAAATTCATCGGCTTGGGCGGTCCTGCAAGCAATGATGCGATTGACCAACGAGGGTGAGTGGCAAAATCAACAAACTGCTTGAAACCAATTTTGAAGGGAACTTCAAAGCCGTTTCTCAAATCCCGCACGCGCCGAGACAGCACAGGTACATCGACAGTGAAAACAAGTGTCTCATAGCCAGCCGCAGCAGCCCGCTCGACCATTTCCCAGGCAACATCTTCCGTAGGCCCAACATAAAGCTGGAACCAGGCGTTAGTCCCAGCTGTTTCGAAGCTATCTTCCAGCGACGTCGAAGCAGCCGTTGAAAGGCAATGCGGAAAACCACGTTTCACGGCTTCCTCGGAAAGCAATCGATCCGCATGTGGCCAACTGAGATCACACATGCCCATTGGTGCAACGCCGAAAGGCAGACCCCAATCTTGACCCAGAAAGGATTTCTTAAGGCTTCGATCTTGAACATTGCGCAGAACCCGAGACTGAAGCTTTACCTTCCGCAACGCTTCTTCATTCCACTGAAGACCAACTTCTCTACCCGCTGCGCCATCAATGAAATCAAAGATCATTTTGGGCTGGCGTCGCTTAGCAAATCGGCGCGCGTCATCCAAGGTAAAAAAGCCTTTGGTGTGCTGATGTTGTCGCTCGGAAATCGCCCCTCTCCCTGCTCGCGTAATGAAACTGTAGTCTCACAAAATGAGCGTGACAATCAATTTGTTCAGCGTCAAAGACTTTTGAAGCAAATTGTTTGCCTCGCCGCAATGCTCCCTATAGTCTAACAGGCGGAAAGGCAGGCGTACATGGAAGTAAATGGAACAGCCTATCGCTCAATTTGGTTGAGCAACGATGGGTGGGCGGCGAAGATCATTGATCAAACAAAACTCCCGCATCTCTTTGAGATTGTTAGATTAGAAACCCTTGAACAGGCCGCGATAGCCATCGAAATAATGCAAGTGCGCGGCGCTCCTCTGATAGGAGCGACAGCAGCTTATGGCATAGCATTGGCGTTGAAGTCTGGTGTACCGCTTAGCCAGGCAGAAAAAAGGTTAAGAACAACGCGTCCTACGGCGATTAACTTGCATTGGGCGATTGATTTAGCGCTGTCAGAGCTTTCCTCCTTGTCTGGCGAAGACCAAATCACACGGGCCTATCAAGTGGCGGCCAAGATTTGTGATGACGATGTCGAGACTAACCGATCTATTGGTGAACACGGTTTAAGTCTTATCGAAGATATCGCCTCAGCAAAGAAAGCCGGACCAGTCAATATCCTCACGCACTGTAATGCAGGATGGATCGCCACTGTCGACTATGGAACAGCCCTGTCGCCCATATACCAAGCTTTCGACAAAGGAATTGACGTCCATGTTTGGGTTGATGAAACCCGTCCGCGCAATCAAGGTGCCGCTCTGACAGCCTGGGAATTGAGCCAACATGGCGTGCCTCATACGATTGTTTGTGACAACACGGGTGGACATCTTATGCAGCACGGCATGGTCGACATCTGCATCACCGGCACTGACCGTACCGCCGCCAACGGCGACGTTGCTAACAAGATCGGAACCTATTTGAAAGCCCTGGCGGCGAAAGATAATGGCGTGCCGTTTTATGTAGCACTCCCATCCACAACCATTGATTGGATGATCAAAGATGGTGTTCGGGACATCCCGATTGAGCTCAGAGACGAGCACGAAGTCACCCATGTTGAAGGACGCTTAGCAGACGGTCGTTTGGCGGCGGTACAGGTCGCTGCTTCGGGAAGCCCTGCCGCAAACTATGCCTTCGACGTGACACCTGCTCGTCTAGTCTCAGGTCTGATTACAGAGCGCGGTATTTGTGATGCGTCAACTGATGGATTAGCTTCACTTTTCCCTGAAAAATCATGACTGAGTTAAGAGACCAAATTCTAACGGCTGCGCAAAATATGTCGGCAGACGGATTGTCCCCGGGAAAGTCTGGCAACGTTTCGGCACGAACATCAGAGGGTTTCATTATCACGCCGACGGGACTTGTCTATGATCAGTTAGAACCCAGTGACTTGGTCTTAGTTTTGAACGACGGTTCGATCCCGGAGGGGCAATTAAAACCCTCGTCGGAAGCTCCCTTCCATCTCTCCCTCTATCGATCTCGTCCTGACATCAATGCTATTGTTCATTGTCACTCAAACAAAGCTACCGCCCTCGCCTGCGCTGGCCATTCCATACCTGCTTTTCATTATATGGTTGCGGTTGCAGGGGGGAAAGATATACCGCTGGCGCCTTATGCGACGTTTGGAACGGAAGCACTTGCCAGCTCTCTTGTCGCGACTTTGACAGATCGCAATGCCTGTTTGATGGCGCATCACGGTCAGATTGCTTTGGGCAAGACTCCTTCGATCGCACTCGACCTAGCCATGGAGATAGAAAACCTGGCCGCCCAATACATTGACGTTTTGCAGTTAGGAAACCCTACTGTGTTGTCAGGCGAAGAAATGGATCGCGTTCTGGAGAAATTCAGTGCCTATGGGCAGCAGGGCTAGATCATTTCCTCTTCGTAAAGCCTGCCTTCTTCTAGCAACCATAAGCAAAAACTTTGCAAAGCTGGGTTTTCCTGCGCGCCTTCTTTATAGGCTAAATGATAGCCGTAGTTTTCCATCATCGTTGGTGAGATTTGAACCAGTTTGTTAGCCGCCATTTCATCACTAACCAAATTATCATTGATGGCGATCCCCTGCCCATCAATTACCGCCTGAACACGAACATTGGGATCTGGAATAATTAGATTATCTTTACTCGATTGATACTCGATCCCTGCCAGTTCATGCCAGTCTGCCCAAGCATCGCTCCCTTGCCTGTCGTAAAATAGTGTTTGGTCTATCAGGACTTGTTCGATACCTACATCTTTGATCTGCTGCGCTATCTGAGGGTCGGCCGTTGGAAATGCCGGACAGGCAAACAGACGTTCTATCGCCATATCATTCCACTGCCCTTTGCCCCATCGAATGACAAGATCAACACTTTCTTCTTCCAGATCGATCAAATCGACCAATGGTTGGATGCTAAGCCGGACAGTTGGATGATCGACTATGAAAGTCATTAAACGCGGAGATAACCAGCGCGAGGCAAAATAGGTTGAGGTCGCTACTGTAATTGTTTCATCATCCAGTTTTCGGAGGTTGGAGATTTCATTTTCCAACGCCGAAAAATGCTTCAATGCCTCCGAGTACAACCGCCGACCTTTGTCGGTCAGTGTGATCCCGCGTTGGTGGCGATCAAACAAGCTGAACTCAAGCGCTTGTTCCAACTGAGTAATTTGATAGCTGACAGCTCCCTTAGTTAGATTCAACTTGGCAGAAGCGGCTGAAAAACTGAGATTTTCCGCTACAATAAGAAAGAGTCGCAAACTGTCATAAGATCTAAAACGCATATCTGCGTTTAAATTTTTTGATCGAACCGTGCAAATCATTTCGCTTTCTTGGAGGAAAAAGTCAGCATAAGGAGGAATCATCAAAGGAATACCCCTTCGATGAAGAAGTATCTCTTATGCCCGATATGTTAGAAACAATTCATTCCGATCCACCTCGACCTACTCGAAGCGGTAGGGCAGCGAGAATGGCACTTGAAGCTCAAAACTCCACTCTACAGGCCCCTCGGGTTTTACGGCGTGCGATCCCGCTGTATGAGCTGATGGATGAAGAAGGGTTAGTCGCCCTTGAAAATCAGGCGGACTGGATACTCAAAGAAATTGGCGTAGAATTTCTGAACGATCAGGAGTCTTTGGCCTTGCTCAAAGAGGCAGGAGCATCAGTCGATGGGACCCGGGTGCGCTTCGAACCAGGCTTGGCAAAAGCTCTCTGTAAGACAGCGCCAAGCTCTTTTCGGATGGAAGGTAGAGCCCCTAAGCATAGTGTCACGATTGGTGGGGATTCTGTTGTCTTCACACCTGCCTATGGCCCACCCTTTGTCAGCGACCTAGATCGGGGTCGACGTTATGCTACTTTGGAAGACTTTCAGAATTTTGTGAAACTGGCCTACATGACCCCCTTCCTTCATCACTCCGGAGGAACAGTCTGTGAACCCGTCGATATCCCTGTCAACAAGCGCCATCTCGATATGGTCTATGCCCATCTTCGCTATTCAACCAAGCCTTTCATGGGCGGTGTTACTTCGCCCCAAAGAGCTCAAGACTCAATCGAAATGGCTCGGATTGTATTCGGTGCCGATTACTTGGAAAATCACTGTGTTATCCAAGGCAACATCAACGTCAACTCTCCTTTGGTTTTTGACGATGTTATGACAGGTGCCCTGAAAGCCTATGCGCACGCAAATCAGGGCATTGTTCTCTCGCCCTTCATCCTGGGCGGTGCGATGGGACCCGTCACACAACCAGCATTAATCGCTCAAGCCCACGCCGAAGCAATGGTCGGCATCGCACTTGGCCAGCTGGTAAGACCAGGGTCACCAGTCGTTTACGGCAATTTCTTAACAACCATGAATCTCAAAACCGGTGCACCAACTTTTGGCACACCAGAAGCCAACCTGATGACCTACGCCATCGGTCAACTTTGCCGGCGATTGGATCTGCCGTTCCGTTGCGGTGGTCAGCTGACTGCCTCTAAAGTTGCCGACGGTCAAGCCATGCAGGAAGCGGCAGATTCCATGATGGTAGGCCTACAAGCTGGTGCCAACTACGTCCTTCATTCCGCTGGCTGGCTTGAAGGCGGCCTCACCATGGGGTACGAGAAGTTTGTTATGGATCTCGATCATTGCGGAATGATGCATCGAATGCTTGCGGGTATCCAGATC
>Ga0055584_100002762_pt1 | contig 17409 bp, 16 predicted proteins | sample OSDHelmetaG_FD_58716 | JGI IMG/M metagenome (GOLD analysis project Ga0055584, IMG submission 58716) | Pelagic marine sediment microbial communities from the LTER site Helgoland, North Sea, for post-phytoplankton bloom and carbon turnover... | ecosystem: Environmental > Aquatic > Marine >... | reverse complement strand
ACGCGACCTAGATTGCTGCGCCCGCCTTCAGGCCATCCAGCACGGCTTCTTCGGCGCTTCTCGGTGACAGGGCATCACCGATTGCCTGGGCCTCGATGCCTGAAGCAGTGAGTTCAGCCAGCAGCGCATCCACACTGCGGTGACCCTGGGCCAGCACGACCGTCTCGGTCCCTTCGGCCAGGATGGCCTCGCCCGTCGTCGTCTGTTCGAAATAGGCCGTGTCGTTGTCGACTCCTGCCAGCCGTACATAAGGCGTGATGGCCACGCCCATGCGCATCAGGTCACCCACGATCATGTCGCGGACATAAGGCTGCAGGTTGATCCCCGCTGCATGGGCGCTGGTCATCAGGCGCACGTGCCGTCCTTCCAGCGCCAGCATCTGGGCAATGCCCACACCGACCCAGTCGCCGCGCCAGTCGGCGATGACGACACTGCCGCCGCAATTGACCTCGCGCGTCAGAACCTGCCAGGCCGTCACCACATGGCCCTCCTCGGCACCTTCGATCAGCGGCACATGGGGAAGCGCGCCCGTTGCCACGATCACCGCATCGGCACCCTCTGACCGGGCCAGCCCTACGGTAACCGGCGTTGAAAGGCGCACCTCGACACCGGCCAGCTCCATCTCACGTGCCAGATTGGTGACGATGCCACCGAACTCGGCCCGTTTGGGCAGTTGCTGTGCCAGCAAAGCCTGCCCCCCAAGCTGGCCGGCTGCTTCGTACAGCGTCACGTGGTGGCCACGCTCGGCAGCCACAGCGGCAGCCTTCATACCGGCGGGGCCACCACCCGCGACAAGCACCCGGCGCGGCTGTTGGGCAGGCTTGCGTGTGCCATAGGCCAGTTCCCGTCCGGTTTCTGGGTGCTGAATGCACGAGATCGGCGTGCCCAAGGCAACATGGCCGATGCAGGCCTGATTGCAGGCAATACAGGCGCGGATATCGTCCACGCGTCCTTCGCGCGCCTTGTTGGCCATCTGGGGATCGGCAATCTGCGCGCGCGTCATGCCGATCATGTCGGCTTCACCTGCGGCCAGGGCGGTTTCGGCAAGTTGCGGCTGATTGAAACGTCCTGCCAGCAGGATCGGGGTTCCCACCGCCTGTTTCACGGTGGCCCCGGCTTCACGCATGTAACCGGCATCAATCATCATGGGTGGCGCGATATGGGGCGATGAACCTGTGGTCGCCGATGAGCCATAGGCGATGTTCATGTAGTCCACCAGGCCTTCGGCCTCGAGCGCTGCCAGGGCAGCGAGCGCTTCATCGGGTTTGACGCCAAGGTGGTCCTTCTCATCGAGCGAAATCCTCAAACCCACGATCGTGCTGGCGGGCAGGCGGCTGCGCAGAAGACGCGCGACATCGAGCAGAAAACGCTGACGGTTCTCCCGACTTCCGCCCCATTGATCGGTGCGCTGGTTGATCATGGGCGAAAGAAATTGCGCGGGGAGATAGCCATGACTTGCGACGACCTCCACGCCGTCATAACCGGCTTCGACCATGCGTTCTGCCGTGATGGCATAACCTTCGATGATCTCATCGATCAGCTCAGGCGTAAGCGCGCGGGTCGTTGCAAAGTACCGCTCATGATTGATCGACGAGGGGGCCCAGGCGATCGTGCGTGTGCCATAGGAATCCGTGCCCAGCACTTCGGCACCGGGATGGAAAAGCTGGCCAAACACCTTGGTGCCATGACGATGCACCGCTTCGGTGATCTTCCTCATCCCCGGCAGGGCTTCGTCGCAATAGGCTGCAATCATCGCTTCATTGAAAAACGCTGTTTCGTGCACCGTCATCGCTTCGGTGATGATCAGGCCTGCACCGCCTTTCGCGCGTGCTTCGTGATAGGCGACCAGCCCGTCATTGGGCAGGCCGCCAGTGACGATCAGCGTCTGATGGCCGGTCGAGAAGATGCGGTTGCGGAATGTATGACCCTTGATCTCGAACGGGCTGAAGAGAGTTGGGAACATGGTCATCGGTACCTCACAGAATCGATCCAATCAGAACCTGGCACGGCTCAGCGCCTCCAGCATGAAACACCCTATTGCGAAGACAGGCATTCTGTTTCGTCATGATTGACCATGATCAGGGTCCCGACGGGAAAGCCCAGACGCTTCGCTTTTTCGATTAACTGGTCTCTGATCTTGGGAGACAGCTCGGGTTCCCGGGCAAGAATCCAGAGAAAGTCGGTATCGGGCCCTGCGATCATGGCCCAGCCATAGTCATCATCCAGCGCGATGACGTGGTAGCCGCCTGCGAACGGCCAGAAGAAGGTGACAGAAAGGCTTGCCGTGGTCGGGTCGCCCTGGAATTCGGCCTTGCCGTAGGCTTCGTCCCAACGGCATGCCTGGGTGTCATAGCCCCGGTTCAGCACGTCAATGCCGCCCTTGTCGTTCAGGCTGTAGACGGCGGTCACGTTGCTCAGCCCACGCTCGAAGCTGTGGTCCAGGCGCATGATCTCGTACCAGGTGCCGGTGTATTTCTCGACCTCGAAGGGTGAGACAGGCGTGATCCCATCGGGTTTTCCGGTGCATCCAGCCAGCATCAATCCAAGGGCCAGCAGGCAAATGCCGCCCCCTCGACTGTATGCGAATCGTTTCATCATGCCTTGTTCCTCATTGGGTACTTGTTACCTGCCCGCCGTGAAACCCAGCCTGTGTCGCATCCTGACCGGTTGTATCCTTCACACCAGTCAGCCCTCGCTGCGTTCCAGATTGTCCAGGATCAGGTTGTTCATGGTGTAATGCATGGCATCCCAGAACGGCGCATAGAACTGACTGTCAACGGCAGGCGAATGCCTTGCGCGCTGGATTGATTCGCAAATCCGGTTGTCTTCCACACGCGCCTTGATACCGGCCTTCGCAGACTGCTTGCGGTCGCCCAGCAGGGCAGGGTCGCTGGCGCCATCCCGGTCGAACATGGTGGCGACCCATTGGGTGCCGGTCTCGGGCCCTTCAGGCAGGAAAAACGCAATCCGTGCTGCATCGCCCAGCACCGTGGTGACCCAGTTGGGATAGACGTTCGAGATCGTGTTGACCCGGTTGGGCGAGCCGTCCTTGTTTAGAACCTTGGGCAGGCTGGTTTCACCATAAAGCGATGCCCCGATGGCGTTGTCGTAACACAGGCCCAGATAGCCAGAGGGGTCATTGATCTCCGTATAGGTCTTTTCCCGGTTCTCATCGACGCGCGGGCTGTGGGGCGATTTGCGATACATCTCGTGCACAAACGCCTCGTGATAGACGTTGGGCGAATAGTTTTCGTAAACCGTCTTCCAGTTGGACGCGATGGGAAGGGAATTCACCAGCGGCCGGTCGTTGTCGCCCAGGCCGATCTCCAGACGTTCCAGATCGACCAGCTCGAGGTGTTTCAGGACCGGGGCATACTGCTCTTCGAACGGCACCGGCTTGCTGCCCAGATAGACAAACAGGGTCGAAACCCATTCCTCACACGGAACCGCGATCAGATCGGCGTTGAGCGCATCCAGGTCAACATCAGAGGCCTCGGGCGTGCCGTCCCAGTAGTTCGCCTGCAACAGCTTGCCGTCCAGGCCGTACTTCCAGCCGTGATAGGGCCCGGTAATGGTTTTCAGGCCCCGCTTTCCGCTGGTTGCAACTTCGCATCCGTCATAGGGGCAGACATTGTGGAAAACACGTGCCTGACCATCCTGATCGCGTACCAGCAGAAGCGGATAACCCAGGGCCGTGATGGGTTCGATGTCGCCGGGTTCAGGAATGCTGGTCGCGAATGCCACCGCAAGCCAGCTTTCGGCCAGGGCATGCCTGACCTCGAACGCATAAAACTCTGGGTCGATGAAACAGCGCCGCGGAAAGGTTCTCGCTATTTCAATCGGCGCTCGGATGGCGTCGCGCTCTTCCCTCGTCAGCAGATTCACCAGTGTTTTCATCGCCTTTACCCCTTGGTTGCCGCGTTGCGTGTCTGCCACGGCATGCGCCTTGCCGGAAGATCACGTCAGAAGGAAATCATGGCAAGCGGCGCGTTGTCACGAGGCCGCCAGACTGTATAACAAGGCGCATGACACGCCGACTGTTCTTGATCCTTGCGTTGCCTCTGTTTTTGGTTTCAATCGACGGGTCTTCCGCCGCTGACGATGACTCCTTGCCGTTGGCCGTGGCTGTTGCACTCCAGGAACTCACATTGGTGCCTGAAGGCGCGCCACTTGGGGTCGATCCCTTGGTCCTGCTTCAGTTCTATGGGGAGCGCGCAAATGCTCCGATATGGAGCAGTGACGACCTCGCCTTTTCCCGCGCGGCCGCCCTGGTTGCCCGTCTGGAAAACGCTCAAGCCGAGGGCCTCGATCCTGATGACTATGCCGCGGTGATGGTGGCATGGGGGACACGTGACGCCACGCCCGATGCGTATGCGGCCGCTCAGTTGGAACTGATGTTGTCTGCCGCCACGGTGCGTTACATCAGCGACCTTGCATTTGGTCGGATCGATCCTTCTGATGTGTCCGAAGACCTCTTCGATGTGCCGCGTCATCCCGATCCCGTGAACCTGCTCTGGGATGCTGCTGTGGTCTCGGACGTGGGGGCCTGGCTTGATGGTCTGGCACCGGCGTGGCCCCAGTATCGTGCCTTGCGTCGCGCCCTGGCGCGGCTTCGTGCGATGGAACCCGACGATGACGTCATGCTTCTGCCCGATGGCGATAGCCTCAAGCCCGGCATGGACGATCCCCGGGTGCTGGTCCTGCGTTCCCGTCTGGCAGCGCTGGGTGCAAGCGCGGGTGATCATCAGACGTCCACTCTGTTCGATCCGGAACTCGAAGCCGCAGTCATGGATTTCCAGCGACGCTTTGGTCTGGATGATGATGGAATCGTTGGCAAACACTCCCGTGCGATGCTCAACACGACCGTTGCCCAGCGCATTCGGATAGTCGAACTCAACATGGAGCGCCTGCGCTGGCTGCAGGAGGATCTGGGCAATCGTTACATCTGGATCAACATTCCCGCATTCGAACTTGTGGTCATTGAAGATGGCCGTGAAGCACTGGCCATGGATGTCATCGTAGGCCGGGATTATCGCAGCACACCGGTCTTCTCAGGCCGTATGACCTATCTGGAGTTCAATCCCTACTGGAACGTGCCGCAAAAGCTGGCGGTCGAAGACATTCTGCCCAAGGCCCAGGTTGACCCCGGCTATCTCGATAGTCACGGATTCAAGGTTTACGCCGGATGGGACTCCGACGTAGCGATTGACCCCGCCACGATCGACTGGAATGGTTTAACTGAATCCAGCTTCAGTTATCGTTTGCGCCAGGAACCTGGCGAGGAAAATGCGTTGGGTCGCGTGAAGTTCATGCTGCCCAATGAGCACAGCGTCTACCTGCATGACACCCCGCACCGCGAACTGTTTTCGCGCGCCGAGCGCGCCTTCAGTTCAGGCTGCGTGCGACTCGCGGACCCGGTTGATATGGCGCTCTATCTGCTGGATGAATCCGGTGACTGGCCCCGGGAACGGCTGGACGAAATCTGGGAGGAGGCCGTCATGACCCGTGTCAGTCTTGATCGACCCATCCCGGTTTACTTCAGCTACATGACGGCGTGGGTCGATCAGGATGGTTTGCTGCAGTTCCGCGCCGATGTCTATGAACGTGATGCAGCACTTGATGCCGTGCTGAATTCGTACTGACGATCAGATTTCGCTTGCTGCACTAAAACGGTTCAACCGTGATGATCAGGGATTCGGCCCGCCCATCCATATTTTTGGTTGTCGCCGTCACGGTATAGATGCCGGCCTCTTCGACTACGACCGTCGCACGCCCATCGGAGTTCTCGCGCCAGCCTGACGAGCCTTCATGAATCACACCGGTTTTCTGATGCTCTGCAACAATATCGATCCGCATTTCATGATTGATGCCGGTGTCGCGGGCCGATGCTTCTGCCACGAACATGGTGGGCCCATCGACCGCATGCTCGCAAACGACATTGCCGGGACTGTCGAGAACAAGCTCTTAGCAGGCTTGCTGTGCCTCTGCGGGCAAGGACATGGTGCCCACCACAAATGCACCCATCAGAGTCGTCATGCGTCGGCGGTTCATTGGTAACATCCCTTGCTTCGCCACTGTCTTGATACGGGTCACACGCATCGCAATCTCCGTCTGCCATCAAAGGTGCACGAATGGCCGGGATCGCCTGTCGCTGGTTCCCGGCCATTCGTGCCTCTGTTACGTCAGCCCGTGATGTCCAGATCAGATTGGTGAATCCGCCTCCTCGATCAGATGATCCAGATTGCTGGAACGTGACCGAAACCGCAGGATGAACAGCACGGCAAGAGCTGCCAGCGGCACGGAAAGGCTCCACCAGACAGCCTGACCGCCATATCCCAGATAGATGCCGAAATACGCTGCGGCAGGCAGGCTGAAGGCATTGCAGCCCAGCGACAGCACCATGGGAATCTTGGTGTCGGTCAGGCCCATCAGGGCACCCTGGGTGATGGTCTGGACAGAGTCAGAGACAAAGAAAAGCGCACCCACGGCGAGGAACGTGACGGCCAGCGTGATGGCTGGACCATTCTCGGCCACAGTGCTGTCGAAATAGACGCCGACCAGCGTTTCGCCAAAAAAGACGAAGATCACCGCAATGATGAGCGTGTAGGAAAACCCCAGCCAGATGGCGATCATGCCGGCACGTTGGGTCCCAATTGGATCACCGGCTCCCGCAGCAAGGCCGACCCGCACGCTGGCGGCCTGCATCAGACCGATCGGGATGATCAGCAGGACCTTGATGCATTGAATGGTCACGCCATGAGCCGCCAGGGCATCGATGCCGAGCAAGCCGACCAGCAGCGAACCGGCCAGAAGGGTGCCCAGCTTTGCCGTATCCATCATGGCGATGGGAAGCCCGACCGCCACGATCCTGCGCAGCTGTTTCCAGTCCACGCGCCAGAAGTATCCCAGCAGGTGGTAACGGCGCAGGCGTCGATCCGTCAGCACAAACACGAGCACGGCCAGAAACATGGAGACGGTGACGATGGCCGTGGCAACGCCTGCGCCTGCCAGTCCCATGGCAGGCATGCCGAAATTCCCGAACATGAAGGCATAGTTGGCCAGGGCGTTGACGACGATACCGGCAATGCTGACCACCAGCACCGCACGGGGTCTTTCATGGGCCGCCAGGAAATCACCCATCACGCCGTGCCAGAGCGAGGGTAACAGGGCGATCAACAGGAAGTTCAGATAGGACTGGCCCATCTCTGCCAACAGGGGGTCCTGACCCAGAAACACGAGAATGGAACCGGCATGCCAGGTCACGATGCCGCATGGCAGGGCCAGCAGGACTGCGACCCAGAAGCCCTGCCGCAGGGTCGGGCGGATGGCGCGGAAACGCCGTGCACCCAGATGCTGGGACACGATCGGGGCCACCGCACTCAGCACCCCGAAGGCAAGGAACTCGAAGAGCCAGAAATACTGGGCTGACAAGGTGCCGGCAGCCAGGGAGGTTGCTCCCAGCCGGCCCATCATGATGACATCGGTGGTTACCATGGCCATGAAGGCCAGTTCGGTCATGGCCAGCGGCCCGGCCAGCCACAGAAGGGCACGTGCCTCCTTCAACCAGAGTTTCGGGCTTCGGGATGGCTGGGGTGAAAGATCAGCAGATGTGTTCATGGTTTTTACTTTGCAGTCAGAGCATCTGGAGTGTCGGCTTGGTGTTTCTGCCTGCCGCGCTGGCTTTTGAGACAAGCCTGCGGTTCACACTCCATGAGGGAATGTGCGCCCGATGACGAAAGATTCTGCTTCGTGATTTGAAAAGGCGCACACACTAAGGGTCCCGACGCATGGCGTCGGGGACGGTCAAACTGCGCTACCTATGTGCGCATCATGTGAGCGATGCCTCTGTGCATGCATTTTCTATAGGTCCGGCCCAGCCCGCGGTCAACCGCCGGGTTGCTGACCGGTGCGCACTTCTCTGGCACTATCGCACCAGTACGGTTCACGGAGACCTCCATGCAGGCTGAATCCATAGTCGCCGGCGAACGCCTCTTCACGTTTGCCATCATCGCTGACTCCCACGTCACCGAAGAGGAGGCCAGCGCCATCGGGGGCTATGACGTCGATACCGTCCGGCTTGGCGTCGCGCGTTCGCGTTATGTGGTTCAGGAACTGAACCAACTCGCGCCTGATTTCGTGGTCCATCTGGGCGACATCACCCACCCGGAGCCAGGCACACCGGCTTACGAGGAGTCAGCCGCACGTTTTCACCGGGTCTATGACGATCTCACCTGTCCGCTTTACCTGGTGCCGGGCAACCATGACATCGGCGAGAAGGCGTTTCCGGGCGAACCCCTGTTCGACCAGCATGCACAGCGCACGGTCAACGACGCCATGATCGCCGAATACGAGCGTCACTTTCAGGCTCAGTACTTTTCCTTCGAGCATGAAGACTGCGTGTTTGTCGTGATCAACGGCATGATCGTCAATTCAGGCTTGGCCTGTGAAGAAGAACAGCGCGTTTGGCTTGAAGGTCTGCTCAAGGCCAATCAGGACCGGCGCATTTATGTGTTCTCGCATTACCCGCCCTACCTCTCGCACGCTGATGAGCCCGGCCATTACGATGCCACCGATGAACCCGGCCGATCCTGGCTTCTGGGTATGCTCGAGGAACACAAGGTCGAGGGCTTTTGGGCCGGTCACGTTCACAACTTTTTCTTCAACCGCCACGGCCCGACCAGTTGTTACGTGCTGCCGTCGATCTGCTTTCTGCGCCACGACTACCACGAGCTGTTCGGTGTCGCGCCGGGCATGAAGCAGGGACGTCATGACGGCGCAAAGCTTGGTTACGCCGTGGTCGAAGTCTACGGCAACGGCCATCTGCACCATATCGTGCGCACCCATGGGCGCTCGCTTGAACCCGATGAAACCCTGCCGGCACCATCCAACGACCTGCCGATGGTCCATGGTCTGGCTCCGCGTGAGCAGGCCGTTGGCCTCTACTTGCGCCAACCCTGGTGTGACAGTGCCGATATTCCCACGCCCTGGGGGCTCGACGCCTTCCGGCGCAAGCGCATCCGCAACGATTATCCCCTGATGGCGTTGTGGGAGATGGGCGTGCGTGATCTGCGTGTGCCGCTGGATGATCTGGCCGACCCCGCGACGCGTAAGCGCATGACCGAACTTGCCGCTTTGGGCCATCGCTTTACCGCCTATACCTATGGTCTGCCCAAGGGCGGCGCGCGCGATGCTCTCGTGGAACACGGCAGTATTCTTGCTGCCTGGGAAGTGGTCGCACCAACCGTTGGCATTGCGGGCCTGCTGGCCGGGATCGCAGATCTGAAGGGTGAGATCCCGGTTTTTTTCAACGCCAGCCGGGTCTTTGCCGAATCCTTCAGCAGCAGCCACGGTCTGCAAGCCGATGAACGTGGTGCAGTAGAGGCGGTGCTGGCCCTCAACGGTGCGCGTGCTGCAATCGATGGTGTGGTGTTCGGCATCGCCCGGGACGAAGCGCCTGCACAGGCAATCGAAACCGCGTGCAGAAGCGTCGAGGGGTTAGGCGTGAAGGCAGCGGTTCATGTGCAGTTTGCCCATCGCAGGCCGCTGGACCCGGAAGAATCCGAACGCGCTGATGCCAACCGCATTGCGGAATCGGTTGTCGGTGCGATGGCCCATGGGGATGTCACCGTATTCCTCGACAATTTCACCGGCATCGACCGGGGCTATTACTTCTGCGGTGGCCTGGTCGACCGGCTATACAATCCGCTCGATGGTGCCCGGATCGTGCGACATCTCCATGCTGTGATGGATGCAGGCTGCACTCTTGAAGCGGTCCGTGATGACGCTGGGTTCCGCGTCGTTCAGGTGCAGACTGCCGATGGGCAGAGAACGTTGCTGTTGCCCAAAGCCAGTTCTGAAACCGGCACCTTACCCTCTGGACTGTCGCGTGAGGTTGGCCGCTGGATCGACCTGGCCAGTGGCGATGATGCGCCAGCTGATCTTGCAGGCCCAACGCTGGTCATGCACGACAAGACATGAGCCTTAGTGCGGCTTGTGCGCGCGCATGTGGCCCGGCCGGAGCTCGCGGTTGTCGATCACGATCAGAAGCTGGCGCCAGTTCTCGGTGATGCGTGCGGTTTCCTTACTCCCCACCAGGGCCAGCATCTGATCCTTCATGGGGCCTGTCATGCGCTCGTACTGATCCTGTGACAGGGTTTTGAAGCGGTCGGAGACATCGAACAGTTCGATGGCGTCAAAGCCGCACTCGGCCAGACCGGTGCCGTAACTCTCGAGCGTTGCCATGTGGTAGGTCAGGCCTTCCAGCTCGAAGAATCGCTCCATGTCGGCGCTATAGGGTTCAGGGCCGCGACACCAGTCCCCGGCCAGCAGCTGGCCACCGGGCCGTAGTACCCGGAAGACCTCGGCAAGCAGCGCCTGTTTGTCGGGGATATGAATCCAGGCATCCTTGCTGAAAACGACATCGACACTGGCATCCTCCAGCGGCAAGGGGCCGGGCTCGATAAGGCGAAACTCCAAACGGTCAGCCAGCCCGGCGGCTGCGGCCCGCTTTCGTGCTCTGTCCAGCAGAGGCGCTTCGACATCGAGAGCAAGAACGTTGCAACCATAGTCACGCCCAAGCATGACATCGATGCCGCCGACACCGCAGCCAATGTCCAGTACCAGCTTTCCAGCCAGATCAGCCTCTCCAATCAGATTTCGAACTTCCTGGGGACCACCGGGCGCGATGAAGCCTTCGCCATAGATCAGTTCCAGAAGGGTCACCATGGTGTCGTCATATTCGTCGTCGTGGGTGGTCTCGGTCATGGGAGCTCCTGCTGGCTGTAGGTCAGGGACAAACGCAGTGTCGGTCATGTCTGATGGCAGCTGCTACTTCAAAGACTCTCGTCCGAGCGCAGCCAGGAGAGCTGGCCTGGCCAGGACTGCAGGTCATCGCTCAAATGAAGCCAGGCAATCCGGTCATCCATGAAGATCTGATGTGCCGGATCGAATACTTCAGGTCGGTCCGTGCTGCCCAAGGTTACCCAGTAACTCTCAGGCTCTTCCTCCGGGCTGGCGGCGAACTGAAAGGTGATGTGACCGCCGCAAGTTCCACAGAACATTCGGTCGGCAAGATGCGAGGATCGGAAATGCTTTGGATTGCCTTTGGTGACCGCAAAGTTCTCTGACGCAATCTCGACCCAGCTGAAAAGCGTGGCGCCTGTCGCCTTGCGGCACATGCCACAATGGCAATGGCCGGTCGTTGGGGCTGCACCTGACGTCGCGCAATAGCGCACATCACCGCACAGGCAACCGCCTTCAAAAGAATCACCTGTCTTGAGACTGCTGCCTTGATCACCATGCAGGTCGTCTTCTGGCACTGTGGGTGTTGCCAGTTCGTCCTGTGTGCGAAGCCAGGGAAGCTGGCTTGGCCAGCGCGGCAGGTCGTCCTGGAGATGAAGCCAGGAAGGTCGGTCATCGGTGAAAATATGGTGGGTCGGCACGATCTCGCCGGGCTGATCCAGGCTACCCAGGGCAATCCAGATGATCGCTGGCATGCCGCCGGGATCGCCGACCGCCTGAAAGGTCAGCTGGCAACCGCAGGCTCCACAGAACGCGCGCTCGGCAAGATCCGACGAGCGGAACCTGACCGGTTCGCCTTTAGTGAACACAAAGCTCTCCCACGCATGTTCGACCCAGGTGACGAAGGTTCCTCCATTGGCCTTGCGACACATACGGCAGAAGCAATGGGTCGCTGTGCCGGTTGGGCCAGCCTCTGCTCGGTAACGCATGGCGCCGCAAAGGCAGCCGCCTTCATGCATGGTGTTCGCCATTGCTCCGCCTAAGTTTCGCCAGTTTCCGCATCTTCGGGCATCAGGCCCGTCTTCAGGATTTCGCGAAAGCCGTCGGGCATCGGTGTTGAGCTGCGCGTTGTTTCATCGAAGAAGACGTCGCGTGCATGCTCGACAGCACACAACGTGCCGGTATCGCCGTTATAGAGCCGTGCCGTCCGGCGCAGGCTCTTGTTCCCCAGATGCGTGAATCCGCTGCGCACGATGACAAGGTCGCCCGCCAGCATTTCATGGCGGTACTCGATGGTGATTTCAGCAACCACCGTGATGATCGGGCCGGCCTCATGCATCCGCCCGTAACTCAGGCCGGCCTGATGATAGAGGTGAAAGCTCGCTTCATCGAAATGCGCCGCATACCAGCGCGCGTTCATGTGCCCGAACTGGTCGCAATGCCAGGGAAAGACTGTGCAGCGATAGGTTTCAAACGGCTCGTTCATGGTTGTGTGGTTCTCTCAGAAGAAGGTCGACATGGTACGCGGCACAAGGGTCTGGTCCAGAATCACCTTGCGCACGGCAATGCACCAGGATTCTCTGTCGGCGCGCCACAGGTCCTCGCGGCGTCCGACATACATCACCTCAGTGCGCTCCAGGCGTGATTGATAGACCATCAGGTTGCAGCGCACGCTCAGTTCATCATTCTCCAGCTCTTCGACTTCGACATTCGAAACGAAGTAGCGCATGCGCGATGGCGGCCGCTCGGCATGGGCAAGGGGAGATTGCAGGCGCTCGATCCGGGCTGCCAGGAAGGTCTTGTCGTCGTCGAAATAGGCCATGCCGCCATCGGGCGTGACAGCATCGGGCTGGTCTGCCACGGTTTCACGTGCCGGCATCCAATAGCGCGTGTCTTCGGTGAAGAGGTCGAGCCATTCCTCCAGGCGCAGCTCGCTCAGCAGGCGAACTTCGCGATAGAGAAACTGCTCAACGCGGTGCTGCAGCTCTGCGCTGACCATGTGATGTTCCCGACCAGGGCGCGCCCATCAGGTCCGCCCAGTGTTGATAGAAATTGAGTTGGTTGGTTTCCGAAATGTAGGGCGAGAAACGACCCGGACAGCCTTCCGGCCCCTCCAGAAGCGCCTGGCCCACATTCATCTGATAATTGAAGTCCAGGCGCTGCCCGACCACGCCACGGGTCGCCTGCGTCACCTGTTCGAAATTCTCGGTATCGTCCTGGGCCGCAATGCCGCTCACCGACTGGATGCGGGTCCAGTCGATCCTGGCCTGATCCTTGATCACCTGGGGTGCGTCGCGGTCAATCCCGCACCAGTTCCAGGCCTCCAGTTTGCCGGGCCCCTTGGGCAGCCAGAGATAGAACCCGATGGGGCGCAGCGCACTGAAGTCGTTGAACGAAAGGTTCGGGAACATGTTGCTGAACGACGGCGCATACATGTCGGCCTGATGTTTGGGAAACGCCTTGATCAGGCGTTGCTGGCATTCTTCGACATACTCGACAACCTCGGGTCCATAAGTTTTGGCAAGTTCCAGGTCGATGGCATAACGATCACCAAAGTTGATCCCGGTCAGACCGTGGCCGTTATCAAGGCCAATGTTGTAGTAGCGATCCGCCATGTTGCCGAAATTCGGGTTGCCGGGATTGAGCTGGCGGATGTCCAGCTTGAACATGGAACCGTGGGAATAGAGCAGGTGATAGGTATCGCCGGCAAAGTTCTCCGATGCGATCTTCCAGTTGGCATCCATCGAATAGCGTTGCATGCCCGGCACAAACTCGATGCCGCCGATCTGACGCTCAAGCATGACGTCGAGATACCAGCGCAGCTCTCCTAGAAAGTCATCCAGGCTTTGCGCGCCACCATCCCAGTTGCCAAACAGCAGGCCACCGTAACTCGTCAGCTTGGGAACCTCGAGCAGCCCCCATGCATCCTTGTCCAGGCGCTCGCCATAGGCGTCCTTGCCCATAGGCACGCCTTTGAGTTCGCCCTTGTTGCCATAGGTCCAGCCGTGAAAGCTGCAGGTGAACTGGCGTGCGTTACCCCGGTCTGCCCGGCATACCTTCATGCCGCGATGACGGCATGAGTTAAGAAATCCTCTGACCTTGCCGTCGTCACCTCGCACGATGATGACGGGATCCTCGCCCATATAGGCCGTCATGTAGTCGCCGGGTTCGGGAATCTGGGACTCGTGACCCAGGAACAGCCAGGAGCGTGCAAAAATCCGTTCCAGCTCAAGCTGATAGACTTCGGGATCAAAGAAGATCTTCCGGCTCACCAACCCTTCGTCGATGTTGACGTACCGTTCGGCACCCTCCATCGGCACATCTCCCATTTCCAGCCATACAATCAGCCACTGATTCCAGAGAGGGTCAAGCTGGCTGAGATCACAGGAACAACCGTAACGGTGCGCGACAAATTGTAGCCAGATCGTTATCTTCCGCATTCCGGGCCGCGCATGAACAAGCCGGTCTCCGCTCAATTTGAGAAGAGGGCCAATGCCATGACCGTACCATCACACAACGTCACCGTTCTTGGCCTTGGCCGTATGGGATCTGCGCTTGCGAAGTCCTTTTCTCGCGCTGGTCACAAGGTCACGGGATGGAACCGCAGTGCTGGACCTCGTGACGCAGCGGCCGGATTCTGCACGCCGGTCCAGGATATCGCCGATGCCGTTGCTGCATCGGACCTGATCGTCACCTGTCTTGCCGATTATGACTCCACGATGGAAGCCCTTTCTGGCGTGTCGGTGGATCAGTGGACCGGGCGCACCATGGTGCAGCTTGCCAGCGGCGGGCCCGATGACGCGCACGCCATGAAGGCCTGGGCTGATGAGCGCGCCATTGCCTACATCGATGGCGCCATTGCAACGTTCCCGGACCGCATGGGTAACGCCGATACCTGCATCTTCATGTCGGGTGACAGCGCAGCCCATGGCCGTCATGAGGCAACGCTTGCCGCAATGGGCGGGCGCAACTTCTTTACCGGTGATGATGTCGCCGCTGCGGCCAGCCTCGACCTTGCGTGGCTCAGCCTGCTTTACGGCGTCACGCTGGGCATGCTCTCGGCAGCAGCGTTCTGCGAGGCCGGTGGGGTCTCTCCCAAACACTTCTTCAACACCATGCCTTCCTTCATGCCCGAGATTGCCCATGCGGCTAAGGAATACGACGGCATGATTGCCAGGGATTCCTATGAAGGCGATCAGGCGATGATTTCGGTCCATCTGGCCGCCATGGAACATATCGGCGGTGCCGCGGCCAGTTCGGGCATGGATACACGCTTCACCGACATGTTGCTTGGCATGTTCAAGGAAGCCGTTGATCGCGGGCTGGGCGAGCTTGAGATTGCAGCCTCCATCAAGGTGCTGCGCGGCAAGGCGGGCTGAGATCCTGCCTACCGGATCATGTAGACCTTGCGCACGGTCTCATGAACCCGACAGGTGCCCTTCCAGTCCTTGGGGAAGAAGGCTGCCGTGTCGGGCGTGATCTCGATGACATCGCCTGACTCATGGACATAGGTCGCGCGGCCTTCCAGGAAGTGACAGAACTCATCAGAGATGACGTGACAGTTCCAGTAGCCCGGTGTGCAGATCCAGATGCCGGTTTCGGATTCGCCGTTCGGGCCCTTGTGCAACAGCACGCCCGACGTGCGCGATTGGCCTTCGATCATGGTGGGGACATCGCCCCAATCGACGACATCGGTGATGGCGCAGGGGTCTTGCAGAACAGGTGTTTTCATCATCTTGGCTCTCAGCGCAGCATGTAGACGTTGCGAAGGGTCTCATGAACGGTGCATTGCCCGCTCCAGCCCTCCTTGAGATGCACCACCGTGCCGGCCTTCACCTCGATGACTTCGCCGTCATCGCTGGTGTAGGTCGCCCGGCCGGCGATGAAATGACACAGCTCGTCGCTGGGCAGGCTCAAGCGCCAGGTGCCGGGCGTGCATTGCCACAGCCCGGATTCCGAGGTGCCCTCGGCATTTTTCCAGAGCAGCACGCCGCTCGATTTCGACTGACCCTCGATCATGTCGGGCTGGTCGCCCCAGTCCTTCAGATCGCCCAGGGTGGTCGCGGGCACCACATGCGGTGCGCTCGACTTCAGGCCTTCATGCGCCATACGTCATTTTCCTTCGTTGTTCCTTGGCTTGTCTCAAGCATTCCTGCGCGATGCACAAGTGCCTATGCGGCGTGACTCAATCTGCAGAAGCAGGACGCCTTGATCGGCACATCGGCCCACGCCATGGCAAGGGTCAGACTCTGCTGGATCTGAGCGCGCTCTTCTTCCTTGCCCAGGCGGCGCAGGCATTCGTTCAGGCCGTGCAGACTCCAGACGTTGTCTGGATGCCGGCGCGCCCGGATGACGCTGGGGTCGAACCCCAGGTCGGCACGATAGACCGCCTCGGCCTCCTCGACATTGCCTTGTTCCAGGGATAGCGCCCCAAGTGCGTGACGGGCAGGCTGCATCCAGCCCCAGGGTTCGTCATAGGGCAGATTGTCTTCCAGATCGATCGCAGCGCGCAGGTGCCCAAACGCGGCATCATGATTGCCTCTGCGATATTCCAGCTCGCCCTCCAGCATCTGTGCGGCCACGGCCAGGATGTCGATGCAGGTGTTGTTGAAGAGCATGCGCGATTCCGGCACGCGCGCTTTCGCCGCATAGAACTTCGGTTTCTCGCGCTCAGCCCCTGCAACATCGCCCGATGCCGCATAGGCCACCGTCTTGGCGTAATGCGCCACGGCTGTCGTCACCAGGTAGAGGTCGGGATCGCCGGGCAGGGGGGCGTCGATGATCTCCTGCCAGCGGCCAAACCGGATCAGCGCGTGATACTTCAGACCGTAATAGCCCTCCAGGATATCGGCCATCGGTGGGCTTTCCATGCGGATAACCGCCTCTGGCACGGTTTCCTCGAATTCGCGCACGGCTTCCATGGCTGTTGCCTGTTGTGCCAGGAACATCGCGCCATAAAGCTTGAAGTGGATGTTGTGGATGCGCGAATACGAATAGAGATTGAGCGGGCCGTGTTCGGCCAGGAACTTCAGGTCGGATTGAATCGCCCTGGAATTGCGCACCACGACGTTGTGGTAATGCCCGCACTGAAAGTCGATATGGGTCGACATGTGATGCAGGTGCCCGCTGTCTGGGATGATGCCGCCAAGCTCATCCCCGGCGCGCAGGGCAGCCTCGGGGATCGGCGACATTTCCATCACGTGGATGTAGCAATGCAGCAACCCGGCATGACGCTTGGACCCCTGCTTTTCTACCGCCGCAATGGCGTCCTCCAGAATCTTGCGTGCCTCCAGTGTGGATGCTCCCTCGCGCGGCTCGCCGGTACCCAGATCCCACAGGCGCCAGGGTGTGCGCGTCATCAGTGCTTCGGCGGCAAGCGAGCAGACATCGGGGCTGTCGCCATGCGCCTGATGTGCCTTGCGCATGGCATCGGCATAGGCATCGGTCCACACGGCAAAATCGGGCGGCACCTGATCAGAGGGATGGCGCTGTGCAATCGCCTCGATCAGCTTCTGTTCCAGGTCCGTGGCGGAACCCCGCAGTGTCATGGCGCGTTGTGCCGCATCATGGGTTTCCTTCAGGATGCGCGGTAACTCAATGGCGTCGAACTTGGTCCAGCCGCGGTTGTAGACCGGGCCACCGGCATAGGCGACGCCCCACCAGGCCATG